>Ga0247608_10001520_pt1 | contig 31769 bp, 29 predicted proteins | sample 176DNAGHGlowgp2_FD_193490 | JGI IMG/M metagenome (GOLD analysis project Ga0247608, IMG submission 193490) | Sheep rumen microbial communities from Palmerston North, Manawatu-Wanganui, New Zealand - 1766 DNA GHGlow gp2 | ecosystem: Host-associated > Mammals > Digestive system > Stomach > Rumen ...
GCACGCCCACTGCAACACCAGTGAAGCTGTACCAAAGCGGATATGTATTACCTCTGACAAAACCGAGTACATTCACCATAGGCCGCCAGTCTAAGCTGAGGTTCAACGGGATGCCGAATTGATATTCCACACCAATTTGTGCACCGACATTGAGACGGAAAGGAATGTAGTTATAATCATGCCACCAGTGACCGAAACCAAAACCGATACCGGCACCGGGACCCACATACCAATTCCAGCCACCACTAATGTTGAACACCCAGTCAAACATGGCATTCACATCAGCGTAAGCCCAGCCGTTCCACACATTCGTGGCACCTGCAGTCAAATCCATCATCATTCTTTCACCCAAAGAGTGTTGATAGGAAAATTCCAAATTGTAACCGATACGGCCACCGATAGCACGAGGCTGTGCAAAAGCTACGCTTGCAACGGCAAGCATAATAACCATTGTTGTAAATAACTTTTTCATAATACTTGAATTTAAGTTTGAAACTGCAAAATTAATTTTTATTAACATTTACATTCTGGTCATTTCAAACAAGTTATAAACAGACTTATGTAAATAAGTCGTATTTGAAGATATGTGGCATTGCATGTCACTACAATGAATAATCATCTTCCGTGCATATTTGTAATTTGTGTACATTTGCCGTTTGGCTTTTACAAATATTTATTACGATTATAATAATAACTAAATTACTGATAATATGAAAGATATAAAACGCTACACGGTTACATCGGCTCTTCCATACGCTAACGGTCCCGTCCATATAGGACACCTTGCCGGCGTGTATGTGCCAGCGGATATCTATGTCCGCTATCTTCGCAACAACGGCAAAGAGGTGCTTTTCATCGGCGGCTCCGATGAGCATGGCGTTCCGATTACCATCAAAGCGCGCAAAGAAGGGGTGACCCCGCAGGATATTGTTGACCGCTACCATAACATCATCAAGAAGTCGTTTGAGGAACTCGGCATCTCTTTCGACATCTACTCGCGCACATCGAATCCCACCCATCATGAAACAGCAGCGGAATTTTTCAAATATCTGTACGACAATGGAAAGCTGATAGAGAAAGTCTCCCAACAATACTATGATGAGGAAGCACATGAGTTCCTCGCCGACCGTTACATCACCGGCACTTGTCCGCACTGCAATAACGAACACGCTTACGGTGACCAGTGCGAAGCGTGCGGATCAGCCCTCAACGCCACTGAACTTATCAACCCGAAATCAGCCCTCAGCGGTAACACTCCGGTTCTCAAAGAAACTAAACATTGGTATCTTCCTCTGAATGAATACGATGCGTGGTTGAGGGAATGGATTTTGCAAGGACACAAAGCCGACTGGCGTCCGACTGTATATGGACAATGTAAATCGTGGATCGAGCAAGGACTGCAACCCCGCGCCGTCACCCGCGACCTTTCCTGGGGCGTGAAAGTGCCGTTGAAAGAAGCGGAAGGTAAAGTGCTTTACGTCTGGTTCGACGCTCCAATCGGCTATATATCAGCAACTAAAGAATGGGCTAAAGAACATAATACAGACTGGAAACCCTGGTGGCAGGACGAAAGTTCCGAACTGGTGCATTTCATCGGCAAGGACAACATCGTTTTCCACTGCATCATTTTCCCGTGCATGTTGAAAGCCCATGGCGGTTATATTGTACCCACGAATGTCCCGGCCAACGAGTTTTTGAATCTTGAAGGCGACAAAATTTCCACTTCCCGCAATTGGGCAGTTTGGGCACACGAATACATTGAAGATTTCCCTGGAAAACAAGATGTTTTGCGTTATACATTGACATCCATCGCACCGGAAACCAAAGATGCGGATTTCACCTGGGCAGATTTCCAAGCAAAAAATAACAACGAATTGCTGGCTATTTTCGGCAATTTTGTGAACAGAACAGTGGTTTTGTCGCACAAATACTATGGTGGAATCATTCCCGAATGCGGCGAACTGACCGAATATGAGAAAGAAATCATTGAAAAGATGGCTGAATTCCCGAATAGGATAGGGGAGTGCATCAGACATTACAAGTTCCGTGAAGCGCAAGCGGAGTTGATGAACCTGGCTCGTCTCGGCAACAAATATCTCACCGACACCGAACCTTGGAAAAAACAGAAAGAAAATCCGGAATATGTGAAGACCATTCTGCATATTTCCCTTCAAATTTGCGCTTCTTTGTCCATTCTTTGCGAACCTTTCCTGCCTTTTACAGCGAAAAAGCTGCAAAAAATGCTCAATTTGAACAATAAAAATTGGTCAGACGGAGGCCGTCACGATTTGTTGAAAACGGGTGATAAACTCAATCCTGCTGAATATCTGTTTGAGAAGATCGAAGATGAAACCATCGCCAAACAGGTTAAAAAGCTGGAAGACACCAAGAAAGCCAATGAAGCTGAAAATGCCGATGTGATCCCAGCCAAAGAAGATGTAACATTCGACGATTTCCAGAAAATGGATGTCCGTGTGGTTACTGTGTTGGCAGCTGAAAAGGTGGCCAAGACCAAGAAACTGCTGAAATTGAAGGTTAATACCGGTGTGGATACCCGCGAAATCATATCCGGCATTGCGGAATATTACCAACCTGAAGATCTAATCGGCAAACAAGTTCTGATGCTTATAAATCTCGCACCTAAAAATATCAAGGGAGTGGATTCTCACGGCATGGTCTTGATGGCTGAAAATGCCGACGGCACCCTTTCTATCATGCAACCTCAGAAATGGATGAAAGAGGGAAGTACCGTAAAATAACGACGAGACGATGAAGCGATGAGACGATTATTTTCAGAGATCAATTTTTTCATCTTCGAAACCATTTGTAGAGACGCGCCATGGCACGTCTCTACGTGTTTTTACGCAACAAATTTATATGCAGCAAATTGAATAAAAATCCCAATAAAATAGGGGTTTTACAAACATATCAACAAAAAAATGAGTATGAGAAAATTACAATGTTACCAACATCAAAATGTTTATAAAATGGATAATTATCCAAATAATGCAAGTTACGATTTTATATCTCTGTGAAAAAAATATTGATAAAAATGAATTTCACAAAAAAACATTTTTTTGAACTAAAATTTTGAACTTTTTCACCTTGTCAAAAACGATAATTTTTTCCACTGAAAAAAAAATAAAAGAAAATGTCCGGCATATATCCTTATTCATAATCTGATAATTACAATTAACAATACTTGCTCATAACTGTTTATTACTTTTGATAAATGACATTTCAAAATTTTGCCGCAATTTGTTTTCCACATTTCAACATCCATAATAATCATAGAACTTAAAAATCTTAATCATTTAAAGAAAGCTAAAGCGTAAAAAAATTGAGTGGGGGAAGCCTTGAAATCATTCATCTTTTTTGTATTTTTGCAGCCAACATATATTATAGGAAAAATGACGATATACATTGGATCAGATCATGCAGGTTATGAATTGAAAGAGCTTGTAAAAAAGCATTTCGAAGGTCATTTTGAATTTGCTGACCAAGGAACATTTTCTTCGGAAAGCGTGGACTATCCTGATTTCGCACATGCGGTTGCCGAAAGAGTTCTCAAAGACAAAGATGGGGTAGGGATACTGATATGCGGAACAGGAAACGGAATGGCTATCACGGCAAACAAACATGCGGGTATCAGAGCGGCCCTTTGCTGGGATCCGGCTATTTCGGCTTTGGCCAAACAGCATAACAATGCCAACATTCTTGTGCTTCCTGCCCGCTTCATTACCAGTGAAAAGGCCATAGACACCATTAATTCCTTCTTCAACGCTGAATTTGAAGGAGGCAGACATCAAAGAAGAATAGATAAAATAAACCTTTGAACATGAAATCTCCGTTTTTAGAAAAGGATTTCGAAAGCATTCGCAAAAAAGCTTACGCCCTTCGTCACAATTATTTTGACGATATGGACAAGCATTTGCTCAGTTTGGAATCTTCCTTGTTGAAAAAGGGACTTGATGTGATTTGGATTAAGGACAAGAATTCCATATTCGATGCTGTGGAGTCTATTTTGAAAAAAAACAACGCCAGAAGGGTGACATTTGATACACAGATTCCTTTCGAATCCCAATTCCAGTATATGGCGGATGTGGTTCCTGTTGAACAAGCTGAAAACTCTTCTGACGATATAGATCTTCTTGTCGTGAATGCCGATTTTGCTGTTTGTGACAGCGGATCGCTTGTTTTTTTGGACAAAAAATCGAAGCTTTGTTTCAATAAAGTTAAAAATCTGGCTATAATTGTCAATATTGACCAGATTATAACCAGCCAGCAGGATCTTTCCTTCTTTATCGCGCTCAAATATTATTCTAAGGAAAACAAGATGCCGATGGATGTTAAGATCATCCAAAAGCAGCTCCAATATGTGTTTCCTTCCCATCTCTCCTTTATGTCTGAGCAGGTTATATCACAAGAGGATATGAACATTTCTGTTCTTCTCTATCTGAATGATATAGAGGACATTCTGTCTTCGGAAATTATGAAGGAATCACTCTATTGCATTCAATGCGGACGCTGTTTGGAAGTTTGTCCCGTGGCTTCGGCATGCGAGAACATTTCCCCGATTCAGCTCATTAAGATGAACTGTCTGGACAAATACAACGCTTCCCAACATCTTTTCTCGCATACTACCTTATGCGGATCGTGTGAGGCGGTGTGTCCTGTGAATATTCCGCTTGTCAGACTGATGTTCTCTGAAATGCAGGCGTCCAACATTGTGGTTAAACCCTCGCGTACCAAGCAACTCTATTCTTTGTTTTCCAAAAGAAGCAAATTGAATAAATTGAATCATTCATTTTTCCGTTATTTCTTTGTGAAGCGCTTTTTCGGTCAAAATAAATTGCTCAGTCGTTATTTTCAGAATCAAAACGCGGATTTTTTCAATGTAACTTATCAGCCCCCTTACGAGGATAATCCCAATGAGCTCATCAAAGATACAGATATTGAACGATAAGGTAAAGCAGTTTCTCAAGAAATATTACCTGAATAAATTATGCAAAGGATTGGCATTCTTTGTCATCATTATGTTGTTGACATTCATTGCCTTTTCCTTGTTTGAGTATTTTTCGTATTCAAATACGGTTGTACGTTCCATACTCTTCTATTCATTCATTCTTCTTTCGATTGTCACTGCCATTGCTTACATTATCATACCGATAATGAAGATAGGCGGACTTGGAAAACAACTTACCAATGAGGAGATTGCGAAAATAGTAGGAAAGCATTTTCATCAAATAGACGACAAACTATTGAATGTTTTCGAGTTGAAAAAACAACTTGAAAGAGGAGATTATTTGAGTTATGATTTGCTTTCCGCCGCTATTGACCATAAGATAGATTCATTCAAGGCGTATTCATTTGTTCAGGCAATCCCTGTGCAGAAAACCAAGCGGATCGCACTTTGGATGATTCTTCCTATTGCCGTTTTTTTCCTTCTTTTCACCATTAAAAAGGATCTTTTCACCGAACCAACGAAACGAATCGTTCACTATACTGAAGTGTATGAAAAGCCGGCTCCTTATGCTTTCATTATCACTAATGATTCTTTAAAAGCATTTCAATATGAGGATTTTACGGTAAATGTGAAGGTTGAAGGCAGTGAAGTTCCTGATGAAGTTTATGTAAAAATAAAGAATAGAAATTACAAATGCGAAAAGAATAGTAATTCAACTTTCTCCTATACCTTTTCAAATCTTAAAGAAAATACTGATTTTCAAATTATTACAGACGAGGTTCAGTCCTCTTTATATGAAATCAATGTTTTACCCAAACCGGTAATGCTTGGGTTCAACATAACATTGCATTTTCCATCGTATCTGAACAAACCTGACGAGGTTTTGGAGAATGTCAGCAACATTACAGTTCCCGAAGGAACGCATATAACTTGGAATTTCATTACCCGAAACGCAGAACAGCTGATTCTAATTGTTGACGACCATAAAAAAGAGATTTCTTCTGAAAAGGATAATTATTTGGTTGATATTGTCGCAAGGAACTCTTTCACTTACTCCATTTTGAATAAAAACAAGTATTCGATAAGCAAAGATACGCTTACCGATGAGGTGAATGTCATCAAAGACATGTATCCGGACATAGTCGTGCAATCGCAGCAGGATTCGGCTTATCATGACAGGATTTATTTCAAAGGAAACATAAAGGATGATTATGGTTTTTCAAAATTGCAGTTTGTATATAACAAGCTGGACAAAGATGGAAAAATAATATCTTCAGGTAAGGCGGTTCCCATAAAGATTCAAAATAATGTTACCATTCAGGATTTTTACTATTATTTTGACCAGAATATGTTTGAATTGAATCCTGGAGAAGAAATTGAATATTATTTTCAGGTGTTCGATAATGACGGGGTAAATGGGGCTAAATCCACGAAATCATCTGTTCAATCTTATCGTGTTCGCACGATGGATGAAATTGAAAATGATCTGCAAAAGGACGAAGAGCAAACAAAATCCGAATATACTGACCTGCTGAAAGAATCGAAAGATTTGGCGAAGGAAATTGAAAAGATGCAGCAGAAAATGATGCAGCAGAAAGAACTTTCCTGGCAAGACAAGAAAAACCTTGAGAAATTGATGAAAGAGTATCAGAAACTGCAAGACAAAATCAATGATCTCAAAGAAAAGCAGGAAAATCACCAGCAGGTCGAGAATCAGTATAAGGATGTGGATGAGGATATATTCAAGAAACAACAAGAGCTGCAAAAACGCATGGATGAGATTCTTACGGACGAGATGAAGGAGATGATCAAAGAATTGGAAGCCATGATGCAAAATATGAACAAAGATCAGATCCAGGAGCAGATGGAGAAAATGAAAATGTCCACGAAGGATATCAATGAGTCTTTGGATCAACAATTGCAGCTTTACAAGCAGTTGGAGGTGGAGAAGAAACTTAATGAGGCGGTGAAGAACATGCGCGATTTATCAGAAGAAATGAGAAAAAATGCGCAAAAAACTGAAAACAAACAGAATTCTAAAGAAGAATTACTCAAAAAACAACAAGAATTACAGGATAAATACAATGAGATAAAGAAAGACATTGATGAACTGAAGAAACTGAACAACGAATTGGAAGATCCTACAAAGTTCAAAGACACGCAAGAATTACAGAAAGATGCTGAACAGAATATGCAGCAAGGTCAGCAGAATTTAGAGAAGAACAACCGTTCCAAATCTGCGGATAACCAAAAAAAGGCAGCTGACGACATAGACAAGATGGCTGAGCAGATGGAACAAGACTTCAACGAAAGTGAATTGGAGAACATAACTGAGGATATTGCAACAATTCGACAGATATTGGATAATTTGGTGAATGTTTCCTTTGATCAGGAGACAGTATTAAAAAGAACGCAGAAGATGAATGCAATGTCTTCTTCATACACAGATGTAATGAAGAAGCAGTTTGAGGTAAAACAGAATATGGGTCATATTGAGGATTCATTGAATGCTCTTGCACGGCGTCAGGCTGCTGTAAAACCGTTTATTCAAAAAGAACTTTCAAAAATCCAAAACAATATAGAGACATCTCAGACGGAGATGCAGAACAGAAGGGTGTCTTCGGCGGCTAAAAACCAACAGTTTGCTTTGACTTCCATGAATAATCTTGCTTTGATGCTGATGGAGTCTATGAAGGATATGCAACAGCAGCAACAAAAATGTAAGTCAAAATGTAACAAATCCGGAAATGGATCGTGTAATAATCCTGGAGGGAAGGGAAAACCGAAAAAAGCCACTGCAAGAGAATTGCAACAGCAGTTGAATCGCCAGATGGAGGCTTTGAAGCAGTCAATGGAGCAACAATCGAAGCAGGGTCAGACGGGGAAGCCGCAACAGAATATGAGTGAGCAGTTCGCCAAAATGGCGGCACAACAAGAGGCTATACGGAAAATGTTGCAGGATTATCAGAACGAGCAGAAATCGTTGAATGGGGTAGGGGACAAGTCTCTTGACAAGATTATTGAGGATATGCAGAAGACGGAAAAAGAGTTGGTCAACCGTCAGATCACGCAACAGACTATCAACCGTCAGAAAGACATAACTACGCGTCTTTTGCAGAGTGAGAGGGCAGATTTGGAGAGGGAAAAGGACAAAGAGCGCAAATCCAACGAAGCGCGTCAGATTCCTAATATGAACCCGCCCAAAGAATGGAATTTCGACAAACAGCAAATCCAGCAAAATGAAATGCTGCGGTCAGTTCCAGCTAATTTGAATTATTATTATAAGTCAAAGGCAAACAACTATTTTTATAACATTGAATAAAACATCGAACTATGATAGAGATAACGCTTTCCGATTTGAACAGAGGCAGCTTTTACGAGCAGACGCTGCAGACTATTGAACAAATTTGCGATGATTATGGAATAACCAATGAGTTCGGCACCTTGTCAATGGCCAACCAAATGGTGCTGGACTATTTGGAATCTTATCATCCTAATTTCATAGTGGATGTTTCATATCAAATAGACAATAGTGAGGTTGGCATGAGCTATATTTTGCAGACAGGTGATTTCAATCAACTTTCCCAGAACACTGAAGGACAGAACACCGCATTGTTTGTCCTGCAGTCATTGGCCGATGATATTACATTCTCCACTGGTTTTGATTCACTTACTGTTACTTTTCACGTGAAAACCAAGATTAGTATTCAGCGTTCCATGCAACGTCAGGAGGTTAGACAAAATATGTTCAGATAGAAGATGAAAAATACTATCCTGTTTTTTCTTCTTCTATTTGTTTCGTTGTTTGCTTCTGCTCAACCGAGCATGGTTTTATTCATAGGAAATAGTTATACATACGTCAATAATCTTCCGGAACTTGTTTCTACGATGATGTCTTCGATGGGAGAGGGTATCGAATATGAAATGAGTGCTCCCGGAGGGTGCACTTTCCAACAACATTGTACAGTTTCTTCCTCTTATATTCAACAAGGGAATTGGGATTATGTGGTTTTACAGGAACAGAGTCAGCTGCCTTCTTTTCCGGAAGAACAATTCATGCAGGATTGTTATCCGTATGCCGCATCGTTGTGTTCTATGACACAAGAATACAACACGGATGCCCGCGTCGTTTTTTATATGACTTGGGGAAGGAAGAACGGCGACCAGCAGAATTGTCCCTATTACCCGCCATTATGCACTTATCAGGGAATGGACAGTCTTTTGCATTTGCGTTATATTAGGATGGCAGAGGACAATCATGCATGGGTGTCACCCGTAGGCGCTGCTTGGCACTATATAAGGGATCATTATCCTACTGCTGATCTGTACCAATCGGATGAAAGCCACCCTTCCTATTTAGGCTCATACGTTGCCGCCTGTTGTTTTTACACGGTCTTTACGGGACTAAATCCATGCCAAATAACCTGGAATGGTCTTTTGGACGATGCGACTGCTTCTATGGCGAAAAACGTCGCTAAAACAGTGGTTTTTGACTCTCTCTGGAAGTGGACGTTTCAATCAGAACCTATACAAGAGGATTCTACAGCAGTAGTTGATTTCCTGTTGTTGGAAAAAGGGATTACGATTTACCCGAATCCGGTCAGTAACACATTGCATTTTTCTGTGCCGGAATTAGTGAATAGCCCGATGGTTTGCATATTGAATGTGGATGGTCGTGTGGTTTATTCTCAACAGGGATTTTCGTCTTGGAAAGAAAATCAAAATCAGTTTGACCTTGATGTTTCTTTTCTGAATAACGGGATTTACTTTTTATCCGTTAATACCGGATCATATAAATCAACAAAAAAGTTCACGATAGTTCGCTAATTATGGTTAGTTTTGAGTATAATTGTGAGATGCCGATCAAACTATCCTTGAAACACAAGGTTTGGCTCCAACAAGTTGTTCGCAAAGAAGGAAAGGTTATGGGAGATATCAGCTATGTCTTTTGTGACGATGCATATATGATACAACAGAACAACGCCTTTTTGCAACATGATACATACACGGATATAATCACATTTGACGAATGTGTCGGGGACGTGATTTCGGGCAGTATTCTGATCAGTGCCGACAGAGTTGCGGAGAATGCGTCCAAGTTCGGGAAGACGTTTGAAAATGAATTGCTCAGGGTAGTTGTACACGGGACGTTGCACTTGTGTGGGTACAAAGACAAGAGTGATAGCGAGGCGAAATTAATGCGCCAAAAAGAGGATGAATCTTTAGCTCTGTTTACTCAAATGGCAATTTAAAATATTGTCAATCAAATATTTTTATAAAGTTTTCACGTGAAAAGATGGATAGTCAATACGATATTATAGTAGTGGGTGCGGGTCATGCCGGATGTGAGGCTGCGGTGGTGGCCGCCCATCTCGGGAATCAAGTGCTGTTGATTACCATGAATCTTGCGCTGGTTGCACAGATGTCTTGTAACCCCGCCATAGGGGGTATTGCGAAAGGACAAATCGTACGGGAGATCGATGCCCTGGGCGGAATGTCGGGAATTGTCACCGACCACACTATGATACAGTATCGGATGCTGAACCGATCCAAAGGACCGGCCATGTGGAGTCCTCGCGCGCAATGTGACAAAACCGCATTTTCCATCTATTGGAAATATGTTCTTGAACATACTGATAATCTCCACCTCCGCCAAGATACCGTAACCGAATTATTGATGGACGGTCAATCTGTATTCGGAGTGAAAACCCAGCTTGGAAAATCTTTCCAAGCTAAGAAAGTTATTTTGACCAACGGGACTTTTCTAAATGGGAAAATCCATGTTGGCGAAGTTAATTTTTCCGGTGGTAGGATAGGGGAGAGTGCCTCATTTGTGCTTTCTGACCAGCTAAAAGAATGCGGTGTGAAAACAAATAAACTCAAAACAGGTACCCCTGTGCGTATAGACGGACGAACGATAGACTTCTCCAAGCTGGAAGAGCAGAAAGGGGAAGACAATCCCGGACGATTCTCTTTCACCGAAACCCCGATTCTGCGAAACCAGTTGAGTTGCTGGATAACTTATACTAACGAAAAAGTTCATGAGATTCTTCAGCAAGGGTTTGACAAGTCCCCAATGTTCCAAGGACGCATTCAGGGAGTGGGTCCCCGTTACTGTCCTTCCATAGAAGATAAGATTGTCCGGTTTGCGGACAGGACCCGTCACCAACTTTTCCTCGAACCCGAGGGGAGGAATACCAACGAATACTACCTTAACGGTTTTTCCTCATCCCTGCCGGAAGATATTCAGGTGGAAGCCATTCACCTGATTCCCGGGTTAGAGAAAGTGGAAATCTATCGCCCAGGATATGCGATCGAATACGACTATTTTGATCCCACCCAGCTGCATTACACCCTCGAATCCAAAATAATCCGGAACCTTTATCTGGCCGGACAAGTGAACGGGACAACTGGTTATGAGGAGGCGGCGTGCCAAGGATTGATGGCCGGTATCAATGCACACCTCGCCATCAAAGGGGACGGGCCTTTGGTGCTCGCACGCTCACAAGCTTACATCGGAGTCTTGATTGACGACTTGGTAAACAAAGGCGTTCAGGATCCGTATAGGATGTTTACCTCTCGTGCTGAGTATCGTATTTTGCTCCGTCAGGACAATGCTGATGCGAGGTTAACCCCGATTGGACGTAAATTAGGTTTGATCGATGACGACCGCTATGCGGAATTTCTCCATAAATACGAAAACCAAAATCTGATTGTCACGTATTTAAAACAACATACTACCCAGTATCAGAAGATAAACGAGTTGTTGGAGCATAAGGAAACGAGTTTGCTAAATCAGAATGTGAAGTTGGAGAGTGTGTTGCTCCGACCACAGGTTTCAATACAGGACATTATTGATTATGACAGTGATTTTTCCCGTTATCTTCAGGATATTGCCGCAACGTCGGAAGAAATAATCAATGCTGAGACTTCTATAAAATACAGCAGTTATATCCAAAAAGAAGAGGAATTGGTGCAACATCTTTCCAATTTGGACAATATACGTCTGCCGTCTGATTTGGATTATAACAATATAAATTCCCTGTCAAAGGAAGCGAGGGAAAAACTGACGAAATTGCAGCCAATCAATCTGGGTCAAGCATCACGGGTGAGTGGTGTCAGTCCAGCTGACATCACTGCGCTTATGATTTTCTTGAGAAACAATCAATAGAACAAATATAACTATTTGAAAATCAATATACAAAGCAAAAAATCGTCAAATTTTGACATGTTTTGACAAATATAGGATTTTCTATTCCCTATTCTGTTTTTTCGTGTAAATTCTGAAATTTTAATAATACCATCTGATTTTCAGTTATTTGATATAAAGACCTACTGATAGAAAAAATTTTTGTGTTTTGGATTGATGTCAATAATTTGCTTATTTTTGCAGATGCAAATTTTTGCATAGTATTTATAAAGGAAAAAATTATAATCGAACAAAAATTCAAATAACATGGAATTAAAAGGTTCTCAAACAGAAAAAAACCTGCAAACAGCATTTGCCGGTGAATCCCAAGCCAGGAATAAGTATTCATATTATGCCTCGAAAGCAAAAAAAGACGGCTATAATCAAATAGCGGCCATTTTCGAAGAGACTGCCGCCAATGAGAAAGAACATGCCAAAATTTGGTTCAAGTTGCTTCACAACGGATCGGTTCCAGATACTATTACGAATCTGAATGACGCAGCGGACGGTGAAAACTACGAGTGGACAGATATGTACGCCGGTTTTGCAAAAACTGCCAAGGAAGAGGGTTTTGACCACATCGCGGAGCTTTTCACCATGGTGGGTGAAATCGAGAAACATCACGAAGAGCGTTACAGAAAATTGTTGGCCAACATTGAAGGCGGCCTTGTTTTCTCCCGTGATCAGGAGATGATTTGGCAGTGCAGCAACTGCGGCCATATTGTGATTGGCAAGAAAGCCCCCGATGTGTGCCCGGTTTGCGACCATCCGCAATCTTATTTCCAAATCAAAGCCGAGAATTTCTAGCTTTGAACCTTGAACTTTGAACCTAATTGTTCTACTTAGAATTAGAATTAAACTTAAACATTATAATTAAAACAATATTTCATCAAAAATCAATTCAATTATTATGAAGAAAAAATTCGTTTGTACCGTGTGCGGTTATGTACACGAAGGAGATACTCCCCCTGAAAGATGTCCTCAATGCAAGCAACCGGCTTCCAAGTTCAAAGAACTTGTGGAAGATGGAGCTTTGTCATTCGTCACCGAGCATGTGCTTGGCGTTGCCAAAGACAGTGACGAGGAGATGATTAAGGATTTGAACGCGCATTTTATGGGCGAGGCCACGGAAGTGGGCATGTATCTGGCTATGAGCCGCCAGGCAGACCGCGAGGGTTATCCTGAGGTGGCAGAGGCATTCAAGCGCTATGCTTTCGAGGAGGCCGAACATTGCGCCAAATTCGCCGAATTGCTGGGCGAAGTGGTCTGGGATACCAAGACCAACCTGGAAAAGCGTATGATGGCCGAAAGCGGCGCTTGTGCAGACAAGATGCGCATCGCCAAACGTGCCAAAGAGATGAACTGGGATGCCATTCACGACACGGTTCATGAAATGGCCAAGGACGAGGCCCGTCACGGACAAGGTTTTGAAGGGCTCTTTAATCGTTATTTTAAGAAATAACAAATTAGTAATCAATAAATTGACACCTTGGTTTGAATTTTCAAGCCAAGGTGTTTTTTTAGTGCCTTATTTCAAATAAATTTTTAAGATTTTTTTATAAAAAATCTCTTGACAAACGCTCAAAAATATTGTATCTTTGCGCGCCAAAATTTTATTTAATGAAATTATCCGAATTTAAGTATTATTTGCCTCAAGAACTTATTGCTTTACACCCTGTGGAAGAGCGTGACGAGGCTCGTATGATGGTGCTCGACAGAAAGACGAAAACCATTGAACATAAGTTATTTAAGGACATTATTGATTACTTTGACGATGGTGATTTGTTCGTGATGAACAACACCCGAGTGTTCCCAGCTCTGATGTATGGTGAGAAAGAGCAGACCCGTGCCAAAATCCGGGTCATTCTGTTGAGGGAGCTGGATGAGGAAAGCCGTCTGTGGGACGTGCTTGTGGATCCTGCGCGTAAAATACGCATTGGTAACAAACTCTCGTTCACTGAGGATGACAGTCTCGTGGCCGAGGTCATTGACAATACCACTTCTCGTGGCCGCACATTGCGTTTCCTCTTTGACGGAGACCACGATGCCTTCAAAAAGAAACTGATGGAAATAGGTACCACACCGCTGCCCAACAATATCAAACAGTTGCGCGACATTGAGCCGAGTGATGAAACGGATTATCAAACCATTTATGCGACCGAAGAAGGTGCTGTTGTTGCTCCTGCCGCCGGTTTCCATTTCAGCCGTTTCCTGCTTTCCAAAATGGAAATCAAGGGCATTGAGCGTACTTATATCACGTTGCACGCTGGATTAAGCAATTTTAACGATATAGATGTGGAAGATTTGTCCAAACACAAACCCGATTCCGAACGGATGATTATCCGGTCAGAGGTGGCCGACAAAATCAATGAGACCAAAAAAGCCGGTCACAAGATCGTCGTGGTCGGTACCACTACTATGAAAGCCCTTGAATCTTCCGTCTATGATAGCGGTATGGTGAAAACTACCGAAATGAACGGCAAAGAGGACATGTGGACCAATAAATTCATCTATCCTCCTTATCGGTTTAAAGTGGCCAACGCCATGGTTTCCAACTTCCATGCCCCGCAAAGTGCCATGCTGATGATGGTGGCTGCGTTCGGTGGCTACGAATTCGTTATGAAAGCCTATAAAGAGGCTGTTGCGGAAAAATACCGTTTCCTTACATACGGTGATGCCATGTTGATTATTTAACGTTTTTTAATACGATAAAACTATGTCAAAAGCTTATCAGGAAGCAGGCGTACAATTGGAGGCTGGCTATGAGTCGGTGCGCCTTATCAAAAAACATATTTCCCGCACCAACCGTCCCGGAATGATGGGTAATATCGGCAGTTTCGGCGGTATGTTTGACCTTGCCTCTCTTGGCTACAAAGAGCCTGTTTTGGTCAGTGGAACTGACGGTGTGGGCACTAAGCTTAAATTGGCGTTCATGATGGACCGTCACGACACCATCGGACAGGATGCCGTTGCCATGTGCGTGAACGATGTGCTGGCGCAAGGGGCGGCCCCTCTCTTCTTCCTTGACTACATTGCCGTAGGGAAGAATCATCCTGCCAAGATTGAAGCAATTGTGAAAGGTGTCGCTGACGGTTGCGTGCTTTCCAACTGTGCCCTCATTGGTGGCGAAACAGCGGAAATGCCCGATATGTACGATGAAGATGAATACGACATTGCAGGCTTCACCGTAGGTGCGGTGGAAAAATCAAAACTTATCGACGGGTCTAAGGTTAATGTCGGCGATGTGCTTATCGGTTTGGCCTCCTCAGGTGTCCACTCCAATGGATTCTCGCTCGTGCGCAAAATTGTCTTCAAAGATAATCAGTTGGACTTGAACACGAAGTATGAAACGCTGCCTGACACGCTTGGCAATGTGCTGCTCACCCCTACACGCATCTATGTGAAACCTGTCCTTGAAGTGTTAAAAAATGTTGACATTCATGCTATTTGCCATATCACCGGAGGTGGTTTCGATGAGAACATTCCGCGTGCATTGCGCCCAGGACAAGGTATTTTTGTTGATGAGCATAACTGGGAAATGCCCGCCATCTTCCCGTTCCTCGAAAAATATGGCAAAGTCGATCACCGTGAGATGTTCAACGTCTTCAACATGGGTATCGGCATGGTGCTGATGGTGGATCCAAAGGATGCGGACCAGACAGTGAAGATGTTCAATGAGTTAGGGGAGAAAGCGTATGTTATCGGGAATGTGACCGATAAAGAGGGCATTGTCGATATCAAGTTAAGATAATAGTAGAGACGTATCGCATACGTCCACATCAAGGTTCAAAGTTCAAGGTATGAAATATATCGGTCCTCACGTCAGTGCATCGGGTGGGGTGGAGAATGCCCCTTTGAACGCCATGCAGGTCGGTGCGACGGCTTTCGCCCTGTTCACCAAAAACCAGCGCCAATGGTTTTCCGCCCCGTTGAGCGACAAATCCATCGTTTCTTTTAAGGAAAATCTTGCAAAATCGGGTATTTCCACAGATTATGTGCTTCCTCACGACAGCTATCTTATTAACCTTGGTAGTCCGGAACCGGAAGGACTGGAGAAATCGCGTAACTCCTTCTTGGAGGAGATGCAGCGCTGCGAACAACTCGGGTTAAAAATGCTTAATTTCCATCCGGGCAGCCACCTGAAAAAGATCACTTTGGAGGAATGTTTGGCACGCGTGGCCGAGAGTATTAACTTCGCCCTCGACAAGACGCAGGGTGTGACAGCTGTGATTGAAAATACGGCGGGTCAAGGCACCAATGTGGGCTTCAGCTTCCATCATTTGGCGTATATCATTGATAAAGTGGAAGATAAGAGCAGGGTAGGGGTTTGTTTGGACACCTGCCATACCTATTCTGCCGGTTATGACCTCAAAACAGAAAGCGGTTACAATGCCACATTCGAAGAGTTTGAGGAGGTAGTTGGATTCAAATACCTGCGGGGCATTCACCTCAACGACACGAAAAAGGAGTTCGGCAGTCGGGTGGATCGTCACGACAGCATCGGTAAGGGATTGTTGGGCATGGAGTTTTTCGAGCGGTTCATGAAAGACCCGCGTTTCGACAATATGCCACTTATTCTCGAAACCCCGGACGAAACCCTTTGGGCGGAAGAAATAAAACGGTTATTGGCTTTTAGCTATTAGTTTCAGGATTCAAGTACTTGAAACTTGAAACTACCTAAAGAGTTTTTTTCAAAAAAGTGCTGACGTATCAAAAAAAAGTGTATTTTTGCCGCCGATTTCAACTGCTGCGTTCTTCTAACGGTTAGGAATCAAGATTCTCAATCTTGCAATACGAGTTCGATTCTCGTACGCAGTACAAAAAGCCACCTGTTCGTAAGAGAGGTGGTTATTTTTTTGTTATTAGCTATTGGCTTTTAGCAAATAGAACCCCCTGCTAATAGCCAACAACCAACAGCCAACAGGAATAGAGATAACTGGCAAGTCAAGATTAAAGTCAAATTAAAATGAAAAGATTAATATACTGGATCCAGAATGCGCGGGCGTACGCGTTGCCGCAGAGTGTGCTCCCGGCTTTGGTGGCTGTGTTTATGGCAGCTGGAAATGACGGTTTCTCCATCGGATTGAGCATCGTGGCGGTGCTTGGAGTGATGCTGGCCCATCTTTCCGTCAACCTTTTCGACGACTACTTTGACTATCAATTCAACAGTGAAGAGGTGCGGCAACAGGCGGCCTCGGAGGGTTTACGCGCCCGCATTGCCAAAAGTCCGTATTTGACTTCCGGTGAAGTAACTCCACGCAAATTGTTTTTTGTGGCTTCCGTTTTTGCGCTTGTCGCTATGTTGCTTGGCTGCATCGTTTTCATCGAGCGAGGACTCATACCGCTATACATAGCTTTGGCTGCCGGATTTCTGGGGTTTTTCTACTCGGGCAAACCCATCAGGTTCTGTTATCGCGGGCTTGGTGAGTTGGTCACAGGACTCATCTTCGGTCCCTTGCTGATGGCGGGTGTACATTACGCGGCATGCGGAGCGCTTAATGCGGGAGTATGGGTTGTGTCTGTAGCAGTAGGGCTTTGGGTGGTCAACATTTTATACACGCACTCCATCATGGAGATTTCCACGGACAAAAAAGTGGGGAAAAAAACACTGGCTGAAGTGTTGAAAACCAAGCCTTTACAATTGGCCGCATCTGCTGTCTTCAACTTCACCCCGTACATGATCTTGTTGATAGCACTCCTTTTCGGGCACTTGCAACTTGTGTTTGCCGTTATCTTTCTGGTGCTGCCGAGATCTATCGCCTTGTTTTATCTGGTTTGGCAGTTCTGCTATCATCCTGAGCGTGAGTTCAAAAGAAAGTGGTGGTATGGTCCAATCGAACATTGGGATGCCATTTCGGAAAATCATTTGGAATGGTTTGCCATCCGTTGGTTTTTGGCCCGCAATATTTTGCAGTCTGCCAGTCTCGGTTTCATTATATGCTCGCTAATTATCCTTTAGTCACTCTTTTCCTGAGCCTAAAAAAATCGTCTGACAATCAAAAAAAATCGTACCTTTGCCGCCGAAATCCGGCCCCGTAGTTCAGCTGAATAGAACGTCAGATTCCGGTTCTGAAAGTCGTGGGTTTGAATCCCGCCGGGGTCACTAAAACAGTCCGTATGAACATCGAAAAATACGACGAAATCCGGGCTTCCTTGCCTGCCGGTGTGCGCCTGGTCGCCGTTTCCAAATTCAAACCGGCGGAAGACATTTCCGCGCTGTACCAACATGGGCAGCGCGTTTTTGGTGAGAACCATGCGCAGGAGATGAAAGCCAAGCACGAAATTCTCCCCAAAGACATAGAATGGCACTTCATTGGCCATCTACAGACCAACAAGGTCAAATATATTGCTCCGTATGTATCTCTGATTCACAGTATTGACAGTCTTGATTTGTTGAAAGAGGTCAACAAACAGGCTGTCAAAAACAATCGAGTGATTCCCTGTTTGCTGCAATTCCATATTGCCGATGAGGAGACCAAGTTCGGATTCTCCTTGGAAGAATGTACGGCGATGCTCGGCAGCCCCGATTACCAAGAGCTAAAAAACGTTAAAATCCATGGTGTCATGGGGATGGCTACCTTTACCGATGATCAAGAGCAAATACGCCGGGAATTTCAGCATCTGCATCAGATTTTTCAGGAGCTAAAATCTATATATTTTGCGCAAAATCCTGATTTCAAAGAAATTTCCATGGGCATGAGCGGGGACTATCCTATTGCCGTAGAAGAGGGCAGCACGTTGGTGCGCATCGGTAGTGCCATCTTCGGACCGAGGGATTATTCGATTTAGAATTGGCGGTTTGCGATTTACGAATAACTAAATATACCAAAAATGAAGAAGTTAATACCCTATTTTTTTGCTATAATATTGATAATCAGTGGATTATCGGCTTTTGCTAATGGAGGCGATGACGGTGTATCCCGTGACCGCAAACCCAAGAAAGAGAAACCCAAAAAGGAGAAAAGCGAGGTGCGCACTGGTTGGACCTTTGGCATTCTGCCCAGCGTGGCGTATGATGCGGACAAAGGTTTTCAATACGGTGTGCTGGCCAACGTTTATGATTTTGGCGACGGTTCCGTTTATCCTGACTATTTCCATTCGCTCTATTTTGAGGCGGCATACACCACCAAACGCTCTGGCCTGTTTCGCTTCTCATACGACTCCAAATATTTGATTCCTAACCACCGTTTCTTTATAGATGTGTCGTATTTGCCTGATGCACTGTGCGATTTCTATGGTTATAACGGTTACCAAACAGTTTATAATGGAGGTTGGGCAAAGAAAAAGAGTGAAGATTACATCTCCCGTGCTTTCTATAAATCCCAGCGCGATCTTTTCCGTTTCGTAACAGACATTAACGGCAACATCGGCGCAGGATGGTACTGGAACGCGGGACTTGGCGTTCTTGGTTACATAATAGGCCCCGTGAACCTCGACATGATCAACAAGGGCAAGAAAGAGGAGAATCGATTGCCTTACGTGGACGGTTTGTACGACAAATACGTGAAATGGGGTATTCTTTCCCCTGCCGAGGCCAATGGTGGCTGGCATCCTTTCATTCACGGTGGCATCTCGTTTGACAACCGCGACCGCCAGCAAAACACGAAAAGAGGCTTGAACGCAGAAGCCTTTTTGACCTATTATGCCGGATTTGGAGAAGACAAAGGAGCCAACAGCTTGATATTCAATGCTAATTTCAGACATTTTGTTCCCGTTTATCAAGATAAAATCACCTTTGCCTATCGACTCGCCGCCCAGTTGAATGTGGCAGGTGACGCGCCTTTTTATCTTAACAACTATTACAACAACTTTTTTATACAGAGAGTTTTATACGAGGGACTCGGTGGAGGAAACACAAATCGAGGTATCCTTCGCAACCGCATTTCCGCGAAGGGTTATGCCTTTGCAAACGTGGAATTTCGCTTTCAAATCTGTAAATTTGACATTGGAAAGGAGCATTTTGCTATCGGTCTGAACCCCTTCGTGGATATGGGTATGGTGTTACAACCTTATCGCCTTGACAAACAAACGATTATAGAGAATATCAAACAGAATGATCCTGAATTTGACCTGAATAATCTGTCGGATTTCATTGTTTTTGATGAAAGCAAAAACATTTATCGTCCGCACTTTTCCGGCGGTTTAGGATTGAAAGCGATGATGAACGACAATTTCGTACTCTCTGTGGATTGGGCGGTGCCGTTTGACAAGCGCGACAATCACAGTCTGGCGAATATCTATGTCAAAATAGGGTATATGTTCTAAAGCATGAAACTGTTTGAAAATCACAATCTCAAGTCTTACAACACTTTCGGAATGGAGGTGTTTGCGCGACGTTTTGTGGCGTTGGAAACAGTGGAGGAAACCCCTGCGGTGGTGGCCGAATATCTCCAGCAATGGCCCTATTACATCTTGGGAGGAGGAAGCAACACTCTGTTTACCAAAGACTTTGACGGAACTATCGTGCATCCGGCCTTTCAAGGTATTGAACGGATGGAAGAAAACGGAGACAGTGTGTTGCTGCGCGTGGCCGCCGGGGAGCCGTGGGACAACCTCATCCAATATTGCATCAGGCACGAGTATTATGGTTTAGAGAACCTTACAGCCATTCCCGGATTGGTGGGAAGTGCCCCGGTGCAAAATATCGGCGCGTACGGGGTGGAGGTCAAAGACACGGTCTGTAAAGTGCAAGGATATATCCTTTCGACCCGCAATCCGTTTGAACTGTCTAATGCTGATTGTCGGTTCGGATACCGTAACTCCATTTTCAAACAGACGCTGAAAAACGATTGTATCATCACTTTTGTTTGGTTTCAACTATCTAAAAGAAAGCATTTTACACTTTCCTATCAAGGCTTGGCGAAAGCATTGGAAGAGCGGGAATTGCCGTTGACGTTACACAGTGTTTCCGATTGTGTGCGAAAGATCCGCGATGCCAAGCTTCCAGATCCTGAAATCGTAGGCAATGGTGGCAGCTTTTTCAAAAATCCGGTTGTTTCGGATGGGCAATATCAAGAATTGTTGAAGGAATATCCCGATTTGGTAGCTTACGATGCCTCTGAAGGACTGAAGAAACTCTCTGCTGGCCAGCTGATTGAAAAGGCTGGATGGAAAGGCAAACGGATAGGCAATGCCGGCACCTGGAAGAACCAAGCACTGGTGTTGGTGAACCACGGTGGTGCGACTCCCAAGGAAGTGCTACACGTGGCTGACAGCATTATCCGAGACGTTAACAACCTGTTCCGCATCACGTTAGAAATGGAAATTAATCGGATTTAAACAAAAGAAAACAAACAGCGTCTCGCGGTAGAGACATTTCTGAAACGTCTCTACAAGGACAAAATCGGTTTTTGGTTATATCCGAAATTTTGTACTTTTGCCCGCAAATTGGCAGACATTAATGCTGCGGTTTTATATGGTTAAAAAATGAAAAAAACGACTATCATCCATAATGTTGTGAGGAAAAGTGTTCTCGGACTTTGCTTCTGCGTAGTCGCGCTCTTAGTGACTGGCTGCGACTATTTCAACCACAAGGAAAAGTTCGACAAAACCCTATTAAGCGGCTATTGGGTAAGCGGCTCGTTGTACGAGTACTACAATGCAGATGGCACCGGCTACACGTGGGATTTCTTGGATGATGTGACCGAAGAGGAGGCCCAGCATTTCACCTGGACGTTGGAAAAGAGTACGTTGACCCAAATACACCAAATGGAAATGGGCGGTAATGTTCCTAAAGTTTATACCGTAACCAAGCTGAATGCCACCACTTTGGAATACCACGACGATTACGGAAAATATTATACTTTCACTAAAGAGAGATGAAAAAAGCCCTGAAAATAACGCTGATTTCTTTGGGATCACTTATTTTGGTGATTGCCATTGCTATATCTATTGCGCTTTTTAGCATTTTTTCACCTTCCAAACTGGCAAAAATCGTCAACAACCAAGCTGACAAATTCCTTACTTGTGATTTCCACATTGACAAGGTAGGGCTCACGTTTTTCAAAACGTTTCCTAAAATCGGACTGGATTTGGAGAATGTGGTGCTTAAAAATCCGCAAAAAGCAAATATTTCCGACACTTTATTGTATGTAAACGACTGCGTGGCCGCCCTTGATATCCAAGAACTCCTGAAAAACAAAAACATCATTATTCACGAATTTTCACTCAACAAAGGTCTCGTAAATCTCTATATTGATGAAAACGGGAACGGCAACTATAATGTTTTCAAATCCGAAGACACAACTTCTTTTGACTATCGGGTTGATTTACAGAAGATTAAAGCAAAAAATCTCGATATCCGTTACCTGAATGACCAAGCGAAGCAGCAAGCAAGGGTCAAAGAAGCTGATCTCACGGTCAAGGGATCGTTCGAAAAAAACGACATAATAGGGGAAGCGGAATTAGCGGCTGAATCGTTGGCTTTTGCAATCAAAGACAGTTCACAGCTTCACTTTTCCAGCGATAATGTGAAGGTTTCATACGACGGCTCTTTCACAAATTTTAACCTGCTTGACGGCGAATTCAACGCGGATCTTCAAGATGCTGTTTTGCGCATTGATACCACCCATTATATCAACGAGATGGATCTTTCTCTGGCTTCTGATGTGCAAGCTGATTTGGAAAATCTGCATTTCAATCTCAAAAACACCAGTTTGAGCATTGATAAACAGGAATTTGCGGTTAATGGTATCATTGACATGGATACTGCCAGTCACGATATTCATACGGACCTGCATTACAAAACCGGCGATTGGAAAATCGAAGAGATTCTGCCGATGATTCCCCGTGCGGTTATAGGTAACAAACTGGATGACATACAAATAAGTGGTGATATTGCTTTGGAAGGTGATGTGAAGGGAACTTATAGCGACACGCGAATGCCGACCATCACCTCCGATGTTGCTTGGCATCACGGCCGCATGGCCATGAAGGATCTGCCGCTCGATTTTGAAAAGGCGGATGGTCTTTTTGATCTCCAATTAGACTTGGACAACCAGTCAAATCTGACAGTGAAAAATCTTTCGGCTACTACAAGAAAACGTAACAAAATTACGGCAAAGGGAACAATCAAGAACTTGTTAGGCAAGATGTTACTGGATATTTTCGCATCCGGAAATCTCCACATCACCGACTTCAAGGACTTCCTGCCCGAGGATTTCACCCAATACGAAGGTCAAGCGGATATTAAGGTGAACACACAGTTAGAATATGACCCCGATAAGGATTTTTCTGTTGAAAACGTAAAAAAAGCAAAAGCGAATGGCATCTTTAATAATATTTCGCTTCTCTATCACGACACTATGAAGGTTTCTTCTCCCAAAATGCTGGTAGATCTGGATTTTCCAGTCAAAGAAAAACCGTATAATATTGAAGAATGGATGAATGCGAAGATAGAGGCGGGAAGTTTGACTGTCTCGAATCCTGAGAAAATCACCATATTGGGCAAGGATATACAACTTGATGCATATACTAACAATCTGTTGGACAGTACGATAGATTTTAAATTCGCAACTACATACCAGTTTGACCAGCTTCATGTTTTAGTTGACACTATTTCTGCGCAATTGTCTCAGCCAAAGGGCGTTTTTGTTCTTCGCAATACAGACCAACTGCAATTAGACTACGTAGGAGGCTCTATTGCTGCCAATATGGGTAACACCATCAAATTCCATACACAGACGTTGAATTTGCATGCCAAAACCGACTATAAGGAAAAAGAGGACAATCTGCTGTTGCGATGGTCACCCACTATTCAGCTGCAGCTGAGTAACGCCAAAGCCGACATACAAGATGTGGCGCACGCTGTAGAATTCCCATCCCTCAATGTCGATTTCAGTCCGAAAAAAGCTGTGTTAAAAAAGGCTAATTTGAAGTTTGGCCAGTCAGATATTAACCTTACGGGAACCATCACGGGAATCGAGTCTTATCTCCATAACAAAGGTCTTCTTAAGGGAAATCTTGATCTTGTTGCCAACTATCTGAACCTAAATGAATTGATAGCGTTTATTGATGGATTTGGTGCTCCAGATTCGCTGTTGGAACAAGCGGAGGCTATAGAGCAGCAGAGCACATCGTCACCATTTATCGTTCCGTTTGGTGTGGATGTAAACATGAACACCAAAATTCAAAAAGCATTGTTTGAGGAAGCCGAGTTCCGCAACATTGCCGGACGTGTATATGTGAAGGACGGTGTGTTGGTTTTGGAGGAAATGGGTCTCACCAACGAGGCTGCGAGGATGCAGCTCACGGCCATGTACCGTACCCCGCGAATGAATCACCTATTTCTTGGTTTTGACTTCCATCTTCTTGACATCAAGATAGATAAGCTTATCGCCATGATTCCTGAAGTCGATACAATCCTACCTATGCTCAAATCGTTCAGCGGCAATGCGGAGTTCCATTTCGCCGCCGAAACATACCTTAAGTCCAACTACGACATCAAATTTTCCACCTTGCGCGGTGCCGCCGCTATCAACGGACATGACCTTGTGGTCCTTGATAGTGAAACCTATAGGAATATTGCCAAAAAACTGATGTTCAGCAAGAAGACGGAGAACAAAATCGACAGTTTATCCACAGAGATCACCATTTTCAGGAACGAAGTTGATGTCTATCCTTTTTTGCTTTCCATTGATAAATACAGTGCAATTATTTCTGGGCGCCATAATTTGGACATGACCTACGATTACAATATCTCATTGGTGAAACCTATACGTATAGGGCTGGATATCATCGGATTAGAAGACAGATTGAAATTCAAAGTCGGGAAAGCGAAATACGCTACAATGTTCAAACCCGAGAAACAGAAAGTGGTGGAATCCAATGTTATGGAATTAAAAACTTTGATTAATAAGACGTTGCAGGCGAACGTGAAAGATGATGTGCCGAAAGATTAAACAGTAAAAACGAAAAGAGACGCAAATGTTTGCGTCTCTTTTCGTAAATGCAACAAAATGGTTGGATAATTATCCCAACATGGCGGTGTAAGCGGTAGCATCCATGAGGTCAGCCACTTGTGCGGGATCCGTCATCTTGATTTTGATGATCCAGCCTTCGCCGTAAGGATCGCTGTTCACGAGGGCGGGTTCGCCTTCGAGAGCCTCGTTGAATTCAACGATTTCGCCGCCAACAGGCAACAGCAGGTCGGCAACAGTCTTTACAGCTTCGATAGAGCCGAAAACTTCGTCTTTGTCCAGCGTTTCACCCACAGAAGGGATGTCGAGGAACACGATGTCGCCTAATTCGTTAGCGGCATGAGCGGTGATACCCACCAATGCAAATTCACCATCCACTTTTAACCATTCGTGGTCTTGGGAATACTTCAAATTTTCAGGAATATTCATACTTTTAGATTTTATAAATGAAAAATTAAACGGTCATAATTTCTTTTTCCTTGGCCTCCATGATTTTATCCACCTTGCTGATGGCTTCATCGGTTGCCTTCTGGATGTCGGTTTCCAGTTTTTTGATGGCATCCTCTTCCACGCCGTCGTCTTTCAGCTTTTTGGCGTCATCGTTGGCGGTGCGGCGGATATTGCGGATGGCCACCTTGGTCTGTTCGGCATCTTGTTTGGCCTTCTTTACCAGCTCTTTACGGCGCTCCTCTGTCGGGGCGGGAATCACCAAACGGATAAATTCCCCGTTGTTTTGCGGAGTAACACCGATGTTGGCGGCGAGAATGGCTTTCTCAATCACGGGCAGCATGTTGCGCTCCCAGGGTTGGATGACGATTTGATGAGCGTCAGGGGTGTTCACATTGGCCACCTGGTCGATGGGCGTGGGATTGCCGTAATAATCAACCTTGATGCCGTCCAGCATTTGCGGGGAGGCCTTGCCGGCGCGCACTTTTTGCAGTTCTTTGTCAAAATGCACCACTGTGGCGGTCATGTTATCTTTTGCTTGTTTCAAGCAGGTTTGTGTATCCATAATATTGATTTTTTAATCTATGAAATTACTGTTTTTATCTTCGTTATCTTCCTCTTCTGAGGTATCCTCGGAATTATTCTCTTCAGTCTGAGCCATTTCCGCTTTGAGGTTCTCTATTTCGCGAAGCTGCATCAGACGCATTTTTTTCAAAGAAGTTAATTCTTTTTCCTTATACGATTTTGTCCACTTATAGACAATCATATAATGCAAAATAATCGCCAACAACCAAACAATCAACAAGAAGAGGATAGCTTTCAAAAAAGTGATGTCTTCACTGTCTTTGAATAGAAAATACCACACCACCCATAAGAATGCGTTAGAAAGAATAAAAATGGCAAGATGGATTTTGAACGAGGTCCTTCGTGCCGCCATTTTCGCCAATTTGGCTTCCTCTTCGGGCGTGATTTCAGGAATATTGGGATTATTTTCTGCCATATTATTTAGTATAAGAGGGTTCCGATGGGTTCGCCATTGAGCACTTTCAAAAGGTTGCCCTTGGTGTTGGCATCATAGACATAAATGGGCATTTTGTTGTCCTGGCAGAGTGCAAATGCCGTCATATCCATGATTTTGAGGTTCTTTTGGTAAGCTTCTGCGAGAGTGATTTCGGTGAATTTCACCGCATTGGGATCTTTTTCAGGGTCGGCGGTATAGACACCGTCCACGCGGGTGCCTTTGATAAGCAGGTCGGCTTTGATTTCGAGAGCACGAAGTGCAGCGCCTGTGTCCGTGGTAAAGAACGGGTTACCCGTACCACCACCGAGGAACGTCACATAACCGGCCTCCAAGGATTCGATCGCTTTGCGCCATGATGTCTTCTCACAGACACCTTCGATGTTGACTGCTGACAACACTCTGGCTTTCACGTTCATGGATTCCAGCACACCTTGAACGGCAAGCGCATTGATGATCGTGGCCAACATGCCCATCTGGTCGCCCTGCCGACGCTCGAAACCGGCTGACGCTCCCTGCACGCCGCGGAAGATGTTGCCGCCGCCGATGACCACCGCCACCTGCACGCCCACATCCACCGCAGACTTGATTTCATTGGCATAATGCAGGATGTGATTGTAACTTACACCATATCCATCATCGCCTATCAATGATTCGCCGCTTAATTTCAGTAGTATGCGTTTATATTTCATATTCTTAAATTTCAAGTTGCAAAAATACAAAAAATACAATAATCTCATTCGCTCTATCGTTATTGGTTTTCGTAAACAAAATAAAAAACTATGAAACTGATAGATAATTTATTATCCCTGTTTTATCCGCGATTGTGCGTGGGTTGCGGTGATGCCCTTCAGCAGAATGAATCCTGCATTTGCCTGAATTGCATGTTGCATTTGCCTGAAACCCAATTCCATAAGGAACATTTCAATCCCTTGAGACAAGTTTTTGACGGACGAGTTCCCGTGGAGGAGGTAACGGCTCTGATGAGTTATAAAAAGTCGAACCGCACGCAAAAAATCCTTCATTGCCTGAAATACAAAGGGCAGAAAGAAATCGGAGCGGTATTAGGTGAATATCTTGGTGGTCAATTAATTACAGAAGAACGTTATCAAGGCATCCAATACATTTTACCCATTCCGCTGCACCCGAAGAAATTCAGGAAAAGGGGTTACAACCAGAGCGAATGGATTGCCATGGGGCTCTCCAAGGGAATGGGAATCCCCTATCTGACGGACGTGATAATGCGCACGCAATTTACGGATACACAGACGAAAAAAAGTCGCTTCGCCCGTTGGCAGAATGTCAAAGAGGTGTTCGCGGTACAGAATCCCGAAAAGGTGGCCTACACGCACGTGTTAGTCTGCGATGACGTACTCACTACCGGCGCCACCATGGAGGCCGCCATCCGGAAACTGCTGGAAATAGAAGGCGTCAGGGTCAGCGTCGCCACCCTCGCCGCCACCACGCTATGATTTGGGATGTCAAAACCAATAACCTATAACCCATAACCATTAAAAATGTATTTTTGCCGTATGAAAAAGAAACTGACATTTATCCTTATTATCTGCGCAATAATTTGCATATCAACATCTTGCGCAAGAAAAATCAATGGTGCCACGCCGCACCGCCGCGACCGCAACTGCGGATGCGAGAATATTTACACTTCCAAACCGGAATGTGAGTTGGCGATGTCTGACGATGAAACGATGAAAAACGATGAAATGATAAAACGATGAAAAAGATTGTGTTATTGATGATTATGGCCATGATTATGGCCAGCTGTGCGGACCGCAAGGTTTCGGTAAAAATTGAAGGCGATATACAAAATGGAGGCAACCAGATGATTCGTCTCGCGCTCATCACAGCAGAAGGGATGGACATGATTGATTCCGCGAACTTGCACGACGGGCATTTTTTATTTAAGATTTCTTCTGAGAATGAGCGTATTAAGGAACGTGAAAATTCTCCGATGATGTTTCAGCTTTTCCTTTCAGAGGACAACAGTTTAGCTACGATGGCCAAAAAGGGTGACCGTCTGAAACTTACTGCCGACGCACAGGACTTGACTCGCACTTACAAAATCACCGGTGGTGAAGAGGCTGTGCTTATGTATCAATTGGACAGCTCGCTTACGGCATTTGTCATCCCTACAGAGAAATTGTATGAAACTTATCAGAAAAACAGTGAAAACGACACCATCCGTGCTGAAATAGAGGCACAATATGTCAATATGTTGCAAAACCATCAAAAATATTTACAAGATTTTATCAAAAGCCATCCGAACAATATGGCTTCCTACATCGCTTTCTTCCAAAGCTATAACCGACGGAATTTCTTCGATATTTATCAGGATTTAGACATATTGAAACAGATAAACAACAATCTTTCAAAGGTATATCCAGAAAGTGAGTATGTAAAAGCCATGAAAAATATGGCCGATCTAATAGAAATGCGCATTTCTGCATCCGAAAAAGAAATTTCTAATCCGACAGAATAGTTGTTAAACTTTTTGAAAGAAACAGAGTTTAATGCTCTGAATCATAAATAATAACAAGATGAGAAACACACTGAAAATGTTTGGAATGGTGATGCTTTGCGTCATCCTTTCCTGCGGTGCTTTCGCCCAGTCCGCTGACATGGACAAGCTGTTCAGCAAATACGACAGCAAGCGCCATTTTGAGAAATTCGAATACGGTTCCCAAAAACCGGTATGGCTGAACCTCATCGCGCACAACGCCTCCTTCGTGAAAATCCTTTCCTGCGATGCCAACCCCAAATCTCATAAATACAAGAAATTCAATCAGGACATCCGCAAGTCGATGGAGAATTTCAACATTGTTTTTGAGTTCAACGAGTCGGATTATTTGTTGAAGGTTTGTGCTTCTGAAAAAGACCAAAAAGGATGTTCCAACTTTGTGGTTGTCTCAAGATTAGGGGACAAAGAGCGGGTAATATGGCTTTATGGGAGAACCAATCTGAAGAAGTTTATCGACTACGTTAGGGATGCGTTGATGTAATAAAAAATCCCCCTCGCATGAGGGGGATTTTTTAATGCCGTTTGCCATTCAAGAAAATCTGCTCCACCTTGTTACTTCCGAAGGCGTAGTTCATGTAATAGAGCGTGTCCATCGGCTTGGTGATGAAGAAGTTGGCGATTTTGCCTTTCGTGATGGTGCCCAGCTCGCGCCAGACATCCATGGCGTAGGCCGTGTTGATGGTAGTGGCGTTGACCGTCTCCTCGGGCAGCATCTTGTACATCACGGAACCCATGGCGAAGACCAACTGCATGTTGCCGGACGGGCAGGAGCCGGGGTTGAAGTCGGAGGCCAAAGCAACGGGCAGACCGCCTTCGATCATCTTGCGGATGGGGGCGCATTGCATCCCGAGGAAGAACGCAGCGCCGGGCAGCACCGTGGGCATCGTCTCGCTCTTGTAGAGTGCCGCAATCTCCTCATCGCCCGTGTATTCCAAGTGGTCAACGGAGAGTGCGTTGTATTTCACGCCGACTTGGATGCCGCCGGAGCAAGCCATCTCGTTGGCGTGGATCTTCGGGCGCAGACCGTACTTGATGCCTTGCATCAGGATGCGCTCGGTCTGCTCGGTGGTGAAGAAGCCCTTGTCGCAGAAGACGTCCACGAAGTCGGCGAGCTCCTCAGCGGCCACCATCGGGATCATCTCGTTGATGATGAGATCGACGTAGCCGTCGGGATTGTCCTTGTAGAGCAGCGGCACCGCGTGCGCGCCGAGGAAGTTGGCCTTGATGGTGAGCGGGGAGTTCTCTTTCAGCTTGCGGATGACGCGCAGCATCTTGAGTTCGTCTTCGGTGGTGAGGCCGTAGCCGCTCTTGATCTCGCACGCGCCCGTGCCGAAGGAGGCCATCTCCTCCAGCCGCTGCCAAGCCTGGTCGTAGAGTTCCTCTTCGGAGGTCTCGTGCAGCCGTTTCGCGGAGTTGAGGATGCCGCCACCGCGTTTGAAGATCTCCTCGTAGCTCAAGCCCTTGATCTTGTCGATGTACTCGACCTCGCGACTGCCTGCATAGACGATGTGCGTGTGGGAGTCGCAGAAGGAGGGGAACACGAACTTGCCCGTAGCGTCGATTTCCTCGATGGGCTCCTTGATTCTCTTCAGGATGTCGGGGTTGAAGTCCTCCATCTTGCCGAACTCCTTGATTTTATCGCCCTCGGTGAGGAGGTAGGCGTTGTCAATGACGGGGAGGTTCTGCATCTCCTTGCCGGCGCGGAACTTGATGGATTTGGGCTCCGCCTGCACTAATTGCTTTATGTTTTTTACTAAGATTGCCATAGTTGGTAGGTTTTAATTTGATGCGGCAAAGATAGTATTTTTAATGGTTATTGGTTATTGGTTATGGGTTATAGAAGCTGGGTTATGGGTTATAGGTTTATTGTTTATGGGCGATGGAAATAGGGCCTTGAAGAAGCGGGTGTGCCGTTTCAGGTCATTTCCGTTTGGTTGCGCCGCGAGAATGCCTCCGAACAGCAGCAATGTCAGTATTATACAGGTCTTTTTCATTGTATCTCAATATCACAAAACAGGTTTTCTCTTCGTCGGACAGCCGCTTGTCGGCTAAGGCAATCCCCTTCGGCACCACCATGAGCTCATGCTTGCTCAAACAGTCGGGTATGTCCATCTCCGCAATCTGCCGGAAAGCGGAGTCCAGCACCAGCAGCGACCAAGGTTTGTCGGAGATTTTGTTTCGGGTACCGTCTTTGTTCTCGTAAGGCATCGGTCTGGAAACGGTAATGTAGTACAGGTTCCGGTAAGAATCATAGACCACGTCAAGGTACGAGGTTTTGGCACTCTCCGTGCGGGCTAATTCCGTGTAATTGTACGTGTTGGCCGTGTCAAATTCTTCCTGGACATGCCGTTGGTGCTTACTGTGGATATAGTGCTGCTCTTGCGTGCCGTCGCGGTGGATAACATACAGCGAATCAATGAAGGTGTATATCGCCACCAAATCCGTGTCTTTGTTCATGGTGGAGGTGAAGTGGTAGTTGTAGCGTGTATTGTTCTTGCTACGGTGGATGGCCGGATAAGAGCCAAGGCCGCGAACCGGATTGAGCTGGCCATCTTTATACGAAAAAACGTGGAACATCGGACGTGAAAACATCCTGATTCGCGTGTCAAGCCGATAGTCGAAGACGTTTTTCAGAAAAGTACAGCAATAAAGCAATCCCGAATCCGAAGAAATCGGCACATAGGAATGAAAATTGA
>Ga0247608_10001521_pt1 | contig 31742 bp, 28 predicted proteins | sample 176DNAGHGlowgp2_FD_193490 | JGI IMG/M metagenome (GOLD analysis project Ga0247608, IMG submission 193490) | Sheep rumen microbial communities from Palmerston North, Manawatu-Wanganui, New Zealand - 1766 DNA GHGlow gp2 | ecosystem: Host-associated > Mammals > Digestive system > Stomach > Rumen ...
AAGGAACTGCAGCAGCTCCGTCCGTTATTCCCCGAAGACCAAGTAATCCTGCAGAAAAGCGGTATCGGTAAGGTCAACGCTGCCATCCAGACGGTAGAGATGATCCGCCAGTTCCAACCCGACTGTATCATCTCCACAGGCTGTGCAGGTGGCAATGGCGACGATATCAACGTTCAGGATGTCGTGGTCAGCACCCAACTCGCCTACCACGACGTCTACTGTGGCGAGGCTATCGGACATAGTGTCTACGGTCAGGTACAGGGTCTTCCCCCGCGCTTCGATGCCGACCCCAGCCTGCTCGAAAAAGCTCTTTCCCTGAGTCTGCCCAAGGGAGTGAAAGTCCATCCCGGTCTCATCGTCACTGGCGACTGGTTTGTCGACACTAAAGACAAGATGCGTGAGATTGTTGGTCACTTTCCCGAGGCCAAGGCCGTCGACATGGAGAGCTGTGCCATCGCTCAGACTTGTTATATTAATAAGGTACCCTTCATCTCATTCCGCGTCATCAGCGACATTCCCCTGCGCGATACAGACGCCTCTATGTACCATGACTTCTGGAACACTATTGCCCAGAACTCCTTCCAAGTCACCAAGACCTTCATCGAAAGTCTTTAATTTTCAATATTTAATATTCAATTTTCAATTTCCCAAATGGAAGTTATACAGAGTTTCACCATCGATCACACCCACCTCAAGCCCGGCATCTATGTGTCGCGCGAGGATAAGGGTTTCACCACCTACGACCTGCGTATCACCGAGCCCAATAAAGAGCCCGCCGTGGCACCGGCCGCCATCCATAGTATCGAACACCTCATGGCCACTTGGTTCCGCAATTCCGAGGTTAAGGACGATGTAGTCTACGTGGGACCCATGGGCTGTCTTACCGGCATGTACATTATCATGACTGGCAGCTATACCGTTGAGGACATGCGCCGCCTCACCATCGAGTGTCTCCAGTGGATCCTCACTCAGGACGAGGTCCCTGCCACGCGTCCGGAGGCCTGTGGCAACTATCTGCTCCACGATCTCCCCATGTGCAAATGGGAGTGTGCCCGCTACCTCGATCGCCTGCAAAACGATTTCCACTGCGAGTACACCAAACTCCAGATTACGCTTTCCGACGGCAAGCGCTTCGCCGACGCTTAAAGACGAATTCTCATCGTGTCAGTCAGCCAACGATAGTGCTACACTCAATATCAGGTTGACATTAGCCAGCGTTCCGCTCACATCCCAGTCATCGCGGTATTGGTCGCATGGCTTGTGATACCATACGGGCATCGGGTATTTGTTTGGCTTACTCATATCCACAGGATGTTGGCCGTTCTCAAGCACTACGGCTGGCACACCCTTCTTAACGAAGTTGTAATGGTCTGAACGGAAGAACCAACCGTCGGAGTTGTCGTCGTCGAAATAGATATACCTGCCTTGAGCAGCAGCTGCAGCAATGTAATACTTGTCCAGAGGACCTTCTCCGCCACCCAGTATCACCACATCATGCGTCAATTCAGCGGGACCGATACTCTCAAAATTCAGGCAGGCCACCGTCTTTTTCATCTCTACGACTGGATGTGCACAGTAGTACTCCGAACCGAATAGTCCGCTTTCCTCCGACGAAGGGAAGAGGAATAGCAGGCTCCTGCCGGTTCTGGGTAGCTCCTTCATCTTCTTGGCTGTAAGCAGCGCGCCTGCCATGCCTGAGGCATTGTCGGCAGCACCATTATAGATGGTGTCGCCATGCTCGTCGGGCTTCCCTATACCCAGATGATCCCAATGGGCACTCAGTACCACAGCCTCGGCGTCCGTCTGCGACCCTCGTAGGATGCCGCCTACGTTTTGTGTCTGTCTGATATTGAAAGTAGCACTCATCCTCACGTCGCCTTTCACGTTCAGAGAGAAACTCTTGAATCCTGGTCTTTTGGCTTCGGCTATCGCCTTACCCATGTCCATCCCAGCCGCATCAAACAGCTTTTGGGCTCCATGCTCATGCAGCCAGCCTTTGACGGCCAACTCGTCGGCGTTTCGGGTGTCGGGGTTATACAGGGCAAGATTATCCGTCAGGTGACCATTTACGCAGACATGCCATCCGTAGCTGGCTGCCTCGGTGTTGTGGAGCACCAGACAGCCTGCAGCCCCTTGTCGGCGAGCCTCCTCAAACTTATAGACCCATCGGCCGTAATAGGTCATGTTTCGCCCTCTGAACAACTGGTTGTCGTAATAGCCAGGGTCGTTCACCATCGCGATGACAATCTTTCCCTTCACGTCAATCCCTGCATAGTCGTCCCATCCATACTCAGGAGCATGGATGCCGAAACCGCAGAATACGTACTCTGCCTGCCTCAGGTCGATCTTTTCCGTAGCACGGGCTGTCCACACCACAGCATCGTCTGGGTAGCGCAGCTCTGCCTTCTTACGGCCCCTTACGGAGAGCTTGTTACCCATTGGCTTGGCAGTCACCGCAATCATGTTGAACGGCTGAAACCAACTCCCGTCAAAGGCAGGCTCCAGACCCATTTCTTTCAATTGCCTGGCAAGGTAGTTCACTGTCTTGTCTTCGTAGGTGGTCATGGGTTTCCGTCCACCAAACTCATCTGATGCCAGCACCTTAGTCCATTCTCTCAACAATTGCTCATCGCTGCCGGTTTTCAGTTGCGACAGCTGTATCTGTGCATGAACGGCTGTTAAGCTCATTCCCACAACCGCCATTGCCACTATCATCCTTTTCATAATGGTATATTTTACTTGTTGCCTGCAAAGATAGTGCAAATCGAAGACAAAACCAAATAAATACATGTGTTTTTTTGTTTTGTTGAGATGTAGCCCGCTCGGCTAAGTCTGCCACCGAGTTTCCTTCCGTCCCCTACCGAGTTTCACAGCGTCGTCCGCGGTATGACTCTGCGTCCCCTTACGAGTTTCGTTCAGTCCGCATCCGGTCGGCTCGAATCTGAGTACCAAGTTAATACTAAAACGGCCTAAATCCAAGCCCGGAAGACACTTTCCAAAAATTACAAAATTACAATTACAATAAGACATTTTAGCTCGTTTTTCGGCTAAAAAATGGATTTTAAAGTCATATTTTATAATTATATATATATAATTATAAAATATGAGGTATATATTAAGGATTTTTGTCTTTTTCACTCCAAAAATCCTTATTGTAATTTGTAATTTGTAATTTTGTAATTTTACTCTAAATCATTGGGATTCGATACGTCTACAGCTTCAGAAAAAGCCGTTTTGCAGGAACAGGCGTTCGATGAGGATGCGGATCCCAAGCTGAAATACAGACATGTGTGCATCAAGGGCATCAATTTCAAACCCGACCCAGATTTGCTAAAAGAAATGAACAGACAGGCTACTTTCGACCGCGTTGGCGTAGACGTTGAAGTGCAAGAGAAAAGCCCGTATAGTCGCGCAGAGCGCCTGGCAAAGGCCAAAGCGATTATTCGCTCATATAGTTACATGACGCTGACCGACTATGCTGTGGCAACGGGACAGCCAAAAAGTGCAGCATCGAGGGATCTTAAACAAATAGTGGCCGATCCCGATTCCGGCATCATGACTCGCGGAGAGCACTCGCATAAAATATGGGTAGAAAGAAAATGAAATCATCCTGAACCGCCGCAAGCGAGCGCTCGAACAAAAACAAAATCCCCGGTGCCGGAAGGCATCGGGGATGATGTTATTATGAGAATCAATGAGATTGATTATTCCTCATAACTATAATCATTATTATTGAGGAAGTCTTCAGGGATGTTTTCAATGCTCTTCTTCTCATACATCCAAGTCTTTGTCACATTCACAGCTACCATCATAGGAATCTCACCCTTTTTGGGGAAAGTAACGGGCATCGGGTAAAATGTACCATTCTGGCCATTGGTATATACTGTAACAGTAACGTTATTGTCCTCTGGATCCCAACCTGTGACAGGGAACTCAGCAAGAATCCATTCTTCAGTAGGAGGTGCTGTATTATACATCGTGGTAACGACAACATCTACTTCATTACCATCGGCATCAAGTATCTTATTATCTTTTTTCTGCCAAGATGTGCCACCAACAGTAATGATAACATCGATTGTACCACCCAAAGCACGAACATAGCACTTCTGACTGCCGTCGGCCAACTGAACAACGTCGAACACGATGTCATTGAAGTCGAAGTCACCAATTTTACCCATGTCTTCAACCATATAGCGCTTGCCCCAAGCTCTGGGTTCTTCCTTCTTAGTCCAAGTGAACTGCTGCATCAGGCAAATCAGATCAGAATAGTCGTCATTACCATTACATGAGAAACAAATGTATTGACGGCCACTTGCCACAGTGAAGATTTTGCAATATTCAACGGTCCTTTTCGTAAATGTACTTTCACCTGAAGCCTTTGCACCTACAAACCAGCGGGCATTGTCGGCATCAACCAAAGAAAGGGTGTTAATATTGCGCCAATTGTCAAAAGTTGCACTTCTGATATCAGAAGTTTTTGTACTACCATATCCTTTATAAGTAAACCAGAAATCTTTTTTTTCTTGTTTACATGCTGTTACGGACGATGGAATAACAGATGATGAAGTTGTGGTTTCTGAACCTACGGTATATTCAGCACCAAGTTCGTAAGAATCGTAGTTTGTTTGATCTTGAGCATAAGTACCATGAGAAACTACAGGATACAGGAAACCCTTAGAATAGGTATAGTCGAATTTGACGGGGTCTACCGATGCGACCTTTTGCTTGATTTCAACGATATCATCCTCAATAATTATTTTCATTTGAGCCACCGTCATTCCATACTTTTCACTATTACCATACCCTTTCAGTATCCAATCCATGCCAATACTACTTGATGTACCACGGGTTCTTGCACTAGCAGTAAAACCTGTGAAGTCCCAAGACTGGTTGGGATCTACTTTACCATACTTCTGTTCAAAGGCGGCTTTGTACTCATTTTTCAGATTTTCAACAGTAAACTTCTGGTTTGAGGCCTCGAAGTCCATGTCGTGTGAACAACTTGCGAATGCAGCACACATACACAATGCTGCCATTCCCTTTACTAAATTTTTACGCATATAAAAAGCTTTTAATTTGGTTAAAATAAATGTTGATTAGGAGCGCTCGTCTGAATCGCTCAGACTATACAAACTCCAGAATTTCACGTGCAAAAGTACTTGTTTTTTATCAGAATGGTCATTAAGCCACTTGATATTTAGTGTAATTTAACACTACCTTCCCTAAAATACGCACAAATTGTTCTATTCGGGAAATCTGCTAGAAATGCTGCAGTTGGCCGAAAAACGGATGAATTGATAGGCACGCGGTTTTATTTCCTGATGATTTGGAGGTATTCCTCGTAGGGAATGAAACGTCCGCCCATGGAGCGGAGATGGGGCGTTTCCAATTGGCAGTCGATGATTTGGCCGCCTAGGAACTCCATAATCCGCGCAAGGTGGATGAGAGCCAGTTTTGAGGCGCTGGGGACGAGGGAGAACATGCTCTCGCCAAAGAATGCATTACCAAGGTTGACGCCATAGAGACCGCCTACGAGACGGCCGTCGTCCCACACCTCAAAACTGGCGGCAAAGCCCTGACGGTATAGTTCGGTATAGGCCTTGATGATGTCGGGACCCAGCCATGCGCCTTCTTCTTGATGGCGGTTCTGGGCTGTGGCACAGCCTCGGATTACACCGTCGAAGTCTTCGTTCATCGTGAGCTTGTAGCGGCCCTTGTTGATGAGCTGCTGCATGGAGTGGCTGACATGGATCTCGCTGGGGAAGATGACGAAGCGCTGCAAGGGACAGAACCACAGGGGCTCCTGCTGATTCTTAAAAGAGAACCAGGGGAAGAACCCGTTGGAGTAGGCCAGCAACAGACGGTCGACACTCAGGTCACCGCCTACGGCCACCAGTCCGTCGTCCTCGCCCAGATGGGGATCGGGAAACCACAGGTCTTTATCTAATTGATAGACTGCCATCGCTTACTACTATTTCCACGTTTCCGCCCTGTCTGAGACGGCCGAAGAGGATCTCACGCATCAGCAGGGGCTTGAGGCGTTGGGCAATGACACGATCCATCTCGCGGGCACCATATTCGCGCGTGAACCCTTCTTTGAGTAAGAGATGGAAGGCCTCGTCGGAGAGGGTCATCGACACTTGTTTGGCGGTGAGCTTGTCTTGGAGCTCACCCACTTTTTTGCGGAGGATGAGGGTGGCCATGTGCTCATCCATATCGTTGAAGACAACCGTGCCCGAGAGGCGGTTGATGAACTCGGGCTTGAAGGTCTTTTTCACCTGTTTCAGCATGGCTTCACCACGCGACACCTTGCCTGTGAAGCCGATATTGGCCTGAGCGGCAAACTGAGCACCGGCATTGGAGGTCATGATGAGGATGACGTTGCGGAAGTCGGCCTTGCGCCCCTTGTTGTCTGTGAGACGGGCATAGTCCATCACCTGAAGCAGGATGTTGTAGATGTCCTGATGGGCTTTTTCGATTTCGTCGAGCAGGAGCACGCAGTTAGGGCTCTTGCGGATGGCATCGGTGAGCAGACCGCCGTCTTCGTAGCCCACATAGCCTGCTGGCGAGCCGATGAGTTTGGCAACGGTATGCTTTTCTGTGTATTCGCTCATGTCGAAGCGCAGCAGTGAGATGCCGAGTTCTTTAGCCAGCACACGTGCCACCTCGGTCTTACCTACACCCGTAGGTCCGACAAAGAGCAGCGAGGCGAGGGGTTTGTTATCATCGAGCAGTCCAGCCTTCGACATCTGAACGGCTTCCACCACCTGGCGGATGGCCTCGTCCTGACCATAGATTTGAGAGGAGAGTTGCGCGTTGAGCGTTGAGAGACGGGCGTTGTTGTCGTCGTCGGAGTCGATGGCGAGGGCATCGACCTTACAGGTCTTTGCCAAGACATCGGCGATATCGGCCTTGCTCACTGTTGCTGAGCCGGCGGTAGAGGCGGCAGCTCCAGCCTCGTCGATGAGGTCGATGGCTTTATCGGGCAAGAACCGTTCGTTGACATGCTTGTAACTGGCATCAACGGCGAAGTCGAGAGCCTCGTCATCGTAGGTTACACCATGGAAGGTCTCATATTGCGAGCGCAACTGACGGAGGATATGCTTGGTCTCCTCGGGCGTAGGCTCAGGGATGTCGATCTGCTGGAAACGGCGCACGAGGCCTTTCGAACGCGAGAAGTGACGATTGTATTCCTCGTAGGTGGTGGAGCCGATAAAACGGATGGTGCCTGTCTCGAGATAGGGTTTTAGCATGTTGGAGGCGTCCATCGAGCCCTCGCCTGTAGCACCTGCTCCCACCAGCGTGTGGATCTCGTCGATATAGACGATGTTCTTGTCGCTCTCTTCCTGAATGCCATCCATGATCTGCTTGATGCGATGTTCGAAGTCACCACGATATTGTGTGCCAGCGAGGAGTGTGCCGATGTCGAGCTGATAGATGCGGCTGCCCTTCAACCGTTCGGGTACCCGCCCCTCTTCAATCATCCTTGCCAAGCCCCAGATGAGGGCAGTCTTGCCCACACCAGGCTCGCCTACATGCAGGGGGTTGTTCTTGTCGCGACGACAGAGTACCTGGATGGTGCGATGCAACTCCTGTTCACGGCCAATGAGCGGGTTGTGGTTCTGGTAGAGCTCGTTCATGCAGGTGACAAGGCGCCGCCAGGCGGCATCAGGCTTCCCTTCGCCCGTCTCCTCTTCCAGATGGTCGTCGTATTCACAGAGGCTGACGAGCTGGCTCATGAATTCACCCTCCTTGTTGGCAAGGGCTTCCTTGAGCAGATAACAGGCCCATGACTCTTCCAGACGGAGCAGGCCCATGACGAGATGGGGCATATCCATCGCCTCGGCACTGCTGCAGAAGACCTGCTGACACGCGATTTCTATCAGCTGTCCCATCTGCTCGGAGGCCTCTGGTTCGTACTGACGGTCTTCCGGCACCGTCTCAATGTTTTCCAACTGGTCTTCCAATCGTTCGGCCAGCATCTCTGGAGAATAGAATATCTCCAGAGCCTTGTTGAAGTTATAATCGTCGATGAGGACGAACAACAGGTGCTCAGGCATGACGAATTCATGTCTGTATTCCCTGCAGCACTTCATTGTATCGTTTAGTATCTTGCCTGCACGCTTGGTCTGTTTGATCTCTGCCATAATCTTTTCCTTAGATGTTTTTTAATCGCGACCTTCCGGTTCGACTGTCAGGCGAAGGGGATAGCCCGCTTCGCGCGCCATGCTCGTGGCCTTATGTACCTTCGAGGTGGCCACATCATAGCTGTAGATGCCCACTACGGCCTTGTCGGAGTGGTGTACCTGCAGCATCAGCGTCTCGGCTTCGGTCTCGCTCTTGAAAAACACCTCGACGAGAATCTTCACCACAAACTCCATCGTGGTGAAGTCGTCGTTGTAGATGGTCACCTTATAGCGTCGAGGTTCGCGCAAGTCTATTCGCTGTCGCTCGCGGATGCTCGATTGTTCCTTTGCCATGATCTTGTCTTTTTTCTTTATCTTCGTTTGCAAAGGTACACATAAAATAAGACATATAACAGAAAAATTCAAATTAATTTGGTTTTTCGTGTGAATTTGAGTACCTTTGCAGAGAGAAACCAAAACGATTTTAGAATGACAAAAAAACTATTCTTGGTATGTTGGGCGTTATGCAGCTTGACAATGGCTGTGGCCCAGATACAGACGAACGCAGGCATACAGTACCTGCAGTGTATGCAGAAGGATATGTCGACGGACTTCTACGACCTGTCGAACACGTATTTCATGGCGGATTCGCTGGTGAGCTTCGACGTGGCGAAGGGTGAGGGACTGGTGCAGTGGAAGCGCTACAGGCTGAGTCCGAGGCAGGCTTTCAACCTGAACGGTTACTGGCCTGTGAGGATGCAGATGCTGGATTTCCCCGATGCAGCTTATGAGAACGATCCGGAGCTGAAGCTGAAAGTAGAGTGGGTAAGTCCGAGGACGGTGCGTATCCGGATGCTGACTTCCCCGATTGAACCGAAGGTGAAGGATGCTGACGATGTGATGTTCTGTGATGCTTTCAAACAGAGGGTGGCGAATTGCAAGTCAGCTGCAACACAGACTGCCAATGCCATTAAGTATAGCACAGACTACGGCACTATCGAGATCCAGAAATATCCGTGGAGAATAGTGGTGAAGGATGCAAAGGGTAGGGTGCTGACGCAGACGAGGCATTCGATAGATAACGATTCTAGTCAGGTGAAGCTGCTGCCCTTCTCGTTTATCAAGCGCGGCAGCGACAATTCCAGAAGCATCAACCCTGTGCTGACACTGGCTCCTGGCGAAAGGATCTATGGCTGTGGAGAGTCGTTTACCTCTTTGAATAAGGTGGGACAGAAGGTACACCTGAGTGTGACCGATCCCCAGGGGCCTGAGACCGACGGACAGTATAAGCCCGTGCCTTTCTTCTTCTCAAATCGTGGCTATGGTATCTTCATGCACACTTCGGCACCCGTAACGTGTGATTTCGGAGCCAGCTATATCGGTGCAGATCGCCTGTTTATGGCTGATGAGCAGATGGACTTCTTCGTGTTTTTCGGAGAACCGAAGGATATTCTGAACGAGTATACGGAGATTACGGGTAAGAGTCCGATGCTGCCCCTGTGGAGTTTCGGCACGTGGATGAGTCGTATCACTTATTTCTCGCAGGAGGAGGGCTTGGAGATTGCCCGGCAGTTGCGGGCGAACAGGATCCCCTCAGACGTGATCCATTTCGATACGGGCTGGTTTGGCGTGGACTGGCAGTGCGACTATCAGTTTGCGAAGGACCGTTTCAAGGATCCCGTGGGTATGTTGAAACAACTCTCGAAAGACGGTTTCCACACCTGTCTGTGGCAGTTGCCTTACTTCACCCCGAAGAACCGTTTCTTCCCCGAAATCATCGAGAAGGGGCTGCACGTGGTGAATGCGACGGGTGGTATGCCTGTGGAGGATGCGATTCTGGATTTCTCGAACCCGGAGACCGTCAGCTGGTACCAGCAGAAGATCGAGGGACTGATGAAGCAAGGTGTGAGCACCATCAAGTGTGACTTTGGTGAGGCTGCACCTTATAATGGCTTCTACCATAGTGGCAAGGGCGGACTCTACGAGCACAACCTCTATCCGCTGCGCTATAACAAGGCGCTATGGGAGGTGGTGGAGAAGAACCATCCTGGTGAGGGCATCATCTGGGCGCGCTCAGCATGGGCTGGGTCTCAGCGCTATGCCCTGCACTGGGGCGGCGATGCAGCCACCACGAACACGGGGCTGTTGGGCGACCTCAGAGGCGGATTGAGCTTTGGACTGAGCGGCTTCTCATTCTGGAGCCACGACATGGGCGGTTTTGTGACTGCCTCGCCCGAGGATATCTATCGCAGGTGGCTGCCATTCGGATTCCTGTCGAGTCATACGAGAGCGCACGGAGCACCTCCTACGGAACCATGGCTCATCAGCAAGAGTTTTACGGATGCCTTCCGTGCATGTGCCGAGATGAAATATAAGTTGATGCCTTATGTGTATACCCAGGCGAAGGACTGTTCGGAACGTGGACTGCCGATGGTGAGAGCCCTGCTCGTGGAGTTCCCGGAGGACAAGGGTGCCTGGCTGGTGGAGGATGAGTATATGTTTGGCTCGCAGATGCTCGTAGCACCGCTGATGGAGAGTGGTGACAGCCGTGATGTGTATCTGCCAAAGGGCAAGTGGATAGACTACCAGACGGGTAAAATCTACGAAGGCGGCTACCAGACCATCGAGGCAGGGGATATTCCTGCTGTTATTCTGGTTCGCGATGGTTCGCTGATACCTCATGTACCCCTCGCCCAGCGTACAGACCAGATCAACTGGAACCAGATAGAGTGGAAGGCCTACAAGGCTGACGCCAAGACTTGCAAGGGATGGCTGTTTAAGCCTGGAGACCAACAAATAGAAACGGTAGAACGTTGATTTTTAGTTAAAATGTTTTAAAAAGACGATACGCTGATGACAACGTATCGTTTTTTTTTGTACTTTTGCACACTTTTTCAAGGTAACACATATTTTATGAGGCAATTAAAGATTCAAAAAAGCATTACCAACCGATCGAGTGAAGCACTAGACAAGTACCTCGTTGAGATTGGTCGTCAGCCCCTTGTCACTATTGATGAAGAAATTGAATTGGCCCAGGCTATCCGTAAGGGTGGTCCTGAGGGTGAGCGCGCTAAGGAGCGACTGGTAACAGCCAACCTCCGTTTCGTGGTCTCCGTGGCCAAGCAGTATCAGCATCAGGGCCTGACACTGACCGACCTGATTGATGAGGGTAACATCGGATTGGTAAAAGCTGCTGAGAAATTTGACGAAACGCGCGGATTCAAGTTCATCTCCTATGCCGTATGGTGGATTCGCCAGAGCATCCTGCAGGCCATTGCAGAGCAGAGCCGTATCGTTCGCCTGCCGCTGAACCAAAGCGGAGCCCTGAGCAAGATTAATCAGGAGATCAACCGTTTCGAGCAGATTCATCAGCGCCGCCCCTCTGTGACAGAGCTGGCGGAACTCACTCAAATTGATGAGGCAAAGATTGAGCAGACAGCAAAGGCTGATAGCCATCACATGAGTATCGACGCACCCTTTGGTGAGGACGATGACAACTCGATGGCCGATATGCTCAGCTCAGGTGACGACTCACGTACAGACAAGCACGTGGATTATGAGTCGCTGACTTCCGATTTGGACAATGTACTTCGCAATGTGTTGAAAGACCGTGAGCTGAAGATTGTCAAGGAGTGCTTTGGCATTGGCTGCCAGGAGCGCGGACTGGAGGAGATTGGTGCCGAGATGGGACTGACCCGGGAGCGTGTGCGCCAGATTCGAGAGAAGAGCATTGCCAAGCTGCACGACAGCGGCTATGCCCGCATCCTGATGAAATACTTAGGATAAGAAAATGAAGCCTCGCCAATCGGCGAGGCTTATTTTTTATGATGGGATGGGGATCCTGACAAGGAACCGGGCACCGTTGGTGTAGCTGGTGTCGAGCACGACGGTGCCATCGAGCTGCTCAGCGAGTTTGCGGCTCAGGGGCAGTCCCAAGCCAATACCTTCCTTGAAAGAGTCGAGTTTCACAAAGCGCTCGAAGATGTGCTCTGCCTCTTCAGCGGGGATACCGCTACCAGTATCCTCGACGGTGAAGGTGAGCATGTCGCCTTTCCTATCTGAGCGGAGGGCGATGTGACCTTCCTTCGTATATTTCGCTGCATTCTCCAGCAGGGAATTGATGATACGAGCCAGCATGCCGGCGTTGGTCTTCAGGGTGAACTCATCAGGCAATGTAGTCTCGAATAGGAGCTTGATGTCGGGATTAACCACCTTTTCGTATCGCTTCAGAGCCTCACGCATGGCCTTGTTGATGAGCATAGTGTCGTCTCTTCTCATCTTTTCCGTCGATTCGATGAGCGACAGACCGATAATCTCGTCGATAAGGGCTGTTACGTGGTGGGCGTTCTTTTCCATCATCTCAGCGATGCGCTGGCGTTCCTCTATCGTCTCCGTCAGCTCGGGGTTGGCGATGACCTGTGCAAAGCCGCTGATGATGTTTAGTGGCGTGCGAATCTCGTGGCTGATATTCTGGATAAAGGCAGACTTCATCTTCTCCGACTCCATGGCACGACGATAGGCACGCTGCATCTCTATCAGATGTTTCCTACGGGTATGTACGATGTAGACGAGGGCTACGATCAGCAACAGAAGCAACAGGAAAACTGCTATCACTGCATACATCCTTTCGCGGTAGACAGCGCGCTCTGTTTCGAAAAGTTTGATTTGCTCGCTGATACCCTGCATGCTGTTCGCGATGACCACGTTGTCGATAGAGTCGCTCTTGGCCTCAGCTTCTTTCAGGGAGAAATAGGCCTCCTTCCATCTGCCGGCTTTCTCGTAGATCAATGGGATTTCATCGGCCCCCTCATCGCCTAACTCCTTCTTGGCCATCTCTACTGCCTCGTCAGTCTTTCCCTGATAGGCCAGATATCTCACCTCAAGTGATCTGCCGTGAACAGAGGTGTATCCTTTCTTTTCTCCTTCTTTGTAGGCCTGATAACCTTTGAGGAATTGGTCATAGTCGCCTCGGGAATAGTAGCTCACTGTCTGGCGCGTCTCAATGTCGAAAACCCTTTCCGGAGAATACTTCTTGGCAATCTCCTTTGCAACGGTCAGCAAGCTGTCTGCCTCTTGGGGATCTTTGTCAATGACCACCCCCACAATATTCAAATAGATGGGGGGCATGCTGGATTCGTAGCCTTCTTCTTTCATGAGCCGAATCACTTCATACCAGTTTCTTACAGCTTCCTTATCATTGCCGCAATAGCGATTGATATGCCCCATCATGTTTACACCCATGAACATCTCCTTGTCAATCTTGTTCTCGCGCAGTTCCTTGGTAAGCTGCTGAGCCAGTTTGTAGGCCTCGTAAATGCGCTGCTGATTCAGCTGGAACACAATCTCGTTGCAACGTTGCGTGTAGTAGCCGTGCACATCGTTCTGCGACTGAAGATAGTCTTCCAGGGCCTTGATGGCTGGGAAAAAACGGGCGCTGTCGCCATCGTTGAACGCATGGTTCATCGCATTGCGCAAGTCCAGATATTCCTTACTTTTCATATATTCTGGATTATCTGCGCGACATAAGCCTGTTATGATTGTCAGGGATAATAGAAGTATAATTCGTTTCATGTTATAGGGCGTAGTTGATATGCTGTCGGCAAAAATACGAATTATTCTTTAATTTCACAAATAATTTTGGAAAAATTTTGTGTTTTATGAGAGATATGCTAATTTTGCAGGCTGATGGAGATACATCCGATAGCTTTTTTTGAGTCGCCTCTGAAGTCGAAATTCGGTATTCCGAGGCAGAGCGGACTCGTCAGCGGACTGACGGGACGAATTGTCTTTGAACCTGAATACCGTAAGATGGAGGCTGTGCGCGGACTCGAGGATTTCTCACATCTTTGGATTATTTGGGAGTTTTCCCATAACACTCCAGCCTCCAATCACCACTCTCCACAGTCGTTAACCGTTCGTCCGCCACGTTTAGGCGGAAATGTGAGGATGGGGGTCTTCGCCACGCGGTCGCCGTTCCGACCTAATTCTCTTGGACTCTCCTGTGTGCGTATTGACCATATTGAACAGCATCCCACCCTGGGTCCCGTCATCCATGTGCTGGGTGCTGACCTGATGGATGGAACACCTATCTACGACGTGAAGCCTTATGTGGCCTATGCCGATGCTCACCCTGAGGCGAGAAGCGGTTTTGTGGATCAGACGGTGTGGGAGCCGCTGAAGGTGGTGATTCCAGAGGCGCTGGCAGCGAAGATCCCTTCAGACTATCTCGGAGCACTGAAAGCCACACTGGAGCAGGATCCGCGTCCACGCTATCACGACGATCCGGAACGTGTATACGGTATGCCTTTCCTCAACTTTGATGTGAGGTTCAAAGTGCAGGGAAAGGTGTTGACGGTTGTCGACTGTGTTACTTCTTGAAGGTGATTTTCACGTTCTTATAACCCATAGAACGCATCATCTGACTTAGCTGCTGACTGGCATTTGTCTCAGCTTCCTGCAGGTTTTCTTTGGTCATGCCATGTGAGAGCATCAGGCGATATGCTTTCTTATAGAGAGCATCGCGGTCGGCAGGTTTCCATGAACCACTCTCGTAGAACGACTTCGTGCGGGCCTCGTCGATAAAATCCTTGTCCAACAGGCCAATCTTCGGTAAGTTCATGGTGATGGAATCACCACTGGTCGTAATCCATCCCGGCTCTACTTGATGCATGTTTACGCCTAAGCGCAGCGTACCATAGTAGATACGCACCAGCTCGTCGTTGGAAAAGAATCCCTTACGAACGGTATCCACCAGTTCTTCAGCACTGACGGAGAGAAACTCCCACTCTCCAATGGCTTTCATACTCTGGATCTGGGTGGGGGTAACGTCGATGACGGAACTGGGTCCGAAATCTATATAGTCCCCTTTCGTGGCACCACGCAGCCACAGAAAACCGGCAATGATTAGCCCAACGAGGACGATGCCTATACCTATTTTTATATATGTAAGAACCTTCATCTTCAATCTTCAATTTTCAAAAGGGTCTGAATGTCCTTGGGACTATACTGCTTGCGGAAGGCGATAGTGATGTTTTCTTCCTTGTAGCCCATCTCCACAAGCATTGGCACCAGTACTTTGGCTGCATTGGCCTGAGCCGTCTCGAGAATACCCATCTCAGGGATGCTCTCGATGATGGCGGCGCGGCCCTGCTGTTGGTAGTTAGAGAGTTCCTCGTCGCTGAAGTTGGCACGTGTCAGGGCCACATACTGGCGCACATTCTTCTGGTCGATCTTAGAACTTGTCATCGTCACCTGAGGGTCAGGCAGGATGATGGTTATCTTGTCGCCATTGCGCTCAACGTTGTCCTCAGAAAATTTGCTGAAGTCAATCCATGCCTTCAGCTTTGCATCGATGGGGATAGCAATCTTACGGTCGGCCATGGGAACCTTGAAGTTAAACTGCCGTTGCAATAACGAACCTTTCAGGCGGAGGGCATCGTCGTGGGTCACAATCTTGTGGACCCTATATTCAGCGGTATAGAGCTTTGAACATTTCTGCACTTGCATGATGAGCATTGGCAATGAGTCTACAGCCTCGTAGACCGTTTCCCGTTCTGCCTCGTCGTCGCCCTGCAGACGCCAATCGCTGCAGAGCCACAGACCACAACCGGCAACTGTCAGGGCGATGATCCATCCTAAGATTTTATTTCCTTTCTTCATCGATAATCTTCCTTATTTTTCTGCAAAAGTACAAAAAAATATAATCCAAAGCAAACCTTTCCCGAAAAAATTCGTACCTTTGCAGCAGATTACGTGAATTATGAGGAAATATCAAGTACTGACAGTCATTGTCTTGGCAACCATGCTAATGGCAGGTTGTGGCAAAAAGAAGCAGGCAGAGGATATCATCGTGCCGAAGGTAGAGGTGGCCAAACCGCAGGGACCTATCCGTATGCAGGAGTATAAGCAGACGAAGGATATCAACTGGCTTGGCAGGCCATATCAGGTGGAGGTGCTGCGCGTCTCTGACGACAGTCTGCGTATGGTGAAAGACGAGTACGGACAGCAGTTTGTGGATAATCGTATCACGCTGCGGATCCTGCGTAGCGATGGCAGTACGTTCTTCAACCGTTCATTCACAAAGGCAGCCTTTGAAAACTACCTTGACGACGATTATCGTCGCACAGGCATCTTAGAGGGCTTTGTGTATGATAAGGTGGAGGGTGCGCAGATGGTGTTTGCTGCCAGCGTATGCCATCCGCAGACTGACGAATATATTCCTTTGGTAGTCACTGTGAGCTCGCAAGGTGAAGTAGGCATCCGTCGTGATACAGAGATGGATACTTACGGCAACGAGGAGAGTCAGCCACAAGGGAAATCTACAGAAGTTGATTAAAGTCCAGTTGTTTCCAGGCATCGCTGAGGTCGGTCATGCTAGGAAACAGCAGATGGGCGCCTGACTGCAACAGCTGGTCATTGGGCAGGGGACCTGTATTCACGCCAATGGTGAAGATACGGGCGGCTACGCCTGCACGGATACCAAGCGGGGCATTCTCGATGACAACGGCCTGCCAGGGTTGAAGACCGCCTGCCTTCTCAAGTCCTACAAGGTAGGGGTCAGGGTTAGGCTTGCCTCGACGGACATCGTAGGCGGTGGTGATATGGGCCTCGTCGACAAAGGCTCCGAAATCCTTGAGGATACGTTTGATGAGCGGGCGCTGGCCACTGCCAGTGACGACGCCGCACTGCATACCCAGGTCGCGAATCTTGGCCATGAGGTTGAGGATGCCAGGCATGATGGGGGCTTCGGGCAAGGAGTGGAAGAGACGACTTTTCTCGTCGTACATCTTCTGTGCCTCAGGCTCGTCAATCTCCCGTTGCTGTTGGATGCGCACCATCATACGGATGGTGTCTACGCCACGGGCACCTTCGGTGGCATAGGCATCTTCGGCTGTCATGTGGATTTGGAAACGCGCCATCGACTCCTGCCATGCTATTGCATGATTGGGCATGGAGTCGTAGAGCACGCCGTCCATATCAAAGAGCACGGCTCTGGGGCATAAGGTCTCAAAGCCGTGTTCTTCTAAGTATTTTCTAATCGCGAGTGCGTACATTATGCTTCTTTTGCCAGACGCTCCTTGATAGCCTTGGAATCGGCCTCATAACCAGGCTTGTCAAGCAGGGCAAACATGTTCTTCTTGTAAGCTTCAACTCCAGGCTGGTTAAACGGATTCACGCCCAGCACATTGCCACTGATACCGCAGGCAATCTCGAAGAAGTAGATGAGCTGACCGATGTAATACTCGTTGAGTTTGGGGACGCTGATGCGCATATTGGGCACACCGCCATCCACATGAGCCAAACGAGTACCGAGCTCTGCCATTTTATTAACCTCATCTACGCGCTTTCCAGCAAGGAAGTTCAGACCGTCAAGGTTCTCTTCGTCCTCGGGGAAGAGCAGCTTCTTCTCGGGCTCCTCGATAGAGATAACTGTCTCGAAGATTGTGCGCTCGCCTTCCTGAATCCACTGACCCATCGAGTGAAGGTCGGTGGTGAAATCAACGCTTGCGGGGAAGATACCCTTATTGTCCTTGCCTTCAGACTCGCCGTAGAGCTGCTTCCACCATTCAGAGAAGAAGTGGAGCTTGGGCTGATAGTTCACCATGATCTCAATCTTCTTACCCTTCTGGTAGAGACCGTTGCGAACGGCTGCATACTGAGCTGCGGGATTCTCGGCGAAAGGAACATTAGGTGCACATGCCTTCTCCATATCCTGGGCACCACCCACCAGTTGCTTAATGTCAAAGCCTGCACAGGCGATAGGCAGCAGACCTACCGGTGTGAGCACAGAGAAACGGCCACCTACGTTGTCGGGGATGATGAAGCTCTTGTAACCCTCCTTGTCAGCACAGGTACGGGCAGCGCCCTTCTTGGCATCGGTGATGGCTACAATTACCTTCTTGGCCTCTTCCTTACCACGCTGGGCCTCGCACTGCTTCTTCAGCAGACGGAAGGTGAGGGCGGTCTCTGTGGTAGTACCACTCTTGGAGATATTGATGACGCCAAATTTCTTGTCCTTCAGATAGGTGGTCAGCTCGAAGAGGTAGTCCTCGCCAATGTTGTTACCTGCAAAGAGGATGGTAGGATTCTTCTTGTCGCCTACGAGCCATGAGAAGCTGTTGCTCAGAGCCTCGATGACGGCACGGGCACCCAAATAGGAACCTCCGATACCAGCCACGACCACAGCCTCGCAGTTGGCACGAAGTGTGTCGGCACATGCCTGCAGTTCGTCAAGGAAGGCAGGTGTGATGCTGGAAGGCAGGTGTAGCCATCCAAGGAAATCGTTACCAGGGCAAGTACCCTCTTCAAGGGCTTTCTGGGCCTCTTTTACCTTAGGCTCGAAAGCCTCTACTGCGCCAGCCTCGAGGAAGCAAGCGGCTTTGGTGATGTCTAATTTGATGTTGCTCATAATTGTTGTTTGTTATATTTTATCTAAATGAATCCGTTAGAAGTTTAATCTCAATTTGTGGGGCAATGCGCTCGTAGAGAATATTGTATACGGCATCGAGAATAGGCATGTTGACATGGCAGTGACGATTGATTTCTTTCATACACTTCGTACCGAAGTATCCCTCGGCAATCATTTCCATCTCAATCTGTGCAGACTTCACGCTATAGCCCTTGCCTATCATCGTACCAAATGTGCGGTTACGCGAGAAATTAGAATAACCCGTCACAAGCAGATCGCCCAGGTAGACGCTGTCGTAGATGTTACGTTCCTGAGGATAGACGGCTGTGAGGAAACGATTCATCTCCTGCACAGCATTGGCCATGAGCACTGCCTGGAAGTTGTCGCCGTATTTCAGTCCGCTACAGATGCCAGCGGCAATAGCGTAGACATTCTTTAAGACAGAAGAGTACTCGATACCTACCACGTCTGTAGAGGTCTTCGTCTTGATGAAGTCGCTGGAGAGTATGTCGCAGAAGGCTTGAGCCTTGTCGCGGTCGGCACATCCCACAGTGAGGTAGGAGAGACGCTCCAGAGCTACCTCCTCAGCATGGGAGGGACCTCCGATGCAGGCGAGGTTGTCGTAAGGCACGTCGTAGACCTGATGGAAGTACTCTGAGCAGACAAGGTTCTCATCAGGCACAATACCCTTGATGGCCGTAAGGATGAACTTGTCGCGGATGCGCGTCCTGAGTTTCTTCAGGTGACTCTTAAGATAGGGCGAAGGGGTGACGAATACCAGCGTATCATACTGTTGGGCAATACGGTTCAGGTCACTGTCGAAGTGTATCTCATCGGTATTGAAATGAACGCTCGTCAGATAAGCGGGGTTATGTCCCAGACGCCTAAAGTCCTCGATACGGTCATCACGGCGCATATACCATCCGATATGATGGGTATGTCCTACCACAATCTTGGCTATGGCTGTTGCCCAGCTGCCGCCACCGATGATTGCTATCTTTCCACAGTCAAACATGTAGATAATTGACAATTGATAATTGACAATTAGGCCTGTGCCTTTTCAATCCAATGCTGTACCTCGTCTACGCTGGGCTTCTGCATCTCAAGCTTGTATTTCTTGACGATGTCGCCAATCTTCTGCTGAAGACCTTGAGCCTTCTCGGAAGCGATGTTCTGAATCAGGTTGAAACCTGCCTTACGGAGTACGGGAACCCACTCTTCGGATACACCAATCTCGGCCCACTCGGCAGGTGAAGACTGAGGAATCTTCTTCTCGGGCTTCATCTGTGGGAACAGCATGACCTCGCCAATGGTGAACTTGCCTGTGAGCAGCATTACCAGACGGTCGATACCAATACCGATACCAAACGTTGGAGGCATACCGTACTGCAGGGCGCGCAGGAAGTCGTGGTCGATGATCATCGCCTCGTCGTCGCCTTTGTCGGCCAGCTTCATCTGCTCGATGAAGCGCTCTTCCTGATCTATCGGGTCGTTGAGCTCGGAATAGGCATTAGCCAACTCCTTACCATTCACCATCAGCTCGAAACGCTCAGTGAGTCCTGGTTTAGAACGGTGCATCTTGGTAAGTGGTGACATCTCAACAGGATAGTCGGTGATGAATGTGGGCTGGATGAAGGTGCCCTCACAGAACTCACCAAAGAGTTCGTCGATGAGCTTACCCTTACCCATGGTCTCATCGACATCCATGCCCTTTGAGAGGCAGAATGCACGAATCTCCTCCTCAGTCTTGCCATCGCAATCGAAACCTGTCTTCTCCTTGATGGCATCGAGGATGGGCAGACGGCGGAATGGAGCCTTGAATGAGATGATGTTGCCATCAATCTCAACCTCAGGCTTGCCATTCACTGCAGTACAAATCTGCTCAAGCATATTCTCTGTGAAGGTCATACCCCAAAGCAGGTCCTTATAGCTGACATAGAGCTCCATGCAGGTGAACTCTGGGTTGTGGGTCTTGTCCATACCCTCGTTGCGGAAGTTCTTACCCATCTCGTAGACACCCTCGAAACCACCTACGATGAGGCGCTTCAGATAGAGCTCGGTGGCAATACGCATATACATGTCCTGATTAAGCGCATTGAAGTGGGTAATGAATGGGCGTGCTGAAGCACCACCTGCGATGTTCTGCAGGATTGGGGTGTCAACCTCGGTATAGCCTGCATTGTCGAGAATGCTACGCAGTGTACGGATGATAGTGGCACGCTTAAGGAAAGTTTCTTTTACGCCCTCGTTCACTACGAGGTCTACATAACGCTGACGATAACGCAACTCGGGATCGTCAAACTTATCGTAAGCCACACCGTCTTTGTATTTTACGATGGGAAGAGGCTTCAATGACTTGGAGAGCAGCGTAAGTTCCTGAGCATGAACAGATATCTCGCCTGTCTGGGTACGGAATACCTTACCCTTGACACCGATAAAGTCACCAATATCGAGCAAGCGCTTAAATACATTATTATATAAGTCTTTATTCTCGCCCGGACAAATGTCATCACGGGTGATATAAACCTGGATTCTACCTTTTGAGTCCTGAAGCTCGGCAAACGATGCCTTACCCATGACACGGCGACTCATCATACGTCCGGCAATCACTACCTCGCGCTCCTCGTCGTCATTGAAGTTTTCCTTGATATCTGTGCTAAATGCGTTAGTGGGGAACTCGGCAGCAGGATAGGGGTTGATACCCATGGCGCGCAGTTCCTGCAGGCTCTGGCGCCTGCCGATTTCTTGTTCGCTTAATTCTAAAATGTTCATCTTAAATATTCGAATATTTTACTAATGTGGCTGCAAAGATACGAAAATATCCCGAAAAAAGCAAGGATAGGGTAAATATTTGCAAAAAATAACGGAAAGATTTGCGTGGTTGGGGAAAAATGTTTATATTTGCCACACTAATCTGATTATTTCATAGAAATGGAAAGTGTTGAAGGAGTAGAATCTATTGATAAAATAAAAGTCCGCGTTGTAGGTATAGACATCCGTCTCGACCGCACCACATATGCCATTGTTGACATCAAAGGCGATATTGTGGCTCAGGACCAATTCGACACGATGGATTTTCCCGATGTTAATGATTTCGTCTCGGCGTTGAGCGAGAAAGTCATAATGCTGGTGGAGGAGAATGGCGGCTATGAGAGCATCCGCTCTGTGGGTGTCAGTGTACCGAGTGCCAATTCGTTGACGGGCTGTGTTGAAAATGCTGCCAATCTGCCTTGGAAGGGTGTGGTGCCCTTAGCGGCAATGTTGCGCGACAGATTGGGGCTGGCAGTGGCCGTAGCCAATGATGCCCATATCACAGCCCTCAGTGAGAAAACCTATGGCAGTGCCCACGGCATGAAAGACTTCGTGGTGGTATCCATGAGCCATGGCGGTCTGGGAAGTTGCTTCTATTCCAACGGTCAGCCCCATCTGGGCTATGATGGCTTTGCTGGTGAGGTGGGCCATACCTGCGTTGAGATCAATGGCCGTGAGTGTGGCTGTGGTAACAAAGGATGTCTGGAGACTTATTGCAGTCAGAAAGGTCTGATAAAGACGGCCGAAGAGCTGATAGCCGAGAGTAAGGAACCCACGTTGTTGAGCGATCTTCAGGAACTCACCATCCAAACGATTACCGACTGCTGCTATAAGGGCGACAAATTGGCCATAGAAGTGTTCCGTCGTACAGGAGAGATGCTGGGAATGGGATTGGCTAACTATGCCTCTGTCCTGAATCCGGAAGCCATCATCCTGACAGGTGAAATGACGCAGGCTGGCAAATGGCTGCTAAGACCGATGAGGGTTTCGTTCGACGAGCATGTGTTCCATAATATCAGGAACAAGACCCGTATCCTGGTGTCTATCCTGAAGGAGGGTGAGCGCGACGTGCTGGGAGCCAGTGCCCTGGCATGGGATGTGAAAGAGTACTCATTATTTAAATAACAGAATATTAATTCCTAATACAACAATCTTAAACAACTAAAATGGAAGAGTATAATATCAAGACAAAAGTTGTAGGCGTTGATATCAGTAACGAGACTACTACTTATGCTGTCGTGGATATTCGTGGTAATATCCTTGCTGAAGAGTCGTTTGCAACGAGCGATTATCCTGACGTAAACAACTTTGTGACGACGCTGAGCGACAAGATTGTGATGCTGGTGGAGGCAAATGGAGGTTATGAGACCATCCGTTCTATTGGTGTCAGTTGTCCAAGTGCCAGTTCTGTGTCTGGCTGTATTGAGAATGCTGCCAATCTGCCTTGGAAGGGGGTAATTCCCCTGTCTGCGATGCTGCGCGACAGAATAGGCTTGGCAGTAGGTTTGTCGAACGATGCGCATATCTCCTCTTTGGGAGAATACACTTTTGGCAGTGCGCATGGTATGAAGAACTTTATCGTCATCAGTCTTGGCGTAGGTATAGGTAGCTGTTTCTTCTCTGCAGGACAGGAGCATCAGGGTAATCTGGGCTATGCTGGTGAGTTTGGTCATACATGTATTATCGATAAGGGGCGTAAGTGCGGGTGCGGCCATGAAGGCTGTGTGGAATCGTATGTCGGTGCTAACGGCATCGTAGTTACGGCTCGCGAATTGTTGGAAGAGTCGGACAAACCGTCGCTGATGCGTCAGGCGGAGCGTCTCTCACCCAAGATCATCACAGGTTTCTGCAATCAAGGTGATGAACTGGCTATTGAGGTGTATCGTCGTACTGGCTATATATTGGGTCGGGCAATGGCCAACTATGCCTCGTTGGTCGATCCTGAGGCCATCATCCTGACGGGAGGTATCTCCCATGCGGGCAAGTGGCTGGTAGATCCCACATGCGAGTCGTTTGAGGCTCATGTATTCGGTAACTTGAGAGGCAAGGTGAAGATCCTGTTGTCGAAACTTGACGACCGAGAGCGTGATGTATTAGGTGCGAGTGCCTTGGCATGGAGCGTGCCCGAGTACTCCTTATTTAAATAGAAATGAACGTAGAAAGAATCAACGAGATTATATACGCGAAGCCAAACCTCAGTACTGCCCTCGGGATGGAGTTTATCTCCACTCCCGAGGACGATACTTGTATGGCCCGTATGAAAGTCGACGAGCGTAATCGTCAGCCATTCGGATTCTTGAGTGGCGGGGCATCTTTGGCGTTGGCTGAGAATGTGGCAGGAGTTGCGTCGTCGGCCCTCTGCCCTCATTGTGCCTGTGTAGGCATTGAGGTTAGCGGCAGTCATGTGAAGGCTGTGGCCGAAGGCGATACGGTGACGGCCTATGCACGCTTGTTGCATAGTGGGAGGACGCTGCATGTGTGGAATGTGGATATCAAGGACACATCGGGAGAACTGATCTCGAATGTGCGGGTAACAAACTATATCATCAGTCAGGGTAAAAGATGACGGGTTTTGCACTATACCGCTTGCCGCATGCTACCTATGCCACGCTTGTCCAACAGACACAGGGCGAGCCCGACGAGTTGTTATCATGTCAGGAACTCAACAGCCGTCAGGGCTTTGTCATGGCACCTTTTGAAATCACCCCTTCGCAGCCTATCCTCCTCATCCATCCGGATGTGGTCCAGACGGTTGGGCTGTCCATGACAGAGATCAGTCCTCTGGTACCGTTCTCTCTCACAGACCCCCCATCCCCCAACTCTGCAGGTGGCAACAGAATGACTTATGCCATCGATTTTGCCAATTACCATGCCCAGCTGAACCTGGGTACCTTCCAGAAGATTGTGCTGGCTCGTTGTGCTGACGAGCCTCAGGAAAAGCCCGTCTCACCCGAGGAACTCTTCCTCAGGGCCTGTGAGCACTATCCCCGTATGATGATTGCCCTCGTGTGGACGGCCAAGAGTGGTTGTTGGCTAATGGCCACGCCAGAGATTCTGTTGGAGGGAGAGGGGAATGCGTGGCGTACCATCGCCCTGGCAGGTACCATGCGCCTCGAAGGTGAGGGCTTGAAGGGTGAGGGCGAGAGCGTCACCTGGAGCGTTAAGAATATTCAGGAACAGCGTATCGTTGCCACCTATATCACCGAGTGCCTCGAACAATACACCTCTGACTTCCGTGAGGAGGGTCCTCATACTGTGCGAGCTGCCAACCTCGTCCATCTGCGTAGTGACTTCACGTTTACGTTGCCTGATGGTCAGCGAATTGGCGATCTGCTCTATACTCTGCACCCCACGCCTGCCGTCTGCGGACTCCCCAAACGTGAGACCTTCAAATTCATCATCCGCAACGAACATGCTCCACGCCGATATTATAGCGGGTTTATGGGCATGCTCGACCCTGACCATGAGACCCATCTCTATGTCTCGCTGCGCTGTATGAACATCGAGGCAGGTTGTTGCCACCTCTATGCTGGGGGCGGACTCCTAAAGGATAGTACCGAGGAACAGGAGTGGAACGAGACCGAGGCCAAACTTGAAACTATGCGCTATGTATTGCAACAAAGATAATGTCAATATCCTCACATCCCTGCTGGTGGCCCACGGCATCCGCCATGCAGTGGTGTGCCCTGGCAGCCGTAATGCGGCAGTCGTCCATAATCTTCATGCCCATCCGAAGATCACCTGCTATCCCGTCACCGACGAGCGTAGTGCGGGCTTCTATGCCTTAGGTATGGCTCAGGCCCTCGGACAACCTGTAGTGGTCTGTGTTACCAGTGGTACGGCCTTGCTCAACCTCGCCCCTGCTGTGGCTGAGGCTTTCTATCAGCATGTGCCCGTGGTGGTGGTCTCTGCTGATCGCCCCCCACAGTGGATAGACCAGCTAGATGGTCAGACGCTCCCACAGCCTGATGCCCTGGGCCGTTTTGTGAAGAAAGCTGTCGCCCTGCCTGAACCCCATAACGATGAGGAACACTGGTATTGCAACCGTTTGGTCAATGAGGCTATCTTGGCGTCTACCCATCAGGGACGCGGACCTGTCCATATCAATGTGCCCATTACCGAGCCACTTTTCGACTTCTCTGTCAAGACCTTGCCCGTAGAGCGTAAGATTAGTATAGTGTCTGCTGATGTCACCTCGCCTACACTCTCCCATATCGGACGTATGTTCATGATGGCCGAGCGCCCTATGCTCATTTGTGGTCAGCCCATGAACCCTGGACTTGATGAGGCTGTCGCCCTAGTAGAAAACGATGAGCGCTATGTGCCCGATTTCGTGCTTTGCATCGGAGGCGCCATCGTCAGCAAACGTTTAAAGCGCTTTCTAAGAAAGGCCCGTGAGGTGTGGACTGTCAATGCCACAGGCGAGATCAACGACACCTTTATGAATCTCTCGCAGGTGATTCAGGGCGATGGAGAAGTGATTGCCGATCATGTGCGGTTCCTGCTCGAAGACCGTCCCCATCCCTTTGTCATGATGTGGGAACAGCTGCTTGCGAAAGTGCGGCAGCATGCCGAGACTTATGAGCCCGCCTATTCCCAGATGGCTGCCGTGAAGTATTTCGAGGCCCGTGTGGGAGAGGCGGAGGTTCACTATGCCAACTCCACCGCCATCCGTCTGGCCAATAGTTTTGCGCGCCATCGGGTGTGGTGCAATCGGGGTGTGAATGGCATCGAAGGCTCGCTGTCCACAGCAGTTGGTTTCTCCTGCGTCTCAAAGAGTCAGGTGTATTGTGTCATTGGCGACTTGAGTTTCTTCTACGATCAGAATGCCTTGTGGAACCAGAACCTGAAGGGTAATCTCCGTGTCCTCCTGCTCAACAACGGCAAGGGTGGCATCTTCAACATGCTGCCAGGGTTGGAGCAGAGTCCTGCACGCGACCGCTTCGTGGCTGCCGAGCATCACACCAGTGCCGAGGGTATCTGCATGGAGAACCAGATCACCTATCTCAAAGCAACAAACATGGAGGAGATGCAACAGGGCATCGACACCTTATTATTATATAATGAGAACCCGCGCCCCGTCTTGCTTGAGGTCTTCACTGATCCTGCGGACGACGAACGGGTGTATAAAGATTATTATCAAACATTAAAATAATGAGAAACTGGAAAACGATTCGCGAGTTTGAGGAAATCCTCTTCGAAGAGTATAATGGTATTGCCAAGATTACAATCAATCGTCCGCAGTATCGCAATGCCTTCACCCCCAAGACCACATGGGAATTGTCGCAGGCTTTTGCCATGTGCCGTGAGATGCAGGACATCAGTGTGGTGCTGCTCACGGGTGCCATGTCTGAAGTGCCCGAAGGAAAGACGCTGGCAGATGTAAAACACGCCTTCTGTTCTGGTGGCGACATGCATGTAAAAGGTCGTGGCGGTTATGTCGATGAAGAAGGCGTACCCCGTCTGAGTGTGCTTGACGTACAGATGCAGATCCGCCGTCTGCCCAAGCCCGTCATTGCGATGGTCAATGGTTATGCCATCGGTGGTGGTCATGTGCTCCATCTGGTGTGCGACCTGACCATTGCCTCCGAGAATGCCATCTTCGGACAGACAGGTCCCAAGGTGGGCTCATTTGATGCTGGCTTTGGTTCCTCTTATCTGGCTCGTATCGTGGGTCAGAAAAAAGCCCGTGAGATATGGTTCCTCTGTCGTCAGTACAGTGCCAAAGAGGCCGAGCAAATGGGTATGGTGAACAAGGTGGTGCCTATCGAACGTCTCGAAGACGAGTGCGTGGAGTGGGCTGAGACGATGATGGAGCGCTCGCCCCTGGCTCTGCGTATGATTAAGGCAGGGTTGAATGCCGAACTCGATGGTCAGGCAGGTATTCAGGAACTTGCTGGCGATGCTACGATGCTTTACTATTTCCTCGATGAGGCCCAGGAGGGAGGCAAGGCTTTCCTCGAGAAGCGTAAGCCCGACTTCAAGAAATACCCGAAAATGCCATGACCTATAACATCCAGGAGCGAACACTGCATTTCAAGCAACCCGCAGGTACGTCACGAGGGGTATATACCACGAGGAAGATCTGGTTGGTATATCTCTCTGACGGAAAAAAGACGGGCATGGGAGAGTGTGCCCCGTTGCCTGACCTCAGTTGTGATGTAAGGAACGACTATGAAGAGGTGTTGGAAGGCTTCTGCCAAAAACTCTGCGAGAGTGGTGAGATCGACTACGAAGCGATGCGCGATTACCCCTCGATGCTATTTGGACTTGAGACCGCTCTGCTCAATCTGCAGCATGGCGACATCATGTTTGACACCGCTTTTAGTCGTGGTGAGGTAGGCATTCCCATCAACGGCCTCGTCTGGATGGGCAACTACGACGAGATGCTCCAGCGCATGGAAGAGAAACTGGAAAAAGGCTTTCGCTGTGTCAAACTCAAGATTGGAGCCATCGACTTCGACCAGGAACTCGACCTTGTCAAGCGTATTCGCGACCGCTTCTCGTTCCACGAGGTGGAGTTGCGCCTCGATGCCAACGGTGCCTTCCCCTATGAGGAGGCCCTCTATAAGCTCGAGCTCCTCTCCCAATATGCCATCCATAGCATCGAACAGCCCATCAAAGCCCAACAGTGGGCGCTCATGGCCGAACTCTGTCGTGAGTCTCCCCTGCCGATAGCCCTCGATGAAGAACTTATCGGTGTCAACGATCCAGAGATGAAGCACCACATGCTCAACATCATCAAACCCCGCTATATCATCCTGAAACCCTCGCTGCATGGTGGTATGCAGGGCTGTAGGGAATGGATCAAGACGGCTCGCGATATGGGCATCGACTCTTGGATTACCTCGGCCCTTGAGAGTAACATCGGCCTGAATGCCATTGCCCAGTTTGCCGCTGATGTCTATGGCGATCATATCACGATGCCTCAGGGTCTCGGTACGGGTCAGCTCTTTACCGATAATAATCCTATGCCGCTCGAGATTCGTGGTGATAAACTGTGGAGAAGTGAAAGGTGACGCTTGAGGAATTCTTAGCCGAATGGCATAACGACAGCCCTTTTGTGAGGGTGAAGACCAGCGGTAGTACGGGCGCTCCGAAACCCATGATGGTGGAAAAGCGACGAATGCTTAACTCCGCTAGGATTACCTGTGATTTCCTTGGACTTCGTGAAGGTGATACCGCCCTGCTCTGTATGTCGCTCGATTATATTGCAGGAAAGATGATGGTGGTGCGCTCCATCGAGCGGAATCTGAAGCTGCTATCCGTCCCGCCCTCCGGCCATCCTTTGGCGACAGTCAATGCCTCATCTCCATTAGACTTCGCAGCCATGGTTCCCATGCAGGTCTATAACACGCTGCAGGTACCTGAGGAAAGAGCGCGCCTGATGCAGGTCCGCCACCTGATTATCGGTGGTGGTGCCATCGACGAAGCGATGGAAGCCGAACTCCGCACCTTTCCTCATGCCGTTTGGAGCACTTATGGCATGACCGAGACCCTCTCGCACATCGCCCTGCGCCGCCTCAATGGTCCCGCTGCCTCCGAATGGTACATGCCCTTTCCCTCTGTCTCAATCTCTCAGACCCCTGATGGCTGTTTGGTCATCGATGCTCCCGAGGTGTGTCCCGAGCTCCTCGTCACCAACGATATCGTAGAAATCGCCTCTTCCCGCTTCCGCATTCTTGGTCGCAAAGACAATGTCATCTGCTCTGGTGGCATCAAGATCCAGATCGAGGAAGTAGAGCGCCAGTTGCGCCCCCACCTCCATGCCCCCTATCTGTTAAGTAAGCGCCAAGACGGGAAGTTCGGTGAGATAGCGGTGCTCCTCACCGAAGGGTCTGTGGAAGAAGCCCGCCTTATCTGCGAGCGCGTCTTGCCCAAATACCATCAGCCCAAGGCTTATCTTCATGTAGCCCGGATTCCTCTTACCGAAACGGGTAAACCCGCCCGTCACCAAGCTGAAAAACTCATCGCTCTTAGCTAAAATGAGATAGGGCTACCCTCTCGGGCAACCCTATCTGCGATTAGTTAGTAATATGATTAGGTCTACTAAGTTGATTGGTCACTCTTTTCGAGGTCAGCCCTCCCGATAAAAGTCGAGCGCCTCGTATATCTCATCTTTCGTAGCTGTCTGGTTGATGCGGATGTCTCCGATACCTCCCAGCAGGGTGAAGTTGATCACACCAGCCACATTCTTCTTGTCGTGAGTCATCAGTTCGAGCAGGGTGGGGTAGTCGTCACATGTGATGTCCATCTTCCCGTAGTGCTCTTGTATAAAGCGTACCGTCTGGTGCATCTTATCCGAAGGGAATCCTGTCTTGATGGCACTCAGGTAGAGTTCGCCAATCAGTCCCCAAGCTACGGCATAGCCATGCAATACCGGATTCCGCTGCAGTGCCAGCGATTCAAAGGCGTGCCCCATCGTATGCCCTAGGTTCAGTGCCTTGCGGATGCCCTTCTCTGTGGGGTCCTCCGTGACGATGCGCTGCTTCACGGCCACGCTCTCGGCCACCATCTTTCCCAGTACCTTGAGATCTGGCTGCTCCACGTCGAAGTTCATCAGTGTGGCCCACATCTGCTCGTTGGCAATCAGTCCGTGCTTCAGCATCTCTGCATAGCCCGAAAGGATGTTTTCTTCGTCGAGGGTCTTCAGAAACGTGGTGTCGAGAATCACGCAGTTCGCATTGTTAAACACACCGATCTCGTTTTTCAGTCCCCTGAAGTTAAATCCCGTCTTCCCGCCTACGCTGGCATCTACCATCGAGAGCAGGGTGGTGGGGATGTTGATATAGCTGATACCTCGCTTGAAGGTAGAGGCTGCAAAGCCTCCCAAGTCGGTCACCATGCCGCCGCCTATATTTATTAATAAGGTGTGGCGGGTGGCACCTCCCTTGCCCAGTTCTTCCCATACATGGACCACCGATTCGAGGGTCTTGTGGGTGTCTGTGGCACCGATGACGATGGTCTGGGCACCTTTCAGACAGGGCAGCTCTTCCACGACAGGCAGACAGCATCGCTCAGTTGTCTCGTCTGCAAGGATGAACAGCCGGTCATGGTTACATGCCGAGATGGCCTCTTCAAGAGTCTGTCCGAGTTGTTCGGAGATGATTACCTTCTGCTGGTTCATTCTAACGGTTGCAGGTGTCCTGTCGTTTAATTCGTTTGCAAAGGTACAAAGAAAATTCTTAAAAGTATCAAGAATTCGGAAAAAAAATAGAATCTTATTAAACTTTTCCTCTTTTCATGCGTCAAAGAGGCAAAAATTGATAAAATAAGCATGAGAAAGTTGTTACTATTGATAACCCTTTGTACGATGGTTATCACCTCCAGTGCCCAGCGCACAGTTACAGGAAAAGTTGTTGAACAAGATACACAAGAAGCAGTGATTCAGGCCACGGCTGCCCTTCTTACGGGTGAAAAGGTCGTGGCCAATGCTGTTACCAGCACCTCCGGCACATTCTCCATCAAGGCTCCCAAAGAGGGCAGCTACACCTTGAAGGTCACGTATGTGGGCTTCAAGACCTACTCCAAGAAGATTACCATCAAGGAGGGCAAGGACTATCACGCAGGCACCATCTCCCTCGAGCCTGATGCCATCATGCTGAAGGGTGCCACTGTGACGGCCCGTGCCCAGAAGGTTACCCTGAAGGCCGACACCTTCGTCTATAATGCTGCCGCCTTCCGTACGCCCGAGGGGTCTGTGGCCGAGGAACTCGTGCGCCGACTCCCTGGTGCAGAGATCAGCGACGACGGTACCATCAAGATCAACGGTAAAGAGGTGAAGAAGATACTCGTCGACGGTAAGGAGTTCATGACAGGCGATACCAAGACCGCCATGAAGAACCTGCCCACCAACATCATCGACCGCATCAGGGCCTACGACAAGCAGAGTGACCTTGCCCGTGTGTCAGGCATTGAGGATGGTGAGGAAGAGACTGTGCTCGACTTCGGCATCAAGCAAGGCATGAACAAGGGTATCATGGTCAATGCCGACCTCGCCGCAGGTACTGAGAAACGCTATGCAGGCCGTATCTTTGGTGGTGTGATGATGAACGATACGAAGGTGTTCCTCATGACCAACGCCAACAACACCAATGACATGGGATTCCCTGGCGGTGGCGGCGGGGGCCGATGGGGTGGAGGTCGCCAAGGTCTCACAGCCAACAAGATGACAGGTGTGAACTTCAACTACGAGAATACCGACAAACTCAAGCTTGACGGTAGCGTACGTTGGAACCACAGCAATGGCGATGCCTTCTCAAAGCGCACCTCTGAGACCTTCTACAGTCAGTCCACCTCACAATATAGTAATAATGTGTCGCACAACTTCACGCGCTCCAACAACTGGAACGCCCAGATGCGCCTCGAGTGGCAGCCCGACTCGATGACCAACATCC
>Ga0247608_10001522_pt1 | contig 31741 bp, 28 predicted proteins | sample 176DNAGHGlowgp2_FD_193490 | JGI IMG/M metagenome (GOLD analysis project Ga0247608, IMG submission 193490) | Sheep rumen microbial communities from Palmerston North, Manawatu-Wanganui, New Zealand - 1766 DNA GHGlow gp2 | ecosystem: Host-associated > Mammals > Digestive system > Stomach > Rumen ...
AGACGGAGGAGCGGATATGCTTTGCGGTCAGGAGGATGGTACTCTGCTGCTGGTGCCTCATTCCCGCTTGGTGACTGGCGACGGCACGCTCAACACTCGCTTTGCCGATATTGATGTCGGGGAGTGTAGTACCCCCCAGTGTTTTGACCTTGACGGGGACGGAAGAAAGGATCTGATCATAGGCAATAGGCGCGGGCTGTTGTCTTATTATCGGAATGTTGGTGCTAATGTTGCTGAATTTCAGAAGATTACGGATACGTTAGGCGGGGTTGACATGCGGGATTATACGCAGTCCTATTTTGGATACAGCGTGCCTTGTCTCTATCGTGATGCGCAACAAGGCACGGTTCTGTTCTGTGCGGGTGAATCGGGTGAAGTGACTTATTACAAGCAGATTGACGGCAATTTGGACGGAATTTTCGAGATGGCGGAGACGAATTTGGTGGAAACCGTCAATGGTATGGCACAGCCTTTCCGCGAGGGCAGGAGAGTGGCTGCTGCGGTGGCCGACCTTAACGGGGATGGCCGCCCGGACATGGTTTTGGGTAATTATGCCGGTGGCGCGGCCTATTTCGAAGGCGCGACTCCTCCCGCGCATTCATCTGTTGCGCAGCACGAATGCGTGCCGTTGCGCGTATATCCGAACCCTGCCAACCATATTCTCTATCTCGAAAGTGACCAACCGTTGGGATCAGTTGCTATTTACGATTTATACGGACGAATAATTCTTGTTGTCAGTAATATTGAAGATAATAGTGCCGTTATTAATACTTCGTGTTTGCCAACTGGAGTGTATTTTGTGCGTACAGCCAATCATGCTGTGTCGAAATTTATAAAAGCCAAAAGCTAATGGCCAACGTCCAACAGCCATATTCCTATTATTCTCGATTCTCGATTATCAATTAAAATTGTATCTTTGCCGATTCAAACAAGAGTAATATGTTGCATATTAACAGTCCAGAAGAGACCATTTCTGCCAGTCCTGAAAAAGTGTATCAGGCACTGACCCGTTTTTTTGAACGTCCGTTAGAGGGCATCCCCGGTCTGTCGAATTGGGAGTCCTTGCCTGACGGATGTCGTTTTACTGTGTATGACCATGTCAACTGCAGGCTTTCGCTCAAGGAGCAGCTGCCATGCTCTCATGTGGCCTATGATGCGGAGGTGGAATCGCCCCACGTCACAGCTACGGCCGCTTTTGACATTGTCCCGAAAGGTTCTGAAAGCTCATTGCAGGCAAAGATTGAAGCGGACGTGCCTTTCCTCCTGCAAGGGATGATCAAGGGGGTGGTCAACCAGTTCATGGGCACGGCCATGCAATATTTGAAGAAAGCCATTGAGAACAGCTGATATGGAATACACGATTCGCACTGACAAGTTAGTCAAGAAATATAAAAACCGTACAGTGGTCAATGAAGTCTCCATCAACTTCACGCAAGGTGAGATTGTAGGGCTGCTGGGACCGAACGGTGCAGGCAAGACCACCTCGTTCTACATGATTGTGGGGTTGATCAAGCCGTTTTCCGGACATGTCTTCCTGAATGACAAAGATATAACGGAAGAGCCTATGTACAAGCGCGCGCAGATGGGCATAGCCTACTTGCCGCAGGAAGCCTCGGTGTTCCGGCATCTGACGGTAGAGGACAACATCAAGGCCATATTGGAGTTCAGTGGCAAGAGCAAAGCCGAGCAGAAGGAGATGTTGGAGAACCTGATCGCGGATTTCAACATCGAGAAGGTGCGCCACAATAAGGGTAACAATCTCTCGGGTGGTGAGCGCCGCCGTGTGGAGATAGCCCGCTGCCTTGCCTCGTCGCCGAAGTTCATCCTACTTGACGAACCTTTCGCGGGCGTTGATCCCATTGCCGTGGAGGATATCCAGGGCATCGTCAAGAAACTGAAAGAATGGAACATCGGTATCGTCATCACCGACCATAACGTCCACGAGACCCTTTCCATCACCGACCGAGCCTACCTCCTGTTCGAGGGCAGCGTTCTTAAAGCCGGTACCGCCGAAGAACTCGCCGCGGATCCACTCGTGAAAAAAGTGTACTTGGGAACGAATTTCGAGCTGAGACGATAAGGACGATGAGGCGATGAGACGATGAAAAAACGATGAATAAATGATGAGAATATGAAAAATAGGAGTGTTGTATGGATATTGATGGCGGTAGCGATTATTTCGGTGCCGTTTTTTGCGTTTTCGCAGGTGAAACAGGTGATGAAGGTCGTGGATTTCGACACGAAACTGCCGGTGGCGGGTGCAACCACCACATTGTATGGGCAGACACTGACGACTAATGCACAAGGTGTTGCGGTGGCCAGTCTCCCTGCAGACAAGAAAGGCGCCTTCTTGCCGTTGGAGCAATGGATGAAGGAGGGGCTTGTATATGTCGGGCGCGCTCCCGAATCCCTTTTCGGCCTTTTCCAGACCAACGATACCTTGAAATTCTACATGACTGAAAAGCAACAGTATCGGAAGGCGGCCCAAAGTGTTTTCGAGCGGTTTTACCGTCATTATTATGCAGAAACTGTGATGCCTGTGGCACAAGATTTTCGGGATTCCATCAAGGCGGGTGCGGCATCCGTCACCGCCACGGCCAACGCAATCGTTGAATCCACATTCCGCATCAACACCGTTGTGAAAACATGCGCTTCTGATGCGTCGGATCTTCAAAAATACGAGGCCTATATGTTTGACAAGCCGCAGTTTGCTGAGGTGTTGGCACTTGCGCGGAAGGGCGAGGTTAACGAGGCTGTCGCCACGGCCAAGGATCATGTCCGATTGGATGACAACAGTTTCGAAAACCTCGAATGGGTTGACTTCTACCGTTTCCTGCGTCTGTTGGAGTTGAGCGATGAAGACGAGGACACGCTCAGCAAATATTCGGAACTTCTCTATAGAAACCATTACGAGCCCTATTCCGTTGTGGATTATATCAATGATCTGGGTCGTAATTCTTTGTATGAACAGGCGAACGAAATCGGACGAAAAGAGAAGCCGAACAACAATAACCCCAGATATGCGCCGGCATTCGACCCTATCTTTATTCAATATATTTTCAGCTCTGACCGGGCGAAACTCAAAACAGCTGCCGAACAACAGCTTGAAAAGATTAGCAATATATATGAACAGTACCCGTTTTTCACTACCTTGGGAGATCTGTTCTGGACGCAGAAGAACCTCTACTATGCATACGCCTTCCTTCAGGACAGTGTCTCGGCTGCCCGCACTATCGACAGTGCACTCGCTACCGTTCAGAAGATTCTTCTGTATGAGATTGACGATTATGGGAAAAACCAGCAACTGATTGATAATTACCAGAATATTTTGGCGGTGCTGGAATATAATCCGGCTTATATTTCAGATTCTATAGTTTATTTACTCTATGAGGGTATCTATAACGCTTCTTTGGAGAATTACAGGACAGACACCTCCAATCTTTTCCTGCAGCTTCAATTGGCCGAGAATGCTGTGCAGTGGCTCCAGAATGTGCCTGATGTGGAGGGAAGATCTCTCAAACAGAAGGCTGTTCTTGAACAACTTGCGCATCTGGAATTCAAGCTCTCCGAGTCGTTCCCGGAGTTTTATGCCGTGCAGAATGTGCAGGTCGCCTCACAGCTGTTGGGTACCTGTTTGGTTACGCAGTCTTCCAATGAAGAGCTGCAAGCTGCTTTCCGCCAGTACGAAAAGAGTTATGACGTGGTGAACGCTGCCTTCCCTAACGCATTCAATGAGATTTATTTGAATTATAATTCCACCTTGGAGACGTTTCTGGTTGCATACCAGCAATTTGCGCTTTCGTCGGAACTGTCCGCATTTACAGATCGTTTGATCAGCATAGAAGCGAAAAACGACCCTCAGAAGATCTTGGTGAAGAAGGCTGAGTTTGCCAATCACTTGGCCGAGGTTCTGTATCAGAATGAAATGTATGAGGAGTCTGTTGTGTATTATCTGCAAGCCAATGAGTTATATGAGAAAACTATACCGCAGGACGCGCAGTTGTGGGCTCCATATCTGAACAATTATCTGCAAATGGGCGATGCGCATCTTAATCTGAACCAGTTTGACAGGGCTATGATGACCTATCAGAAGATTTTGGATTTTGAGCCAAAGATTCCCGCTTCTTTTATGCCGAAATACACGACAATGAAGGGCAGTTCCCATTATTATGTCGGGGATGTGTATAAGAACATGGGTGAGACCGCCCGTGCGGAAAAAGAATACAAAACAGCGGAAAAATACTTCAAAAAAGCCATTTCTCTTGGAGATAATGATGCCTATTGGTTGCTGGGTGAGATGAGCTGGGGCAAGGCGGTGATGGCGGCCCAGAACAAGGATATGAAAAAATGCCGCCAAATGGTGGAACAGTCGGTAGCCTATTATGAAAAAAATCCGATGGAACGGCCTTACCAAACGTATGAACGTGCCAAGTCCGTCATGATTGACTTCTACAAGGAGGCGAATGATGGACAGAATTACTATCGTACAGTGGCTGATTTGACGGACTTTTACCGTAAATTTGTGGATTATGACAATGAGTATCCGTTCAAACTGCTGCAACATGCCGAAATGATGCTGAACAGTGGCAAGGTCAGCAATGAAGAGGCCATTCAGTATTCCCAGGATATCCTTGACGCTGTGATGTATCTCGATGATCAAGGGCGCGATGTGAAACTCGCCTATTTGCGTGCTGTGTTCAATATGGCGCATGTATATTCTGTCAATGACTCTGTGCCACAGGCCATTGATCTGTATCGGGAATGCATCCACGCCAGTGAGATTCTCTATGCGGACACGGCTCCGGCAACCCACAAAGGCAATTTGGTGGAGGTATATGCCAAATTGGCCGGCTGTTATGAGCAGATGGCCGAGGTAATTGACACCGCACATTCGGAACTTTGGTACTATCGCGCTGTGGACGTCCGCGACACGCTCATCAGTCTTATGAAGGAAATCAACAACGATGGCGATGTGAACAAAACCTACAAGACTGCAGTGCAGTATCGCCAAAACGCTGTGGTGTTCTATCATTTGGATATGGTGCCTTCCGCCCAGGATTACCTTGACAAGTCCAACGAGTTGTTGCAAATGCTTTACAATAGTGAGTATAAAGCTGATGTGGAAGGGGATATCATCCAGAATTATTTCTTCAAAGGGGTGATATACAAGGATGCGAACAATACGGATAAGGCATTGGCCAATCTTCGAAATGCGGTGGAATATGGCAGGAAGGCCGAACTTTCCGAGCAAGTGCCGACTTATTACTTCGCCGCTATTTCTATGTTGTTGGAAGAGCTTGAAAAAGACAAAGATGCTAATGCCGCTGAAATCGCGAAACTTACTAAGGAATTCAAGGAGATCAAATTGCAATCGAAGAAACAGAAGTAACTGGCTGTTGGCTATTAGTGTGACATTAACAATTTATTCATAACCCATAAACCGCAAATCGCAATGAACACCTACACCCATACTTACACTGTCACGTGTCAGGACATGAACAAGGACTACAGGTTGAGTCCGGCGGCAGTGCTACTTTATTTTCAGGAGAGCTTCGCCCGTTACATGGGTTGTCTGCACCTGGCCGCGTTTGACCTGGTCAAGGAGAGGAAGATGTGGATTATCACGGAGATGAGTGCCGAGATGCTGCCGGTCGATACGTTTTGGGGCGATGATATCAGTGTGACGATTTGGGTCAGCGAGATCACGCCGCTGCGAGTCTATGCCGACTACCGAGTGACGAATGCCGACACGGGTGTGTTGATCGCCAAAGGTACCAGCTGTTGGAACCTGATGAATGCCGACACTCGTAAGCTGGAATCCACGGACTGTGTGGCACCGGGAATCACAGTGCTGCCGGAAATGATGACGGAAAGCCACAAGAAGGTGCGGTTCCCCAAGGAAGGCGAGGCACTTAAGCAGGTGACGCATAAGGTGAACCAACTTGACCTCGACTTCAACGGACACGTCAATAACCGCAGCTACATTAGTATTGCCATGCTAACCGTGCCTGACGAGTTTATGACAACCCATCGCACGAACCGTTTCGTCATCCACTGGTTGCACGAAACCTATCTTGGCGAAACCCTGACCTGCACATTGCGCCAAGTTGCAGAGAAGACATACGTGCATCTGATCACGAGAGCGGATGGTGAAACCGCCGCGGAGATTTTCTCCGTATGGGAACCGCTGGTCTTGCAAGTCGATGTGTCGGATGTGGCGAAGAGGCGATGAAAAGACGATGAAACGATGAAGCGATGAAACGATGAAACGATGAAGCGATGAAACGATGATTAGATGATTAGATGATTGGCGAGAACCTTTACATAGTTATTTTCGACCGCCACGTAATTATCGATTAAAAGCATGGATACATTCGGCAGATACTACCGTCTAACGGACTGGGGCGACACGCACGGCGAAGCGCTGGAGGGCCTGATAGAAGGCTGTCCGGCTGGGTTGTTTGTGGATATGGACTTCGTGACCGCCGAGCTGAACCGTCGTGCCCCGAGTCGAGATATGCTTTCCACGAAGCGGCAGGAGTCCGACCATGTGGAGTTCCTCTCCGGCATTTCCGATAGCGTGACCACCGGCGAACCCATCCGTTTCCGCGTCCCGAATGTGGATGTGAAGGTTTCGGAGGCTAACCGTCACGTGATAAAGCCCTCACACGCATCTTATACCTACATGCGCAAGTACGGAATTACCGACAATGAATTGTGCGGACGGGCATCGGCGCGGCAGACGGTGTGTCGGGTGGTGGCAGGCGCCATCGCCAAGCTGTGTCTGAAGGATAGGGGAGTGCGGATTACCTCGAAGGTGCTTGGCATTGCACAACCCGCCAGGGAAGGCGACTCTGTCGGCGCGCTCGTGGAAGGCCGCATACAAGGGCTTCCTGCAGGCTTGGGCGAGCCTGTCTATGACAAGTTCTCGGCGCGGCTGGCATACGCCATGCTTAGCATCAACGCGGCGAAGGGTTTCGAGTATGGTTTGGGATTTAAGGCGGCTGAAATGTCAGGCAGCGAATATCATGACATCCAGAATCCCGATTTTTCGTTCCGTACTAATCATGACGGTGGTATCCAAGGGGGCATCACCAATGGCGAGGATATTTACTTCCGCGTGGCGTTCAAACCAATCCCTTCGGTGCGCTATGACCGCGAAACCATTGACTTTGAAGGGAATCCGGTTATGATGAAAGGCTCCGATCGCAACGACCTCTGTGTGGCGCCCCGTGTTTTGCCAGTGGTTGAAGCTATGGCCGCGATGGTCGTGATGGACTTTTGGGTAATATAATGCTGAATGTAGAATGCTGAATGCTGAATATAAAAGGCGTAAGATGTTTCAATCACCTTACCCCTTTTTTATCGTCCATTCATCGCTTCATCGTATCAACATTTTATATCGTTCTGTTTTGATTTTCAAGTCAATGAGCGCGTCGGTGCGTTGGTTCTGGGCTTGCAGAAGCAAGGTCTGTGCCTCCAATAGCTCGGAAACGGCCACCATGCCTGCGTCGAAGTTGGCTTTCGTGTCGTGGAGGTTGGCTTCAGCACTGCGCACGGAGGATTCGGCAAGCCTTACCTGACTGTTGGCCTCCTCGATGTTGCACCACGCCTGACGGGTCTCCAACGCCATCTTCTCCACATAGTCGGTACGCTCGTTCTCGGCCTTCTGGATGAGGTAATTCTGCTGACGGATCTTGTGCGCCGTCTCCCACCAGCCTGTCAAGGGGACCTGCAATGTCATGAACGCCAATGCGTTGTAGTCGTAGCGGTCGAAAATGAGACTGCCATACGAGGCGTTAGCCCCGATTATCAAATGCGGTACGCTCTCCCCGATGACGATCTCTTTCTTCAGCTTCTCCGCCCTGACCTGACAATCCAACAGCTGTTTCTCCGTCCTGCGGTACACTGCGTTCCGAATGTCCGCATCCGTCGGGGCTTCGCTACTCAAATCTTGACTGATTAAATCTGTAAGCGCCAGATTTTCATTGTATTCCATGCCGATCATCTGGCAGAGAAGCATGGCGGAGAGGGTGATGCCATTGTTTACTTTGAGCAGGTTTGATTGCATCTCGTTCTGCTTGAGCTCGACTTTCAGGACATCATTTCGGGTCACCAGACCGGCTTCCGCTGCGACGGTCACATCGCGGTGCAGCGTGTCCAGGAAGGTTATCGCTTGCATCAGCGTTATCCGTTTTTCGAGGAGCGAGACGGTCTGCCAGTAGGTCTCTTCCACCTGCAGCAAGACTTGGTCGCGGGTCAGCTGGCTTTGGTAGTGCGAGGCGGCCACCCCCACGTCTGCCAGCGCGTTGCCGCCCACAATCTGCCCGCCCATGAAGACCGGCTGCACGGCCGTCACCCCGACGCCCAGACCGCCGTCGCAGAGCGAGATCTTGTCGGAGAGTCCCATCGCCGCGCCGTATTCGTAGTAGAGGTTGTGTAGCTGCTGCCGTGCCGCGGCACTCCCGATGTCGTCAATACCGTACTCGATCAACGGTTTCGCGGGAACATAGCCGATGCCCGTGGCGCTGATCTGCGGGAAGTATTTCGTGCGGGCCTGCATCTTCACCTCCTGCGCCGCCTTCTCGTCCAGCACGGCATTCTTCACCGCCGCGTTGTTCCGCAACGCCATCGCCTTGCAGGTGTCCAAGGAGAGGCTTTGCGCGGTTATGGTCGCGCTTACGAATATTATCAGTAGTATTGCTATTATCCTTTTCATAATCGTTTTTTTGTCGTTCATCCGTTCCGTATGATACCCCCCTGCCCTGCGGGCATCCCCCCTAAAGGGGGGAATGGTCCTTCGACCGTATTATATTCTACATTCATCGCTTCATCGCTTCATCGCCTCATCGCTTCATCGCCTCATCGTCTCATCGTCACTTGAAGATTTGCCAGTACATCACGGGCAGCACCGTCACCACCAGCGGCAGCGAGAAGATGGTGCCGAAGCAGATGACCACGCCCATGGGCATCCAGAGGGCGGTGTGCGCCACGATCATCGGCATCACACCCAAGGCCGTGGTCGCGGAGGTGAGGAAGATGGGGCGCATACGGCGGCGACCCGCTTCGAAGGCGGCCTCCCGGGCACTGTACTGGCGCTTCCGCAGACTCTCCGCATACTCGAACATGATGATGGCGTTGCGCACGATGATGCCGATCAAGCTGACCACACCCAACACCGCCGTGATGCTGAAGTCGAGACGGAAAAGCCAGAGACCTAAACACGCCCCGAACACGCAGATCAGACTGGCCGACAGGGTCAAGAACACGATGTCCAACCGTCCGAAATGGTAGAGCAGGAAGATGAACAGCACCAGCACCGCCGCGATGAAGCTGAGGGCAATCTGCGGGATCACCATGTTGTTGGCACCGGTGAGTCCGCCGTAGGTGATCTCCACGCCGTCGGCCATCGCCGGCTTGAGCTCCTCGTTGACGTACTTGTCGATTTTTTCCATCACCTTTGGTTGGCTGCAGCCGTAGTTGAGGTCCGCACCCACGGTCACCGTGCGGATGCTGTTGCGTCGGTTGATGACCGCGTCGTGCCACTCGGGACCCACCTCCGCCACCTGCCGCAACGGCACCCACGTGCCGGGAATAGAGGTGGGAATCAGGAAGTCTTCGAGATCCTGATAGGCGAGGGTGTCGCCACTTTTACGGGTGTAGAGCATCACCGGCACCTTGTAGTCGCCCTCCCACACGTTGGTGAGGTTCTGCCCGCCGAGTGCCGAGGAGAGATACAGCGACAACATGCTCTGCGTGACCCCGAGACGCGTGGCTTCGTCGCTCTTCAGCGTGATCCCGATGTCCTGCGAGGTCATGTCCATGTCGGAGTGCACCCAAGTCAGTTCCGGCATGGTGTTCAAGAAATTCTTCAGGGAGTCGGCGGCCGACTTCATCGCATCGAAGTCGTTGCCGGCGAAACGCACCTCCACGGGATTGTTGACGGGCTGGTAGTCAATCTGTTTGAAACGGATATAGGCGTTCGGGAAATGGTATTCGTATTTCGGTCCGTACTCGCGGATGAGTTTCAGGGTGTTCTTTTCGGAGGTGGTGTTGACGATGAACTGGGCGTAGTTCTTGTGCGCCATCTGCGGGGCGTAGGTGGCGTGGAAGCGCGGCGAGGAGCAGCCGATGAAGGAGGTCACGGAGGTCACCCGCGGGTCGGCGCGAAGCACGTGTTCCATGCTGTCGGCAATGGACTCCGTCTGCTCAAGCGTGCTTCCCTCCGCGATGTGCATCTCCACTGCGAAGCAGTTGCGGTCGGCCTTCGGCAGCATCTGAATCTGCAGGCGCGTGAACAGGAACACGCCGAGAGAAATGGCGCTGACAGCCAAACAGATGACGATAGCAGGGTGGTGAAAACAGTGCGCCAGCACCTTGTCGTAGAGGTTCTGCAGAAGGACAAAGAATCGGTCCTGCGCCGCCTCGAACCGGTTTGGCGCGATACCGTCTTTGTTCCGCTTGATGAAAACCGTTGACAGATAAGGGATTATCCATACGGCATAGAAGATAGAGCAGACTAACGCGAACAAGACCGTCCAGGGGAACAGCTGCACGAAGTCGCCCAACGGTCCGGTGATGATACGGGTCATCGGGAAGAACATGCCCGAGATGGCCAGCGTGGCCAACGACATCGGGACGAATAGCGTCTTGGTGCTGTTAAACGCTGAGTACCAGCGGGAATAGCCCTTCTGTAGCGTGTCGGTATAGCCGTCGATGACGATGACCGAGTCATCCACGATCATGCCCAGCACCACAATGAGGGCGGCGAGGGTGACCGTGTTCAGCTCGATGCCGAAGATGTACATCAGCCCCATGGTGATGGCGGTGCAGACGGGCACGCTGGAGCCGGACACCAAAGCCGTGCGCAGCGGGAAGAGTAGCAGCATCACCGCGATGACCACGAGGATGGAGAAGAGCAGGTCGCGCAGGAATGACATCACCGACTTGTTGACCACGTAGGGCTGGTTGGTGATCTTATGCATTTCGACATCCGGTGGCAGCGTCTGCTTGCATTTGGCAATCTCGCTTTCCACCTTCTTGCCGAAAGCCACGATGTTGTTGCCGGGTGCCATCTCCATGGAAATCAGGACGGTGGATGCCCCGTTGTATTTGATGTGACTCTTGGCTTCGGCATAACGGCGCTGAATGTCGGCGATGTCGCGAAGCCGTATTTGATGACCTAAAGGATCGGTGAAAATAATCTGTTCACCAATCTCATATTCAGATTGATAGGGGATTGATACATGTACTTGCGCATCGCCGGCTTCGTTCTCCACGTTGCCGCCCATGGTGCGTATGCCTTGCGTGGCCAGTTCCACCAATAACGCCCGCTGGCTGATGCCGTAGGAGGCCAATTTCTCCTGATCCACCAAGACGGCGATTTCCTCGTTTTGCTGTCCGAGGATCTTGATGTTGCCCATCTCGGGGATGCTCCGCAGTCGGTCGCAGAGCTGTTCGGCGTAGTGCTCCAGCTCGCGTGGGGTCCGCTCGGGTGACTCCACGGTCAGCAGCATGGAGGAGGTGTTGCCGAAGTCATCGACCACCACAATCTCCAGTACGCCCGCGGGCAGCGAGGTCTTCTTGAACAGCTGCAGCCCGTGACGTATCTTCGACCAGGCGCCGTCCTTGTCCTTCACCGACACGCGCAGTTCCGCATACACATAGACGATGCCGTTCTCCGTCACCGAGTAGGTCTTCTCCTTGTCGATTTCGGCATAGGTGAAGAGGAAGCGCTCTAACGGCTTGGTGACCTGCTCCTCGACCTCCTGCGCCGTCGCGCCGGGATAGACCGCCGCCACCACGCCCTGCCGGATCGTGAACTGCGGGAACTCGTCCTTGTTTAGCTTTGTCAGTGCGAAAATGCCGAATACAACCAAGCAAGCCACAATGAAGAAGATGATCTTGTGGCCGCGCATCGCGGAGAGGATATGGTGACGTTTATTCAATGGTTATGGGTTATTGGTTATGGGTTATTGAAGCTTGTGAATAGTGATTAGTGAATAGTGATTGGTGAATAGTGATTGGTGAATAGTGATTGGTGATTAGAAACTACTTTGGAGGTTAATTATCAATTATCAATTATCAATTATCAATTCTGCATTAAGATAAAGTTTCTCCATGCCGGCGGTGATGACGGTGTCGCCGGGGTGGAGGCCGGAGGAGACGAGCACGCCGTTGGCGACGAATTCCGAGGAGGTGATGATGCGGTGTTGTGCGCGGCCGTTCTCCATCACCCAGACGGAGAGGCCTTCGGGACGGGTTTGTACGCATTTGGCGGGAATCACAAAGCCTTGGTCATCAGGTTGTTCGAGCAGTACCTTGCAGACCATTCCCGGCAGGAGCGAGCGGTCGGCGTTGGGGAAGGCGATCTTCACCTGGTAGCTGTGCGACACACGCGAGGAGGTCACGCTCCGGTCGGTGATGCGGCCTGTCATCATGCGGTTGTCCAAGGCGGGGACATAGACGTAGGCGTCTTCCCCGAGTTTCACGGAGTTGATTTCGCTTTCGGGTACCGAGAAGGTCACGCACACCTTGCCGAGGTCGAGAATCGTGACGGCGGGTTCGCCGGGCAGCAGCGAACCGCCCGCTTTGGCGTTGCAACTGCCGATCACTCCCGATACGGGCGCCCGTAACGTGCAGTCATCCAGCTGCTTCTTGGCAATCTGTTCCATTGAGCGGGCCTGCTCTAAGGTGGTCTGCATCTCCACCCACTTCACCTCGGCCAGACTGCCTTGGTCATACACTTTCTTCAGCCGTTTGTAGGCGTCCTCGGCCTGCTCCAACGCGGCTTTGGCGGAATTGTAGGCGTTCTGCGCGGTGGCGCTGTTGGCGGTGACGAGGATCTGCCCCTCGCGCACGCGGTCGCCCTCATGCACATAGACGCGTTCCACGCGCCCGCCCATGGGGAAGCTCACCGCCACCGACAGGTTCTCCTCCACGGTGCCCACGTAGGTGCGAGTCATGCCGCCGGCCACCGTATCGACCACCAGCACTTCCACGTCTATGGGCGGACGCTCCTGTTTCGGTGCCTCGTGCTTGCAGCCGATTACCACGATGCAGAGTGCCGCCACGGCAAATATCAAGGATGTTGTTCGTTTCATATCAGTTCTTTTCTGCGATGATGGTCATTTCCGGTCCGCTGATGGTGACGGAGCTGTTTCCGCTCTGCGTTCCATTCCAAACCTCTCTGAGTATCAGGATGTTCCCGTTGACAGTTCCGCTGCCTGCCGCCGAGATGCGATAGACGATGGTGGCCTCCTCATCTTGGTTGAGGTCCAGGTCGATGTTGAGATCTGGTATGCTGCTGGTGGAGAGGATGTTCGTGTTGAAAGAGTGTGAGTCGATCAGCAGTGAGTCGCCGTGCAACGCGGCGTTCATCGTGTAGCATCCGCCGGTCATCTCGTTCATCGTGATGATGTAGCGGTCCTTGTCCGATTTGTCCCGCAGGATATTCATCTGTCCGTTCCGGTGGATGAGTCGGTAGGTCACCGCCCCGTCTGCGTCGGTCAACGCCACCTCGCCCGAAAGCTTGTAGCTGTAGTCGCCGGTTAGCGCTTGCCTGTCGCGATCGCAGGCCGTACACAGCACCGCCATGACGATGATACAGCATAGCACGGCTTTGGGTGCCTGTTTCAATCCCCACACTGCGCTGCGCTTATGTGGGGTTATTAGCGCTTCGCGCGTCTTGCCCCTTCGGGGCTGCTCAAGGAAAGTTTTCATATATATTGGGGTTTTTCGTTAATTCCTCATTAAATCATCGTTTCATCGTTTCATCGTCTCATCGCCTCATCGCCTCATCGTTTCATCGTTTCATCGCCTCATCGCCTCATCGTTTCATCGTCTCATCACCTCATCGTGTCCAACAAACTGCACGAACACGCTGTTGACAATCAAATCGATGAGCATTTCGTAGGAGGGTTTGTACTGTTCGTATTTGTCTTCCACGAAGAAGGTGTAGCTCAGGCCGTTGAGGGTCACGCTGAGCATGTCGGCGAAAGCGACGGCCTGCTGCTCGACGGTTGCGGGCGGGTCGTCCGTCGGTTTGGCGTACCAGACCTTCTTGAACAGCTGGTGTTCCCAGTCTGAAAACTCGGCCATCCGATTCCGTAAGTTGTCGAAACGGAAGTCGTTGCCCTCCAGGTGTTTGTCTTTCATGGCGACTTGGAGTGTGCCGGCTTCGGCGAGGAGTTCCACGCGAGCGAGGAGGTATTGGCGGAGTCGGGGCAGCACGGGTTGCCCGTCGCCGGCCATAGTTTCCGCCAGTCGTTGCTGGATATGGTCGATTTCCGAGATGACCGTGGTGCAGAAGAGTTCCTCCTTGTTGCTGAAATAGTTGTAGATGGAACGTTTGGCCTTGTGCGCTTTCTGGGCGATGTCGTCCATGGAGGTCTTCTCGAAGCCGAACTTCCGGAAAAGTCCGCTCGCGACCTGCTGTATCACCTCGCCCGTCGTCGGTTTGTTCATTTTTTGCACGTTTTTAGTTTCAGGGTGCAAAAATACATTTTTTTTATAATTTGCGTGTTTGACAACACATATTATTTTTTGTATCTTTGCCCTTTCAAAAACTACGAATATGAGTAGAGGATTTGTCAAAGAGGGAGACCAGGAGGAAGTGCCGATGCTTACGCCGCGCGCATATCTGCCTGCAGGGGTTGAGAATTTTGTCACCAGCGCAGGACTCGAAGCACTGAAGGCCGAGCGCGAGGATATTTTACGTGAGCGCAAGCAGTATGAGGGGGTCGATAATAATGATGCCCGGGTAAATAACAACTACCTGACGGGAAAGCTTCGTCTGTTGGAGGAACGAATCCACTCGGCCCGTGTTTTGGACTACGACCCGCAGCGGCAGAATGATGTCGCTTTCGGAGCAACAATCAAATACAAGAACTTGAGAACAAATCAAATAGCTTCTTATCAGATAGTTGGTGTGGATGAGGCCAATATCATGCAGGGCAAAATCTCGTTTCTGTCGCCGCTCAGCAAGGTGTTGATGAACAAGAAAGTGGGGGATACGGTCACGTTCAAGACCCCTGCAGGGGAGGTGGGGATGGAGATTCTCGGAATTGAATAAGGAATAAAAAAAAACGCGCCATATTAGCGCGCTTTGTTTGGTGATTTTCAGTCAATTAATAAACATTTTGTCGTTTGGAAGTGCTTAGTACTCGTCTTCGTTGAAGAAGAAATCTTCTTTGGAAGGGTAATCAGGCCAGATGTCTTCGATAGAGTCGTAGATATCGCCTTCGTCGTCAATCTCCTGAAGATTTTCAATGACTTCCATCGGGGCACCGGATCGGATGGCATAATCCAACAATTCGTCGCGGGTTGCCGGCCATGGGGCGTCTTCTAATCGGGTGGCTAATTCTAATGTCCAATACATAGTTTTTACGTTTATTAAATGGTTTGTTTTTGAGGGCGCAAAAGTATAATATTAAACTGAAAAAGTCAACTTTTTTTTAAAATTTTATTTCTCTGATTTATAGAGCGTTTCAAAAATTTTTTCTTTTTTGTGGAAAAATCGGGCCAGAATAAAGAAGAAATCGGACAATCGGTTCAGCAAAACCTGCACTTTTTGATAGGCTTTGTCCTCCTCCATCAATGCCACCACATAACGTTCCGCCCGGCGGCATACGGTGCGGCAAACGTGGGTGTCGGCTATCAGACGGTTCCCCTGCGGCAGGATGAAGCCCCGCATCGGTTCCAGTTCCGCACTCAGATGGTCGATTTCATGCTCCAGTTCCTTGGTGAATTCCTCCAGCCGTTCCACTTTCCAATATTTCTCCCAATTATTGACCGGGGTGGCCAACATGCCTCCAACCACAAAGAGCTCGTTTTGCACTTTTGTCAGAAAATCGTTCGGATTTTGCGAAATCACGACCCCTATGAAGCTGTTCAACTCATCAACAGTACCATACGCATGTAGTAGAATACTGTCTTTTGAAATACGTGAACCGTCTGATAATGAGGTTGTTCCATTGTCTCCTGTACGTGTATAAATTTTCATCGCTTTTTTTTTGCAAAAATAGAAAAAAAATGTATTTTTGCACCCGCAAAACAAAGGCGAAAGTCTCCTTAGCTCAGTTGGTAGAGCAATTGACTCTTAATCAATGGGTCCAGGGTTCGAGTCCCTGAGGGGACACTGAAAAACGGTCAGAAATGACCGTTTTTTTTTATGCCGCCCCTTCATTATATATATGGTGATTTCAGTTGCTTGTCTGTATTCGTAATTTGTGTACCTTTGCCGCAAATTTTTGAATATGTCTGAAAACGCCACTTCCGAGCCGGTGAAAATGCCCGGCAAATATGAGCTGATTAAGGAATTGTCGAAATATTTCCCACAGGAGAACAGTTCCACCATAGTGGCTGTGGGAGACGATGCGTCTGTGATTGAGCCAGATGCAAATCAGATGGTTACGTCCGCGAAAGTTTTCGTTGAGAACGTCCATTTCGATCTTACCTATTTCCCGCTGCAGCACCTCGGATACAAGCTTTCCACGATTGTTTTCTCCGATGTTCTGGCCATGAACGCTGTACCATCGCAGCTGATGGTCAACATCGCCGTCTCTGACCGCTTTGACTTGAAGATGGTTAACGAGATTCTGAGCGGGGTGGCGGCATGTTGCGAAACCGTTCATGCAGACCTCGTCGGACTTGACCTCACCACTTCACCTCGCGAACTGGTGGTCTCGATGACCGCGATAGGCGAGTGTGCACCCGCGCAGCTGTGTACCCGCAAGGGGGCGGCGGAAAACGAACTCATCTGCGTGTCAGGAGATTTCGCGGCCGCATACACGGGATTGCTGCTACTTGAGCGCGAAAAGAAGGTCTTTGAGAAAAACCCTGGTGCTCAGCCCGACTTCTCCGGCAAAGACTACCTCCTGCGCCGCCAGCTCAAGCCCGAACCGCGCATTGACATCATTGAGAACTTGCGCCGCGAGGAGATTTTGCCTACCGCCATGACCAACGTCACCGACGGCCTCGCCACTTCCGTGATACATATTTGTAAAGCATCTCACAAGGGCTGTGTGCTGTTTGAGGAAAAATTGCCAATGACGGAACTCACCTTCGTGACCCTCAAGGATTTGGACATCGTGCATACCGTGGCTGCCCTCAACGGCGGCGACGACTACGAGCTGATGTTCACCATCAAACAAGCCGATTTCGAGAAGATCAAGAAAGTGGAAAATGTTTCCATCATTGGTTATATAAAAGAGGAGTCCGCAGGTTATCACCTCATCACCGGCGACAACGTCCAGGTACCCCTGCAAGCGCAAGGCTTTCAACATAGTTAGCAGTTAGCAATTAGTAGTTAGCAGTTAGCAGTTTATACCGAAAATGTACACATATTTAAAACATAATTCCTTGAGCAGCCCCGGAGGGGCAAGACGCGCGAAGCGCTAATAACCCCACACTAATGCCATACTACAAACAACTACAAACAACGACAAACAAAAACAACTAAAACAATTATATATCAATATTTTACGTGCAATACAATTCTTCCTTGCTTGCTTTTGGACAACCTTTTTTTGCTTATTTTTGTACCTTTTTTGTACCCCATATTGAAATAAATTCTATCTTTTCGAAACGTAAACCATGACAAAAGAGTGAAATATTTATACGCTTAAAAAACCGAGTTCTCAATATTTTTATTATTTTTGCACTTGAAAAATTATCAAAATTTCAAAGGTGTATGGATAAGACATATTCTAACAATGAGGGAGTTTCGCTTCGAGAGCGCATAGAGGCTTTGCCAAATGACAGCGTGCTGTTCCGTTCCGATTTTCCAGAGTTCCATCCCGAGTTTGTTGGAGAGACTTTGGCAGAACTTACGCGCGAAGGTGTACTGGTGAAATTAGCCCAGGGAATCTATGCGAAACCGACAAAGAGCAAATACGGAACAGTGCTCCCTTCGGTCAATAAAATAGTGCAAGCGATTGCTAACAGAGACAATACAAAGGTTCTACCTTCAGGCATGACGGCATTGAATGTGCTGGGACTTTCAACCCAAGTTCCAATGGATTACTCCTATCTAACCACCGGCAGTGAGCGCACCGTCAAACTCGCCAATTGCCAAATCAAGCTAAAAAGAGGTGTTCCCAAGAACTTCTGCTATGAGACACGTCTTATCGGTCTGATGGTACAGGCTTTTAAGACATTAAAACAAGAAAATGTTGGGGATAATGAATTGCAAGTGATACGTGAACTCATCACCAAGGAACCCGACAAGGATGCTCTGGCAAAGGACGTGGATATGATGCCTGCATGGATGAAACGTATTGTGAAACCGATGCTCACTCGCTGATTGGCGACAGTTTTCCCGTTGAAGATAATGGAGCTCGGAGCACGATAAAAACAGTTTTGCCCACTCGCACGTTCTTGGAAAAGATGTTCCTTCTGGCGGAAGAATTCCAAAAGGAGAGGCCCAGAAGCGTGCGTATGTCGCGTCACCTGTATGATTTGGAGAAATTGATGGACACCCAATATGGTCGTGACGCTTTGACGAACCGCACGCTCTACGATGCCATAGTGGAGCATCGCAAGACATATTATGCTTTGAAGTATGTCAACTATGCTCTATTGTCCCCCTCCACTATCAACTTTATGATTCCGGAACAGCACAGAGAGGAATGGCAGGCTGACTACGCGAACATGAGACGTTTCTTCATTTACGGTCAGTCGCTGGATTTTGACATGCTGATGAATCGGATGGCAGAATGGCAGATGAGAGTAAGGAATATGGGATAAGATTCTGCGGCTCATGAGTCGGTAAATAGTATTTATATCTCTCCTCTTACCTGTGCTGCAACTTGTATATCGGACAACTGAACACCAATAGCCTGCAAAGACGCTTTCATATCTCGGTTAACAGGAGCCTCTCCTTTCGGATCAGAGATAGTGAGAATGGCCGCAAATGGTACACCATCGAAATTGGAAGCCAAACCTTCGCGGGAAAGATATTCTATCTCCAAAAAAACATCACCATCAATCTTCTTATGTTTGAGATTTGTATGTGAAACCTTGACTGGATTCCATTTGAAAGCATCCTTTATGAGGTTTTCCTCTTCTGCTGGTTCTTCGTCGTTAACATCTGAAAACACAAACTTCATGAGGCTCCTCTTCTTTCCATCAGCTGTGCCCGCCCTCAAGTATGCTGTTATATTCTCTCTTACCAATTCCTCACCAAAAGTATCATCCAATAGAGGACGGCTAACGAGTGTAAGTTTAACTTCACCCCTACATTTGCCGTTAGATCTCTTTAGAGAAGCAGGCCACGGGAAAGACAAACTCAGTTTTTTGTCAGATGGAATACTATCAGCCACCACAAAGGTGAATGAATGATCATCCTCCATCAGAATTGTTTCAGAAGAAGCTGGTATACCAAAACCATAGAGATTTTTTCTATCTTCATCATACACCTTATCCATAATCACGTCAGGATATTGAGCGTGATGAATCAAAAGAGCCTTAAGCAACTCAAAAGGAGCATTTCCACCAATCCTATTATCAACAGCAGACATAATCTTCGCAACCAGTGGTGCTGACATACTCGTTCCACTTACTAATATTTTTTGGCCTGTCATATTTAGTGAAGATAATCCAGAATTATTTTCAGCAGATCCACCAACATAAGCAACGTCAGGCTTCACGCCGGCCAGATAAGCAGGCCCTATTAGCGTATATGCTGTTGGAGATTTATCATTAGGATTAAGAGCCATCACACTTATACCCCTGAGGCTCTCTGCTGGGGGAAGAGCTAAATGCTCTGGAAGCAAACTGTCAATGTTCTGTTCGGGATCAGCAGGAATCCATTCACCGCGCAACTGATTTTTGAGAAGATTTCCGGCCGATATGACAAACTGTACATCCAACATATCAGCTATCTCATCCAATTTTTTGGCTGCCATACTATACCATCCTTCAGAGGGAATTCTTCCCTTTTGGTTTACACTTAAATTGAATATTCTTACACCACATTCTTCCTTCGCCTCTTCCACAGCACTCATCAGTGACTCAAAGAAATTCTCAGTCCCCAGTGGATAAACTTCATCCCATTTGACATCTGCTGGAAACATACATAAATCAGCCAATCTGCAGCCATCCGTTTCTGGAGCAATATCTACGCCATTAAGGCTGTTTCCCTTCACTAACAGCCCAGCAATCTTGCTGCCATGGTCCTCCTCTCTAAAATCGTCAGGCAATTCCGACCATTTATAGACTTTCCATCCATCAAAAACTTCTGATATTCCATTGTCTATAACTCCTACTATCGGAAACATGGAAATATCATTCGGGGCATCAACATCCACGTCTAATCCTATTCCGCTTGAAGAAGTGAATGATGATAATAAAGGGGCTGCCGAAACCTTTCTTACCAATGGGTGACCTGACAGGAAATCCAGCAATTCGGCGTTCTTAACCGCATAATCTTGCTCGCTGTCTGATTCAATATGCACAAACACTTGCCCTCCTCGTCCTGATGACATAAGTTCCTTATAGTTCACATAAGTCAAGGATTCCAAATGATCCTTAAAAGATTGGATAAGGTTTCTGAAATCTTCGGACAAATGCACTGGTTCGAAAAGCACATATAGGGGATGGAATATGTCAACATAATAGCCATTTGAAACGAGCCCTTCTTCCTTCCAAGTCATCACTTCAGCCAAGGTAAACGGTACTCTATCCTCTGAAGAATAGAGTTGTATGGACTGTATGCCTCCAACTTCCGACCTCGCTCTTGATGGTTTCTCTCTCGCTACATTTTCTGCCCTATTAATCGCTTGCACTGTCTTTTCTATTGACCCAGGATGCATTTCTATAAGAAGTTCACCAACACCAGCTCCACCTACCACATAACTTCTCTTATTTACAGTGAATATCGACTTTGTTGGACGATGAGACTTGGCAATGGCATCGCTACGCATCTTTACCTTGGCATAAGTGATTCTGGAGTATGCGTTACAGAGGCTAGCTTCACCTATAGATACCAATCCCTGAACAAGAATTCCCTTATGTGCAATAAACTCGTTGTCTCTGCCGAGAAAGTAATCCTTGTTAGTCCCAAATCCATTAACCACATCTTTATCCCCAATGAATGCTCTGGGGTTAAGAACAAACTGTATCTGATTTTCTGCCATTGTTATTGTTTTTTGAGATGAGTTTACTTAAAGTTGACGGGGACATTTCGAACAAAGCTGCAATATCCTTTTGTTTCAGTTGAAGGAATTCATCACTTGTAAGTTCGTTGCATAAATCTGCCATATCACCGTTCAGTAATTCTATGATTCTCTTTGGCACTCTGCCCATATTCATTGTTGCAAACCGTTTCATCAATGCGGGCAAATTATGGTTTTCTGATTCTTCAAGTATATGTACTCTTTTAAGCCAGTCGCTAAGTTTACGTAAATCAGCACCTGTGGCATCATTCATACACCAGCTTATAAACTTCAACTCCGGTTGCGAGTATTCAAGCGGAAAAATGAATTTTGCAAGCATTTTCTCTCGAACCATGGGACTGGGATGTGGTATGTCTATTTGTACATCAAATCTTCTCCATACAGCCGGGTCTAGCAGTTTCTCATGATTCGTTATCCCGATTGTAAATCCCTTTTCCGAGCGTGCATCAAGATTTTGTAGTAAAGTATTGACAATTCTCTTCACTTCGCCGATTTCTTGAGGATCGTCTCGTAGTTTTGCAAGTGCATCAAACTCATCTAACAGCAAGATGCACTTATATCTATTGGCAAAACGGAAGAGGTTTGCAATGTTTCTGGAACTGGTACCAAGAAATGATGAAATAATACCATCTAGCTTGGCCAGAACAACTGGAAGCCCAACTGATTTTGCAATCCATTTGGCAAGCATTGTTTTTCCCGTTCCCGGATCACCATAAATCAAACAAGACCTCAATGGAGAAGCATCGAGTTGAACTAATTTGTCATAGTTTCTCCATTCGTTAATAATAGCATCAACCGCCATCTGAATAGAATCATTGTAAAGCGGCACTTCTTGTTCCAAATCATCTTGAAAAATGATTTCCAGAATTGGTGTTGCCGTCTCCTTGTCAACAGGAATTGTAGTATTCTTTGTCAAGGCATCGCCATCCAAGGAGGAAATAACAAAGTTCAGCGGCTCCATTGGTTGTATCTTGCGTGCCTGAGCCAAAATACTCTCCAACGATTTCGCCTCTTTATCCTTGCCGTTCTTCCTGTAGTTATCTATAAGACGCTCCACTTGATGCTCTGCCATTTTCCTAGAAGAAGACAGAGCTGAACGGCAAAGTGCCTGAATAATAACAAAATTCGAATCCATGCCAACTAATAAAATTTCTGCAAAAATACAAATTTTTCCAAAATAAGCATAATAATTTCCGTTGTCGCCGAATAATTTCCATTTTTTCTCAATTTATTTCCGTGCTGGTTGCTTGAAGTATGTCAACTATGCTCTATTGTCCCCCTCCACTATCAACTTTATGATTCCGGAACAGCACAGAGAGGAATGGCAGGCTGACTACGCGAACATGAGACGTTTCTTCATTTACGGTCAGTCGCTGGATTTTGACATGCTGATGAATCGGATGGCAGAATTGCAGATGAGAGTAAGGAATATGGGATACGTTCCGGTTGCCGGCGAGTCGGCGACGTAATAGCGGTTACGATTTCGACATTTTCACACTGCGATAACGATTGTTTTCTTCATTTTTTGCATCATTTTCATACTCATTGAAACGATGCAAAAACATATAAAACATTATGAATGACAATATGTTTAGTGAAATTATTTGTAACAATGCACATAAGATATTGAGCACTATCTTTTAGTGCTCAAATAAGGGACATTTCTTCTCTTTGAGAACCTCTTCAGCAGCACACCCCCAGATGCGTGAAGTGTCCATTCCGCTTCTGAAAGAGTTTCAGAAATTGATACCTGTTGTTTTTGATGATATTGAGGTGAAATAATTCATTCCATCTCTTTGCCTGTTGTTGTAGTAGATGGTTACCCTGCTGGGGCTGCTCTTTGCCATAAACGTTAAGTTTTGGCAAAGATGGCCTGAACGTTCGTCACGGATAGGGATGAAGAAAACCACAGTCATGCTGTTTGACTGTGGTTTTCTTTGCTTTAATAACGTGACAACGATAGTGCGGTTAAGAGCACGCCTTCCGCGAAGTTTGAACGGAAAGCGTGCCCGGCCGCCCGAAAGAGTTTATTTGACCCTTTTCAATGTGGCGCGGTGCTTCTGGCCGAAGGTTTGCGCCCAAGTGTCGGAATATAAGACGAGTTCCTTGTTCTTGTATGACTCTACCGTCCAAACCTGATGGTCGAAGGTCAGAAGACCTGTGGATTCGTCATAATTCCAATTGAGGGTCTCCGTAACACCTTCGCATATATCCTGATAGGTGCCGTCGGCGGAGAAAATGTAGGTTTGCACAGGGTCGCTTTCCGACAGTTCCTCCACCCACTCGGTGCTGTTTACTGCTTGGTGCTGGAAACTTTTGAGTTCCCATTTCCCGATAAATGTTTCTTTTGTCACCTTCTTGTCGGAACAAGAGGTCATTGTTGTTACTGCGGCGAATGCCATCGCCAAGATAAAAAATACTTTTTTCATTTTTTTTGAGATTTTAATGAATAAAATTTTATTTAACTGAAGATTGAATGATTTAAATTATTGATATTCACTGTATTGTATAAATCGGACTATGTTTAAAGTATAGGGGTGGGTGGATAGGATAATACGCTCATCTCCTTGTTGTTGCCACAGCAGTCCAACCATAACTCTACTTTAGACCCGCTTACAATATAATAATGATCAACAAGTTATAAGAGATTTCAAAAAGTTAACGCACTAGTATTATTTATCAAATAATATTAATTATCCACGAAGAAAGGTAAAGGATAAATCATTTTAACGTATAATCCTTGTGAGAAATCGAACTGAGATAGCCCTTTGTTTGATACAACATCTGGTACTAAAGGCTCAAAATTCACATGGCCATCAATGTAATTGTGATATAAATAATATGGAACCAACATGGTCAAGAAGGTATTGCACTTTATCTTGCGACACGTAAGATTATGATAGACGAAAGGTGTATTATCATATACATTTCCATAGTTCAACTTTGGAAAACCATTCGGATAATAATTTCTCATAATCTGTGACAACAACAAAGTGTCCTCTATGATTGGTAAAACATATTTTTTCATAAATCCATCCGAATAATCCGGAAGCATCATTTTATAGGAATTAGGATACAACTCCCAAAAAAGATAAAAATCTATGTCTTTGTCTATGTATTCTCGCAAATTACTTTTCTCTATACAAATTATAGATTCTGATGTTTCCGTCTTAACAGCAAAGATACTGTCAAAAGTGATAATGCCAAAGATGAATACCTTTTCATCAAGATGATAATCATTAACAAGGTGTTGGGCGTTGATATTTTTCACTCCCAAAATGATTATCACAACAAGTAACAGCCTTGATAGTTTCATAATCTCTTATTGTTTTCTTATTACATTACCCCAAAAACAACCATCTCCCAATTGAAGTTTATCGCAACTTTTCCCATTACCACCATTACCCACATTTGCAAATCCAGAATTGTCAAATCCAGCGAAAAACATGATTGCTCGAATATCTTTTATGCCAATATTTGAACCATACCCTCCAGACTTCATAAGGTCGTCTGATTCAAAAGCATCTGCACATCCTAAAGCGTGCCCAATCTCATGTGCGGCAGTTCTACTGTTTTTATAATGATTTGATATATAGATTATATTTCCACCAACGCAAGCACCTCGTACTTCTTCGTCATTTTCATTATAAACATTATCCCTCACCGCAAATATATTGTTACTCGATCCCGTTGATATCGCCGACAATGCTTCATCTTCTGTTTCAAAGTCTCCTTCTATTTTGAGGTCGAATATTATTGTAAAATCAGTTTTGTTGTCACCTTCACCAATGCTATAAGCATATTTTCCTGATTGTTCCTTCCAAAGAGCTATGCCCTTTTCCAGTTCTCCTTTATTACATTTGGCCGTATAGAATGTTGCTTTAATAGTAATTGTTTTATTTTCGTAATCAATTTCAGACTCAAAGTCCTCCCCATTCGGGTCCACCAACTTCACCGGGTTATTCGCACAATAAATATACGGGCTCATATTTGGATACTTGTCACTCATCGGGTCCACACTCAACCAAATGCTCAAATCGGAGTTGTAATACCGTGAGCCAAAGTAGGAGTAGCCCGTTTCTGCGTCTTTCTCCTTGGCAGAGAAGGTGTAGCGCACACCATCGAAGGTGCTGCTTCGCTGGTCCACAAAGTTCTCGCCCCACGGGAGGTAATGCAAATGCTGGACGGCCTTGCCGTCAGAGAAGGTTATCCAGGAGGAACTGCCAAGATGGTCGGGGTGGTACCAGTAGCAGTCGGGTTCGTACTCGTGGTGCGGGAAGTCGCTATATTTGTGGAGAATAATCAGACATTCATAGACAACGGAGGGAACATTTCCTGTGCATTCCATCGCATGATAGAGGTGGTCCAAATTATGGTGGCGTTTCTCATCAAAAGGCTCCTCATGGTACTCCTCTGTCCATAACGGAGAAATCTCCACCACAGGCTTGTCAACAAATTCCTCAAAATTCTGGATGAACATGTCAACGGAGTCAAGGCCTCCGCCGATGCGGCTGGCCACGCGCTCGCTCTCGGCATAATAGTGCTTGGTGTAGCCTTTAGGAGTGGCCACCATGTAAGGTGAGGTGTAGAGCGTGGGGTTGTCCAACACCTGGTAGGTGTGCCAATGGCCTCCGATATTCTGCGACACATAGTCGCTGGTGAGCTTGTAGGTGCGTTCCCCTCCGGCATCGTATTGGTAGAATCCCGCGTTCTCGCAGTCGGCGAAAGACATCAGCCGGTTCTCCTCGTCCCAGCAGAGCGTCCGTCCGCAACCGTTGGCATCCTGGTGATAGACCATGTTGCCCGCCATGTCCCAACTGAAACTCTGCCACACATGGCCAGTCTGGTCATAAACGCTCGTAACCGTGTTCGATGTTGACGAACCGTAGTAATAGCGGTTGTTGTAGTTCCTGACCGTCACGTTGCCTTGGTCAAGCACATCCGCGTACAGCTGTTTGCTCCATATTTTCCCATTCCCATAATACTGCATCCCCAAGTTATACGACAGCTGGTTGTTGTTCCAGTCCCCGTACGCACCTGTCAGTCGGTACAGCGGGTCGTAGTCGTAATGGCTGTAGTAGCTGCCGCCCAAACCGTTGGGCAGGGTGACGGCGGAGTTGGCGATGTCCGTGATGTTGCCCACATAGTCGTAGGTGTAGCCGATGCTCTGCATGGTGTCTCCGTTCCCGTCCCAGCTGTAAAGATGAGACAGGCGCAACAGGGAATCGTATTCGTAGCGCACCTTCGTGGCGTTGCCGTATATCACGGAGTCTTTGAGTTCGAAAACATTATAGATAATGCTGTCAATGTATGGGTAGCGATATGTTATCGTTTGGGGTTCGATGGGACCAACAGGAGGGTCAATAGGAACGGCAATTCCTCCGCCCATCACGCCATCTGGCTCTGTAAGTCCTCCTTGTACTTGGATAGGCTCTATCATTTCCCAAAGATTCCGCGTCACACTCCCGAACACTTTGTTGAGCATCCCGCCTCTGTTGTACTCATAGCTCACCACTTCCCCGTCGGGGTAGGTCATGCTCTGTATTCGGTTCCAGCTGTCGTACTCGAAATTCATTTTGAACGTATAGGTTTGGGCATCATACGGAAGCGCAAAAGTACGAATATTTTCAGTAAGTTCGCCGAGTTTGCAATGACGGGAAATGTTTCCCGCAGAATCCGCAGATTTCCGCAGATGGCATTTGGGGATGTTTGTCGGTTTTATGCTCATGTTGGTTTTAATTTGCTGTTTGAGATTCGGGGACCGTTATACTGTTTGACTGCGTTTTCGTCTTCCTTAATACCGCGACAACGATAGGAATGGTTACGAGCGGCTTGCCGCGAAGTTTGAATGGATAGCGTGCCCGGTCGCCCAAAAAGAGAAAGAGTTTATTTGACCCTTTTCAATGTGGCGCGTTGAACCTCAGCAAGGTAAGTGTCAGCAAACTCGTCACAATAGAGTTGAATTTCCTTTTTGGAACATTTCTGCACCGTCCAAGATTGGAACATAATAAGAAGCTTGTTTGAGCTTTCGTCGTATGCCCAAGGGGAATTTTCCGATGAGCCATCCGAATATTGGATGAGACAGGTTCCGTCTGTTTTGACTGTGAGCGTCATCCCCCCCTCAAATACATCTCTCCACTCAGTACCGGAAGTGGGTTTCTCTTGATAAGACGTAACCTCCCAAGTTCCAATAAAAGACTCTCGGGTCACCTTCTTGTCGGAACAAGAGGTCATTACGGTTACTGCGGCGAATGCCATCGCCAGGATAAATAATACTTTTTTCATTTTTTTAAGTTTTTGATGACGAATAAAAATTGATTGCAAAATTTAAGAGGCTATTTGACTTCGTAGTCAACAGAGGTTTCCCATCCTCTATTACCGTAAAATCCAGAAAAGAACAGCAAAAAATCATGATGGATTTTGCCTGTGCTGGTAGGTCTTTCAACATACGTGGTTCCATCCCAAACAACTTGTTTCGCTAACGTGTCATCTGTGATTTCAATAAGATCTTTATTGCCAGATATATCTTTTATTGAAAAAATCAGTTGAGAACGATATGTTTCCCCCAGTTTGATAACATTTTTTGATGCTATGTTTAATAGTTCCGCATGCGACAAAGAAATTGAATTTTGATACACATACGACAGATAGTTGTTCATTAGCGAATTTTCGACAAAGTATAGATAACATAATTTAATATTATCACTTGTTGTATTTTTAGTTAGCGAAAGTAATAGTGTTCTGTAATTGTCACTCAAATATTCTTTTCCTATAGAAGGGAGTACCACAAGAACAGTGTCAATTATCGAAGAAATAATCTTCTGATTATCTCTTCGATTAAGAATGTTGTATTCCACGACAGGGAAGATCGAATACAAATAAACAAATTGATTGCAAATTATTAATTCCTTATCAATATCATATCGAGATAAAACTGAACGATAATTGTCCAAGTCAATTTTAAAAGTATCAATTTGGGATTTTCTTAATGAGAATAATTGACTCTCTTGGGGTAATGAATCGTTGTTTTCACCCCTCTGCAAAAAAATGTATGCTAAAGAAGCACCAAGAAAGAAACTCACAGCAATCAATACGATAATAATAATGTTTTTTTTCATTGTCTGGATTTTATTTGTTAACATCTACTCTTGAAATCGTTTCGCCATTGGATTCAATTTCTTGTCTTTTCCTTATCGAATCTTCAGTACCGTTGTAGGGCACTCCCCTGGCAACAGCACCATCGTCCTGTTTTTGATTGAAAAAAATGATAAATTCACCAGATGTGCCGGAAACTGATTTTTCGTCCCCATTATTATCAGTTTCTTGGGAATTATAGTTGAACGAATCTTCTATAAAATGGTGAGATTTCGGAACCGAAAACTGTTGTAATGGATCAAGGTTTGTCTGTTCTACATGAGCATCTGTACTCTCATCCTGTCCTGGGGGACAAGCGGCGGGATCATCTGTAGTCCCCCAAATACCTCCTCGGTGAGAATGGCGTTTATTGATGTTTTCATTAGGACGTTGTATTTTTGAAATAATTCTTTCAAAAAAATTCATCTTAAATTTCTTCAATCTGATCACAACGCCAATTGATTTTTTGTCATCAGGTTTACTGTACTGGACCGATATACTACCATCTTTCTCGCGATACACGTGAGTGTACTCATGACGTTTCATAAAACGTTTGGCTCTATCTTCTGGCCATTCCCCATTCGGATCCACCAACTTCACCGGGTTGTCCGCGCAATAAACGTAAGGCGAAAGCGAGGCATATTTGTCACTCATCGGATCCACGCTCAACCAGATGCTTAAGTCTGAATTGTAGTAGCGTGAGCCAAAGTACGAGTACCCCGTTTCTGCATCTTTCTCCTTGGCACTGAAAGTGTACATGGCACCAACGACCGTGTGCTGCTGGTTCACCAAGTCTTCGCCGTATGGCAGGTAATGGAGGTGCTGGACAGCTTCACCATCAGTGAACGTAATCCAACTGCTGCTCCCTAAGTGGTCGGGGTGGTAGAAATAGCGTTCATTCTCTGGGCTCTGAGATGCGCTCGTCAACTCGTAAAGGTAAGACAAGGGAGGGTATGCCCTCACCTCCTCCGCGTTCAGGCACTCGTATATCACGTCTTGGGCGTGGTTTGTATTGGAAAGGAACTTGTCGTGAACTTGGAACTCGTCGGCCAAGGGATGACCAAGCTCCTGTAGTCCGCCGTTGCCCAGCTTGCTGGCAATGCGCTCGCTCTCTGCATAGTAGTGCTTGGTGTAGCCTTTGGAAGTGACAACCAAATAGGGGGATGCATATAGGGTGGCATTGTCCAGCTGGTAGAAATAACGCCATGTGCCACTAACATTCTGGTAAGTGTAGTCTCCCGTCAGCTTGTACGTCCTGTCGCCGTTGGCATCATACTGATAGACTGACAGCGAGCTTTTGTCCCTTACCCCTTGCAGGCGGTTCTGCTCGTCCCAACAGAGGAAGCGTTCCAAAGAGACAGCTGTGTTCTTATGGTATGTCATATTCCCTTTGGCATCCCACTGGAAGAACTGTTGCGGACCGTTGTTGTCTATGTATGTCAGCGTATTGGGCTGGCTTGTATTCGTGTAGTGGTACATGTTGTCATAGATGACCGAGTTGAATGAGTTTATCATAGGTGTCTGCGTCACAATTCCAGCTGTTAAAGTCTTTCTGCTGATTCGTCCGTTATGGTTATAACTCATTTCCAGTTCATAGTTAGTGTTCGGGCTTCCAAGCCAATTGCCTCTCGAATATACCAGCCTGTACAGGTTGTCGTACGAGTATCGGTTGTGATACATCCCACCCAATCCGTTGGCAAGGATGCCTGCGGAATTATCAATGTCGGTAATGTTACTTACCGCATCGTAAGTGTAATCAATATTTTGCATAAGTTCGCTTGGCGTTGCTGTGGTGGCGGTATAGGACTGTAAATTTATGAGCCGTTGCAAAATGTCATATTTGTAAAACGTTTTTGTGCCATTGCCATAATATACAGCCTTTTTCAGCTCAAATTCATTATAGTGGATGCTGTCGATGTATGGATAGGCGTTGTTCATCTTTGTGCCGGCAATACTCTTCAGCATACCGCCGAGATTGTAGCCATAGCTCACCACTTCCCCGTCGGGGTAGGTCATGCTGTCGATGCGGTTCCAGCTGTCGTAACGGAATATCATTTTAAACGTATATGGACTGGGTTCGTTAGGAATACTGTTCAGATAATAATTCTTCGACACGGATATGGTCGTTTCCATATCCAGAAAAAGTCTTTGCCAGTTCCATCGCCGCCACACTCGATGTTGATCTGAATAAAGCAGAAATTATAGAAAGTGAATTCATTTTTAACATGAAGCATATCTGACTTAACTATGATATGATGTTTTGATGGTTTTAGAAAAAAACAGTCTTTAAAAATCTTAACCTTCCCATCTGTTATAGTATCATGAAATAATAAGGAGTCGTCAATTAAAACATCATAATCCACAGTATCTATAGGAGGAAATATTAAAAAATCAACACGAACATTTCCTTTATGAATAAATATAAAAGAAACGTTCAGCAGTAAAATCACTGTACATATAAATAATATAATAATTAAAATTCTTTTTCTCATCTTGGTTTTATCTATTGTTAACTTTCTTTATTAAGGGGGATTTAAATTGGATATTACGGATGATGTTGCCTAATTGTCTGGATGAGACGAAGGAATTTAAACGGTTATGGAAGAATCCTGTTCTCATCAGGTTAAAAGGATTGCCAACATGGTTTAAGCCAAACATATGTCCCATCTCATGCGCAGCAGCTATGGCTCCCTTCCGGCCAAAAGTCCCATCAATGGGTCCTTTGAATAAAGCTGCATCAACAAGAGCCACCATACCTCCATTTTTGGGGGTATAGCCTTTAAAATTATGTCCATTATCACTGCCGCAGTCATTTGTTAAAACGAACAAATGGTCATTATTTTTGACCTCTTTATAAGAATTTGCAACTTCAAAATCGGCAGATGTTGTAACAGGTATTCCATCTTCAGTTTGACCCTTAAATGAAGTTTCAATTTGGTTAATAATTTTCTCTTTTGCTTTTTCCATGTCTATCTTCCTTCCCGAACTATTTAAAATTTTCCCTGTAATTCGGATATTATATCTTTCTATTTCTTTAGTATCATTCCCATTAGCATCTTTTTTGTAAATTGTTTCAAGAACAATCTCTTCCCCATTCGGATCCACCAACTTCACCGGATTATTCGCACAATACACATACGAACTCATACTCGGATACTTGTCCGCCATCGGGTCAACGCTCAGCCAGATGCTCAAGTCAGAGTTGTAGTAGCGTGAACCGAAGTAGGAATAGCCCGTTTCGGAGTCCTTCTCTTTTGCGGAGAATCTGTACATGGCGTTCCAAGTCGTGCTCCGTTGGTCCACGAAGTTCTCGCCCCACGGGAGGTAATGCAAATGCTGGACGGCCTTGCCGTCAGAGAAGGTTATCCAGGAGGAACTGCCAAGATGGTCGGGGTGGTACCAGTAGCAGTCGGGTTCGTACTCGTGGTGCG
>Ga0247608_10001524_pt1 | contig 31717 bp, 29 predicted proteins | sample 176DNAGHGlowgp2_FD_193490 | JGI IMG/M metagenome (GOLD analysis project Ga0247608, IMG submission 193490) | Sheep rumen microbial communities from Palmerston North, Manawatu-Wanganui, New Zealand - 1766 DNA GHGlow gp2 | ecosystem: Host-associated > Mammals > Digestive system > Stomach > Rumen ...
CACAATATGCTAAGACGGCTTTTGTCAAGGATAATTTTATCCACTGATTGGAAGCTTCTGCAAATTGCACCAAACCAGACAAATCCGAACCCGAGACCGGTTGGCCAGGGATTCGGATTTGCCTGGTTTTTGATTGATCGAACTCGTTTTTCGGAATCAGCCGCTGCAGAAGAAAACTCCCTAAGAAGAAAACTCCCTAAGATGAGACAGGGATATGCTCCCTCTATGAGAAGCAGTTTGTCAAGGGGAATGATATCCTTTGTCAGAGTTGTTGATTTGGGAATTCACGCATTGAAAAAATGCCCCTGATGCAGGGCTGGTTCGGACCGGGACCTGCTTCAGGGGCCTTTGTATTTGGATCGAAAGACGTTTCTGCGTCAGGCTGCTTGATATCTGGGAAGCGGTTTACAGCTGGCTCTTGTAGAGCTCGACGATCTCCTCGACGCTGGTGTCTCTGGGGTTGCCGGGACGGCAGGCGTCGGCGTAAGCGGACTCAGACAGGAACAGGATATCCTCCTCCTTCAGGATACCGTGGAGGTTGGCGGGGATGCCCACGTCGGCGGAGAGCTTCTTGACCGCGGCGATGGTGGCGTCAGCGGCCTCCTCGTCGGTCATCCGGTCGATGCCGGCGACCTCCATGACCTTGCCGATGGCGCGGTAGCGCTTGCCGGCCACGGGCTTGTTGTACTCCAGACCCACCGGCAGCAGGATCGCGCAGGCGACGCCGTGGGGCGTGTCATACAGAGCAGACAGGCCGTGCGCCATGGAGTGGACGATGCCGAGGCCCACGTTGGAGAAGCCCATGCCGGCAATGTACTGGCCCAGGGCCATGCCCTCGCGGCCGTCGGGATCGTTCTGGACCGCGGCGCGGAGGCTCTTGGCGATCAGGCGGATCGCTTCGAGATGGAACATATCGGAAATGGCGCAGGCGCCCTTGGTGATGTAGCCCTCGATGGCGTGGGTCAGGGCGTCCATGCCGGTGGCGGCGGTGAGGCCCTTTGGCATGGAGGACATCATATCGGGGTCGACTACGGCGACCTCGGGGATGTCGTTGGTGTCGACGCAGACGAACTTGCGCTTCTTCTCCACGTCGGTGATGACGTAGTTGATGGTGACCTCCGCGGCGGTGCCGGCGGTAGTGGGGACGGCGATCGTGAAGACCGCGTGCTTCTTGGTGGGGGCCACGCCCTCCAGGGAGCGGACGTCGGCGAACTCGGGGTTCTCGATGATGATGCCGATGGCCTTGGCGGTGTCCATGGAGGAACCGCCGCCGATGGCGATGATGCAGTCGGCCTCAGCTTCTTTGAATGCCTTGACGCCGTTCTGTACGTTCTCAATGGTGGGATTGGGCTTGATGTCGGAGTAGACGCTGTAGGCGAAGCCGGCGGCGTCCAGCAGGTCCGTGACCTTCTTGGTGACGCCGAACTTGATGAGGGCGGCGTCGGAGGTCACAAAGGCCTTCTTGTAGCCGCGCTTCTGCAGCTCGGGTACGATGTTTTCGATGGCCCCGTGGCCGTGGTAGGAGATAGTGTTCAGTACAATGCGATCTGCCATGTCAGGTTCCTCCTTCAATGATTTGGCAAATTCAGTATAACACAAAGATGCATGTTTTTCTGTAAATTATCTGTAAACGAAGAAGCTTGGCTTGCCCACAAATAATCGTCCATTACAGAGACTCGCGGAGAATGGCTGCGATATCGGACTCTGACAGCGGTACCCAGGCGTTTTCCAAGCCCTCGTTTACGGCGACGTGATGCGCCATCTCGTCGATGCGTTCCTCACCGATGCCCAGGTCCCGCAGGCGCATAGGGATTCCGATTTCCTCAAAGAAGATAAACGTGCGGTCTATTGCCTGCTCCGCGATCTCAAAGCTGTCCAGCGTTGGGTCAATGCCGAACACGTTGACGCCATATTTCACGAAGCGGTCTACGGTGCGCTCGGAAAGCACATAGCGCATCCAGCGCGGGGTAATGATGGCTAGGCCCTCGCCATGGGTGATGTCATAATAGGCGCTGAGCGCGTGCTCAATGCCGTGCAGCGGCCAGCCGGAGGGACTGTTGCCCAGTGAATAGATCCCGTTGCAGCCGAGCGTGCAGGCGAACATCATTTCGGCCCTGGCCCTGAAGTCCTCTGGATTTTCGAGGCAGGCTTTCGTGTTGATCATCAGGCTCTTCAGCCCCGCTTCACAGAAGCCGTCGTTCAGCAAGGTGTGGTCCTCGCAGAAATACTGCTCCATGATGTGATTCATGGCGTCAGCGCAGCCTGCCGCAGTCTGTTTTTTCGAGACTGTAAAGGTATATGTCGGGTCCAGGAACGAGCATACCGGATATACCAGCGGATCGCCGTAGCCGATCTTATCATTGGTCTCGGTCCTGGAGATAACGCCGTAGAAGTCATATTCGCTGCCGGTGGCGGCCAGAGTCAGAATATCCACGACGGGAAGCGCAGCCTTGGCCTTGACCTGATAGGAAATGAGGTCCCAGGGGTCACCGTCATATTTCGCACCTGCCGCAATTGCCTTGGAACAGTCCAGAACGCTGCCGCCGCCTACGGCAAGTATGACCTCGATCCCATGCTCCTTACACAGCCTTACGCCGTCCAAAACGCTGGGATCATATTTGGGATTGGGCTGGATGCCGGGCAGCTCCACGATTTCAAAATCCTTCAGCAGCTCCATCACCTTGTCGTACAATCCCATTTTCCGGATGCTGCCGCCGCCGTAGGCGAGCAGTACTTTCCTGCCAATTGCGCCGAGGACCTCCGGCAGCTTTTGAATCACGCCCTCTCCGAAAATCAGGCGCGTGGGAGTCTGATAATCAAATCCTTGCATTCGCTGAGCCTCCTTTTGCATCGTCATGAATCGAAATTCGTAAAAAACAAGCAAAACGCAGACAACCCTGGCGGAAGGAGCTGCCTGCGCTTTACAGAACCGGATACATCGCATATCGACGGGCGAAAGGAACCCTATGCTCTGTGATCCTATGATAGCACAGTCCGTCAGTTTTGTATATTGCCGATTCGATATAGGGGGAATATCATCCTGCGCAACAGAGCGATCAACAGAAGATATAACCGGTCGGCAGAGAGTTCGCGCTGCCGACCGGTTTTGGCGATCCGAGCGGATACGCCGAGGCGATTATTTCTTTTTCTTCAGCGCAGCCTTCACAGAGCCCTTGGGATCGGTAATCAGCAGCCTGATCAGCCAGATGATCAGAGCCAGAGCCACCACGGAAAGGCCCAGGAAAGCGTCGTTCAGCATATCCGCCGCAGCGGGGGCAAAATAATCCGCCTTCAGCTCGGCATACTCAAAGATCGCGTCGCCCAGCCACATGAGGGAAGCGCCCCAGAACATGAAGCAGAGCATTCCAAGCTGCATGGTATCGTCCTTGCGGTTATACCACTTGACCGTCGCGATAATCGCGGCAAAAACGGTAATCAGCAGAGTCATACGGTTCCTCCTTATGCCTTCTGGGAGACAGGCTTATCCTTGCGCTTCATGATCGCGTCGGCAGCCAGGCAGATGCCGATCCACGCAACCGTGACCAGCACTGCCATCGTCACGCCGATGGTAGCCATCTCATGGAACATTTCGGCCTTGTCCTCCGGATCGGACATCGCGGTCAGGAACGGGAACCAGGGCACGACTTCTCCGTGCCAGACGTGCTCGAAGGCCAGCAGAATCGCGCCGCCCCAGAGCAGCCAGGTCAGCCATTTCAGCTTTCTGCTGAAGGGGATCTTCTCCACGGTTTCCTTCTTGGGAGCGGACTTGACCTCCCGCTTCTCCTCTGCCTTTTCTACGGCAGTCACAACCACAGCTTCAGCTGCAGAAACCAAAAAACATGCCATCTTCATTACCTCCGTAATTCTTTTCTCTTCTCTTTCGGAAGGGCGCCTGTCTTCGTGACAAGCAAAAAAGAAGGCAGACTCGGCCCCGTACACAGAGCCAGTATGCCTTCTTAGCCTACATGATCACAATATAGTTACGTGCTTCAGCACGGAGACGCAGCTTCCTGCCGCATCGTATTTCTGATATATTATAGCATATCAATCCCAATTTGACAAGATTTTTTTCAACTGCCCGAGGGCGTCCTGAATCAGCCTCGCCGTGTTGAAATCCGCGACTCCGGCGATGTAGTTGTCACAAGAATTGAAGGGGATCATGATTCGAACGGCGTCTGCCTGCGCGACAGCCTGCGCCATCGCAGGCGTGATTTCCCCCAGCATGGAATCGGCGATCACCATGCCCACTGGCCCAATGATCACATCCGCCTTCCGGCTGGCAACCAGGACAGAGTTTTCGCCGGTGGCGGCCTCGTCCGCGCCGGCCTTCAGCATGGCGGCCGCAGCGGCCGTATTGGTGCCGACGGCCAGGATCTTCACATCCTCCGGCTCCTTACGGATTCCGGCGATCAGCTGCCTGCCAAGCCCTCCCCCCTGGGCGTCCACAATCAAAACCACGGGTTTTTCGTTCCGTTTCATTGCCTTGTTCCTCCTTCCGTACAAACCGGCTTCCAGACCAGCATCGCGACATTCATTTGCGTTTCATCTGCCAGGAAGCCGTTTTCCTGGTGCTTCTCAAAAAACGACTTCAAATAGGAGACAGAGGCCTCCTGCTCCATACCGAAAATCTCAAAATACGTGGGAAACTGCCACAGCAGCTCCTCGAGACTTGTGTTCCGTTTCGTAAAGCGCTCCATGGTCCAGACTGTGACGTCTCGTCCCATGGCCCGAAGCACGTCCAGGTAGGTGCTGTACTCTGTGATCATGCCCTCGGGCCGCAGATTCAGCTCCCGCATCATCTGACTGCGGTATTTGTCCGCGGAGCCCTTCATCACCGTTACCAGAACGCAGGTTTCTCTGGCGCAGGCCTCCATGGCCAGGAGCTCTTCCGGATTGCAGATCGCCGGACACATGGCGGAGATCACCAGGTCCCAGGCATCCCCCGGACGTCCGTCATTCCAGGAGGCGCAAAGCGCGGTGAGGTTTTCCGTATGCGTTCCTGCACAGCGCTCTCGTAGAACTTCAATGGCGGTTTCGTTGGAATCCACGGCTGTAACAGAGCGGCAGAGCCGCGCCAGCTCCAGGGCGGTCCCGCCGGTGCCGCAGCCGATGTCCAGAACCGCGGCTTCCGGATGTACGAGCCCTTGCTCCGCCAGGGTACGGACGACAGGACCGGGCTCCGCGGGGATCGTATAGGGCTGCCCCAGCTGCGCCTGATAGATCAGGCTGTAGTAGGGCGACCACCTGGCCTCCCGCGCCTTTCGTTCTGCGACACTCCCATACCGATATTGTCGCTCCCACCCTTCCCGGAGGGCTTGAAGCCGGTCCGTGTCAGGCGCGGCAGGATAAAAACCAAGCTTGTTCATGGGATCAATTCCCCTTTCCGCTGCTTTCGTTTTTGGCCGGACCCCGGAGACAGAAGCGGAGACTCAGGATCGTGGCAATGCTCCAGCCGATGGGCCAGGCGCACCAGATGCCGGTGGAGCCCAGACCGGTTTTGGACAGGAGAATCGCCAGCACCACCCGCAGGATCAGGTCCGTGAAGGTGGCGATCATAAAGAGATTCATCCGTTTGGCGCCTCGCAGGACCCCGTCCGCCGCCAGCTTGGCGGAGACCACGAAGTAGAAGGGGGCCAGGATCTTCAGGTAGATCACGCCGGTACGGACCGCCGTCTCGGTGGGCTCGTCGATGAAGAAGCGGACCAGGGGCTCGCCGAGGAAGAAATACAGCACGGCAAAGACCAGGCTCAGAGCCCAGACCAGCTTCAGTCCGGCCCTGAAGCCCTCCCGGACCCGGCTCTGCTTCCCCGCGCCCAGGTTCTGAGCGGTGAAGTTGGAGATGCCGTTGCAGAGGGTCGTGAAGGAGGTGATCACCAGGTTGTTCAGCTTGACGCCCGCGGCGTAGCCCGCGATGACGCCGGAGCCGAAGCCGTTGATGACCCGCTGGATCACGATGTTGCCCACGGAAATGAAGCTCTGCTGGAGGACGCTGGGCACGGCAACCTTCAAAAACTGGCCAAGAATGAGCCGGTCGAACAACTTCGGACGCTCTGTTGTCTCCATCTTTTTGAGTCGGAGCAGAACCGCCGTCAGTGCCAGCACGCAGCTGACGCCTTGGCAGAGGAAGGTGGCCCAGGCTACGCCGGCCACGCCCATTTTGAAAACCGCCACAAAGAGCACGTCCACCGCCACGTTGGCCGTGGAGGAGACTGCCAGGAACCAGAAGGGCGTTTTTGAATCCCCCAGGGCGGAGAAAATGCCGGTAGAGATGTTGTAGAAGAAGACGAAGGGCAGCCCCAGGGCGTAGATCCGCAGATAGAGCAGGGAGTCCGCCATCAACTCCTCCGGGGTGCGGATCAGCCGCAGCAGGGCTTCCCCGCCCAACAGACCCGCCAGCATCAGCGCCAGGCAGACGGCCCCGCTGGTGAGCATGGTGGTGGAGACGGTGGTTTTGAGGCTCCGGTAGTTTCCCGCACCAAAGAAGGTGGAAACTACAACAGAGCAGCCGATGTTGCAGCCGAAGGCAAAAGCAATGAAAATCAGGGTGATCTCATAGCTGTTGCCCACGGCGGCCAGGGCGTTCTCGCCGATCAGCTTTCCGGCCACCAGGGAGTCCGCGATATTGTAGAGCTGTTGAAAAATCACGCTGCCGAAGAGGGGCAGGCAAAACCGCCAGAGCACGCCCTCAGGCTTGCCTACGGTCAAATCACGGTTCAAGAGGATTCGCTTCCTTTATCTGTTACTGCTTGTGATATCCTACCATAATGCACGGAAAAAGTAAACAAAAAAGTCACCAAAGGCAGACAGCCCGTCCCACCAGGCTGCCTGCCCCCGGCTTTATAGAAAGGAGGTTTTTCAAACGCCATTTCCGGCGATTGAATCAAATTACCGCTTACAGTAGTCGATGTGCAGCAGCTCGTGGGTGCGGCCCTTGAGCAGACCGTTGTAGAGCTCCGTCATCAGAGGGTTGTCCTGAGAGCGGCGAATCGTGCTGACTTTATCGGAGCGGTACAGCCCTTCCCCGCGCTTGACACGGTCCTTGAGCCCCACATAGGGCTGACCGGCGCCGCTGACACAGCCGCCGCGGCAGGCCATGACCTCTACCAGGTCGTAGCACAGCTCGCCGGCCTGCAGCCGCTTGATGATGGCTCTGGCATTGGCAAGGCCGCTGACCACGGCGATCCGGACCTCCCGGTCTCCGTAGGGGATGACGGCCTCCTTGCAGCCCTCCATCCCGCGCACGCCGGTAAACTCCAGTCGCGCCAGCGCGGAACGGGCGTCTGAGCCGGACAGCTTCCGCAGAACGGCTTCCGTTACGCCGCCGGTGACGCCGAAAATTACACCCGCGCCGGACATGCTGCCAAAGGGCAGATCCACCGCTTCCGGCTCCAGATCTGTAAAGCGGATGCCGGAACGCTTGATCATGTGGATCAGCTCCTGGGTCGTGACGACGTCGTCCGTCTCAGGACCGTCGGCGCTGCGCAGCTCAGGCCGTTTGGCCTCGTACTTTTTGGCGGTACAGGGCATCAGAGCCACGTGATAGTGGCGCTTTTTGCCTTCCGGCAGCCGATCTTTGAAATAATCCTTGATGACAGCCGCGAACATGCCCATGGGAGAACGGCAGGTGGAGAGATTGGAACGGAACTCCGGATACTTTTTCTCCACATACTGGACCCAGGCGGGACAGCAGGAGGTAAACAGGGGGAGCTTCTCACCGCCCTGCAGGCGTTCCACAAATTCGTTGGCCTCCTCGATAACCGTCAGATCTGCACCGGTAGCGGTGTCGTAGACCTGATCGAAGCCCAGACGATGCAAGGCTGCGATCACGAGGCCCATGGCGTTCTCGCCCTCACCCAGACCCAGCTCACGGCTGATGCCCACGCGGACCGCGGGAGCGATCTCGCAGCTTACAAAGGCCTCGGGATCGTCCAGCTTCTCCCAGACGCGGTTGGTATCGTCCCTGACGGTAATCGCACCGGTGGGACAGACCGCGGCGCATTGGCCGCAGCCCACGCAAAGGGTCTCGGCGATGGGCGTCTGGAAAGCGGTGCTGATCCTGGCCTCGGAGCCGCGGAAGGCAAAGTCGATGGCGCCGACGCGCTGGATCTCGTTGCACTCCCGGACGCAGTCGCCGCAGAGGATGCACTTGCTGGCGTCCCGCAGAATACTGGCGGAGGAGTCGTCCAGAACGGACTTCGTCTTATCGTTGGGGAAGCGGATGGTCTTGATGCCGAACTGAGCGGCGAGGTCCTGCAGAGTACAGCTGCCGCTCTTGGGGCAGGTGGTGCAGTCCCGGCAGTGACTGGCCAGCAGCAGCTCCAGAATGTTCTTGCGGTACTTGCGCAACCGGCCTGTGTTGGTTTTTACGATCATGCCTGCTTTGGGCTGGGTGGAGCAGGCGGCCATGAGACGGCCCCGCTCGTCCTCCACCATACACATACGGCATGCGCCGTATATGGAAAGATCGGAGTGGTAGCAGAAGACGGGCAGCTCTACGCCGGCCTTGCGGATGACTTCCAGCAGGTTCCGTTCGCCTTCGATTTGGACGGGAGCGCCGTCCACTTCCATGATTTGTCTCGTCTGCATACTCAGGCCTCCTCTTTCACAGCGCCGAAGCTGCAATTCGTCTTGCAAGCGCCGCACTTGATACATTTCTCCTGGTCGATCACATAGGGGGATTTGAGCTGTCCGCTGATGGCGTTGACCGGGCAGTTTCTGGCACACTTGGAGCAGCCCTTACACAGCGCCGGATCGATGGCAAAGCGCCGGAGTTTTGCACACTGACCGGCGGGACAGCGCTTTTCGCGGATATGGGCCTCATACTCCTCCCGGAAGCTCCGGATCGTGGAGACCACAGGGGAAGCGGCTGTCTTGCCCAGACCGCAGAGGGCCGTGTTGGAGATGGTGTCCGCCAGCTCCTCCAGCAGCTCGATGTCGCCCTCCTGTCCCTTTCCCTCCGTGATCCGGTTCAGGATCTCCAACATCCGCTTGGTGCCCTCGCGGCAGGGAACGCATTTGCCGCAGGACTCGTTTTGGGTAAAGTTCATAAAGAAGCGGGCAACCTCCACCATGCAGGTGGTGTCGTCCATGACGACCAGACCGCCGGAGCCGATCATGGCGCCGACCTTCTTCAGAGAGTCGAAATCCAGAGGAATGTCGAGATCCTTCTCCGTCAGGCAGCCGCCGGAGGGGCCGCCGATCTGGACAGCCTTGAATTTGCTGCCGTCCCGCATGCCGCCGCCGATGTCAAAAATGACCTCCCGCAGGGTGGTGCCCATGGGGACCTCGATCAGGCCCGTATTTTTGATCCTGCCGGTCAGGGCAAACGCCTTGGTGCCGGGGCTGTTCTCGGGGCCGATGGAGCGGTACCAGTCCGCCCCGTTCAGAATGATGGCGGGGACGTTGGCGTAGGTCTCTACGTTGTTCAGGTTCGTGGGCTTTTCAAACAGGCCGTGCTCCACAGTCCTGGGGGGCTTGACCCGCGGCATGCCCCGCTTGCCCTCGATGGAGGCGGTCAGGGCGGAGCCCTCGCCGCAGACGAAGGCGCCGGCGCCGCGGTTGATATGGATACGGAAGCTGAAATCCGTTCCCAGGATGTTGTCGCCCAGCAGACCGAGTTCCTCGGCCTGCTCGATCGCTGTACGCAGCCGCTCCACCGCCAGGGGATATTCGGCGCGGACGTAAATGTAGCCCTCCTGAGAGCCGATCGCAATGCCGGAAATCATCATGCCCTCCAGCAGCCTGTGGGGATCGCCCTCCATGATGGAGCGGTCCATGAAGGCGCCGGGGTCGCCCTCATCGCCGTTGCAGACGATGTACTTGGGCGTCTCCCGCTGCACAGCGCAGGAGGCCCACTTCTTTCCGGTGGGGAACCCGCCGCCGCCTCTGCCGCGGAGGTTGGATTTGGTGACTGCCTCGCCGATCAGAGGCGGGTCCAGCTCAAAGAGGCACTTTTCCAGAGCGGAATAGCCGCCCATGGCAACGTACTCCCGGATGGACGAGGCGTTGATGTGGCCGCAGGAGCCCAAAACCAGCCGCGTCTGCTTCTGATAGAAGGGGATCTCCTCCTGTCTGCGATAGATCTCCCCGTTCTGCCGATAGGCCAGACGATCGATGGGTTCTCCGCCCAGGATTGTCTTTTCCACGATCTCCTCGCAGTCGGAGAGTTGGACCTTGGTGTACAGCCAGCCCTGGGGCTCGATGCGGACCAGGGGCCCCATCTCGCAGAAGCCGTGGCAGCCGCTCTTCTTGATTCCAACCACGTCGCGGTGGGGCTCCTCCGCCAGCTCCAGCTCCACGGGGATGCCCCGCTGGGTCAGCAGCTCCTGCAGTCTGGCGTAGATTTTCAGAGAGCCGCCGGCCACGCAGCCGGTGCCGCCGCAGATCAGGATCTTGGTGCGCTCGCAGCGAAGGGCCTGCTCGCAGGCTTCACGGAAGCTCCGAAGGGCCTCATGGGAGTTCAGTTTATTCATTTCCGGCCTCCTTCTCGATTTCCGCCCGGAGCGTCTTCAGCAGCTCGGAGGCCGATGCCGGCGTCATGGCGGGATGGACCTCGCCGTTGACGGTCAGCACAGGCGCCAGGCCGCAGGCGCCCAGGCAGGAGACGGTTTCCACAGTGAAATTCAGATCGTCCGTGGTCTTTTTCGTTTCGCTGAGTCCCAGTTCCTTGCGCAGCTGGTTCAGGATGGGGGTGGAGCCGCGCACGTGACAGGCGGTGCCGTCGCAGCAGCGGATCACGTACTTGCCCTTGGGCTCCAGAGAGAAGTTTTCATAGAAGGTCGCGACGCCGTAGAGCCGGGCTTCGCCAACGCCGATGGCCTTCGCCACATAGGGAAAAACCTCCCTGGGCAGGTAATGGTAGTGCTCCTGGATGTCCTGCAGAATGGCAATGGTGGAATGCTCGTTCCGCGGATAGCTTGTCAGGATCTCATCGACCTTTGTAAAATCAAATCTTTTTTCCATAGTCGTTCCTCTGTCAGAAATAGCTGACCTTGATGCGCTTTCCCATCTGCTCCAGGCAGGCGGAAAGCTCCTTGACAAGGTTCATCTTGATACTGAAATTGATGGGGAGCTTGGGGTCCTGATGGGCGGGATTGATGGCCCGGCCAACATAGAAATTGATGTCGGTGGCTTCCTCGAAGAGCAACCGCGCGATCTGAGAGGCTGCGTCCGCCTGGAAGTTCCATTTTTCGTAGCTCGTGTTATCGGCCAGATAGTCCTTTGCATATTCCAACACCTTGTTCACAGTGATGACGCCCTCGGTGACCAGATCGACGCCTTCGATTTTGGAAATCGGCGGAACGTCCCTGCTCACGTAATTCAGCGTGGTATCCAGCCGTTTGCCCAAATATTTCGCGGCGATGGAGGCGGTGGTGCCGCCGCAGATGATGTGCTTGCCCTCCTTGGAAAAGAACAGGGACATCATGCGGGGACCGTCGTCCCGGTTGGCGGGCGGGCCGAAGAGCATGTTCATGGGCGTGCGCTTGCGGATCTTGACCACGCAGGCCGTGGCGTCGTCGCCCGGCTGACCGCCGTAGAGCTGGAAGCACTCGTTGACCAGCAGAGTCGCCAGGGTCTTAGCGGTATAACCCACCGTCGCCAGCGGCTCCATAAAGTCGATGATCTCCTCCCGCCGCCATCCGAAATTGTATGCGACGCCGATCCCGGCGTGGGGGCAGCCGTCGCTCATGAGGATAAAGGTGTCGTTCTCCTGCAGACGAAGGCTGGAGCGGTAGATCTTTTTCCCCTCCACCCGGGCTTCCGTGCGGGGATAGTCGCAGTTCACGCCGTCCCGGATCAGGATCGCCAGCGGGTTGTCATACTGGATCAGATCCGCCGTCACGTTGTTGCGGATATGCAGGATGGTGAAGGTGGAGTAGGCCACGCCGCGCTGCGCGTCCACAGGAAGGGTGGCGGCGATGGTGGATACGCAGTCCTCCAGGGACAGCCCCGCCGCCAGCATGGTGGAGATGATCTTCGAGGTCAGCGTCGAAAGAATGCTCGCCTTGACGCCGCTGCCAAGACCGTCCGCCAGTACGACAACGGTGGAGCTTTCGTCCCCGGGCACCACGTCTACATGGTCGCCGCAGAGCTCTTCCCCATAGTGATTGACGCTCAGATAACCGATGTCAGCGCAAAAGTTACTCATGGATGGACTCCTTCAGCTTGGTCAGCGCAATTTTCGTCTCAGCCGCCGTCTCACCCAACAGGGAGGCGATCTGCTGGACGATGCGCATCTGCTTTTCCACCACCCGGTCGGCGACCTCCGCGGTCTGACGGTTCAGGCTTTCCTTCTGCTCCCGATCCCGCTCGGCCTCAGTGACATCGCGCATAATGCAGATCAGCTGATGGTACTCGCGGTCGTAGACGATGGTCTGCTCTACGGTTTTGTCATACTCCGCCAGATAGATCCGCTTTTCCCGGACGCTCCGGCCGGTGCGAAGGACCTCCATAAAGGGAGCGGGCTCCAGGATTCGGATCACCTGGTCTCCCAGGATATCGGAGGCATAGCGGATGTTCAGCAGCTTTTGCGCGGCGGCGTTGACCTGCTGTACCTCCAGGCTGTCGTTCAGAAGAAGCACAGCATTCGGCGTATTGTTCATGATATTCCCGGAGAAGCTCTCCGCCTTGCCCTTCAGGAAAGGCAGGCACATGGAGATATCCGCTTTGCCCTGATAGATGGCGACGGCCTTGTCCCGGCAGGTGTTATAGCCGCAGCTGCCGCAGTTGAGCTCGTCCTCCGGCTTTGTCTTGCCCATTTTGCGCAGGATTTCGGCAAGCTGGGTCTCGGAGGGCCGGTCCGCCAGGGCGGTGCGGGGCTGGAACTGCTTGCGAAGCTCTTGTGCCGAGGGCTGAGAGACAGAAAAATCCGTCTTGCCCGCATAGCTGTTGACCGCCATATTGCCGCTGATGACGGCCTTGTGATACTTCTCCATGACCGGCCCGCTGATGCAGCTTCCGGGACAGGCGGACATTTCGATGAAGCATTTGTGGATCTGTCCCTTCTCCAGCTCCCGCAGGGCGGCGATCACGTTGTCCATCCCGCCGATGGCGATGTAGTTGCAGCCCGGAGCATTCAGGTTCATGGATCTCAGAATGCCGCCGGTGGTGGGGAAAAGTCTCGCCTTGCCTGTGTCGCTGTCCTCCGGCTCCGGCGTCAGCTTGATCTTCTCCCGCTTCAGCCACTGGGTCAGCTCCTCGAAGGTCAACACCGCGTCCACAATGCCCTTATAGCGCTGCGCCTCGTCCTTTTTGGCGACGCAGGGGCCGATGAAGACCGTCTTTGCTTCGGGATGCTCCCGTTTGATGGCCGCGCAGTGCGCCTGCATGGGAGACTGCACGTCCGCCAGACAGTGCAGAACGGAGGGAAAATACTTCTCGATCATCAGATTGACAGAATGGCAGCAGGAGGAGATCACCACGTCCCGTTTTTCCTCGTTGAGAATCCGTTCATATTCGGTCTTTACTACGGTGGCGCTGAGCGCGGTCTCCTCCACGCCGGCGAAGCCCAGCTTTTTCAGCGCGGTGCGCATGGCGTTGATGCCGATCCCCTCATAGTTCGCCACAAAGGAAGGCGCGATGCTGGCATAGACCGGATCGCCGGCAGACAGCAGAACCTTGACCTTCTCGGTTTCGTCCACGATCTGCTTTGCGTTCTGCGGACAGACCACGAAGCACTGGCCGCACAGAACGCAGTCCTCCTCCATGATGTGCGCCTGATTGCCCGAAAAACGGATGGACTTCACAGGGCAGTAGCGAATGCACTTATAACAGTTCTTACAGTTTGATTTTTTCAGGGTCAGGCAGCTTGCCATGGCGGCTACCTCCCATTCGGGAATCTGCTGAGCACCTCACGGCGGAAGAAATCCTCCGTTGTCTCCGGGGCGACGGAATGCAGCGCTCCGTCCACGGTCACGCAGACGCCTTCCTGGCAGTGCCCCATGCAGAAGGCGCCGCTGAGCTCGACGCGGTCCTTCAGACCGTAGTCCGCAATGAACTTCTGCATCTTCTCAACCACATCTCTGGAGCCCTTGAGGTGACAGGAGCTTCCGATGCAAATGGTTACATTCAACATGTTTTGTTTCCTCCTCGGTCAGTTATTCATATTCTACGACGGACGTCCAACGACGGAGCAGCTCCTGCTCCTCGGCGATTCCCTTGATGGACTGGGAGGCGGCCACGATGGGCAGCCATCTCTGGACGTCCTGCCTGGCGGTGTCGCCCAAATCGCACATCAGCTTGAGATACTTCTCGGCCCATTCAAAGTTGCCCTGCAGGCAGAAGACCAGATAGGTGCGGGCCACGTCCGCATCGGGATTGCCCTGGGTGGCATGGGACCAGTCGATGATATAGGCTTCGTCGTCGGGCGTGATGATCACGTTGCTGGGGCAGAAATCGCCGTGGCAGACCTTGGTCTTCCGCTCCATGCTGCTCAGACGGGTGCGCAGCTCATAGCGGGTGGTGGCGTCCAGCTTGGTCTCACGGATCTTCCTGTGCATCTTATCGGTCAGATTGGTGAGCATGGGGCATTCCGCCTGGTGAAGCTCGATCTGTAGGCGGACCAGCCGTTCCAGATACTCATCAACTCTGTCCGGGTTCTCCTTCATCAGCCGGGACATACTCTTGCCGGGGATGTATTCGCTGATAATGGTCCATTTGCCTTCGTAGGTGGTGACCTCGCGCAGCTTGGGGACCTTGAGGCCGGTGGTCTCGATCTTCGCGAGATTCAGAGCCTCCGTGAGGACAGAGACCTTGGAAAAGTCGCTGTCAAACACCTTGGCGGTAAAATCGCCGTCCCGATAGACTGTCTTATTGTTCCGGACGGCAATGACTCGATCCAATTTCATAGCTTTTCCTCCTTAAACCGCGTCGTCGTTGCCGTAGTAGGCGTTTAGATACATCTGTTTCAGCTCGCTCATCAGCGGATAGCGAGGGTTCGCGCCGGTGCACTGATCGTCAAAGGCCTGTTCGACCATGGCGTCCATCCGATTCAGGAAATCCTGCTCGTCGATGCCATAGTCGCGGATCGTCTTCTTGATGCCGACCCGCTCCTCCAACGCCTTGACGGCGGCAATCAGATTTTCCAGAGATTCTCTGTCGTCCTTGCCGCCGAAGCCCAGGGTCTCAGCCACCTCCGCGTAGCGCCGCAGGGTGTGGGGATGGTCATACTGGGGGAAGGTGCCCATTTTGGTGGGAACCTCGCTGGCGTTGAAGCGCAGGACCTGGCAGATCAGCAGCGCGTTGGCGACGCCGTGGGGGAGATGATGGAAAGCGCCCAGCTTATGGGCCATAGAGTGGCAGACACCCAGGAAGGCGTTGGCAAAGGCCATGCCCGCCATGGTAGCCGCGTTGGCCATCTTCTCTCTGGCCTCCACGTCGGTCTGTCCGTTGTCATAGGCCCGGGGCAGATAGGCGAAAATGTCCTTGAGGGCTTGAATCGCGAGGCTGTCGGTGTACTGGGTCGCCATCATGGAGGCGTAGGCCTCCAGCGCGTGGGTCACAGCGTCGATGCCGGAGGAGGCGGTAAGGCCTCTGGGCGCCGTCATGTGGAAGTCGGTGTCGATGATTGCCATCTTGGGCAGGAGCTCATAGTCAGCCAGCGGGTACTTGACGCCGGTCTTCTCGTCGGTGATGACTGCAAACGGAGTGACCTCGGAGCCGGTGCCCGCGGAGGTGGGGACGGCGATGAAGTAGGCCTTCTCCCCCATCTTGGGGAAGGTGTAGACACGCTTGCGAATGTCGATAAAACGCATGGCCATATCCATAAAGTCCACCTCGGGATGCTCGTAGAGGACCCACATGATCTTTCCTGCGTCCATAGCGGAGCCGCCGCCCAGCGCGATGATGCAATCGGGCTTGAAGATCTTCATCTGCTCGGCGCCGGCCTTTGCGGATGCCAGTGTGGGATCGGGCGCTACGTCAAAGAAGCAGGTGTGCACAATGCCCATTTCATCGAGCTTGTCTGTGATGGGCTTGGTGTGACCGTTCTCATAGAGAAAGCGATCCGTGACCACGAAGCAGCGCTTCTTGTGCATCACAGTTTTCAGTTCATCCAGAGCCACCGGCAGGCAGCCCTTCTTGAGATAGACCTTCTCCGGGGCGCGGAACCAAAGCATGTTTTCTCTCCTTTCGGCCACGGTTTTGATGTTCAGCAAGTGCTTGCAGCCCACGTTCTCGCTGACGGAGTTGCCGCCCCAGGAGCCGCAGCCCAAGGTCAGGGACGGGGTGAGCTTGAAGTTGTACAGGTCGCCCAGACCGCCGTGAGAGGAGGGCGTGTTGACCAGAATCCGGCAGGTCTTCATTCTCGCGGAGAACTCTTCGAGCTTGGCCTGTTCCGTCTTCACGTTCAAATAGATGGAGGAGGTATGGCCGTAACCGCCGTCGGCGATCAGCTGCTCCGCCTTGGTGAAGGCGTCCTGAATGTCGGAGGCCCGATACATCGCCAGCACGGGAGAGAGCTTCTCATGGGCAAACTCCTCGGAGAGCTCCACACTCTGCACCTCGCCGATCAGGATCTTGGCAGACTCGGGGACCGTGAGGCCGGCCAGCGCCGCAATTTTCGCAGCCTTCTGGCCTACGATCTTCGCGTTCAAAGCACCGTTGATCAGAATGGTCTTGCGGACCTTCTCAGTTTCCCCGGCGTCCAGGAAGTAGCAGCCTCTTGCAGCGAACTCCGCCTTGACCTGCTCATAGACGCCGTCCAACACGATGACAGACTGCTCGGAGGCGCAGATCATGCCGTTGTCAAAGGTCTTGGAATGGATGATCGAGCTGACAGCCATCACAATATCCGCCGTGTCGTCAATGATGGCGGGCGTGTTGCCGGCGCCGACGCCCAGAGCGGGCTTGCCGCTGGAGTAGGCGGCCTTCACCATACCGGGACCGCCGGTGGCCAGGATCACGTCCGCTTCCTTCATCAGCAGGTTGGTCATTTCCAGGCTGGGGACGTCGATCCATGCGATGATCCCCTCGGGCGCGCCGGCCTTGACTGCGGCCTCCAGAACGATTTTCGCAGCCGCGGCGGTGCAGGCCTTGGCCCTGGGGTGGGGGCTGATGATCATGCCGTTGCGGGTCTTCAGTGCCAGCAGAGTCTTGAAGATCGCGGTGGAGGTTGGGTTTGTCGTGGGGATGACAGCGCCGACCAGGCCGACGGGCTCGGCAATGGTTTTCAGGCCGTAGGCCTTGTCCTCCGCAATCACGCCGCAGGTCTTGACGCCGCGATAGTGATTGTAGATGTACTCGGCCGCGTAGTGGTTTTTGATGACCTTGTCCTCCACCACGCCCATGCCGGTCTCAGCCACGGCCTGCCTGGCCAGGGGTATGCGCGCCTGATTCGCCGCGGTCGCCGCAGCCAGGAAGATCGCGTCCACCTGCTCCTGGGTGTAGGAGGCAAAACGTTGCTGCGCCGCCCGCACGCGGGCAATGGCTTCCTTGAGCGCCTCTACGCTGTCAACAATCAGATAGTTTTGTTCGTTCATCATGCGTTCCTTTCTGTTCGTTTTGTGATATGCGATGATCTGGTTTTCTTAGCGCACATGTGCAGATGGGCAATCGACAGAGCCAGGTTCTCCTGCTGGACGGAAACCCCCTCCGGGACCTCCAATCTGCACGGTGCGAAATTCCAGATTTCAGTAATGCCTGCGGCAGTCATTTTGTCGCAGACTTTTTGCGCCGCAGTCTCCGGGACTGTGATAATTCCGATGACGACATGATTTGTTTCACAGTATTCCGCCAGCTCCGTCATGGGGAACACAGGCTGCTTCCCGCCGGGGGCCTGCTTACGCGGATCGTCGTCAAAGGCTGCCAGAATCGAAAAGCCGAAGCGCCGAAAGCCCGGATACCCGATCAGAGCCTTTCCCAGCTTCCCCGCGCCGACAAGGATCACCGGCTCCAGACTGTCCAGACCCAGGGCTGCTTCCATGTCCCGTGCAAGTGCGTCCCGGACGTACCCGAGGCGGGGACGTCCCTCGCCGCTGACGATGCCCAGGTCCTTGCGGACGGTCACGTCGCCGTAGCCCAGTGCCTTGGCAATGGCCGCGGCGGAAATATACTGTGACTGCGGGCCGGTTTTCAGATAGTTCAGATAGATCGGCAGCCGGCCCAGCGTCGCTTTCGGAATCGATATTTGTTTACAGATACAGCATCCCTTCCTTTCCGGTAACGATCATAGGGAAATCCTGCCGAAGATTCCGTTGGCCTTCTCATATAGAAGCAGCTTTTTCTCTGCTTTTCGCAGGGAAATCTCGTGCGACAGCCGCCCGACATATCGGCCGTCCGCAAAAATCTGCGCGTTGCCGTTTTGTCCCGAGATCCGAATGCTGCATGTGTCCTGCAGAACCAGGCAGTGAGCATCTGAGCCATGTGGACAGATAGGAGTGAGCAGAATTGCACGGCTTTCTGAATCCAGGATCGGCCCCCCGGCGGAAAGACTGTATCCGGTCGAGCCTGTCGGCGTGGCGAGGATAAGCCCGTCTCCACGCAGGTGGAGCTCGTCTGTTTTCCGGATTCGTACCGAGAGCTCCACCGTCTGGCCGAAATTCTCCTTGGCGATGACCACATCGTTCAGCGCCAGTAGCCTTTTTCCCTTCATCTGCAGAGTAAGCAAGCTCCTGTAGGATAACCGGCAGGACGAAAAGCTTTCAGAAAATCGGCTCAGCCCGCGATAATCCATGGCGCAGAGAAAACCCAAACGACCGCTGTTGACTCCCAGCAGAGCTTTCCCGCAGGACAAAGCGATTTGCGCGGCCCGCAGGACAGCCCCGTCTCCGCCGAGAGAAACGATCAAATGGCTCTCGGCGGGGCCAAAAAGGCTGCGGCTCTCCGTATGATACAGGCGGCGGCTGTCCTCCAAAGAAACAGCGCAGGAATGTCCGCACGCTTCCAACAGGGAGACGCAGTGTCGCGCCTGCTCAGCCTGCTGCTCGGTAAAGCCGTTTGGGCAAAGGAAGATCTTCATGCTCTATTTGTTCATCAGGTACTCGTCGATGCCCTTGGCGGCGACCTTGCCGGCGCCCATGGCGGAAATGACGGTGGCCGCGCCCGTGACGGCGTCGCCGCCGGCGTAGACGCCCTCGCGGGAGGTCAGGCCGTCCTCGTTGACGATGATGCCGCCGTGCTTGTTGACCTCAAGGCCCTTGGTGGTGGATTTGATCAGGGGGTTCGGGCTGGTGCCGATGGCGATGACCACGGTATCCACATCCAGCACGAACTCGGAGCCGGGGATCGGCACCGGTCTGCGGCGGCCTTTGGCGTCGGGCTCGCCCAGTTCCATCTTGATGCAGCGCAGGCCGGTGACGAAGCCGTTCTTGGGGTCGCGGGGGTTCTCGGGGTTGTTGTAGCCCAGGACCTCCACGGGGTTCTGCAGCAGACGGAAGTCGATGCCCTCCTCGATGGCGTGCTCGACTTCTTCTTTCCGGGCGGGGAGCTCCTCCATGGAGCGGCGGTAGACGATGTACACATGCTCGGCGCCCAGGCGCAGGGCGGTACGGGCCGCGTCCATGGCCACGTTGCCGCCGCCCACCACGGCCACCTTGCCGCCCTTCATGATCGGGGTGACGGGGTCGGCCTTGTAGGCTTTCATCAGATTGGAGCGGGTCAAAAACTCGTTGGCGGAGTAGACGCCCTTATAGCTCTCGCCGGGGATGTTCATAAAGTTGGGCAGGCCCGCGCCGGAGCCCACGAAGACCGCCTCGTAGCCGTCTTCGAACAGCTCGTCGATGGTCAGGGTCTTGCCGATGACCACGTTGGTCTCCACGTCCACGCCGAGGGCCTTGAGGCCCTCGACCTCCTTGGCCACGATGGCCTTGGGCAGACGGAACTCGGGAATGCCGTAGACCAGCACGCCGCCGGCGGTGTGCAGGGCCTCGAAGATGGAGACCTTGTAGCCCTTCCGGGCCAGGTCGCCGGCGCAGGTCAGGCCGGAGGGGCCGGCGCCCACGATGGCCACCTTATGGCCGTTGGGCTCGGGCATCCTGGGGGCCTCGGTGGAATGCTCGTTGTGCCAGTCGGCGGCGAAGCGCTCCAGACGGCCGATGCCCACGGGCTCGAACTTGATGCCCAGGGTGCACTTGCTCTCGCACTGGGTCTCCTGGGGGCAGACGCGGCCGCAAACGGCGGGCAGGGCGGAGGACTGGGAGATGACCTGGTAGGCGCCCTCGAAGTCGCCGGTCTTCATCTTCGCGATGAAGTCGGGGATCGCGATGTTGACGGGGCAGCCCGCCACGCAGGGACGGTTCTTGCAGTTGAGGCAGCGCCGGGCCTCCTCGACCGCGATCTCCGCGGTGTAGCCGAGGGCGACCTCGTTGAAGTTGTGTGCCCGGACCAGAGGCTCCTGGGAGGGCATTTCATGCTTCTTGTGGTTGATGGCCATTTCAGTTGCCTCCTTTCAGCAGGTTGCAGGTCTCTTCATAGGCGTGGCGTTCAAAGTCGAAGTACATCCTGCCGCGGGACATGGCCTCGTCGAAATCGACCTCATAGCCGTTGAAGTCGGGGCCGTCCACGCAGGCGAATTTGGTAATCCGCTTGCCCTCCCGGACCAGGGTCAGGCGGCAGCCGCCGCACATGCCGGTGCCGTCGATCATAATGGGGTTCATGGACACGGTGACGGGGACCCCGAAGGGCTTGGCGGTCAGGGTGACGAACTTCATCATAATCAGCGGGCCGATGGTGATGATCATGTCGAAGCGCTCGCCGGCCTCCAGCATCTCCTTCAGCGGCACAGTGACATTGCCGTGGCGGGCGTAGGAGCCGTCGTCGGTCATGACGATGAGCTTGTCGGAGCAGGCCCGGAACTCGTCCTCTAAGATCAGAAGGTCCTTATTCCGGAAGCCGATGATGGAGGTGACTTCGGCGCCGAGGCGGTGGAACTCCTGGGCGACCGGCATGGCGATGGCGCAGCCCACGCCGCCGCCGACGATGCAGACCTTTTTGATTCCCTCGGTGTGGGTGGCGACGCCCAGAGGTCCGACGAAGTCCTGAATGAACTCGCCCTCTTTTTTGGCGTTCAGCAGCGCAGTGGTGCCGCCGACGATCTGGAAGATGATCTTGACGGTGCCTTCCTCGACGTTGGTGCCGGCAACGGTCAGAGGAATGCGCTCGCCCTCTTCATTGACCCGGAGAATGATGAACTGACCGGGCTTGGCCTTCTTCGCCACCAGGGGCGCACAGATCTCCATCTGCGTCACTGTGGGGTTCAGCTCTTTCTTGTGGACGATTTTATACATAGATCCATTCCTTCTTTTTGGTAAAATATAGTTTGTATGCTGCGGTCAGTATTTCGCCGTGATCAAAGGCGAGATCGGAGCTTGCTCCGTTCAACTCCAGGCGCAGCCCGTCATGCTCCAGCCAGACCCGTTTCTCACGGTCAAGCTTCAGCCTGAACCATGCGGCATCCGCCGCGTCGTCTCCCGCGGCAGGACAGACCTTGCCTCTTGGAAGAATCGCGAGATAGGCCTGTGTTACCACCCAGCCCCGGGGATCTCTCCCGGGCTTGCTGTACAGTCCTAAAGGAATCAGGGCTTCCGGCGCTGTCTCTGCGCCCGTCTCCTCGCGAAGTTCCCGGACAGCTGTTTCCGCAACAGTTTCGTCGGCTTTTGCGAAACCGCCGGGTAACGCCCAGCAGCCGAGAAAGGGATGTCCCTTTCGCTGAACCAGTAAAACCTCTCCCGTATCGGAAAGCAGGACCAAATCCGCCGTCAGATACGGGCGAGGATAATTTTTCTTTTTGTAGGCCTCCAGAAACTCCTGCTCTGTCAGGCCCTTCTGATCTCTCTTTTTATCCATCATTCTTACCCCGAAAAAGGCGGCCTCCGTTCGCTTGCGGAGGCCGCCGATGATTTAGAAGCTTCTGTCTCAGAAATCAACTTCGGTGTCGTAGTAGCAGCACTTGAGCAGCTTCTCCATCTCTTCGACAGAGGGCTGGCGGGGGTTGGAACCTGTGCAGGCGTCGGCAATCGCGTTGACGGCAATGTCGTGCAGGCGTGCCAGGAACACTTCCTCGGGAACGAAGCCCTGCTCGGTGGGATAGCTGTCCGCGCCGTAATTCTTAATGCAGTGGGGGATATTCAGGTCGTCGTTCATCTTGCGCAGGTAGGCGATCAGGAGCGCGACCTTCTCATCGTCGTCCTTGCCGCCCAGATTCATCCGGTCTGCGATGTAGCCGTAACGCTTCTTCGCCGTGGGGTCCTTGGCGTTGAAGGCGATGACCTTCGGCAGGTACATGGCGTTGGCAGCGCCATGGATGATGTGTGCGCCGTAGTCGGCAAAGACGGCGCCGGTCTTATGTGCCATGGAATGCACGATACCCAGCAGCGCGTTGGAGAAGGCCATGCCGGCCAGGCACTGGGCGTTGTGCATGGAACCGCGCTTTTCCATATCGCCGTTGTAGGAGCCGACCAGATCGCGCTGGATCATCTCAATGGCATGCAGAGCCAGCGGATCGGTATAGTCGCAGTTGGCGGTAGATACGTAAGCTTCGATGGCGTGGGTCATGGCGTCCATGCCAGTGTGGGCGACCAGCTTCTTGGGCATCGTCTCCGCCAGCTCAGCGTCAACGATCGCCACGTCGGGCGTGATCTCAAAATCGGCGATGGGATACTTGATACCCTTGGAGTAATCGGTGATGATGGAGAACGCGGTGACCTCGGTCGCGGTGCCGGAGGTGGAAGGGATGGCGCAGAAGTGCGCCTTCGTGCGCAGCTTCGGAAGCCCGAAAACCTTGCACATATCTTCAAAGGTGGTTTCGGGATACTCATACTTGATCCACATGGCCTTCGCGGCGTCAATGGGAGATCCGCCGCCCATAGCGACGATCCAGTCCGGCTGGAACTCCTGCATCTTCGCAGCGCCCTTCATAACGGTTTCCACGGAAGGGTCGGGCTCAATGCCTTCAATGAAGTCAACTTCCATGCCTGCTTCGCGCAGATAAGCGGCAGCCTTGTCCAGGAAGCCGTTGCGCTTCATTGCGCCGCCGCCGACGCAGATGATTGCGCGCTTTCCGGTCAGGCTCTTCAGGGCCTCCAGGGAGCCCTTTCCATGGTACAGATCGCGGGGAAGGGTAAATCTTGCCATTTTTGTAAACCTCCTGATGATTATCGTTCAAAATAAAAACAGCGTCTCCCGCAAGCTGTTTGCGAGAGACGCTGTTTGACGCAGTGGCAATGCGTCCTCAATGGCTTGCACCAAGAGGATAACACAGCTGCGTCATTTTGAAAAATGTATATAAAACATATCGGTAATGTACTTATCGATATACCCCTTCCAGATGCCTTCGTCTGGAGGCGGTCAGCTCCGTGATGAACTGCCGATCCAGCTTGGAAAGCCGATAATTTTTGCGATAAACCAACACGTCATGGTAGGTCCTTTGATTGTTCGCGCAGGGCCTCTGCACCAGATCATAACGTCGGAGCAGAGCCTCCGGGATCGGAGATACCCACATGAAGGTCTCCGGGTTTTCGGCCAACAGATCAAACTGGCCGGCCCGTTCAAATACAAAGATCCGTCGGCTGATATCCGCCGGGAGCTCGCTTTTGCGGACCTCCGCCATCGGCAGTGAGGGAACGTAGGGGTCCGCGTGCGCAATCTCAATATAAGGCCGGAGGTCCTCCAGCAGGATCTCTTCTGTCTGTGCCAACGGATGCTCCTTCCCCATGATCAGAACATAGCGAAATTCCGTAATCAATTCATAGTTGAGTTCCTTTTCCTCCAACATAGCCTTGAAGTACCGTTTATAGTTGGAAGCATAACGGATGATCCCAAGCTTATAATCGGAATGAAGAATGTTCTCGATGGCGCGCAGGGAATTGGTCTCCTGATAGAAGATCTCCGCAGGCTCCGGTCCGATGTTTTTGGAGAAGCGCGCAAAGGCGTCGGCGATATAGCTGGCCCGGGGTACGGAGATGGAAAATGTCTGTTTCCGTGCCGTCTTGCCATGATAAACGGATTCGATCTGGTCGAGCTGCCGAAGGATCTGCCGGGCGTAGCCCAAAAACTCCTCTCCCTCCGGCGTCGGGACCATGCCCTTGACGGACCGGTCGAAAATAGAGATGCCCAGGCTGGCCTCAAGCTCCTTGATGGCACGGCTCAGATTCGGCTGTCCCATGAACAAGCGTTCCGCCGCTTTGTTGATCGAACCGGCGTCCGCAACTTCAACTGCGTACTTCAGGTGTATCAGATTCATATGTACTCCTTTGCTCGGTCAGGCCTTTGATCTGTTTTCCCAATCATAACACACGGGGATAGAAAAAGCAAGGCATGAAAAAAGCGAGACATATTACTCCGTATATGCTTCGTGTATGTGCCGTAATCAAAGCGATTCATGTGAATCCTGTTGCTTTTTCAGTAATCCGCTTGCCCGCGGCTGCGGTTGATGAAGCATCGTACGCTGTCTTTGCCGTCTGCGGATCTGATCCTCCAAACCGTTTTCATTCAAATCACGATCAACTGTCTTTGTTGTTTCGCTGTGTGCAAAAACCGGCAGCTTGCCGAGGAAGGTCTTGCAGATTTCGGCAAAAGCGGCTTGCTCCTTTTCGGGACGGATCGCGAGACGGGCGGCGGTGAGAGCGTGGGGATCGAGGGCTTCCGCTTCGGGCAGGAGCTCGTTGAAACGTTGGAGCTCGGACTGGTATTCCGTTTCAAATGTGGTTTCCCGCTCAGCATGATGACGCGCTGCTTCGTCCGCTGCGGTGATCTGCTCCGAGATTTCCTTTCGCGCCTGTTTTGTGATCGCGCCGCGTTTGTTCGGCTGCGCCGCCATCCTTCGAAGCGCTTCCTCTTTTCGGAAGCCGCCGAGGATGGCGGTCTCCTTTCCCTGCAGCTCGTGGATCTCTTCGGACAGCCCTTCGATCCGCGCGGTCAGCTCCCGCTTTTTGGAAACGGCGAGAAGCGGAAGCGCGTCGCGTTCTTCAGTCAGGGCCTTGCGATCCCGGCGTTTCTTCTGCAGGGCGGCAAGCAGCTCGGTGTAATTCGCAAACATCGGCTTCGCCTTGGAGAGATAATTCTGTGCGTGTTCCTTTTTTGCCTTTGCGTGATTTGCGCTGAATCGCAGGACCAAAAGCCTGGCGCGGATGGATTCCAACAGTTCGGCCATCGCTGGGATCGAGCGTTTCACCGCGTCGGTCAGCTTCGTGATCGCGGCCTTGAGCGATTTCAAAAGGGCGTTGTCCCGACGAATCTGCCGATTCAGCTCGCAGCGGTCGGAGACGATTCCTTTCTTTTCCATAGCCCGTGCAATGACGCCTTCGTGGATCGTGGGCTGCTCTTCCCGACCCTGATCCGCAAAGCTGCGGTGGTCGATCCGCTCTGTTCTGCCTGCCTGCTCCAAATATCTGTTGACATGATCCGCCCAGGCCTCCCGCCAGAGGCAGAGCTGTTCCTCGCTGTTCCAGCGTTCGGCGATCGGGTTTTGTCTGCCATACTTGGTGCTCTTTGGATACTTTGATACGCGTTCCAGACCCTGCGCCTCGGCAATTGACGGGGCGAAATACTCCTTCTTTTTGCCGATTTTGTAAAGATACTGCTTCTCCCAGCCTTCGGTTTGCGCCGTTTTGAACTCCGCGGCAGTGAAGCCTTTTTCGATTCCGTCCCGGACGCAGAGATACTCTTTCTCCGTTTTCGGCTGCCAGGTGCCGTCCGGATTCAGCGGACGGACCGTCAGCAGAATATGCGCATGGGGATTATTCCCGCAGGAAGAACCGGGCGCTTTTGGGCCTGGATCGTGGATCGCCAGATCCGCGCACATGCCCTGGGAGACAAACTGTGTTTGGATATAATCGGAGAGCAGCTTCATCCATTCTTCCGTTCCAAGTTCCACCGGCAGAGCCGCGATGAAGGAACGGGCAAGCCGGCTGTCCTTCGTTTTCTCCGCCGCCTCCACCGCGTTCCAGAGTGTTTCCCGGTTTTTCCATTCCGGCGGCGCGTTCGGCGGGAGAAATATCTGCTGTGCGATAAGACCGTGTTTTCGCGTATAGTCATGCTGGACCCCGTCGTATTCGTTCAAAACGCGCGAGCAGCTCATATAGGCTGCCGCCGCGCAGGCCGAACGACCCTTGCCCCGGCTGACGACGGACGCTTCCAAATGATAGATCGCCAAAGATCAAATCCTCCCTTCGTTATTTCATCGTTCTTCGTTCCGTCGTTGCGAAGCTCCGAAGGAGCTGTGGCAATCCGTTCCCATTTGCCGAACCTGCCGCACCCGAAGGGCGTGCCTTGCGCTGTGGCAGATTTGGCAAACAGGCGGGCTGCATTTCCGATGGGAAAACGGATTGCCACGACCAGCCTGCGGGCTGGTCTCGCAATGACGGAAATGCCGCCCGCCGCGGACGAGAGGAGCAGCGCCCGAAACGTCCGTCGTTCTCCGCAGAGAACGAAACACCCCGCGTCCCCCTCGGACACCGGAGCGAAGCGGAGGCGTGCCTCGCAGAGCGCACGGCCCGACCATCGGGAGGGATACCACCGCCTGCGAAATGCTGCGCATTTCGGAGGTGGTGAGTAAGTGCGCCCTTCGGGAAAAAGGAACCGACGGGACAGCCCGTTTCTGAGCCATCCCGCCGCGTTGGTTTCCTTGCGTTTTCGCGTTTTCCGTACGCTTTGCCTCTGTGAATGTTGTAGTTTTCAAGATAAATCCCCCCTCGCCTCCAGCGCTTTCGTGATCTTCCCCAGAAAACCCTCCAACTCTTCCAGCGTCATCCCGTTCGTAAACGGCATCGCTTTTTCGACAATGTCCCCCTTCTGAATCAGCCGCCGCGTTCGTTCCTTTCGCTCCCGCACACGATCCCGTGCCAGGGCTTCCTCGTATCGGTGCCGCATCTGCAAAAGCTCCTTCTGCAAATCTGTTTGTTCCTGCATTTTCAAATCTCCTTTCCTGCAAAAATGCGAAACGGGCCGCAAGGGATCGTGTCAAATCCCTCACAGCCCGTTTCGCTGTCGTTTTGTTATTCGGTTATCATAGCGTCCGACGCTTCCGCCAAACGCTTTGCTTCGGTCTCCGCCTTTTTCTTTGCTTCGCGTTCTTTGCGTCGATAATACTTCTCCCGATTCGCGGCGCGGCGTTTGCGGTCTGCCTCGAGCTGCGCCAGCTCCTCCGGCGTCGGCTCCGGGACAGGGACCTCGAACTTGCCGATGAAGTTCAGATAGATCTCGATTTCCTGGCAGCGCTCTCCGTATTCATCCTTCGTCGGAGCGTGAACCAGAATCCGATCGATGAATTCGTGGATCATGGGCGTTGTCAGCTCCGTGAAGTCCCGGTACTTCTTCGCCAGCGCCAGAAACTGTTCCACCCTTGCGGTGTCGGCCATGTAAGCGGCCAACATGGACTCTTCCGAGCTGATTAGCGTTTCCAGCTCCGCCTGTTCCTGTTCGTATTCCTGCGACAGTGCTTCAAATCGCTTCTCCGGCAGCTTTTCCAGAGCATAGGACTCATACAGCTTTTTCAAAATGCTGTCCAGCTCCTTGCTGCGCCGCTTCGCTTTTTGGATTTTTCGCTTCAGCTCCTTTGCGGATTCTGCTTTCCGGATCTCGGAGGCTTCCCGCACCTTCTGCACAAAGGCCGCCTCGTTTTCAACTGCGTAGCTGCTGACGGTTCGGATCGTTTCCAGAATCAACTCCCGCAGCGCCGACGTGCTGACATGATGCGAGAAGCATACCTTCTGCTCGTGCTGATAAGACAGCGTGTAGGAAGAACAGTTGTATCCGTCGCCGCCGATTACCTGTTTCCCGTTCGCAAGCGTCCTTTTTGGCCGATGGTTATACATCCGTTTTCCGCAGTCGGCACAGTACACAAGCCCGGTCAAAGGGTTGGCTTCGCCGAGGGTATCTGTTCTGTGACGGGTCTGGCAGACCTTTTGCGCCAGCGCAAACGTCTGCGGATCAATGATCGCCTCGTGGGTGTTTTCAAAAATCATCCAATCGGCAGGGTCGTTGAACGTTCGCTTTTCCTTGTAGCTCCGCTTGTTCGTCCGGAAGTTCACCGTGTGGCCCATATACTCCGGCCGCGTCAGGATGTTCATCACCGACTGACCGTACCAGTCATAGGGACGATCCGGATCGATCTTGCTTCTGCAGTTTCCGAGCCCCAGCTTTGCCAGATGGCTGCTGGGCGTATCCACATGATCCGCGGTCAATCTACGCGAAATATCATAGGGACCATGGCCTTCCACCGCCATTTGAAAGATTCGCCGGACCACTGCGGCGGCTTCTTCATCCACCAGCCAGCGGTTGATGTCCTTCGGGTCCTTGAGATAGCCGTAGGGCGGAATGTTCGAGGTGGGCTTTCCGGAGCTCCCCTTGACTTTGTAGGCAGCCTTGATCTTCCGCGACTGATCCCGCAGATACCACTCGTTCATGATATTCAGGAACGGCGCGAACTCGCTGCTGTTCTGATCCTCGCTGTCCACGTTGTTGGCGATGGCAATAAAATGAACCCCATGCTCCCGAAAGAATACCTCAGTGTAGAAACCCGTCTGCAGATAATCTCTGCCGACGCGGCTCATGTCCTTGACCAGCACGGTTCCGATCTTCCCGGCCTCAATATCCGCGATCAGCCGTTTCCAGTCCGGACGCTCAAAGTTGCCGCCGGACCAGCCGTCGTCGGTATAGTGGCGCAGATTGGTGTAGCCGTGCTGCGTTGCATAGTTCTCGAGGTAAATCTTCTGGTTTGCAATGGAGCTCGAATCTCCCGCAAGCTCATCATCCCGCGAGAGCCGCTCATAGAGAGCGGTGATTTTTTCATCCGTCTGTCTGCTGGTCATACCTGACTCCTTTCAGACTGACGGCTCATTTGTGGCACGTTCAGTATAGCACATTTCCGTTCGGATTCCAAGCCTTCATTTTGAATCAAATGAAAAATCTTGTCCTCAAAAGTCTCAGCCGTATTCTCGCTGAAATGGGCGTTGACCCGGTAATTGGTCGAGCCGATCCGTCGGCTCAGGGTAAAGGTATTGCCTGGGTGTTTTTCCATAAAGCTCCTTTCCGCGCGTGCTGCGCTCTGTGATGATGAATTTGGTTTAGTTTTCTTGTTTGCATGTTGATTCCTCCTGCAAAGTCGTTTGGTTATGATTATGAAATGATAATGATTTGGTGTGCGAACGACCTTGCTCAGTTTGTGATGACCATTACGACCACTCCTTCTGTATTTGATATTAACTGCCAGCGAGAAAAGTGAAAGCAGTTGCTAAAAAAGAAAAAGCGCCTCTCGGCGCTTTAAGAAAGGGCAATCCGCACGGCTCAAATGAAGATGAAGCCGTGCAGATTATTCCTTTCCGTATTCGTGATAACGCTTCATGATGCTGTTGACGCGCTTCAGTACCCCGCTGTGGCTGGCGTAGCCCAGCTCCGCGGCGATCTCCTTCCAGGTGTAGCCCTGCTGCCGCAAATCCAGAAGCCTGCGGTCCTGCTCTGTCAGCGTTTCCAGGAAAGAGTCCAGAAACACCTTGGAAATCACGTGCTCTTCCACATGGCTGGATGCGTCCGGGATGAAGAACACGGGGCCGAAGCTCTCGTCTCCGTAGGTTTGTTCCAGGGAGACAGTCTGCACGTTCTTGGAACGGGTGTGATACCACTTCCGAAGGAAGTCCGTCCGAACCTTGGACTTGATCGGCTCAAAGTCTTCTTCGCAGGGCATCTCCTTGACGACGTCCAGGACCGGCTGCCAGTTTTGCTCTTTGATTACCCGCTTGACGATCTTCTCGAACAGCGCGCTGACCTCTTCCACCGGTGGATAAGCAAACGGCAGATTGCGCGGATGATAAAACAGCCGCTGCAGATTCATGCCGATCTCTCTGTCGATCTCTCTCGCCCAGATCGGCAGGCTGTAGGAGAAGATCCATACCGGACAGGACCCGGAGTAGTGTTCCTTCCATCCTCGAAAACCAAAATGTGGGAAGGCCAGCGATGAGACCGCGTCCATGATCTCCTTCAGAAATTCGTCGTCCGCAATGATGTCCAGCTGCTCTCCGGATGTCAGGATCTGATGCGGAATCCGCGGCAGCTCTCTCAGCACCGGATGCTTTGAAATCTCCTCCCATGGCAGGATATATACAAGCGGAAGATACCACAGATTGGCGTCCGCCGGAATCCGGATCGCAGTCGTCCCTTTTTCTTCAATCGTCTTCATGTTCACACCTCCTCCGGACAGATTGTTATTCCTGATATGATCCGTTCTACTAATTAACGACACATCGACAGGTGAAATGTCACCAACTCCATAAAAATATTTCTCCAGAGTTGTTATTGGAACTTTTCACCCAGGCCCCCATCGTGATTATCTCACAGGATATGTACCAAAATCTGGACACCAAAAGCGCCCGGCACAGCGTTTTCAGCCGCGCCGGGATGACGATGATCTTATCTAACATTTGGCCCATCAGATAACGGGACTTAGCAATTATGCACGTCATAACCGCAAGTCATTCTCGCGCCTCTGAGGGGCATATTTCCCGGTTTCGGAGGGGGGTGGTATAGGTATACGGCCCACCTCGACTGAGGCCGAAAAAACGTAGGTTTTTCAAGGGTTTTTGAAGCTCTAAAGCGTGAGTTCCCGCGTTTGCACATTCTTTTTGCAATCGAAGCAAAATGCGCTGGAAAGCATATCATAAAGAAAGCCACAAGCTTTCAGATCAGTTTCTGAAAACCTGTGGCTTTTACTCTGGTTTCGTGTTATAATACTGCCGGTATCAGGCCAAAACGTATTCCCGCAGCACAATTTCTTCCGCACGGTGCCGGATCGAATTCATTCTGGCGACCCATTCCATAGGATTGGACGCCTTGAGTCGTTCGCCAACACTCTCCCGCCGAGCCATCTCCGCGGTCATCCGATCCATCTGCATGGAACAGGCATTGTTGATTTCCGTCAAGTGTTCCTGCAGCTTCCCGGTCCGGGTCAACTCCCCATACAGCACCGGCCGATGCTCTTTCAGATACGTCTTCCGCATCAGCCCATACTTGCCGATCCAGCTGATTCCGGCATCCCTGCCCACTGCGTCAGAATCCGGATTGCATCCATCCGCATGTGATTCCTGCTGCGCAGAGCACCTGTTTCCGGCCACCACCGGCAGCTCGATGTCCATGTTCGGAAGATAATAGTCTCCAACCTTGGAATACGTTCCGCCCAACTGTTCGTAAATGGATTTGCCTGATTGTTGTGCGTAAATGGACTTGCCTGACTGCTGTTCGTTATTGGATTTCATAACGGCTCCTTTCGCGTCAAATGTTTGTTCGCGGCCTGGAGATGCTTCCAACATTCCGGAAGCATCTCCGAACCTACTTCCAGTCGCAGGGATAGAGCGCTTTCGCGCAGCCTCCTTTCCCACGACTGTTTCTCACATTTGCCACAAATGAGCCGCCAGCCGTGATGTATTGTGAAGAAGTTAGTTTCTTCCTTTACACAATACATCATAGAAACCTTTAATCTGTTCCGGCAGGAATTGTGCCATACTTCGTTGTCGTCCTTGCCGGGCATCAAGCCCGCCTGCGTCCTCCGCCTCGTCTGGCGCAATTCCTGCACGGAACATTCTTCAATCTTTCTATGGGAGTTCAGTATGAGCGGGGGATCTGATTTGAAGAGCTGCCGAGATTTAATAAGCGGGTATGAAAAACGTTGTTGTACAGCATCCTGGAATGTGATATACTGACAGAGATAAAGTATTCTGTCAGGAGATGATCGATTGGGCGAATTGGAACTCTATCAAGCGCTTGGGGTCCTGACAAAGGATAAGAGCAGGTGGGC
>Ga0247608_10001525_pt1 | contig 31716 bp, 27 predicted proteins | sample 176DNAGHGlowgp2_FD_193490 | JGI IMG/M metagenome (GOLD analysis project Ga0247608, IMG submission 193490) | Sheep rumen microbial communities from Palmerston North, Manawatu-Wanganui, New Zealand - 1766 DNA GHGlow gp2 | ecosystem: Host-associated > Mammals > Digestive system > Stomach > Rumen ...
CGTCGAGCGTCTGCCCCTCATAAGCTATCAAGTCCTTGCCCATGCCCTGCACCTTACCCACCAGGCAGTTGTCCTCCCGGCTGTATTCCACGCTACCCTTGTAGCCCTTGTACTCTAAGTAATCCATAATCTTGTACCTCCTTATTATATTAATCCCTTATTCTTCAGATGCTGATAAATCGTTTTCACCATCCACTCCTTCATGATGCTGCCCGGATGTGGGCGGTGAATGTCGATATAGCTGCCGGTAGCCTCATTCTTGAAGCGAACACGAGAGCCAGACGTAGCACCTTTCTGATGTTCCGCATAGCCGAAATAGGCCAAAAGGCTCACCGTTTCTTCATACGTGAAGTCCTTCGGTCGCTTCTTGAATCGCTCTACCAGTTTCTCTTTCGAACCCATAATCTTTGTTTCTTGGGTGCAAAGGTACTAAATTTAGTACTAACCACCAAATATTTGGGCAGAATTTTCGAAAGAGGCTACTTATTCTTCAACCAACTTCCTGATAACAGGTAGCCAATATATCCAATCAATATAATTATTTCCATTGCTACTTTGATTTAAAAATTTCGTTCATATTCTTCCAACCTTCCGTAGAGCCCTGCACATAAAGGTATTCATTCCTGTTATTACAGTACCACATTGCATTAGCCTGAATGACGATGCCGCCCTCGTAACGAATGCCCTCGCGGTCATGACTATTCAGAATTTTGATGTGCCGCTGTAGTTCTTCTGCCTTATTTTTCGTCTCGACAGATAATGCAGTTTGTCCTCCCTTGGTGTCCCAGATGCCGATAGTGCCGTCTTTCTTCTTGTAGATCCAGTCGGGATAGAATAGTTCTTTTCTTTGAGTGGTCTCGTTAAAATAGCGGATTGAAAGCCAGTCACGGCCACTGTCTCCATTCTTCATCCACCACTCTATGCATTCCTGCTTATCCAGATATTTGGCAAACTTCAACTCATTGTCACGCCCATCGTAATTCTTGCGGATATAGAATGGCTTGAACAAACAGCGTTCCATTTCCAGCCCTTCATAGTCATCACTATAGGCGTATGTCTTTAGTATCTTGAAAGTGGTCGTCTCTTGTTGTTCTGCCTCTTCTCTACGTTTGCGGACATTTTCCTCACGCATCGGGAAGTGAACTTTCAACGTCTGAGTCACCAGATAGCGGAAGATGCTGCTCTCACCTTTGTTCAGCACATCGGCAAGGAAAATACGATAGCGGGCATCGTCATCCTCTTCGCGGAAAGCGTAAGATTTGAACCACAGCCGCAGGGCACTCTTCAATGTACCAAACGAGCGGGCTATGTTGGCTATCTTGGCATCGTCGTCAGTTTGCTCCCTCAACAGATCGACACACATTTTCGAAAATAGCTTTTGCACATCGTTTCGGCTCACCTCGCGGTCCATGTCGTTGCCATTGAAGTGGAAACTGATCTGGTCAAGGTCTTTGAAGCGGGCATTGACCACAATCTGCTGCTCCAATCGTGGAACGATTTGAAGATGTTTCGCACGAAGCTTGTCTTTCACCACCACGTCGAACACATCCTCAGCCGTGATACCGAAATAGTCGTTGAACGTCTTGACCAGACACTGCTGGAAACCCCAACTCTGTCCTAAGTCACCATAATCAACACGTGACATATATTCTGTCTGAAGCAGTTCGTCAATAGTGATTTCCTGTCCCTTTACGTTTTCTGCCACATTCACCTTCGGTTTGTTGCCTGGCTCCTTGTAATCTCCATTGAGCACAGCCTTGCGTGAATAGTTGGTATAGATATAGCCCGTCTGGAACACCTCTGAGCCTTGTTCACCTCTGACAGGAATACGCACGATTCGTCCGATGGTTTGTGTCTGGAAGGTCTCTGACTGAATATCGCGAAGCATCACCAGCACCTGTGCCCTCGGGCAATCCCATCCTGTGCCTGCAGCCATTTTGAAGAGCAGATAGTCGTATGGGCTGTCATTATCTTCAAGCCCGCTGGGTTTCTTCTCATTGGTAAACCACTTGGCTATTCGCGATGGTTCCACACCATGACTCGTCAGATAGTCCGTCACAATTTCCTCCTTTGTCTGATCACTTGCATCCACGCTGCTATTGTTGGGCAGCTGGATGATTACCAGCGGATTGACATTCATGCCAAACTTGCTAATGTCCTCTACCAGCATCTTCCTGCGCTCCATGGCGAGGTCGAGCAATAGTTCGTCCAAGTCCTCATTACCACGTTTCTTGATGTCCTCTTCCGTCTGACATACTAGTTCGCGCTTTATCATACCAGCGTCTATCACGTCCTGGCGATTCACCTCAACGAAGCCAGCTCTCAGATTGTTAACATCCGATGCCGTTGGTTCGCTTTCAGGTGTGGCTGATACTTTCAGGATAATCTTGGGATCTATGGGGTTGATGACATCACGCACTGCGGCATCCGTCACATTCTTATGACTCTCATCGATAATCAGAATGAACTCACGGCCTTCAGCATGGGTCAACTCTACCACGTCCTCGAAATAGAAACCCGACTCCTTCTCATTCCGTTCGTCATCAGGACGGCGAAGCACTCTGTTTTCAGCACTGCGGCTGACTAATTTCTGCCAGTTCATAAACAAGATGTCACGCTCGCGCATGGCTCCCTGCTGAAAGTCCTGTATGGTCAGAAGTCGTCCGGGCAACGATGTCGGAAAATAGTCCATGAACTTGTCACGGCTTTGCATGGCCAGGTCGTCGGAAAATGTTATCCACACGAAGGCCACATCCTGCACCCAGTCGGGTTGCTTGGTCAGTTCGCAGATGAACTTCTCCGTCATATATGTCTTCCCGCTTCCTGTAGGGGCTTTCAGCGTGATAGGAATCTGCCGCTGGGGCTGTTTCCACAATGCCTTGAACTGGCTGAGCAACTGCTCTACTGCTTGCTCCTGAAACTCAATTCTCTCCATAGTCTTGCTTCTTATGCGTTCAACGATTTGTAAATATCAAGTATCGGCTGGGGTATGCTTTTCACCGTCACTGTGCGCTCGTACTCAAACTCTGTGGCAAACTCGGCTCCGTCAGTCCAACAGAACACATAGACACTTTTTTCCTTGCCTTCCAGTCGAATCACCTCCTCACGGAACTCCTCAAAGTGCGAATAGTCCTCTTGGAAGTAGATACAAGTCCATCGGCCTTGCTCGTCAGTGTACATTTGATAATAGTCAGTAGACTCAGTTTCGTAGAGCGTATTCTCGGCCAAACTCAGCAAGCATCCCGCCTTCTTCGCCAGCGTCAGCTTGTCATCATCAGTAGCCGCCTTCGGCTGGTTTTTGCCAACGAATGCCGTGCGGTAGTATTTCAGGGAGTTGCCATAGGGTTGAGTAACAAAACCAGCCTTACTCGTATAGCCTTCTATAATTCTTTTGTTTCTCTGATATGTTATTCCCCTGCAGATATTTTCTTCATTAAGCTGACAGAGTATGCATTGTCTGTTGCCACCATCATCCTCGTTTAGCGACATAACTGCTTCCATTGTTGTGCCACTACCTGCAAAGAAATCCATAACCACAGAATTCTTTGGCTTGTCAGTTATCTCTATCAGGTATCTAACCAATTCATAGGGTTTACTAAACGGGAAGTCTATATCAATCTTTGCCAATCTTGTTGTTCCCATCGTGTTAATGAAATCGTATAAAACATCATTTGGAAGCGGGTTCTCCATATCTTCCAATTCTTCGTCTTTATACTTCTTTTCATATACGTTCCAATCAGTATGTTTTCCCTCACTATCCACAAGTGGCGAACGTGCAGATTTGTCGAACATAATGATGGCTTTGTTTGCTTGATAAGACTTCTCACTCCACCTCCAAACTTTATCGCTTCTGTTTTGTGGAATGATTTTAGCACCATCAATTTTCTCTTCCGGGAAATGATCACCAGGAGGAATGATGAGAGTACCGTCAGGTGCTTCGATGTAGTATCTCTGGTTCTTACATCCTCTCATTGGGTCCAAAGAAGCCTGATATAAAGAGTGCGCTTTTCGATATTGCCTCGTACTAAATTCTTCTGTATAAGGATAGCCTCTCTCTTCTGGCATTATAACATCCGTAAAGCCTTTTAGGGCAGTTTTGTTATTTGTATATACAAGCACGTAATCCTTTGTAGGTCTGAAATGTGTCCCCTGGTCTGACCCTTTCTTTGCTATCCTTGGAATGATGGCAACTCGCTCGAAGAGACTATCGCAAAGCATTGTCAGGTTAGAAAGTTCATCGTCACCGATACTAATAAATAATACTCCGTCGCTTTTCAGTAAATGCTTTGCCAAAGCAATACGTTTATGCATAAAGGACAGCCATACACTATGCCGCAATGGATGATTGGTAGGTATTTTCGTTCCATCAGGATACTCTTCCAGGAATCTCGAGTCTTTATATTTAAATCCGTCACTACCTGTGTTATATGGAGGATCAATATAGATGATATCAACTGCCCCCTGGTGTGTATAATTCAAGCATTTCAGTGCATGGTAGTTATCACCCTCAATCAAAATATGTGTAGGCTTGCCATCATTGTTGTGGATGGCCAACTCGGGCACTTCCTCCAAAACGGGGATACGGTTCTCACTTTCTTTCTCGAAAGCCTCAGGTACGTCAATCCACGTCAGCCCGAACCGTTTATCCTTCAGTTGGGCATTCAACCGCTCCACTTCTTTCTGTAGTTCACGAACTTTCTGCGCCAGTTCTTCTTGCGTCTCAGCCATAATCAGTCGTTCTTTCTCTCTAGCCGATACCCAAGTGCCAGAATGGTTTGTAATCCTATCATCCGAACCACATAGATGAAAAACGGGGTATCCACACCTGCTCGTTCTGTAGCTTTGGCCTACCACAGCCATCTCGTTAGAACGAACAGAGCAAGATACCCACGCTGGAGTATATACAGAATGCATCCAAAAGTGTGCCAGTGAGGGCATGGTTAGCCCTCGGCACACTCCGGCTGCGTATATACACATCCGTAGGCGTCACCTCTGCCATTGTCTTTGAACGAGATTTGATAGTGGTAGTTCAAGCTGCCAAAAACAAAGCGCCCAGTGTCGCTTATTCCAATATGTCGTGCCACTGCCCGCCCGCCGAAGCGTGGGCATAGACGGTGCAAAAATACAAAATAATTTCCGAAAAGAATACCTTTCGCGGTGAAAAAATGCAAAAAAATGGAATGACAAATGACAGTTATGACAGATGACAGTTTTTTGAATTGGAGAAGAAAAGAGTGTTAGTATTATATATATTAAAATATATATAATACTAATCCATAAGTACACCGATTTTTCAATAACTGTCATCTGTCATTTGTCATCCTGCTAAGGCTCAACCTGCCCGCTATCGACGAAAAGTAATACACGATGGCCGAAAATTACGGATTCGAGGGCTCGATGTTCTTGCGTCCCTTCGGTAGCAAGCGAGCAGAGCTCGAAATTACGGTTCGTTCAAATTCAGCGAATTCGTGCTGAAAATCGCCCCAAATCGAAGGGCAGAATTTGGAGGCGTGAGTTTTTATTCGTAACTTTGCATCGTCTAAGAGAGGACGGAACGGAGCAGCAGCGACAAGACTGCAAAGGGAGAGTCCGAAGAATTGAAAGGCCGGGTTTCAAGAGTGAAGAGTGAAGAGTGAAGGATTGAGAGTGAAGAGTGAAGAGTGAAGAATTTCCTACCGGGGCCCAAAGGGATTCTGAAACGGAGCTCAAGCAATTCGGCTGAAACGGAGCTCAAGCAATTCGACTAAAACGGAACTCAAGCAATTCGACTGAAACGGAGCTCAGGCATTCGACTGAAACGGAGCTCAAGCAATTCGTCTGAAGACAAGAGAGAATTTTTAAAGCTTATGTTTAACTAAAAAAAGAAAGGATTTACAACTATGGCAAGAACTAACATTCCAATGGTGATCAACCTCCGTCAGAACAAGAACGACGAGAGTACTGCGTATGGCAAGTATTTCGCAGAGGTGGACAGTAAGGAGCCGCTGAACCTGAAGGGCTTCGCCAAGCACATGACCTCGCACGGCAAGATCGCCGACTATCAGATGTGCGTGCTCGTTTTGGGGCAGGTGGTGGACTGCATGACCGAACTGCTCTCGCAGGGTCAGCCCGTGAAGCTCGACGGTCTGGGCACCTTCTATCCCTCCGTCGATGGCCAGAAGCTGGGCAAGGCTAACCTCGCAGACGCTGTGGCCGGTGGCCCTGATGCGATGATCAACGGCATCAAGATCAACTTCAACCCCGAGAACTCCAAGGGTGAGCAGCTCACCTCGCGGGCGTTCAAGGATCAGTGCATCTTCGAGTTCGGGTATCTCGTGGAGAGCGAAGTGCGCACCGTCGCTGGCAAGCAGAAGCGATTCCAGAAGAAGACTCCGCTGACGTATGTGCTCGCTCCTACGGCTGATCAGCAGGGCAACGGGTAATTAGATTTTCGAGGAAGGAGGAAGGAGGAAGGAGGAAGGAGAATAGTTTAAGTGCAGGAAAAGCACGGACTATCCGCCCTTGGCTCTGAAAAGGTTGTCAGTCCTTGACTCTGAAAAGGTTGTCAGTCCTTGACTCTGAAAGAGTTATCTGTCCTTGACTCTTACGCAGGAGTAATCTCCTTCCTCATTCTTGCGTCCCTCCGGTAGCAAGCGTCCTTCGGCCGAGCGCCTCCTTCCTCGTTCCTCGAAAAAAAACATCGAACCATGAAGAAGCAACGCATCATCGAGCTGGCGGTGAAGGTTCTAGTAGCCGCGCTCACAGCATTCCTGACGGCCATCGGCACCACCTCGTGTATGGGTCACGGCCCGATCGTATTCTGAACAGTAACTTGTTAATCTCTCTCTACGTTGAGAGAACCCTCATCCTAAAAATCAGCCGTTTTCATAATAAATAACGAAAATGGCTGATTTTTGCTTGACCCTATGCTTGTTTACCAGCCTCCTGGACGGAAGCCGCCGCCAGACATACCACCACCCATTCCGCCCATGGAACCGCTGACAGAGGTGGAGGCGGTGGCGTCGACACTCTGCGTGCCGCTGCCGATGGAACACCCCGTGGAGAGGCCGTAGAACGAGGTGCCGCCTTCGAGTGTGCAGCCGCTGCGGAGGGTGTAGGCGGAGCCTGTCTTGAACGAGGGTGAGGAAATCATCAGGGCCGAGCCGCTGTTGCTGACGGGCATGGTATAGCCGAGGATGGCGGTGGTGCCGTCGAGCACGCCAATGGTGGTGCCCAGTGATGCACTGACGGCGATACAAGCCTGTTTGGATGAAGAAGATATGGCCTGCATACCGCCGCCAACTGCAATCACCGTACCTCCATTGATGAATGCGGAGTATCCCTCGGCTGCATCGATGCCACCCTCGGGCTGCTGGCCTCCCTCGGCGATGACTACGCCGCCGTTGATGTAAAGGTTCTTGTTGGCGTCGATTCCATCGTTGTTCATAGCGCGGGCATAGACGTATCCGCCGTCGATATAGAGGTTGCCTGCCGAGTTGATGGCATCGTCGTAGCTGTAGCACTCCACGGTGCCGGCCTCGATGTGTATCTCGCTCTTGCTCTCGATGGCCTCGGTTCCGTCGCCGGAGCCTTCCAGTCTCACTTGTGTCTGTCCGCCGTTAAAGGTGATGTTGCCGTCGGCCTTGATGCCCTTGGGCGAGACGCTGCCCTTGGAGTCTTTCTGCCGCTTGCCGGTGGTAATGATGCGCAAGGTGCCGTCGTTGACAACAATCTGGTCGTCGCTGTTGATGCCCTTGCCTCCGATGCCGGTGGACTTGATGTTCAGTTCTCCGCCGTTGATGGTGACGATGCTGTCGGCCTTGATGCCTGAGCAGGCGGTATAGTCGCTCTCGTCTGAGTCGTATTCGTAACCGCCGCTGGTAAGGATGGTGGTTCGTCCGCCGTCGATGCGCACTTCGCCGTCAGTGGAGATACCCTTGTCGGCGGTACCTGTGATGTTGACGTTGATCACTCCTCCCGTGACGATGACGGCATCGTTGCCGCGGATGCCGTTACCGGAGGAGGCATCGACGTAGATGTTAGTCTTGGGCAGGGTGCGCACATAGTCATCGCTGCGGATACCAGCCTTGCAGTTGGCATCAACCTCGAGATAGCCCGCGCCGCTGAAGACGAGCTGGCCCTCGCTGAAGAAGCAGGCCTTCATGTCCTCGTCATCGATCGCGTCGGAGTAGTTAGTGCCATCTGTAAGATAGTTTTTCGTGCCGTCGTTGAGGACTATGAAGGTGCGCTTCTTGCTTTGGTTGTTGATGGCCGCACCGTCGGGGTTGGTGATGCTTACGCCATTGAGCACGATGGCCTGTTTCTTCGTGGAGTAGAGCTTGAAGAAGCCGTCGGTGGTGGTGCCGGTCAGCACGTAGCGGATGACCTCGCCGGAGGTGTTGGTGGCGGTGACGTCGTTGCCGCTGACGCTGACAATGCCATCGTCATCGCCATCGACCGTCGCATCGGCTGTAGTGCTGAAGGTGATTGTAATGGTGCGCCCGATGGTGGTGTTCTCGAGATAGTCTTCGTCAGTCTCGTCAGCCTTATAGGTCTCGGCGATGGCATTCTTGTTGAGGGCTACGGTGAATGTGGTGACATCGCCGGAAGTGGATACTCCGTTGATGACATCTTCGGCCGCTGCAGTAGTCTGCGAGTTGTCATCGCTGCTCGAGGTGGTGTTCGCCGTGTCGGACCATTTCTCGTTGTACAAGTTGTCGTCAACGTTACAAGCTGCCATCGTCAACACAGCGGCGAGGGCCAGCAATAATTGATTCATTTTCTTCATTTTCATTAGTTTTATTCAGATTTCTGGTGCAAAGGTAGGATGATTAAGGTTTTACGGCAACTATTTTCAGCGAACCGGCCGTTTTATTAAGTAAAGAGGGCGTATCAAAAGAAACATTTTGGTACGCCCTCACAGACATTATATTCTGGACTATCCCCAGATCTCGGCTCGTCACTCTGTCGGCTGAGGTGCCGGCTGCATGTTCTTCGAACGCTTAGCTGCGAGCTCCTTCAGCTTGTCCTTGCCCTTGAAGGCGAATACCCAGACGAGGAATCCTGCAATTGCGAGCAGGCTGATGCCGAGCAGCGGACGGTAGAAGAGCCATGCGATGGCGATGACAATGAGCGACCACACGATGCCAATGACGGTACAGACAACGCCTACGCCCCATCCGAAGATGTTGGCAACGAACGGCACCACCTTGAGGATGGTCTCGAGGAATCCGAAGATGCCCTTGAGTCCGCCTATAATCATCATGATGCCCATGATGCGGAGTGCCCAGAGAATCACGTTGTTGGCCTCTTTCTCACCTTCAATAATCTCGTCGCCGGTCTTCTTACCCATCACGAGTGTCTGGAAGCGCTTGCCGTTCTTGGCCTTGTAGGGCTTGAAGCTGTCTCCATCAACAACGGCCATGACCGTTACCCTGGCTGGCACCACCTTCTCGAAGGTCACGCGCACGTCACCTACTTCAGGAGAGCCTGGTACACGACCGAAGTAGAGCACGTTGCTGGCTTGATGGACATACTTCAGATCCTTCTTGTTGTCGGCATTGGCCATCTGACGGTTGATAGAGTCGTTGACAGCTTGGAGAGAATCGAGCATAGCCCTTGTGGAATCGGGGAGCATCGCCAAGATAGAGTCGGGAATGGCTTGAGCAGCAGGCTGCTGAACAGGCTGCTGGACAGACTGCTGAATGGCCTTCTGTACGCCGTAGAAGCGCTCGTAGGCAGCCTGCGTAGACTGGTCGAACTGCTTCAGCAGATCCTCACTGATGGCAAGGTCGATGCCCTCGCTGGAAGAGATGCGGTGGATGAGCGACTCGGGGAGCGTGTAGGCACCGAACTTCACGTTCTCGGCCCACTTCTCATCTTCTTCGACGGTGGTCAGCACCATGTTCTTCTTCTGATAGGCGGGATCGTGGAAATCAGAAGACTGGACGGGGCTGGAGCACCATTGCTTGCTGTAAGTGTAGGTCGTTGTGGTCACTTCCTTACCGCCGAGTTTGTCCTCACGCTTGGTCTGCTCATGCTCCACCCATTGGTAGTACTCCACCGAGCGGCGGATGGAGATGGCCTTCGCGCCGATGCCGAATTGGGCATCGGTAAGCGAGTCCTCTGTCGTAGCCATCGCGCTGCCACAGATAAGTTCGCCCTCGAGCGAGGCGTCTTTCTTGTTGGGGTTCTCCATCTCAACATAGGCGTTGCCGGCCTCGTCGAGCATCTTCTCGGTCTTCACGGCACGTCCTTCGTTCCACCACAGCAGCGCCGTTCCTAAGACGAACATCAGGAATCCGCCGCCGATAGCCTTGAATGAGTTGCCTACTCGGGTTCCATAACCCGTTGTCGTTACTTCTTGATAAGCCATAGTAATTTTACAATTTGTGAACAATTAATAATGTATGATTCAGATTTATTGATTGATTTCCGTGGCGCTGTAGTTAATCTTCAGGGTATAGGACTGCTGAAGAGCCTTCTTCACGTCGCTGATGATGCCCATAGGAGCACGGCGGTCGGCACGCAGACTGACCGTCAAGCGCTCGGCATTCTCAGGCGAGAGTTTGCTGCGGATAGCCTGGATGCGCGCCGGAATCTGCCCGGGAGTTACCAAGTCACCATTCAGCTGCACCTGCCATTCCTTCGAATTTTCGGGATGACCAATATAGATATTGATAATGGCAGGATGGCCTGCAAGCTTGCGCACCTCGGTCCCGGCTGGCACCTCGAGGCGCACCTTTACCTCGTCGCTGCGCATGTGGGTGACAATCATGAAGAAGAAAAGGACGGTAAAGATGAGGTCGGGCATCGACGCGACATTCAGCGATGGCACCCCTCGGCGCCTGCGATTACCTCGTATCAAGCTCTTCATCTCTCTCATAAACTTTCAATCTTTAATTTTCACTCCTCCCTTCAGAAATTCTCTGAGGATAGTATTCGTTGACAGTGGCACGATCCTCGGCACCCAGCTGGTGATAGGGGCGGCCGAAGTGTTCATTGGCATAGCGGTCGCGCAGCTGATGATAGGCTCCGACGATGCAATCCTGCATGCGGAAATAGGCCTCGTAAGTCGTTTCACGGTCGGCCTGGACAGACACCACATGGCCCGTTCGGTTCACCTGAGCCATCGCAATGACAGCCTGTTGCAGTTCCTCGAGGGAGACCTCCTTTCCGTCACAGGTAAGACGGTCGTTAGAATCGAGTTCTACGCGTATCACGAGGTCTTTGTTCACATCTTGCGGCTGTTGGTTCTCCACGGGCGGCGGTGCCAGCTGGCGCAACAATCCCTTGTCCGTGTCCATCGACGATGTCACGAGGAAGAAGATCAACAGCATGAACGATATGTCGGCCGTCGACGTGGTGTTCAGCTCCGGAATCTGCTGACGATAGCGCTTACGAAACATCCTATAATCAAGAGGATAGAAGTATAGATAAACATATCGGTGGCCTTCAGCCAGAACACGCTGGTGAAAGGCTGCCCGTTGGAGACAACTGGTTCTGAGGAGCCCAGAATGAATGTGATGGCGAGGCACGCCAGCAGTCCGATGAGCACGCACCACCCTATCCTTCCTGCAGGCACACCATTGATGATGTCGTCGCCCTGACGGCGGGTTCGCATCCCATGCCAAACGCTGTAGGCTGTCACTCCAAGAGCTGCAGCAAGTACTATGTACATCAGCCAGAGCATCAAGTCGGCAAAGAAGGGACTTAGCATATTGTTTATAGTTTACGGTTTACAGTTTACTGATGAATACTTCTACAGGCAGATACGACTTTACTAATTATCTGGGCGTGCCAGGTAATCCACTGTAAACCGTAAACTGTAAACTGTAATCGATTCATATTACTTATTTTTATACTCAGTTATCATATCAAGGAGCGTTATGGCCGACTCTTCCATCTGAGCTGTCAGACGCTCAATCTTCGAGAGGATATAGCTGTAGAACAACTGCAGGATCAGGGCAACAACAATACCGAAGATGGTCGTAATCAGCGCCACCTTCATACCACGCGCCACGATGGTGGGACCGATGTCGCCAGCCAGCTGAATTTGGTCGAAGGCCATCACCATACCAATCACCGTTCCGAGGAATCCCAGCGAGGGAGCCATTGCGATGAACAGCTTGATCCACGAGCAGCCCTTCTCGAGGTTGGCAGCCTGCAGACCACCGTAGTTCGTGATAGAGCGCTCAATGGCATCCATCGACTGGTGGATATGCAATAGACCCTGATAGCACACGCTGGCCACCGGCCCGCGTGTATTGCGACAGAGAGCCTTCGCACCCTCCACATCATCCTGCTGAAGGTATTTGTCGATGTCCTCCATCAGTTTGTAAGACTTGATTTCCGACAGCGTCAGATAAATGATGCGCTCAATGCAGAAGGCCAGTCCTAAGACGAGTGCCAGCGCTACTAGCGACATGAATCCCGCATTGCCGTCGATGAACTTTCGTTTCAGCTCCTTATGGAATCCACCCCCCTGGGCATCATCGTCAACGGACTCGAAATCGTCGGTCACCAGCGCCTCGGCAGCCAATGAGTCAGCAACGACCAGAGAATCAACAACTTCTGCCACCTGAGGCACACCGTCTTGTTTTAAATCATTTTGAGCTTGGATGGTTTGCGTGAAAGAAAGCAAACCGATGAGTGAAAACAGAATAGTCAGTCTTTTCATAAGCACTAATAAGGAAGCGGAGAGAACAGGATTCACCTTATGGCGTTTTGAACCTGTTATTCCTGCGGAGAGAACAGGATTCGAACCTGCGAGCCAGTTTTGCCGGCTACACGCTTTCCAGGCGTGCCTCTTCAACCACTCGAGCACCTCTCCAGTTGAATTCGTTGAGATCGCCAAAACACGACCTTTTCGATTTGCGGATGCAAAGGTAATCATTTTCTTTGAACTATAAACTTTGATGTTTGAACTTTATGATTTGTTAACTATCGAAGGGAAGATCCTGGCAGCATTGGCTGTGGTCACCTCGTCGACCGTTTCCACGCTGACACCATAGACCTCAGCCAGCTTACGGCACACATGGGCAACGAAGGCAGGCTCATTGCGCTGACCCCGCATTGGAACGGGCGCCATATAGGGAGCATCGGTCTCAAGCACAATACGGTCGAGGGGTACCGCTGCAGCAAGTGTCTCGGGCATTTTCGACTTCTTGAACGTCAGCACACCGCCTATGCCCAGCACGAAACGATCGAACTGCAAAAGCTCTCGTGCCTCAATGACATTGCCCGTAAAGCAATGGAAAACACCGCCAGGCAGTTCGTCCTTATACCTTTTTAATATAATGATCATTTCGTTCTGTGCCTTCCGACAATGGATCATCAGCGGCAACTGGAGTTCCACCGACCAGCGAACTTGTTCTTCAAAAGCCTGTAACTGAGCTTGTTCGAACTCACGACTCCAGTAGAAGTCGAGGCCTACTTCGCCAATAGGAATAATTGTCGAGGAGTGTGGAGTATGGAGTGAGGAGTAAGGTTTGTTCAAGTTTTGCTTGATACGATCCAAGACCTCACGCCAATCGTCCTTAACCTCTTCAGGATGCAAGCCGAGCATCGGGAAGCAATAGTCCGGATAACGCTCGCAGACAGCAAGTACCGTCTCACAGGACTTGAGGTTGATCCCTGGCACGCCAATGGCCGTCACCCCAGCTTCACGGGCTCGAGCTACGACAGCCTCGAGATCGTCTCGAAACTCCTCTCCGTCCAGATGGCAATGCGTATCGATCATGACTGTCTCTTCATCATCGCGGCGGCATAGGCCTTAAGAACTGCCTTGCGATCCTCGCTCACCTGAACCTTCGTCATGTACTGCTGAGCGAGGGTGTAGCAGGTCTCCATCTTCTGCTCACAGAGCTGGCGGATGCCAATCTCATCGTAGAGACGGGTAACGGCACGTACCTTCTCCTCGCGGTCGAAGGTCTTCGCATCGATCCAGCGTGTCAGTTCTTCACGCTGCTTGGCATTTGCTCGGTTCACGGCATTGATGAGCATGTAGGTCTTTTTATTCGAGGTGATGTCGCCACCAATGTTCTTGCCAAACACTTTCGGGTCGCCATACACGTCGAGCAGGTCATCCTGCAACTGGAAGGCGAGACCTATCTGCTCTCCAAAACGGTAGAGGTTCTCCTGATCCTCCTTCGGAGCCCCTGCGAGGATGGCACCGATCTTCAGGGCACAGGCCAGGAGCACACTCGTCTTCAGACGAATCATCTCGATATATTCCTCCTCCGTCACGTCGTTGCGCGTCTCAAACTCCACGTCGAGCTGCTGCCCCTCACCGATCTCATAAGTTGTCTGCATGAAGGTAGCAAACACATCCTTCACCTTGTCCACCTCGCAAGCCTCGACACGTTCAAAGGCTTGCAGTAGCATGGTGTCGCCCGAGAGGATAGCCTGATTGGCATCCCACTTCTTGTGTACAGTCTCGTGACCGCGGCGCATGTCGGCATTGTCCATCAAATCGTCATGCAGAAGCGTGAAGTTGTGATAGGTCTCCAATCCTACGGCCTGAGTGATAATCTTCTGAGGATCGTCCTTATAGAGGTTGTAGGCCATGAGCATGAGAACAGGCCTCACTCGTTTGCCGCCTAACGACAGCACATACTTGATAGGTTCATACAGCGAGGCTGGCTTGCGGTCGTAGCTCAGACCGTCGATCGCCTCATTTACCATTTTTAGTAATTCTTCTGCTTTGTACATATTTCTTTATTTATTGTTTACTGTTTACGGTTTACAGATGATTACATCTACAGACAGAGAATGTCTTTGCCAGGTATTCAACTGTAAACTGTAAACCGTAAACTGTAAACTATTCATACTTCTAATTATTACATATTAAACACGACAGGGATGCTGACTTTCGTACGGCAGGGCTTGGCGTTCATCAATCCCGGCTCCCAATTCGGCATCATCCTGAGCACGCGCAACACCTCGTTGTCACAGGCAAGGTCCAGATGCTCCACAAGCTGAAGATCAGTTACCGATCCGTCCTTATTGACGATAAACTCGGCCACCACCCTACCCTTCACCTTCTGCTGCTGAGCTGTGGCAGGATATTTCAAATTCTTTGTAAGCCACTTCATGAACTCCGCGGCACCACCGGGAAACTGAGGAAGATCCTCGACCACACGGATGTCCATCGGCTTGTCGTACATATCTACCACCTCAGGTTGTGGTTCCTCGCTTACAGGCGTTTCCTGTATCTCGGGATTCGGTGTATCCTGGGCAATTTCAGGTACCAGCTCCACATCGTCCTCCACCACGCGCAGTTCTTCGCTCTTGGGCTGTTCCTCCTTGGGCTCCTGCGGCAGCATCATCGGTATCTGGTCGTCTTCACGCTTCAGCGGCTCAAGTTCCAGCTCCGCCTCGATGTCATCTTCCTGTTCGAAGAAACTCCATCCCGCATCGCTGTTCCATTCCAGCGCCACGAAAAGCAAGGCAAGCACCAGGATCAGTCCCAGCAGGAACCCCTGTATCCGTCTGCCTTCTAGATCGGCTTGATGACTTTTCTTCGTCTCCATAATAAATCCGGCTTTCTTCCGTTTATATTTTGCAAAGGTAACAAAAAAGTAAAAAGGTAAAACAGTAAAAAGGCAAATAATCGGCGAAATTAAGAAATATTTTGTATCTTTGCAGCCGAATTGTATATTTTTTGATGTTGAGAAGATTAAGGAATACAAAAGTAGCCCGCCACCTGATGACGGCAAATAACAGAAGACATTGCCCAGTCTGCGGTCATTCGGCTGCACGACGATGCCCTGCTGCACTCATCACCCTTCTGTCATTTCTCTTTCCTCTTTCCTCTCTCCTTTCCCCTCTTCATGCCCAGGAGAGCCAGACGGCCTACAACTTCCTCCGTCTGCCGGTGAGTGCCCACGTGGCAGCCTTAGGTGGCGACAATATCACCCTCACCGACGATGATGCCACGCTCATCTTCCACAATCCCTCGCTCATCAACGGAGTCAGCGACAAGACCGTCAACCTGAACTACATGACCTACATGGAAGGTTGTAAGACGGCTAGCGCAGCCTTCGTCAAGGGTATCGGCGACAGAGGCACTTGGGGCGTCATCGGACAATACATGGACTACGGGACACTCTACGAGACTACCGCCGACTATCAGGAGCTGGGCAAGTTCTCTGCCAGAGACTGGGTCCTCGGCGGCTCCTTCGCCTATGCCCTCACCAATACCCTCAACGGCGGCATCACCGCCAAGATCATCTCATCGCATATCGCAGGCTACAATTCGATGGCCGTCAGCTTCGACCTTGGACTGAACTATTATAACGAGGATAACGAACTGAGCCTCTCTGCCGTAGCACGCAACCTCGGCGGACAGGTAAAGGCCTACGACGATAACTTTGAGCGTATCCCCCTTGACCTGCAGGTGGGTTTCTCCAAACGCTTGGGCAAAGCCCCACTACGGTTCTCAGCCACCTTGAGCCGTCTCAACAACTGGGACGAGGCCTTCGGGCGCCATCTTAGCGTGGGAGCCGACATCCTATTGTCAGAACAAATCTACGTGGCAGCAGGCTATAACTTCCGCCGAGCCAGTCAGATGAAGATCAGCGAGAGCGATGGCTCCTCAGCCCACGGCGCAGGCCTCTCCATCGGTGCTGGCCTTTCTCTGGAGCGCTTCAAGCTCCACGTGGCCTACGGCAAATACCACGTCAGCGCCAGCAGCCTGCTCTTCAACGTCAGCTACACACTCTGAACTATGAATTATGACATGAACTATATAAGCGTATGAAAAAGATTACCATTGCCATCGACGGCCACTCTTCGTGCGGTAAGAGCACGATGGCCAAGGACCTCGCCCGTGAGGTCGGATATGTCTATGTCGACACGGGAGCCATGTACCGTTCCGTCACCCTCTATGCCCTACGCAAGGGGCTGTTTCTAGAAGACGGCAGCGTCAATACCGATGCCCTCCAGCAACAGATGGAAGACATCCACATCTCTTTTAAGTTCAATCCCGAGACAGGCCGTCCCGACACCTACCTCAACGGCGAGTGCGTCGAACAGGATATCCGCTCGCTTGAAGTGTCCAACCACGTCAGTCCCGTTGCAGCCATTCCTTTCGTTCGCACGGCGATGGTCGCCCAGCAACAGCAGATGGGCAAGGACAAGGGTGTGGTGATGGACGGTCGCGACATCGGCACCACCGTCTTCCCCGATGCTGAATTAAAGGTCTTTGTGACAGCCTCTGCAGAGGTACGCGCCCAGCGCCGCTTCGACGAACTCAAGGCCAAGGGGATGCCTGCCGACTTCGACGATATTCTGAAGAACGTCAAGGAGCGCGACTACATCGACTCCCACCGTGAGGTCTCTCCCCTGCGCAAGGCCGATGATGCCATCGAACTCGACAACTCCAACATGACCATTCTCGAACAAAAACAATGGCTCCTCGACCGTTTCAACGAAAGAGTATCTGCCGTTTAATTGTAATCATCCGCAAACCATAAACTGTAAACAAAATGAAAAAAAAAATCCTCGCCTTAGCCCTTGCCCTTGGCACGGCCTTTGCCGCCCATGCCGGCGGTCTGATGACCAACACCAACTACCACATCGCCTTCGACCGCATGTTTGCACGCGGTGCCACCTCGGAGATCGACGCCGTGTTCAGTAACCCAGCCGGCCTCGCCTGGGGGCACGATGGCCTGCAGTTATCACTCAACTTCCAGAAGCCCTGGCAGCGTCGTAACATCGAACTAGGTGGTAAGACCTACGAGGGTGTCGCTTCGGCTCCCATCGTGCCAGCCCTCTTTGCCGCCTACAAGAAAGACCGCGTCACCCTCTCCGGGATGATCGGCATCGTGGGCAGTGGCGGTTTTGTTGAGTATAGCGAGGGCGTGCCCATGTTCAACGTGCTCATGCAGAGTATGCTTGCAGCCAACGGCATTACGCCTAATCAGTACACCCTCGACTCTGAGATGAAAGGCAAGCAGTACATTTACGGTGGACAATTCAACTTCACCTACAAACTCCTCGACTGCCTCTCGGCAGCCGTCGGCGTGCGTGCCAACTATTACGACGGCTACTATCGCGGCCACGTGATCGCCAAGGACCACCCACAGTTGGGCGAGTTGGCAAAGCTGCTACTCGATGTCGATCAGAAGGGCTGGGGCTTCACGCCGATTGTCAGCATCAACTATCATCAGGGGCCCTTAACGCTGAGTGCCCGCTATGAGTTCCGTACCAAGCTGAATCCTAAGAACGACACCAACATCCTCGAAGCCGGACTCGGCGACGCCACCATCGCTGCTTTGGTGGCAGCCGATCCTCAAGGCGCACAGGCGAAGTTGGGTGCTCTCCACTCACAACTTAGTGGCTACACGACTCCCTATCAGGATGGCGTACACACGCGCTACGACATGCCAGCTCTGCTCGCCATTGCTGCCGGCTATGAGTTCTCACCCAAGTTTCGTGCTGCTCTCGAATATCACTTCTTCGACGATAAGAACGCCAAGATGGCAGGCGACCGTCAGGACGAGCTCACGCACGGCACACATGAGATTCTTGCCGGTGTCGAATACGACATCAACGAGAAGTTCACTGTCAGCTGCGGTGGTCAGCGCACCGACTACGGTCTCTCCGACGGCTACCAGCAGGACACGTCGTTCGCCTGCGACAGCTATTCTGTAGGCCTCGGTGGTGCCTGGCACATCAACGAGAAGATGCGTCTGAACGTCAGCTACTTCTGCTCGCTCTACAGCGACTACGAGAAGCAGGCCGCTTACGGTCTCGAAACCTTTTCACGCACGAACCACGTCATCGGCGTCGGCCTCGACTACAAGTTCTGAGCGCCTCCTGTAGTAAAGACCCTCTCATTGATGACGATGGCCCAGAGTATGATAGGCACCATCCCGAATCGGGGTGGTGTCTTTATGCGATGACAGCGATGACAGTTGACAGTGTCATCGTTCGCGCTATCGACAGAGATACTTATTTATATTATAACTATTTTCAGTAAAAATAAGTCTGTAAAGGGCACAGGGATGACAGGTGTCAACTGTCATCCTGTCATCGCTGTCTGTTTTTTTACAAGTCAGTATGACGTTCGTAATGCTGACGGGTGGATAGGGCAACGACGGGGTTTGGGCTAAGTAAAGTGTCACTTTCAAGCAATGAAACCCCGACTTTAGGCTAAGTAAACTCCTGAGACTGGAAAAGCACAAAAAAAAGGCAGTCACTTGTTAAGCGGGTTGTGGAAGTGTTGAAGTATCAGTTGTTTTGTTAACTATTGAATATGAGGCGAAGGATAGTAGTCGTCTGATCGGTGACACGGAAACGGTTGTCTGTACGGAGGCCGACAAGCCAGAGAATGGTGCCTGTAGCATCGGTGACCACCAGCTGGCGGCGCTTCTCAAGAACGGAATACTTACAGTCGGTCAGGAAGTCGCTGACAAGCCGATGGCCCTTCATGCCAAAGGGACAAAACATATCGCCTTCACGGATGGGGCGGAGGGTCAAAGGGAACTGTATCTTTGATTGATCAAACGTTGCACAACCGCTTGTTTTTGAAATAATTATATTCGTAGACGTTTCAACTTTCAGAAGGTGTTTGTCATCGATACGGTAATTGCCTGGTTCAGGTATGAGAACAGAAGGCAAGGGAGCGGAAATAGGTTCGATGACAAGGCGGCCGCGATCGATTACAAGGATATGAGTGGGGGAATTAAACTCCCTACCCGACTCGCCATCGAGACAGGTAAGAAGTTGCTCAATCTGAGAACGGTTGAAGCCTATTGGTGAGAGAATTTCATGAAGGAGAGAAAGGGGGGAAGGAAAATCTTTGATGGAGGAAAGAGGCAGAGTCTCCGGTTTGAGACATAGGTCAGTGAAAGAAGCATTATAGACCTTCTCGGCCTCAGAAAGGTAGGTGGCGGAGCGGGCAATGTTATCGGCTGCACCGGGATAGAGCTGTTCTAGGAGTGGCAAAAGTTGCAGGCGGATCTTGTTGCGCAGTACATCGGGCTGCAAATTGGTAGAGTCGGTGACATAGTCCTGACCGATGGAATCGAGGTATTCAAGGATTTGTTGGCGACTGACAGCAAGCAATGGACGGACAATGATGCCGTTACGTGGTCGGATGCCCGTCAGCCCATGAATGCCAGCGCCCCGGAGGAGGTTCATAAGCAACGTCTCGACAGCATCGTCACGATGATGGGCCACACAGACAGCCTCGCCATCAAGATCCTGAAGCAACTGATTGAAATAACGATAGCGCAAGTCACGTGCTGCCATTTCAATGCTTACTTGATGGATAGATGCGTATTCGACTGTGTCAAAATGTATTAAGTGTATAGGGACGTTCAAATGAGTACAGAGATTCTTGACGAACTGTTCATCGCGGTTGCTCTCATCGCCCCGCAGATGAAAATTGCAGTGGACAGCCTCGACACGATAGCCCAATGCCAACAACACCCTCAACAATGCGACGCTGTCGGCACCGCCGCTGAGTGCCACGAACTGCAGCCCTTCTTTTGTCAGCAGCCCTTCTTTTCTGATGAAAGCATCAACTCTGTCCTCCAAAGTAATCACAATTACTCATTACTCATTAAATTATTCCACATATAGCACCAACCCCTTGAGATACTCGCCCTCAGGATGGTAAATGTTGATGGGATGGTCAGCAGGCTGATGGAGTTGATGGAGAATACGCACTTGCCTGCCGGCCTGGGCAGCAGCCGTGAAGACGGCATTGCGGAAATGATCCTTGGTGACCACCTGAGAACAGCTGAAGGTAAATAGGATGCCGCCATGCTGAATCTTCTGCAACGCCTTCATATTCAGACGGGTATAGCCTTTCAGAGCATGATGAAGAGCACCGCGATGCTTGGCAAAGGCCGGGGGGTCGAGGATGATAAGATCATACTGATCGCCAGCCTGCTCCAGATACCGGAAGGCATCTTCACAGAAAGCTTGATGACGTGTATCACCGGGAAAATTCAGTTCGACGTTGCGGTTAGTAAGTTCAATAGCCTTGGCACTGCTGTCGACGGAATGGACGAGTGTGGCCCCGCCCCTCATGGCATAAAACGAGAATCCACCGGTATAACAGAACATGTTCAGCACCCGTTTCCCTTTAGCAAAACGCTCAAGCAGGAGTCGGTTCTCGCGCTGGTCGACGAAGAAGCCAGTCTTCTGTCCTCGCAGCCAGTCGACATAGAAGTGCAGCCCGTTTTCTATAGCAGTATTATCCTCGCTGCCGCCGTAGATAAAGTAACTCAGTGAACCGTCACCGCCCGTCTCGGGCTCGTCGTTTCTCATCTTACCTGGCAATGTAGTTTCACTCTTATAGTAGACATGGGCAATCCGGCCGTCCATCACCTGTATCAGCTGGCGGGCGACGGCCTCACGACAGAAGTGCATACCCACGCTGTGAGCCTGCAAGACAGCAGTTCGGTCATAGACATCGATAATCAGTCCGGGCAGCATATCCCCCTCACCGTGCACCAAACGGTAGGTGTTGTTATCAGACCTGTCAGCGACGCCGATGGCCTGGCGTACATGGAGAGCCGAACTGAGGCGACGCGCCCAAAACGCATCGTCGATGGATTCGTCGACGAAAGACAGCACACGAACGGCAATCGACCCCGCCTGATAGTGTCCTACAGCGATGAAATCTCCCTGATCGTTTACGACTCTCACCACATCACCCTCGCTGATGCCTTCGTCAATATGAAGGATGGCACCCGAGAACACCCAGGGATGGAAACGGAGCAGACTCTCCTCCTTTCCGCGTTTAAGATAGATTTGTTTCATCTTTTGTTTCATTATCCGGCTGTATCACCAACTCATAGTCACCGGTGGCCCGCAACCGTTTTACCTCATTGTAAATTCGTACACATGCCCATGCGTCGATAGCTGCATAGACCATCTGGCTCATTTTCAGCTCGGACCGTTCCCAATTCGACAGGCGTTCGCTTTTGCTGATGCGCTCGCTGAAGAGGTTGGCATAGATTTTCACCAGACTCTGATCCTCAATGCCTAGTTCGAGCACCATCTGCTGTAGGTCGATGAAACGGCCTGCTTTGAAGGCACCGAGCTGACGGAGTGACAGCATGTCATTGTTCCAAGCCAGTCCCACCTTTGTGACCGTCTCATCGGCCAAGAGCCGCATGACCGCCGGACAGAGGCCAATGCGGTTGAGGCGAAAGAGAATGCAGTCGGTAAGGGTGGCCACCTGCAGGAGTGCACAACGGTAATGCTTGCCTTTCTCGAAAGCCGGGCGCGTCTCCGTGTCAAAGCCCAGAATAGGTTGTGACAGCAGGTAATCTACGGCCCGCTCAGCCTCTGCGGTTGTGTTCACTACCGTAATCCTGCCATAGAATTCCACCCTCTTCAGATGGAGAAGCATGGTCTTGTCAACCTTGTTATATATTAACTTTTTCATTTCTTGGTGCAAAATTACAAAAAAAACAGCATTTTATGATGAAATCTAAGTTTTTTCAACTACTTTTGCATCAAAATTAGTGAAAGTGACATTGATATGGTAAAGAAAAAGAAAGAAAACAAAGCCCGAAAGCAACAAGATACAAGCCTGGCAGAGGTATTGAAATTTGACTTCATATTCCATAACGAGCGCCTGAACTTCATCCTTGGCATCCTGATAGCAAGTGTAGCCATATTCCTAGGGCTGGCATTCGTGTCATATCTCTCTACTGGCGCCGTCGACCAAAGTATGATCGAGAATCCACAGGAGGGAGAGATCCTGAACCAACACCATGAGTTCATAAATACCTGCGGTAGTTTGGGCGCCTACGCCTCTTGGTATTTCATCAAGAGATGCTTTGGTTTGGCGGCATTCCTCATTCCCCTGTTCCTACTGCTCTTAGGCCTACATCTGGTACGAGCCTACAGACTGAACCTGCTGAAGTGGTTCTTCTCGCTGATGCTCCTCATGATTTGGGGGTCGGTAGCATTGTCGCTGTTGCTTGCACCGCTGTTTACAGATGCCTGCTACAGTCCGGGTGGTGACCACGGCCTATATGTCTGCCAATATCTCGGCAACCTCGTGGGGACACCTGGTCTGACGGCCATTCTAGGCCTGACGGCCATCGCCTTCCTCACATACCTCAGTGCAGAGACCATATTCATCATCCGTAAACTATTGAACCCGAGCAAGTTCGTCGATAAGATCAAATTCAAGATTACCAACAACGATCCCAACGAGCAGACCGACTCCTACGAGAATCAGATGATAGACGAGACCGACGAACCAATAGTGTTCGACGATCCTGCTGAGCAGACGGTAGAGTTTCTCAAAAACGGTGAAGCAGTGGTCAACGACATCGGCTACCAAAACAATCTTCAGCCCAAGCAATCCGACAGAAAGGAAATCGTCAACACCCCCGATGTAGGTCTTGAGATTGAAGAGGTAAAAAACGAGGAGAACGCCAACAAGAAGACCGTTGCCCCGGCTCTGGAGGATCTGGAACCCTACGACCCGAAGCGTGATCTGGAGAACTACCGCTATCCCACGCTCGACCTCCTGAAGAAATACGACAACGATGGTAAACCCTATATCGACATGGCCGAGCAGACCGCCAACAAGAACAGAATTGTTGACGTACTTCGTACCTTCGGCGTTGAAATTTCGAGCATCAAGGCGACCGTCGGACCCACAATTACCCTCTACGAGATCACACTGGCCCCCGGCGTGCGTATCTCGAAAGTCCGTTCACTCGAAGACGACATCGCCCTGAGCCTCTCCGCCCTCGGTATTCGTATCATCGCCCCAATTCCTGGCAAGGGAACCATCGGTATTGAGGTGCCTAATGCGAAACCTTCGATAGTATCGATGGAATCGATCCTCAATTCCAAGAAATTCCAGGAATCGACAATGGAACTGCCCTGTGCCGTCGGAAAAACCATCACCAATGAGGTGTTCATGTTCGACCTCGCCAAGGCGCCTCACTTGCTCGTGGCCGGTGCTACGGGACAAGGTAAGTCCGTTGGTCTGAACGTCATCATTACCTCTTTATTATATAAGAAGCACCCCGCAGAACTGAAGATTGTGCTTGTAGACCCGAAAAAGGTGGAGTTCTCGATCTACAACCCACTCATCAACCACTTCCTGGCGAAGGTGCCCGATGACGATGCCGATCCCATCATCACCGACGTGACGAAGGTAGTGCGCACACTGAACTCTCTCTGTAAGTTGATGGATAAACGTTACGACTTGCTGAAAGAGGTCGGCGCACGTAACATCAAGGAGTATAACAAGAAGTTCCTGGAGCGAAAGATCGTTCCCCAGAATGCCGATCCCAGCTGTATGGGACATGGCTTTATGCCGTATGTCGTGGTGGTCATCGATGAGTTCGGAGATCTGATCATGACTGCCGGCAAGGAGATTGAGTTGCCTATCGCCCGTATCGCCCAATTGGCCCGTGCCGTGGGTATCCACATGGTCATCGCTACACAGCGTCCTACAACGACCATCATCACGGGTAACATCAAGGCAAACTTCCCAGCCCGTATCGCCTTCAAGGTGAGTGCCGGCATAGACTCGAAGACCATTCTCGACCGCACAGGTGCCCAGCAACTGATAGGAAGAGGCGACATGCTTTATCTAGGTGGTGCAGAGCCTATCCGTGTGCAGTGTGCCTTTGTCGATACACCAGAGGTGGAACGCATCAATAATTTCATTGCCGACCAGCAGAGCTATAATATGCCGTTTGAATTGCCCGAACCCGACACCGCCGAGGCCGACTTAGGCGATGGTGGCGACAAAGACGTAGACATGCAGCACCTTGACCCTCTGTTTGAGGACGCTGCCCGCCTTATTGTCATTAACCAAAGTGGTTCAACCTCGCTGATACAGCGTAAGTTTGCCATAGGCTACAACCGCGCTGGCCGACTAATGGATCAGCTGGAGAAGGCCGGTGTCGTAGGTTCCGCGATGGGGTCGAAGCCTCGCGAGGTGATGATTCAGGACGAAATGAGCCTGAACAACTTGCTGAGCGCACTGAGATGATTAAGATTTCATAGTTTAGAATAAGAGTTTAGATATGATTACATTAAAAGAAAGATTGAGAAAGGTAATGGGAATGATATCAGTTTCGCTTTTATCGTTTACCTTTTCAACACCTGCACAGGCCCAGACAGCCAAAAGTGTGCTTGACAAAGCAGCCGCAACTATTTCCGTCAAGAACGGTGTGAAAGCCAACTTCAAGATGTCGGGCGGAATGGGTAGCAGCTCTGGCACCATTGTCATTAAGGGTAAGAAGTTCCATGCCACCACCCCTCAGGCAAGTATTTGGTTTGACGGGAAAACCCAATGGACTTATATGAAGAACAACGACGAGGTGAACATCAGCACACCTACCGAGGCACAGTTGCAGGCCATTAACCCATATAACTTTATCACCTTATATAAAAAAGGATATAAGTCGACGATGAACAGCAGTGGCAGCAGCTATGTGGTTCACCTAACGGCGACTTCGGCAAATAACAAAATCCAAGAACTGTTTGTCACTATCGACAAGAAGAGCTATCATCCTACGCAGGTGAAGCTTCTGCAAGGAAAGAAATGGACTATCTTCGATATCAGCGACCTGAAGAAACAGAACACCCCTGACAGTGAGTTCCGATTCAATGCAAAGGACTTCCCGCAGGCGGAGGTAATTGACTTGAGATAGTTCATAGTTTATATAGTTAAATGTTTACGGTCTACAGAGATGAATCGATTCAAGTTATATCAACTACTACGTAAGAATACGAACCTGAGTTACAAGCGCAGTCCGATCTTCGAACAGAACAAATGGGCAAAGGCCATCTCCTATTTCGGTGCAGCCCTGTTTGCCATCTACCTGATTCTCTACGGCTGCATCATCGCCATGACTGCAGAGGGAGAAGCTGGACGCATGATTTCGTTCATGCCGATTATTTTGGTGATAGACTTCCTACTCCGCTTCATCGTACAACAGACACCCGGTATGATGGTGAAGCCTTACATCCTCATGCCCATCTCGCGCTATACCGCCATCGAATGCTTTCTGTTATCTTCATATGTCAGCGGTTACAACTTCCTCTGGCTCTGTATGTTCGTACCCTATTCCATCATCCTGCTTTTCGCTGGTGCCGGTTTCTGGCCCATCATGCTGGAGCTGGTGGCCTGTTTGCTGCTGATGATGGTCAATAGTCAGATTTACCTGTTCTTCCGTACACTCATCAACCGTAAGGTGGTGTGGTTCCTGCTAGCCTTGGCTTTCTATGCCATCCCGTTCATCCCATGGATCATGAATTACAACAAGCGCGGTTTCGAACGAATGATCGACCTCTATGCCGAAGCCGGGCGCACATGGTGGTTCCTGCCTGCCGTCATCCTCCTGATGGGAGTGCTGTTCATCGTCAACCGATACTTCCAGTTCAAGTATGTCTATGAGGAAATCTCCAAGAAAAAGGAGCATGAGCTTAAACGGGTGTCTCAGTTTGCCATCTTCAACCGTTTCGGACTCATCGGCGAATACCTGAAGATCGAGCTGAAGTCGAACCTTCGTAACAAGACCATGCGAAGTCGCTGTATCATGAGTCTGGCACTAATCATCGTGTTCTCGATGCTCATCGCATACACAAACATATACGACAATGTGATTATGACCAACTTCTGGTGTCTCTACTGCTTTGCCATCTACAGTGTCACCACGCTAATTAAGATCATGGGACAAGAAGGCAACTATATCGACCTACTGATGATGCACCGTGAGAACATTATCGCTCTTCTTAAGGCAAAGTTCTGGTTTTATAGTGCCGTCCTGCTCATACCGTTCCTGATCATGCTACCGGCTGTGTTCACTGGCAAATTTACGCTGCTGATGCTTGTAGCCTATATGCTGCTGACTGCCGGACTGCTACACTTCGTCATCTTCCAGTTGGCCGTATACAACAAGCAAACCATCCCCCTTCAGTTGAAAATGACTGCCAAAGGAAACTTCGAGAACGGTATGCAGCTGGTGATTGAACTTGTGGCGCTATTCGGTCCCGGTGCCATTGCCACCATTGGATTCCTACTCGTAGGTGAGACTTACACCTTCATCTTCATGGCCCTGTTAGGACTGGCGTTCATCGTCACCCATCCCTTATGGATTCGCTCCATCTATCATCGTATGATGCAGCATCGCTATGAGAACATTGAGGGCTTCCGAACCACTCGCCAATAACTTTTTTGAAGAAAACCTCAAAAAAGTTTGGTGGATTGGAAAAAAGTGTGTACCTTTGCACCCGCAAAAGAAAAAGATGCACCCGTAGCTCAGTTGGTAGAGCACCTGACTCTTAATCAGGGTGTCCAGGGTTCGAGCCCCTGCGGGTGTACTAAGGAGGTAAGCGATCCTCCTTTCTTTTTGAAATATTGATGCACCCGTAGCTCAGTTGGTAGAGCACCTGACTCTTAATCAGGGTGTCCAGGGTTCGAGCCCCTGCGGGTGTACAAAGCACAAGAGGTTGCCGATATGGCTCAGTTGGTAGAGCAACGCATTCGTAATGCGTAGGTCCCCGGTTCGAGTCCGGGTATCGGCTCAGCAAAATCAAGATTCTTTATTTCGCGGAATTAGCACATCGGTAGTGCACGGGCTTCCCAAGCCTGGGAGGCGGGTTCGATTCCCGTATTCCGCTCTAAGGTTACCTTAGCTTTAACTGATCACCCACTCTAATTTGGTAATCAGGTGAAAGACGATTTTTCTTATACAGACTCTTCAGGCGGATGCCATATTTCTGAGCGATGGAATACATCGAATCGCCCCTACGCACGATATATGGTCGGTTTTTGTATTCCTTTGGTGCCTTTTTCTGTTTCTTCTTAAGCCAAATAACCTCTCCCTCTTCCAGTACATCTCGCTTATCACGTTCATTGTAGCTGGCCAACTTCCGATAGCTGATGCCCATTTCATCGGCAATCGACTTGAAGGAATCACCCTTCTTGGCGATGATATAATAGTTTTTGTTGTAAGATTTGATGATATGCTGAGGATTCCCACCCGAAGGGGTCTTCGCATGACTATCAATGAAATGGTCATAGTCCTTGGCTGTGTCGTACTGGTAGAGTTTGTAGAGCTGGATGATGCTGATCAGCCTATCGGCATATTGCGGATGGGTGGCATAACCTGCCGCCTTCAGTCCACGTGCCCAACCCTTATAGTCAGTGGTCTTCAGCTTGAAAAGCGACTGATAGCGCTGCCTACCTGTGAGGAACTGCGAATGATCTTCGTAGGAGTCATAGACACTGTCGTAGGCGCGGAAACACTCGCCACGCTCATCATCATCATGATAGGTACGCTTACCAGACCACCCGTTACACTTGATGCCGAAATGGTTGTTGCTTTTCCTCGCCAGGTCACTCTGACCAGCCCCACTCTCAAGCAATCCCTGTGCCAAGGTAATGGAAGCAGGAATATGATAACGCTGCATCTGGCTGATGGCTATGTCCTTATATTGGTCGATATACTGCTGATATGTCTGATTCCATCGCATCTGCCCATGTGCCAGAAAGGTGACAGTGAGGGCGGCGCAAACAAAAAACTTCCTCATAATTCAAATTTTTGTGCAAAAGTAATGAATTCTCTCGATTTATTCGTAAATTTGCAGAAAATATTACCATCTATGAAAGAACTTGAACTAAAATCGGTCATTCAAGAGTGCCAGTTAGACGAACTGACAGCCGAGGAGCAACAACTTATTGGGCTGGCTATCGAAGCCACAGACCGCAGCTATGCACCCTACTCCCATTTCCATGTCGGTGCAGCAGTGAGACTTGATAACGGAGAAGAAATTATCGGCTGCAATCAGGAAAATGCTGCCTATCCATCGGGACTTTGTGCTGAGCGTACAGCCCTTTTCACTGCCGGCGCCCAATATCCGGATACCCCTGTGAGAATGCTGGCTATTGCTGCCCGGGGCACCGACGGAGAACTTACAGACAATCCCACTGGTCCCTGCGGCAGTTGCCGACAGGTGATCATCGAATCAGAGACACGTGCGAAACACCCTATCCGTATCCTTCTATACGGGCAACGGTGTGTCTATGTCATCGATGGAATCAGGAAACTGATGCCCCTCACCTTCTCGGAATTCTAATAGCAACCGAGTCCCTGGGCTATTGAAAGAGAGTCGAGACGGAAGTCGTAGATAAGGTTCTCTTCGTCGATAAGTACGAAGTGCTGCTTGCCTTGGACAGAATCCTTAGGCGTCTCCCAGATAATGTTCTCGAAACGCTCCTTTTCTTCAGTAACTTCCGGTGTACGCATCAGGCATGACCGGAAGAGATAATCGAATGTTCCTATATCTTCACCATCCATATCTCCCATCACCACATCGTCAGCATAACCCGTCATTATCGTGCTGTCACAGGTCAAACGAAGAGGCATCGTGGTATTACCGTAGAAATTGGTAAAGCGCAAAGCCGCTCCACGATCAGCTGCAAAAGGATAAAACTGCGCTATCGTACAGCGATTGATTTCTGCGATTCCACCGGACAAAGAGAGACAGTGGCCACCCGTGTTCGTCAGTTGGCAATGATTGAGGCGCACATGGGCATTAACAGCTTCAAGTCCAGCCATCTGACAGTTATGAATCACGCAATGTTCCATCTCAAGTCGGTAGCCGATAGAGTCGAGTGCCGCAGAATCACAGACAATCGCATCAATCGGGTTCAGGATTTCAGTACGCAAGAAACGGTTGCCATGTGACGTCTCACGGAAACGGATGCCCTTCCACTGACCACTCACACGGTCGTAAGGAAGATAGTCAAACATGTCGTCCAGCCGGTCACCTCGTATCACACAGTCTTCACACTGCAGTGTGCCAAAGACTTCCAGTCCCGACTGATCATGGAAAAAGAGGACGGTGTTCCTAATAGTCAACGTAGCCCCTTTCTCCACCCGAAGATCACCATATATAACCAGCGGCTGTTCAGACTCTATCACAGAATCTGTCGTAATCACGGGAGAATACAGTTTTCGGGCATCCCAAGACCAGGCACGGAGGTTCACCTTCTGCTCTACACCACTCTCCAGAATAAAAAGGAGATCGTCTTCCACCACAGTAGGCTCGAGCTTTCCAGTCTCAGCAGCTGTCAGCTCCACAAACACCAAGAGGCTGTCTTTGCTGCGGAGTTCCAGATCTGAGACTTGGGAACCGTTAGAGTTGTCCAGATAGATACCATCCATATTCACCCGGAAGCCTGTCTGGTTGCCGCGTTTCAGACGGGCACTCTGTATGCGGATGCCAGTATCATTGTCATTATGCACCCAGAAGGTATAGGTAGACGATGGCGTACGACTGAACACGGTATCCATCATCAGCGTATCGGAAGGGAATGTCAGCCTTAGCCCCGTGCTTGTCGAAAAGTCGTCATTATCCTGACAAGCCGCAATGGCAAAACATATCATGAGAAAATAAAAAATCCGTTTCATCATATCGATAAAACGGATTATTCGTCGGTTTATTGTATTTTACTTACCGAAATAGCGCTTCAGCAGTCCAGCGAAGCCTGCACCATGACGGGCCTCATCCTTTGCCATCTCGTGAACGGTGTCGTGGATAGCATCGAAACCTGCAGCCTTGGCATTCTTGGCGATACGGAACTTATCCTCACAGGCACCGGCCTCAGCGGCAGCTCGCTTCTCAAGGTTCGTCTTCGTATCCCACACGCACTCACCGAGCAATTCTGCAAAACGAGAAGCATGGTCGGCCTCCTCGAAAGCATAGCGCTTGAAGGCCTCGGCGATCTCGGGATAGCCTTCACGGTCGGCCTGACGAGCCATAGCCAGATACATACCAACCTCGCCGCACTCACCGTTGAAGTGGTTACGCAGGTCGTCAATCATCTCCTGTGACACACCCTCGGGCTTGCCGTCACCAATACGGTGAACAGTAGCATACGTGGTCTCACCTTCGTCCTTCAACTCGGAGAACTTCGATGCGGGTGCTTTACAGATGGGGCACTTCTCGGGTGCTGCATCGCCTTCGTAGATATATCCACAAACGGCGCAAATGAACTTTTTCTTCATAATCGTACTTGTTTAGTTATTAATAATAAATAATGTGTAATGTGTCTGTTATTCAACTTCCGTTTGCAAAAATACGACTTTTCTGCTTTCCACCCAAACTTATTTCCTTAATTCATCTTAAAATCGGGAAAGATAATCTGTCCTTTAAGCGTTGTGACAGTTGTGACAGTTATTTTCGCGAAGAAAACAACTTTGAAATTATAATTATATACATATATATATAATAGTATATAGTAGTATTGTTCAGGTGGGTGAATATTTAACTGTCACAACTGTCACAATTGTCACAACATGATTGGCGATGCTGATGAGGACGTTTGAAAATTACTTTACAATTGAGGATATAGGCTGGTAAAGTCGGACTTTAGATAGACTAAAGTGGGAGTTTACTTAGCCTAAACTCCGAGTTTACTGCCTGTAAAGTCCCAGTTTCCTTAGCCTAAAGTCTTGGCTTCGCAACTGTTTGAGAATCAAAAGGATACAGAAGCGACTGCGAGAGGGGTGTGGTTTTGAAAATATCTTACAATCAAATAAGAATAGTATGGCTCACGCCCCCTCTATGTCACGATTTTCTTGACTATTAGTCCTTCTTCACACGGTAGGCCTTCAGCACGGGAACCTCTTCACAGAGGGCATCGGCCAAGAGGTTGGCAACAACCTGAGCGCCATAAATATTATAATGTGTATTGTCCTGCTTGCCCTTCGGCAGGCTGGG
>Ga0247608_10001526_pt1 | contig 31703 bp, 17 predicted proteins | sample 176DNAGHGlowgp2_FD_193490 | JGI IMG/M metagenome (GOLD analysis project Ga0247608, IMG submission 193490) | Sheep rumen microbial communities from Palmerston North, Manawatu-Wanganui, New Zealand - 1766 DNA GHGlow gp2 | ecosystem: Host-associated > Mammals > Digestive system > Stomach > Rumen ...
ACGACAAAGGTCATGAGCACGCTCTCGTCGCCCATGAGCAGCCACAGCAGCACGGCGGGCACAAAGCTCAATGCATAGTGTGCTGGCGAATTCAGTTCGCCAGTCTCTCCGACACCGGCTGCACCCCGCATCACCCGCCACACCACGCGCTGCACCAGCACATACACCACGGCCAGCGCCACGGCGCCCAGCAACGGACTGACACCATACTGCACCAGGAACTCGCCGACCAGGCGGGCGCCACCGCCGGGCACGCCGAACAGCCCGCCAAGGTAGCCGGCATCAAACAACAGCAGCTGGTACTGCTCCTGATAGGCCGTCATGGCCGGATAGGCCAGCCACCAGTAGAGCAGCACACACAGGCCGAAAAGCAGCGAACAGCCGAGCCGCCAGTGGTCAGTTAACCGGTTCATGGGTGTCGGCATTCATGGTCACTATACTGCCGTCGGGCATCTTCTTCTGGTATGTCAACGGATACAGACCCTTCAGGAAGTCGCCTATCAGCGTGCCCTCCATGGTGGCGGCACGACGGCGTGTCTCGTCCTTATAGGTCTGGTGGAGCGTACGGGCACGGGTAGACACACGGGCGGCCTCAGCGGTGTCGCCATGGGCAGCCAGCATACGGGCGTCGCGGTTGACCACAGCCAGCTCGCGGTTGTGGCGCTGTGTCAGCTCCTTCCACGACTGTAGCGAGTCGTTCTGCGGCGTGCCGTGGCCGCTGCTGACGGAGTCGATGACGACCTCAAGGTCGCCAGGCTCGGTGACCACCAACAGCTGTTCGACGCCCATGCGGTAGTGGTAGTCCATCAGCAGCTTGGCTATCATGACGGTGTCGGTGGTAAACTCAAACTTGCCATCCTTAACCTCGACGCTGTCCACATACTCGGCAGTCTGCGGACCATAGAGCGGCACAAGGAAGATGCGCTTGCCGTTGAGCTGCTCTATGCCTACCGTGCCGTGGATGCGGCACTCCTTCTTGTCTGTACAACTGCCCAGCAGCACCACGGCCACGGCAGTCATCATACACCATAAAATCTTTTTCATCTGTATTGTTTAATGCTTAATTCTTAATCCTTAATGCTTATCCTCCCTCAGCCTGACCTTGCCGCGCACGCCGCTGTTTACCTGGCGCATGGCCTCGCGAATGTCGAAGTCGACCTTGCGGCGGGTGAAGTCGGGCACGTTGTACGAGTCGAACAGCGCGTCGTAATACTCCTTCGGGTTGCGCTGCGGCATGAGGAAGGGCTTCGTCACTCGACCACGGTCGTCGACGGATGCGAAATAGAGACGAGCAAACATGCCGTCACCACGCTTAGACGAGAACACAAACCAACGGCTGTTGGCCGACCAGTTGTGGTAGCTGTCTGACGCACTGCTGTTGACCTCGGTCAGCGGCCGCCGCTCGCCAGTCTGCACATTCATCAGCCAGAGGTCGGCATCGGTCTGCATCACGGGGAAATTACTGCGGCTGCTGACACAGTACATCAGCCAACGGCCGTCGTACGAAGGGCGCACGAGGGTATAGCTGCGGTCGTCGCGCGGGCCGTTGAGCAGCGTGTCTGCCACGCTGCCGAAGGTGCCCTTGTCGGCATCAAAGGCGATGCGGCACAGGCTGCACTTCACCTTTTCGTATTCAGCAGGCACCCGGCATGCCTTCGACGTGCTGTAGTAGAGCCAGCGGCCGTCGGGCGAGAAGGCGGGAAATATCTCCAGATGACTGTCGGTCATGAGCGCCGGCGTCAGCAGCAGCTCGTTGGTGCGCACGTCGAGCACCACGACATTGCTGAACGAGTGGTAAGCCTCTATGCGCTGGCCGGTGCCTACGAAAAAGCTCTGGTGGACGGCATTGGTAGCATAGGCACAGTAGTTGCCCGACGGATGCCAGTAGGCATAAGAGCCGGCAGCCTTCGTGGAGTCGGTCTTGGTGTCGAGCCACTGCTGGCGACCATCGGCCAGCTGTATGAGCGTGCCGCCGCCCTCGCCGCGTATCTGCATGGTCAGCTGTGCGGGGTCTGTGCGGTTGGGAGTATGACAGTTGAAGCAACGTCCGGGGACAGCGGTCTCCCGCATGATGGCATACTCGTCGTAGCTATGCAGGTCGCGCTGGTAGATGCCGATGTCGCCGCCCACCTCGTAGCCGGGGGCTATGCGCCGGTATGTGACGCCATACTCGCCTAATGGGTAGGGACTGACACTGATGGTGAAATCCTTATACTGCGTCCACCGGCCGTCCTGGCGCGTGCAGACGGTCACCGTCAGGCGGCCGCCACGGTTCTGCATGGTCAGCGCATGCCAGTCATCCATGTCGAAGTCGGCCCACTCGCCCTGGGCATGCAGCTCACCGCCCTTGCTGCCACGGACGGTGACGTCGACTAAATCGACGTCCGCAGTGGTGATGTTGAAATTCAGCGGGGCCACCTCGGCGGGGATGGTCACGCCCACATAGTCGGGATAGATGGCGGGCAAGCGGTCTACCCGCGTCACGTCGGTAGGTACGGAAGTGCAGGCCACCAACAGCCAACAACCAACAGCCAACAACCAACACCAAACACCCATCACCCGACACCAAACACTCTTTCTCATCGCTCACCTCCTTTCATGCTCATCATGCGTTGCACGTATGCACCATATTTAGTACCCGCAGCCTGGCCACGGCTCTGGATGGTGCGCATGGCGTCCTGGTAGCCTACGGGCATAAAGCGATAGCCACCATACTGCTGGGCCCACGACATGGCCTGCATGACACCCTGCACGTCGCCGCGCAACAGCAGCTCGCCGATAAAATAGTCGAGGGCCATCTTATTGTCGTGGTTGTCTATAAAGAGCAGACCGAATATCTTGTCTTTCTCCGGATAGTTGAACAGGAAGTCGTTCTTGAAGCGCAACTGACGCAGTCGGCCATAGACGGGATGGCGGCTGACGGCAGCATCGTTGTCCAAAAGGTCCTCGGCCTCCTCGGCCCAATGGCGATAGAACAGGGTCTTGCGCAGCAGGGCAAGATACTTCCTCGCGGGCTTATAGTGGCCGTTGACAAGCATGCACTCCACGATGCGCTGAGTGCAGCGGCCACTCATGCGACCGTTGAGTATCGACTCCTGAATGTCAAACATATACCGCTGGGCGGAGTTCACCAGTCCTAAACGGAAGAAAGCTTCCGCCGAGGGCAGGTTGCTGGTCTGGTCGCGGAAGCGGGGCATTATCAAAGCGTCGTCGCCACTCTGGTAGAAGTCAAACTGCCGCTCGGCCAACTGGCGCTTTTGCGACAGCGCCAGATTGACACAGTTTGACCAGAAGGCCGTCTGCACCTCGTGGGCCTCGGCATAGCGAATGACATCGTCCCACCGCTCGTTACGCACCAAATAGTCTAAACGGATAAGCGCATACAGGTCCTTGTCGTAGCCCGACAGTTGGGGCAGCTGCATTGGCGTGCGGTAGTAGGTCAGACCTCCCAGCACCTGCTGCCACGGCCACTGAGGACACAGCCACACATGGGTGGCCCACAGCATGATGGCCATACAGCCCGCCGTCCACACATGGCGCCAGCCGACCTGACACACCCGCACCACGACATAGAGCCACACGACGGGCCCTAATAGCCAGTAGGCTACTGGCACTACGACAACATCCACCCATCGCCAGCCTCTGGGCAGGGGTATGCAACACAAGGCCAGCGTCAGCATGACGGCCACCACGAACGACAACAGCAGGTTGACATCGCCCATGAGCCACCAGAGTAAGAGAGGAGTGAGGAGAGCGGAGAGCAGAGAGAGGAGAGCGGAGAGAGGAGAGAGCATACCACTGCCACGGGTGACGAGGTTGAGGGTCAGACGGTAGATGGCGACAAAGATGAGGGCTAACAGCAGGGCTCCAAGCCAGGGCACATAGTAGAACTGCACGACCATTTCGCCAAGCCAGTCGGCCAGTCCGCCGGCAACACGCACCCGCTCACAGAAATAGTCTGTGGTCCATAGAAACAACTGATACTGCTCCTGATACGACAACGCATGGGGGTAGCCCACTGCCCAGAACAAAAAAACGGCGATGCCCACCAGCACCGACAGTCCTATATCCGCATATCGTGTCACGCTTTTACACATAAACGATGCAAAAGTACGAACTTTCCATGAGACTACCAAACGTTTGGAAATTTATTTACGCACTCCGCCCCACAGACACCAAGGGCCTGCGGGGCGGAGGATAAGGTTTGGAGTTTGCGACTGTCCCATGCCGGGGCACTTTGATTCATTTCCTACCTAAACAATCCCGACGACACAAGCAAAGCAGAGGAATGCAAAAAGACAGACTACTGACACGACTACTATTCTTCAGCAAAAGAATAGAGGAATTGTTCAGGAGACACTACAGGAATACCTGTTTGGGGGAAATGGCGCTTGCTGTCTCTGGTTACGATAACATCACAGCCCGCAGCCACAGCTGCCTCATACTGAAGCATATCCTCAAAGTCTGGCATTGGTGAATCTAAAGCACGTTCGCACTGAGCATCATCCATTGCCGCAATGACGAGGTGAGACTTTATGAATCTGAGCCCATTGACAGCGTTCTCATAACCTACGTTCTTCCTTGCCGTATAGACACAATTGGCAAAGGTAAGCGCTGTGGCATACATCTGTATTTTTCCTACAATGCCCAAGTTGAAGACATTTGACGAGGCTAAGACAAACTTCTCCCTACCTTCAATAATGTCCAACAAGATGTTAGTATCAAGAAACACCTTCTTCATAGACTATACTTCTTTGCAAGGTATTCCATACGGGCCATGTCACCATTAAGGTCGTCTTTGTCAGACGCTTTTCCCCTACCAAAACCTATCATTGCTTGCAGCTCTGGGTCCAGCTCCTCTATCTGCTTCATCACATATTGGCTTTTGCGGTCTTTTGAGCGTGCAAACGTGTTTATCAGCGTCACGATAAACTCGTCGACACTGAGGTTTTGCCGCTGCGCGTATTTCTTGGCATCGTTATATGCTGCCGTGCTTAAAGTAATTGTAGCCATAGACTGCCTCTTTGGTTCGTGCCGCAAAGTTACGAACTTTTTGCCGAACGACCAAAGGAAAGGGGAGATTATTTACACGCACTCCGCCCCGCAGACACTAACGGCCTGCGGGGCGGAGGATAAAGGATTCAGATGCGTTGCACCTGCTTACTTCTTCTTGAAGGCCCACCATGTAGCCTCACCCCAGCCACCAGTGCCAGGAGCAGCGTACATCAGTTTCAGGTGGTCCTCGTCGAGCTGGAGGATTTCAAAGTCAGTCGGTTTCTCACCGCCACCGTTAATCTTGAACGGGAAGAGGATAGAACCGGGGTCGGTGGTCAGTGTGCCATAAGCCCAATTAGCAATAGAGCCATCAACAGAGGCCTGAGCCTTCTCACCGCCCAGCCATGTCACACTGTAGTTACCTCCACGGATTTGCGAACCATCAGCAGCATACGTAGTCACCTTACCCGTCTTCCAGTCGAAGGTCATGTAAGCATCGGCATTCTCCTCACCGGTTGCCACACCCGTATCAGAGTGCTGCAGCTGATTATTCAGTTCTGCGGGCTGAGCACCCCACCAGATGCCACCTGTCCAGTCATCACCGGCAGCATAGCCAGCATTACCCCAGACAGCACCATCCTCACGGAACTCAGTATCCCAAGTCCACGACTTGGAGGCGTATGCAGAGAGGGCTGCCTCATCGTCGCTGTTGGTCTTGAAGGCCCACCATGTAGCCTCTCCCCAGCCACCAGTGCCAGGAGCAGCATACATCAGCTTCAGGTGGTTAGCATCAAGCTGTATAATCTCAAACTCAGTCGGCTTCGTACCACCGCCGTTAATCTGGAACGGGAAGAGAATAGAGCCCTCCGTGGTGGTCAGCGTACCATACGACCAGTTAGCCACAGAGCCATCGATAGAAGCATGACTCTTCGTGCCATCCCAACCAGTTACCGAATACTTACCCTTACGAATCTGGTTGCCGCCAGCATCGAAGCAAGCGATGTTTCCATCGTCGTAGAGCACCATCGTAGCGTCGGCATTTTCCTCACCGGTTGCCACACCCGTGTCAGAGTGCTGCAACTGATTATTCAGTTCTTCGGGCTGAGCACCCCACCAGATGCCACCAGTCCAGTCATCACCGGCAGCATATCCGGCATTACCCCAGACGGCACCGTCCTCACGGAACTCAGTATCCCACTTATAGGTCTTAGAACCATAGGCATCACTTGCGAGCCAACGCATAACGGGCTCCAGTTCCTGCGGCACATAGACGGTAGCAGTGCGCTGACCGATGATGGTGTTGCCATTGAAGTCGAGCGTTTCGATGTAGTACGTCTGCTCTGTGGGGTTACCGCGCTTGGGCACAATCTTGAATGTGCCGTTAGCCTTACCGGCACTCAACACGTTGCGGTTGCCTTCGTCATCCGTCTGAAAGACGGTTACTACACGTGCAGGCGAAGTGGTGAACTTGAAGTAGTTACCGTCGGCAGCCTCCGTAGTATATGTCTCGTCGGCATACTGCACGACCGAGAATCCACTGGCCAACTGCTCGCCCGTGAGACCAGAGTCACCCGGCATGCTTACGTCGTCCTTCGAAGGGTTGCAGGCGGTCAGCAGACCCACCGTGGCAACCATGAATAATATTGATTTTTTCATTTGTCTTCTTTGTTTAATGATTCAACATGATTGGGGGATTACCAGCCACCGTACTCCGAGGAGGCATCCGTCCATCCGTCGTTCTGTGCGACGGTGCCGAGAGCTATCTGAGTTTCTGGCATCTTCTGGAAGCCAGCTGTTGCATTGTAACGAGCAACGTAACCACCATTGTGAGCAGTGTTGGTTGCGGGGCTTCCGCAGTAGTAGATGGGCTGTCCCTCCTGCTTGGCCAGCTGAGTAGCGGCAATATGCCAGCGGCGGATGTCGTTCCAGCGGATGCCCTCACAGGCCAGCTCCCAGCGGCGCTCGTTCTGCAGGGCCTGCAGGGTGTAGCCACCAATGGCGGGCAGTCCAGCGCGTGCGCGTACCTTATTAATACCTGACACTTCCTCCTTCAGCTCCGACTGCATGAGCAGCACGTCGGCGAAGCGGATAAGCACGAGGTCGTGGATGTTAGACAACTGGAAGTTGTTCTCACCAGAAGTATCCCAGTTGCCTGGGTACATCAAGGTTTCAAAACATGCCAAGTAAGGAGGAATCTCTGTCGTACCATCATCTTTCTTCTGCACGAACGAGCCATCGTTCTTAGCACAGATGGGCGACCACTTCTTGCTGTAATAGTCAGTCTCCTGAACAAAATCATCCCAGCCACCATGCTTGTAGTTAGGCATCTCATTCGTGTCATTTACGTCAGCTATTGTAGCCTTCAGACGCATGTCGTTGGGCTCGGCAGCCTTCCAGTCGTTGACGAGGTTCGGAGCCACAGGACCAGCGCCCCATCCCTGTCCGAAGGGGAAGGTGTTGGCATAGTCCTGGCCGCCGCGTACACCGAAGTGCAGTGCGATACCGTTGGCGTAGCCGATGGTGGTGCTCCATGAAGCCAGCTTGTTGAACTTGATGGCAAACAGTGCCTCAGGATTGATGGCGTTGTCATCCTCGACCCACTTCAGGTTCTGACCAGCGGTGTAGGGATAGTCCTTCACCACCTTATTATTCGTATAAGCCCAGAGGTTACGGAAGTCAGACACCAGCTCGTAGCCAGAGTTGTTGACACAGTCGTCGATGTAGGCAATGACATCCTGCTTGGTCAGCGTAGTCTCGTCGTTCAGGGCCACTGAGGTCAGCGGGTTGTAGGCGGTGCTCACCAGTTCGGCCGTCGACGTGCCGTTGCAATAGAAGCCGGTGTAGAACAGCCAGGCACGGCCCAGCATGGCCTCAGCGGTGTACTTGTCGATACGACCGTCCGAGCGGCGTGCATCAGGCAGCAGCTCGCAAGCGTCGCGCAGGTCCTGCAGAATCTGTGCCCACAGCACCTTGACATCACCCTGCTTGGTGTCTGACTGGTCAGGACTGGTAATCAGAGGAACATTGCCATACATAGAGGCCAGTTCGTAGTAATAGAAGGCACGCAGGAACTTGGCTTCGCCAATACCCTTGTTTTTCACGTCTTCACTCATGCCATCAGCTTTATCCAACACATCAAGAAGCGTGTTGGCACGTGCTACGCCCTTGTATCTGTCGGCATAGAACTGGTTGGTCATGTCGGCATTATAGTTACAGAGGAGGTCCTCAGCCTGCATCAGCTTATCGTTGGTGCCACCGCCACCAAACTGGTCATCAGAGGCCAGACAGGCAGCATAGAGGAACGACATCTGGGGGTTAGCGTGTGTCTCGTTTAGGTTCTGGTAGACACCGGCAAGCACTGCCTCGATGTCATCATCCGTCTTGGGGAACTCACTCGTCGACATTTCGCCAATGTTCTTCACATTGTCTATGTCACAGGAAGTCAAGCCAAGGGTGACAGCGGCAGCAGCAAATAAAAATATCTTTTTCATATATCTTGTCATCTGTTTAGGTTATACTCCACAATTGTTATTTCACCTGAGTGATGATGACCGAACGGCTCAGCGAAGCGTCGTTGTAGTACATGTTGTCGACACCACCCTTAGAGTCGAGCACGAGGCAGTCGGCGGCCACGCCGAAGTCCTTGATGAGCGTGTTGTAGACATGCTCGGCACGGGCCTTGGCCAGCTGTGCGTTGCGTGCAGCGGTGCCGGTGGCCTTGTCGGCATAGCCGACGACGTTGAACTTGGTGCCCTTCGGAGCAGCCTTAATCATGTCGGCCACAGCCTGCAGGTTGACGCGCTCGCGGTTGACGACCTCGGTCTTGTTAATCTCGAAGTTGACGAAGTACGGATAGCTCAGGATAGACTCCTTGTTGATGACCTTCTCGACGACGGGCTTGTTGCGCAGGTCGGTGTTCTCGGCACGCAGGCGGTTGACCTCGCCGTTCAGGCGGTCTACCTCAGCGTTGTCGGTCACGTAGACGGTCTTCACCTCAGGAGCGGCCTGGGCCTTCTTCTCCTCCTTGCCCTTGAACTTGATGTTCACACCGACCATGTAGGTGCGGGGCTGCGGATAGTTACCCACGTCGACACCAGTCACCCAAGGTTCATCTCCGTTAAGCGCCATACCATTTTCAGGATCCATACCCTTGTACTTGGTAATGGTGAACAGATTCTTGGCTTGGAAGTAGAGGCGCAGCTGGTTGAACATGCTCTTCTTGAGCAGTTGCTTGGCAAAGTCGTAACCAACGGTAATGTCCTGCATGCGGAAGTAGCCGGCATCCTCGACGTAGATGTCAGAGATAGACTGCCAGTTGACGCCACGGTTCATGGCTGCAAACTGCGGATACTTGTTGCTGGTGCCCTCGCCGTTCCAGTAGTCGAACACCTCAGTGGTGAAGTTCTCGTACTCACCGTCGGTGAACTTACGATAGCTGCGAGCCACCTGCTGGCCGAGTGCGGCATAACCGGTAGCGTTGAAGTCGAAGCCCTTCCAGTTGAAGCCGAGGTTGATACCCATGGTTACATCGGGATGGGGGTCGCCCAGGTAGGTCTTATCATCAGCATTGATGATGCCGTCGCCGTTGGTGTCAACGAACTTCAGGTCACCCACCTTCAGGTCGGTACCCTGCAGTGAGTTGGCGGGGTCGCCGTTGGCCAGCGTAGCAGTATAGGCAGCGAGGTCAGCAGCGTTCTGGATGACACCTGCGGTCTTGTAGCCCCAGAAGTAGCCGATAGGCTGACCTTCCTCGAAGCGTGCCATGTAACCAGTACCCTGTGCCAGCAAGTCGTTACCACCATTATTATATTTCTGCGAGCTGTTGACCTTCGTCACCTCATTCTTATTATAGGCGAGGTTGAAGCCTACGTTGTACTCAAAGTCCTTACCGATGCGGTCGCGCCAGTTGAGGGCCACCTCAATACCACGGTTACGGACGGTACCGGCATTTGCCTTCTGCGTAGAGAAACCAGTAGTCGGAGAAACAGGCACGTCAAGAATCAGGTCCTTAGTGGTCTTTTGGTACCAGTCGAAAGCCAGGCTCAGCTTACCACCGAGGAAACGGGCATCGAGGCCGACGTTAATCTGCTCAGAAGTCTCCCAAGTCAGGTCTTCGTTTGCCAGACGCGAAAGCGAAGCACCCTTTGTGGGGTTGTCCTTGGCATTGCCGAAGGAATACATGCTGTAAGCATCGTATGCAAAGGCAGCCTCGTAAGCAAAGGCGGCCACGTTCTTGTTACCGTTCTGTCCCCAGCCGGCACGCAGCTTCAGGAAGCTGAGCCAAGAAGAGGCTTTCTGCATGAACTTCTCGTTGCTGATGACCCAGCCTGCGGAGAACGAGGGGAACCAGCCCCAGCGCTTGCCGGGAGCGAACACTGAGCTGCCGTCGGCACGGATAATGGCCGAGAACATATACTTCTCAGCGTAGTCGTAGTTCAAACGTCCGAAGTACGACATGCTGCGGGTGTCGCCATAGGGATAGCCACTCACCGTTGCAGCCGTATTGTTCTTCATCAAATCCATGTAAGCGTGTGACAAATCGGGCACAATGGCACTGGAGGCTTTTGCCTCCAGCTGGAATCCGAAGTTCGGGCGGCTCTCGCCATACTCGGTACCGGCGAGGATGTCGAAGTGGTGGTCCTTGAGCTCAAAGCGATAGTTCAGCGTGTGAGTCATGCCCCAGTTCCATCCAGTACCAATCTGGTTGGTTGCCTGGTCAGAAGTACGCATGTCACCCTGGTCGTTGATTTTATAGACGGGCAGATAGGCACGCCATGTCCACGAGTTATGATTATAGCTCACCTGTCCGCGATAAACCAGCCCCTTAATGGGCTGTACCTCAATGTAAGCAACTGCGTTCAGATTCTTGTTGACACTCTTGTTGTTAGCACTCTGGCTGTTTATCAGAGCTAAGATGGGGTTGCTGGCATAAGAAGTATAGTTAAACATACCCATGGCTGACAAGTCACTGTAGCCGAAGTAATCGCCATTGGCATTACGGATTGGGATTAACGGATTAGCACGCAGGGCGGTAGACAGGATATTGCTATACTGATTACCAATCTGGATACCCTGTGTCTGCTTGTGGCCGTAGTAGAGGTTTTCACCAATCTTCACCACGTCAAGCCCCTGGTCGTTGCGATAGATGACGTGCTCGGAGTTCAGGCGCAGGGTGAGACGGCGGAAATCAGATTTGGCATAGTCGCCACCGAAGGTACCGTCCTGATACTGGTAGCCCACACCCATAGAGAACTTTGAACGGCTGCTGCCACCGGCGACACTCAGTGCGTGAGAGGTGGTGATGGCATTCTTGTTGCGAATGGCCTCCACCCAGTCGGTACCAGGGTTGGCACCGCTCTGGTAGTCTTGCAGCAGCTGCTCCTGGCCCTGGAAGTAGTTTGCCCAGTTACGCGGAGTCTCGCCCGAGTTGTAGCGAGCCAGGTCCATGACCTTCATATACTGGCCGGCGGTCAGCATCTGGGGCAGGCGGTAGATGTTCTGCCAACCGATGTTGCCGTCGTAGCTGACCTCGATGCTGCCCTCCTTACCCTGCTTGGTGGTGACGAGGATGACACCGTTGGCGGCTGCCGAACCGTAGATGGCGCAGCTGGCGGCATCCTTCAGCACGTCGATACGCTCGATGTCGGCAGGGTTGAGGTTGTTAATATCGCCACCGGCTACACCGTCGATGACGTACAGCGGTGCGGTGTTGCCGTTAGTACCGGCACCACGGATAGACACCTTAAAGCCGTCACCCGGCTGACCGGACACGGCCTGGATGTTGACACCAGGAGTCTGGCTCTGCAGGGCACCGAGCACCTGGGTGGTGTTCAGCTTGGCAATGTCCTCGCCCTTCACCTCTACGGTAGCACCGGTGACGAGCTTCTTCTTCTGGACACCATAACCGACGACGACCACTTCGTCGAGCAGTGCGTTGTCTTCCTGCATCGTGACGCTCACGTTGGCCTGGTTGCCTACGGGAATCTCCTGGGTCTGATAGCCGATGTAGGAGATGACGAGCGTGGCACCGGGCTTGACATTGATGGTGAAGTTACCATCAAAGTCGGTGACGACACCGTTACTGGTATTGCCCTTCTCCACCACGGAGGCTCCGATGACGGGACCCATGGCGTCAGAAACAGTACCTGTAACCTTCTTCACTGACTGTTGAACAGCCTGAACCGATGCATCAGGTCCGGCTGCCATGGCTGGCGAGTACACACCCATGAGGGAGCATGCACCCATCAACAGCGCTGTTTTTCTGATTTTTTGATTCATACGTTAAGTATTTTTCTTGGATTATTGATAAATACATAGTGGTTGTTTACGAGCAGAGGCCACGCGGCCTCCTCCACGCCAAGCCCCTTGGGCCCGCAATGGTGTTGCTATTCGTCCTTTCTTTCTACTTCATTCGCAGTTAGGTGTTTTAATTATTAATATTATTTATAACGAGTTAATATGGTTGTCTCAAATCACCCCGCAAAGTTAATGTTTTTTCACGAAACGGCAGCGTATTTATTTGACAAATATTGATACTTTCTTGCTTTCGTGGTCTTTTAACACCATTTTTCGCCTGTTTGGCAAACTTTTACGACTACTTGACGCGGCTCATACGGTCTACCTGCTGGCGGATGACGGCGAGGGTGGTGGTGTCGGTGGCGAAGACGGAGTTGAGGCCCTGGGCCTCCTGGGCGGGGTCGTTGGTGTAGGGGTCGCCGGGCTGCCACTGCTCATGCTTGGGCACGGCGAAGCCGCCCCAGCCCCAGAAGTTGCAGCCGGCGAACTTGCCGCCCTGCTCGGCATTGTCGGCCACGAGCGAGAAGACGTACTTGTAGTAGCCGTCGCGGCCTTGGGTGGGCGTGTCGAGGGTGAACTTGAAGCCGTCGCGCGGATAGCCGAACTCCTCCATGACGAGGGGCTTCTGGAGCGAGTCGCAGACGGCCAGGTGCTGGTCGATGTAGGCCTTGGTGTTCTGGCAGGCCCTGGGCAGGTGCTCGATGAGCGAGTCGGGCTTGGCCCAGCCCCAGTTGTAGGGCCAGAGGTGGATGTTGCAGTAGTCGATGTTCTTGTCGGCACAGATGCGGGCCCAGGCGCCGAGGTCGTTCTCGCAGCCCCAGGCGCCCTCGCTGCCTACGGAGATGAGGTGGTTGGGGTCTAAGGAGCGGATGAGCGCCGAGGCCTCGGCGAGCCACCGTTCAAAGGCGGGCAGTGCCTCTTTGGAGAAGGCGCGCGGCTCGTTGCCTATCTGCCACGACATGATGGCGGGGTCGTCCTTGTAGGCCACGTTGGTGTAGCGGTTGGTGCGGCTGAGGATGAAGCGCACGTAGTCGTAGAACAGCTGGTGGGCTTTTTCGTTGGTGGCATACTTCGACATGGCCTCCATGAATGCTGGGTAGCCCACGTCGTCGGGCCTGGGCTGCTTGCCGGCACCGGCATGTTCGAGGTAGAAGCCGTAGCCGCCGCTCCACTCCCACGAGTTGTTCAGGTAGAGCACGGCCACCATCTTTCGCTTGCCCATCTCCATGAGCAGGTAGTCCAGTCCGGCCAGGATGGTGTCGTTATACACGCCGGGCCTAATCTGCAGGGTGGGCTCCACCTTGGTCTTCACGCCGGGCTCGCCGTCGCTGCCCACGAGGATGCGCAGGTTGTCGATGCCCATGCGCTTCATCTCGTCGAGCTCGCGGGCCAGCCGCTGGCGGTCGCCGCCCTGTCCCTCGGAGCCGAGGATAGCCCCGTACCAGAAGTTAGTGCCCACGTAGTAGTAGGGCTTACCGTCGCGCACGAAATGTCCGTTTTCCACGCGTACAAAGTCTCTCTCTTTTTCTGCTGTTTTCTGCTGGCATGCGCCGAGCACTGCTGCCACCATAGTCAATAAGAAAAGCTTTTTCATGTTTTAAGTCTTTAGCCGTGCAAAGATACGAAAATTTTTAAGAACGCCAACACCTTTTGTCCTTTTTTTTGCCAAAACGGCCACGAAGGACGTACAGGACGGTGCGGAAGCCGCAGACAAGCCGCATGTTTGGTACGGGCAAACGGACAGGAAGGTACGGGCAAAAAGGGAGCTTGGTACGACCAAACAGGGAGCTTGGTACGGCCAAACAGGACAATTAGCAGCAGCAGGGTAGTCATGCGCAGCCGCTCCCCTCCCATGTAGGGGAGGGGTTGGGGGTGGGGTCAGTAATTTCCAGACAATGGGAAAGACACGAACCATCAATGAAAGATGCTACAGACCCCACCCCTACCCCTCCCCTTGATGGGAGGGGAGTGCCATCCGGCCTAAATGTACACGTATGCCAAAGGAATCACAGAAGGACACCATACTGCAAAAAGAGACGAAGAAAAAAGCAGAAAGGTACGGCCAAACAGGGAGCTTGGTACGGCCAAACGGACAGGAAGGTACGGGCAAACGAGTAGTTTGGAACGTACAGGACGGTGCGGAAGCCGCAGACAAGCTGCATGTTTGGTACGGCCAAACGGACAGGAAGGTACGGGCAAACAGGACAATTAGCAGCAGCAGGGTAGTCATGCGCAGCCGCTCCCCTCCCATGTAGGGGAGGGGTTGGGGGTGGGGTCAGTAATTTCCAGACAATGGGAAAGACACGAACCTTCAATGAAAGAAGCTACAGACCCCACCCCTACCCCTCCCCTTGATGGGAGGGGAGTGCCATCCGGCCTAAATGTACACGTATGCCAAAGGAATCACAGAAGGGCACCATACTGCAAAAAGAGACGAAGAAAAAAAACAGGAAGGTACGGCCAAACAGGGAGCTTGGTACGGCCAAACGGACAGGAAGGTACGGCCAAACGGACAGGAAGGTACGGCCAAACGAGTAGTTTGGTACGGGGTAGCGGGTAGTTTGGGCGTACCTAACCGTCGGGGAGCGGGCGCTCGCTGTATGGAGAGCAGGCGGGCAACGAACGGAGAGCGGGCGGGCAACGAACAGCGGGCGGGCGCTCGCTGATGGGTCATGGCGGCTGGCAACGGCCAGGCGACAAACCCATAGTCAGGGACAAAGATACGAAAAAGACGGCAGAACGCCAAGCTTTCCGCCATCTTTTTTACGGAGCTTTTCGCCCCAGAGTTAACGACTACGAATTTTTCGAATTATACGAATTGGCCAAAGGCGGCCAGCGGCCCTCGAATTGCACGAATCATGCTGTGCATGGGCGTTTGGGCTTTTCGCATACATCCCTGCTGTCTTAGAACCGTACACTGCATAGGACAATTCGTATAATTCGTGAAATTCGTAGTCAATATCATGTTAAGCTTTCACTTCGCTTACTTAACCACGACCTTCTGTAGAGGTCGTTCACGTTCGGAAGTGAAAGCCACCTTTCACTTCGCTCACTTAATCACGACCTTACGACCGTTCATGATGACGACGCCCTTGTACGACTCGTCAACCTGCTGTCCGGCGAGGTTGTAGCGCGGGCCGTTGAGCTGGACGTTGTTCTTGACGGTGGCAATGCCAGTGATGACGGGCAGTTCGTCGGCCAGATAGAGGCGGGTGAACTTAGCCTCCACGCCAGCCTCGCCCTGCAGCCATACCTGTGCCACAGCGGCAGCAATGGCGGCATTGGCGCTGAGGTCGACATAGATGGCCTGCTCCTGGTCTTCGACGAGGGCAGCGCTCTCGCTGGCAACGGTTTCGTTGTTGGCACCCTTGACACCGAGATTCAGGTAAGCACCTTCGCCACCCTTGACGCTGGCCAGCATGGCAATGGCATACTTGTAGTTCGACCAGTCGGCAGCGGGCTGGAAACCTGTAGAGTAGGCACCGCCGGCACCCGTAATAGCAATGTTAACGGCATCGCCGTCGACGGTACCCGTGGCGCTCCAGCCCCAGCCCCAGTTCTTGATGTCAATGTCGACGGTGGGGTCCTTGGGCTTGTTCTTGTCTTCCTCGACGGCCTCCTGATACTCAGCCTCGGTAGCCAGATAGGCATCCTTCAGCACAACGGTGCCGGCGGGGTTGTTGGGGGCGGTAGCCTGCCATGTCAGGTTCTGGATGTTAACACCCAGCAGGTAGGGCTGGTTCTTGACCAGCTTCACGGTCAGCAGCGTCTTACCGGGCTCGAAAGCGGTCTGCGAGGCGTCGAAATCCTTGAGTTCGAGCTCGTCGCCCGTCTTGCCATTGGTGGTCACACCGTCGGTATAGTTTATGTTGATAGCCGTCTTCAGCTCGCTCTTCTCAATCTTGATGACCACATAGTCGAAGCCTTCGGTAGAGTAAGGGTCTACGGCTGTACCGGTAGTCTTGTCGAAACCTGTCAGCGTCCAGCCACAGCCGCCCCAGCCGTCGGCGGTGTAAGAGATAGTCTGGGTGGCAGCATCGTAGCTGCATCCCCACATCCAGTTAAGATTTGCAAGGTCAAGCTGCTTCTTGGCCTGTGCGCCCAGGGCAACGAGTGCCACGGCAATGAGGGTAAAAAGTTTTTTCATACGCTTTGTTTTTTAGTTATACTTAATGGGTTAATAATGTTGTCTTTGGCCGTAATCGGTGCAAAAGTAGGGATTAAAAACCAAACGCGCAAATATTTACAGGGGAAAAAGCAAGGATGCGGCAAGGAAAGTCAACGATTTGCAAAGAAAGTATCAGCACGGCACGGACAGTCAACCGCGTATTCGCACTGAGGCGGTTGACTGTCCGCGCAGCCGCTCCCCTCCCTTCAAGGGGAGGGGCAGGGGTGGGGTCTGTAACAAAACGATGGTGGAGTCAGTAATCTCATAGTGCGACACGAGATTACTGACCCCACCCCTACCCCTCCCCTACATGGGAGGGGAGCGGCTGCGCGGACGGTCAACCGAGGGTTCGGACTACGCCGGTTGGGCCTCTGGACAATGAATAATGGACAATGGCCAGTCGGCGGTCCATTGTCCATTATTCGTTAGGGTGCGAAGCACTACAGGCACACGACGACCTGCTTGCCCTTATACTGCACGGCGACGGCCTGCTGGGGCTCGAAGGTCAGCGGGCGGGCTTGGTCGGGGGTGACGTAGACGATGTTGAACACGCGCTCCTTGAGCATGCCGGGGAACGAACCCTGACGGTCGGCAAAGGTGACGGTGCGGGCGGCATCGTCGTAGCGGATGTCGATGGTGCTGTACTTGCCCTGCTCGTAGTTGTAGTTGGTGCCCTCGTCCTCGTAGAGCTGGAACGTGCCATTCTGGCCGGCATAGACGTAGAGGGTAATCTGGTCGGCAGGCTTCTCGTCGCTCCACTCCATCTGCGGGCCGTAGGGGATGATGGCTCCCTCGCGGACGAAGACGGGAATGCGCTCGTAGGGGGCATCGACCACTAAGCGACGATTGGACGATGTACTATTTACGTCACGCTCGGCATCGATGACCTTCTCGCCGCTGTAGAGGTCGTACCAGCCCGTCTGCTTGGGGAAGTAGACCGAGCGGTTGCGGGCCTTATAGTAGCCCACGGGGCAGGCCATGAGCGCCGGGCCGAGGAGCCACTGGTCGCCGATGTTCTCGACCTCACGGTCGCCGTTGAAGTCCATGACGAGGGCACGCATCAGGGTGTAGTCCTTGAAGTGGGCCCAGCCGGCCAGCGAGTAGAGGTAGGGCATGAGGCGATAGCGCAGACGGTCGTAGTAGACGAACGACTGGTAGCAGGGGTGCGTGTCGGGGGCGATGTTCCATATCTCGCGCAGGGGGAACTGGCCGTGAGCACGGAACAGAGGGATGAAGGTGCCGAACTGGGCCCAGCGGGTCTGCAGCTCGCGCCACTCTTTCAAGTCCTCGTTCTCCTGGCCGGTCTTGTCGAACAGCTCCTGAGCGGCGACGTAGCGCTTCTCTACACAGAAGCCGCCCTGGTCCATGCCCCAGAAGGGGATGCCCGACATGGAGTAGTTGAGACCGGCGGTCATCTGGGCACGCATGTCCTCCCAGCGGGTACCGATGTCGCCGCTCCAGGTGGCCGTGGAGTAGCGCTGCTCGCCGGCAAAGCCGCTGCGGGTGAGCAGGAATACGCGCGGCTCGTTCTTCTTGCCCTTCCAGACGGAACGCTGGCCGTGGTAGATGGCATCGGCGTTGACCGTCGAGTAGGCATTGAAATACTCCGTCGAGGTGCCGAGGGCCGTGGGGCCGCTGAGGGCCTTGCGATACCACATGGGGGTGCAGTCGCGGACATTGGGCTCGGAGGCATCCATCCACCAGGCATCGACACCGGCAATGCCGTCGTGATTGTACTTGGTGTAGAGGTTCTCGTCCATCTGGCGCCAGAACATCTTGCGGGCGCCGGCATCGTAGGCATCGTAGAACGAGCCACGGAAGCCCAGCCAGTCGTGGATGTCGTCGGCAATGGCCTGATGGTACATCCAACCCTTGGCGTCGAGCTCCTTGTAGTTGTTGACGGTGTCGTAGAACTTGGGCCAGACGCTAATCATGAAGCGGCCGTGCATCTGGTGGACGCTGTCGAGCATGGCCTGCGGGTTGGGATAGCGCGACGGCTCAAACTCGTGGCTGCCCCAGGAGTCGAGCTTCCAGTAGTTCCAGTCCTGCACGATGTTGTCGACGGGTATGTGGCGGCGGCGGAACTCAGCGAGGTTGTCCTCTATCTCCTTGCTCGACTTGTAGCGCTCGCGGCTCTGCCAGAAGCCCAGCACCCACTTGGGATAGAGGGCGGCCTTGCCGGTGAGCGTGCGGTAGCCGGAGATGACGTCGTCGAAGGTCTGGCCGGCTATGAAGTAGTAGTCCATGTCCTGGGCCATCTCGCTCCAGATACTGAGCTGGCCGCGCTGCTCGGCGCTGCGGGGCTCGGAGACACGCAGACCGCAGTAAGCCTCGCCGCCGTCGGGCTGCCACTCTATGCGGAGGTGCGACCGGCGGCCCTTGGCCACCTTGGTGGCAAACTTGTAGGCATTGGGGTTCCAGGCCGTGCGCCAGCGCTCAGGCACCACCTCCTGGCCGTCGATGTAGACACGGACGTAGCCAGAGTAGTAGAGGATGAACTGGTAGAGCTGCTGCTTGCCGCCGCAGTGCTTGTCGTTGCCGTCGTGCTTGTGCTTGCTACAGCAGAGGGGCTCGATGTAGCCTTCGTAGGTGACGGTGGCACCGTCGAGGTTGAAACCCTGGGGCAGGTTCTTGATGCCGCCATTGTCGGTGGCCACGGCCAGCTTGGAGGTCATGGGATAGGCGTACTCGAAGTAGATGGAGTCCTCGTCGCGCTGCAGGCGCTTGCCGTCCTTGTCGACGTAGGTGCCGGTGAGATGGCCCGCACGGCCTCGACGGTCGTAGAGCTTAAAGGCACGGTTGAGCTGCAGGTAGTCGTGGGGATTGCCGAAGCGGCAGTAGCTATACGAGTCCCACAGCAGGCCGTAGTGCTTGTTGGAGAGCACGAAGGGGATGCTGACCTTGGTGTTATACTGGAAGAGGTCCTCGTTCTTGCCCTTCATGTTGAACTCCTCGGACTGGTGCTGGCCGAGGCCGTAGAATGCCTCATCGTCAGGACTGTCGAACAGGGCGTGCCACGTCAGGCCGTTCTTGTGGGCCTCGGACACCTTGGCCAGGTCGACACCTATCTCACGGTCGGGCACACGGAAGGGCCGGAAGGTCTTGCCGCCCTTGTCGGCCTCCTTGAGCAGCAGCTTGCCGGCGGCATCGTAGAACAGGATGCGACCGCTCTTGACGTCGACGCGGGCCTCCACGCCGGCAGCCTTGACGCACACCTTGCTGTCGGACTCGCGGACATCGAACTTGGGCTTCGCGGTCTGCGCCACTATCATGAGGCTCTGCTTCTCAGGCAGCTGGGCCTGCGACGTGGCCTGCACACGGATGATGTTGTCGTTGACTACTTGCAGGCGCACCACCGTAGGGCCGTCGGCCTGCTGACTCTTCACAGGAATGGTCACAAACTGGCCGTCGACGCTGTAGTCGGCAGCCATAAGGGCTGTCGCCAACAGCGTCAAGGCACTCGTGACCAGCATTCTTAGCTGTTTCATGTATTGACTCTTAATATGTTTTAGGGATTTGCTATGCTTGGCTCTGGTCGGTGGCATCGATGATTTCCACCTCGGTGACGGGCAGCGTCATCTTGAAGATGGTGCCGCCGCCGGGATTGTCCTCCAGCCAGATGCGACCGTTGTGGGCTGTGATAATGGCATGCACACGGTCGAGGCCGATGCCCTCGCCGTTGACAATGGGGTCGAAGGCACTGGCCTTGTACTCGTCCTTGATGCCGATGCCGTTGTCGGCCACCTGTATCTGGGCGTCGCCCTGCGACGTGCGGGCCACGCCAACGCTGATGACACAGTCGTAGGGAGCGAAGCGCACGGAGTTGCGGAACAGGATGTCGAACACCTCGGTCAGCAGCGTGCGGTCGAACTCGACATCGAGCTCCTTGACCGTCGAGAGGAAGTTGACCTTCACCTTCTTGTCGGCATCGGCGGGCTTGAAGCCCTCGCAGTATTCACGGGCAAAGGTCACCAGGTCCTGCGTGTGGAGCTCCGGGGTGATGACAGGAGCTTCGACAAATGCCTGCTCCGTGGTGGCATGGCCCATGTCGGCAGCCTTCTGCTGCATCTCGTCGTGCAGCTGCTTGCGCATGTCGTTCATCCACTGCAGTTTCTCCACCTCGCGGCGGGCAGTCTCTACCTCCATGCGCTTCGTCTGGCGCCTGAGGAACCACTTACGCCACCACCAGGCAGCAGCGGCAATGAGGAGCATGTAAAGCAGCACCATCCACCGTGTGCGCCAGAAGGGCGGACGGATGGTGATGTCGAGCTCGGCCTCCTCGTCGCCATAGGTGCCGTCGTCGTTGAGCATGCGGACGTGCAGCGTGTAGTCGCCGGCACGCAGCGAGTTGTAGGTGATATTGGGGTTGAGCTCGGAGGTCTTCACCCAGTTGTTGTTGAAACCTTCGAGCATGTAGACGAAGCGCTTGCCGTTGCTGATGTTGCCGGCATCGCTGGAGAGCTGGATGGTGAACTGGTCGTTGAAGCTAAGGGTGAGCTCGCGGCAGATGTCGAGGGCCTCCTCCAGAATGACACGGCCATTGACCTCGCGGCCTACGGGCACATCCTCGTCGAATATCTGCAGGCCGCTGAACAGGGGGCGTTCCTTGCTCTGGGCATCTGACAGGGCCTTGGGGTTAATGACGTCCAGACCGCCCTGGCCGCCGATGAGGATGAGTCCCTTGCGTGTCAGGCAGGTGGAGCGCTGGTTGTAGACCTCTTGCTGCAGACCGTCGCGGCTGTTGTAGCTGCGCACGGCAAAGGTCCACTTGCCGTCTTCGCCACGCTCAGGGATAATCTTCGATACGCCGTGGTCGGTGACCACCCACATCAGGTGGTCAAGGTCTTCCAGAATGGAGGTGACGCTGGAACCGTAGAGACCGTCGCTCATATCGAGCAGTCGCACCTGCTGGGTCTTCTGGTCGTAGACGGCCACGCCGGAGGCAGAGCCCTGCCAGATAAGTCCGCGCGAGTCTTCGACGACGACGTTCGTAGAACCTATGTTCGACGGCATATTGTCCATGTCGGGCAGCACACGGTTGGCCAGCTGGCCGGTGACGGGATTGACGAAGCACCAGAACCAGCTGGTGCCGCACATGAGCCAGCCCTTCTTTATCCACCAGACGCTGGTCAGGTAGTTGCTGGGAAGCTTGGTGTTGTCGGTGTTCCACGTACGGAACTTGCCGGTCTTCAGGTCGAGCATCTGGATGCCGCCACCCAGCGTGGCCAGCCACATGCGGTGCCACTTGTCCTCGGTGACGCTCCACACGTTGTTGGTGGCCAGCCCGTCGGCCGCGCCTGTCGAGCGCCAGTTAGTGATGACGGCATGGCCGGGCTCTGTCTTCGACAGCTGGCAGCGGATGAGTCCGCCATTATAGGAGCCAAACCAAATGCTGCCGTCGTGGGCCTTGCAGCTGCCCACCATGATGTTGCCCAACATAGGGCTGTTGTCCTTGGTGTAGTGGTTGACCACCTGGTCGGTCTTGGGGTCGTAGACGATGATGCCGTCGGTGTTGCTGCCCAGCCAGTAGAGGCCGTTGTCGTCCTCCTCGACGGTGTTGATGTCGCCCACCTCAAGGGTGCGGATGCTGGCCATGCCCTCGCGGTACTCGTTGACACCGTTCTTGTAGGTGGCTATCCACACGATGCCCCTGCCGTCAATGAACAGCTGGCGGGGAGAGTTGTCGCTGATGGTCGACTCGTCGAACTTGTTGGTCTGGAACTGGCGATATTCGCGACCCTTCATGTCAACGACAAACAGGCCGTCGTGGTCGGTGGCCACCCACAGCCAGCCATGATGGTCGACCTTGACGTCCCACACCTGGATGTGTTCGGGGAAATCCTCAACACCCTTGGCACGCACCAACTCAGGAAGGGTGTTGTACCACCGCTTCTCCTTATCTATATATATATAGGTATAGTGCTCGGCCACCACCCAGATGTTGTGCTGCTTGTCGGCCAGCAACTTGTAGTTCTGGCTCTGCTGCACACCATGGTCGTGCATCCAGGTGTTCTCCCACTCTATGGTGCCCTTCTCACCGTTCAGGTACACCAGCTCGCCGGTGAACGTCAGCAGGAGCACACCGTCGCGATAGTCGGTCATGGTGGCGATGGCATAGTGCGACTTCAGCTCGTTCTTGTTGTAGCCGAGCTTGAACTCGGTGGTCTTCTTCGTCTCGGGGTTATAATAGAAGATGCCCTCCTCGTAGAACTTGAACCAGAAGTGCTTCTTGCTGTCGATGTGCAGGCGCTCTAAGGCGTTGCGTCCCTTCAGGTATTTGGCCACCTCGCGGTTGGCATCGCGATTGAACAGCTCCGTGACGGGGTCGTAGACACAATAGTTCATGCCCTGCTTGAGCCACAACTTCCGGCTATGGTCCTCCATAATCTGGTCGGTGTAGTTGTCACGCATGGTCAAGGTGTCGCGCATGTTGGAGTAGAAGGTTTTCACGCGGTAGCCGTCGTAACGGTTCAGCCCGTAGGCGGTGCCCACCCAGACGAAACCATAGGAATCTCTATAGACGCAGTTGACTTGGGAGTTTGACAATCCGTTACGCGTATCGAGGCGACGGAACTTCATCTCTGGAATCTTGGCCTGCACAGCCAATGGGAGCAGCAAGGTCAAGGCCAATGCCAGAAGGCTTCTTCGTATCATAGTCGGGTTAGTGTTTCTTTTTTAAGTCATGCAAAGTTACGACATTTCCACTATAACGCCAAACAAAACGGCGTTTTTTTGTCCCGTCAGCGCCGTTTGGCTGACGTTTCACGGATAACGAGCTGCTGCGGCACGATGCGTTTGTACACCTTCGGGTCGCCCTGAATGCCCTTGAGCAATAGCTGGCAGGCGGTGACACCCATCAGGTGTGACTGGTCCTCGATAGCCGACATGCGGGGCGTGACGTACTTGGCGTGGGCATCGTCGGTAAAGCCTATCAGCGCCACATCGTCAGGAATGCGCAGTCCCATCTCCTTAATGGTGGTGAAGGCCGCAAAGGCCAGGATGTCGTTGAAGGCCAAGATGGCATCAGGACGCTCGTCCATCTCCAATAGGCGGCGGGTGGCCTCGCAGCCATCCTGATAGTCTATCTTGCCGCACGACACCAGATTGCGGTCGATGGGTATGTGGTTGTCGCGCAAGGCATCGAGATAGCCATGCTTGCGGCGGCGTACCATGTCGAGATGGTTAGGGCCGCCAACGAACGCAATACGCCGACTGCCTGTGTCAAGCAGGTGCTGGGTAGCCTGCTGGGCAGCCTCATCGCCGTTGGCTGTCACACTGGAGAACCGGTCGGTCAGGCAGGTACGGCCGAAGAACACCAACGGCACGCCCATGTCGGCAATCTCCTCATAGTGGCTGTAGTCAGTGGTGTCCTGTGCAAGACAGGCAATGATGCCCTCAACGTGCAGACCGAGAAAGTTGTTGATGGCTTGCGTCTCGTCATTGCAGTTCTCGTGGCTGTTGGCGCTGATGACGCTATAGCCGGCCCGCCGAGCCTCATCCTCTATGCCGTCAAGAACCGCTGCATAGTAGTGGGTGACCAGGTTGGGCACCACAACACCTATCATCTTGGGGGCTTCCTTGCGCAGGCTTTGTGCAAAAGGGTTGGGCCGGTAGTTTAGTCGTTTGGCCAGGTCCTTCACTTTACGTTGCATCTCCTGCCCTATTTCGGGCGAATTACGCAATGCCCTGCTCACGGTGGCGATGCTGACACCGAGTTCGACGGCAAGGTCTTTCAGCGAAATGCGATGTTGCTTTCTGTTCGTCATAGGCATTCGATTAGCGTAGCAAAGAATCGTTTAGCGGTGGCAAAGATACAAAAAAAAAGGAACAGCGCAAACGTTTACGTGCTTTTTTTTACATTTTCTGCTCCTTTATTGCTTTTTTGTCCGTATCTTTGCTCCCAGAATGAGTAATGAATAGTTGATAATAAGTTAGTTAGAAAACAGCAGCTAAGGTTGTCGTGAGACAACCTTAGCTTTTTAAGGCCCATCCACATTCCTCGCTCTACCCTCCACACTTCTCACTTCTCCTTCCTCCCTCCTCGAAATACTAAATATAGTACTCCGCCGAATCGACGAGGCCGGCCCGCAGGGCATACTTCGTGGCCTCGTGGACATTGTTGACGCCCAGCTTACGGAAGATGTTCTTGCGGTGGGTGTTGACCGTATGGAAACTGGAGAAGCGGCGCTCGGCAATCTCGCGGGTGGTCAGCCCCAGGGCGATGTCTTTCAGTATCTCCGTCTCGGTGGGGGTCAGCTTCACTTCCTCCTCCACCCTACTGTGCGGGGGTGCCAGAAGCAACTCGGCCATGCGCTGGCAGATGTAGCGCTGGCGGCGCACGGCAAACATCAGGCAGTCGCGCAGTTCCTGCATGGGCGACTCTTTGAGCAGGATGCTGAAGCGGGGACTGATGGCGATGGCCCGCCGCACGAAGTCGCCCGACAGGTCGTCGCTGAACAGCACCCACTGCACCAGTGGGAAGCGCTCGTGGAGCACTTCGAGTTCTTCGACGTCGTTGATGTCGAAGAGGGTGTAGTCGAGCACCACGACGCTCTCCGGGTCCTGCTTGAGCTGTTCGAGCAGTTCCACCTTATCGTCGGCCTGCCGGTAGGCCATATCCATGTTGTTGCACAGATACATTAGTCCTGCGCGGGTAATGTCTTGTCGGTCGGCTAAAGAGATGTGCATGGTGGTAGGGGTGTTGGGTGATGGGGGTTGGGTGATGGGGGTTAGAAGGACATGTTGAAGCCGAAGCGGACGCTGTTCTTGTGGCGGTGGGGTGCCTCGTTGTAGTTCATGCTGCGCACAAACTCTACTTCGAAGAAACGGAAGATGCTACCTACGCCGATGGATATTTCCCAGTAGGGCACCTTGGAATTCATGATGCGCGACTCAGTGGGGAAGGGCATGAGGATGTTGCTGCCGGCATTGGCGGCCAGCGTGGGGTTGTTTTTGTCGGACAATGCGCCCCAGAGCACTTTTACGCCCACCAGCTCGCGCCACCTCAGGCGCTTGAGCAGCGGTATGCGGTTGAGAATCTTTCCCTGCATGTCCCACCGCAGGTCGGCACTGACGAAGCGGTCGTTGAGGAACTCCATGCTGGTGAGCATGTTGAACGTATAGTAGTGGCGTATATAGGATGCGTTGGATGCCGGCATGAGCAGCAGAGGAAAGGGCACCTGGTTCCACTGCACGCCACCGCGCAGGTAGCAGTCGATGCGTCCCCAGCTGTTGAGCCACAGGCGCTTGTAAAGGGTGGCCTCGGTGAAGTTGTAGTGATAGTCGCCGCCCAGGAAGCCCTGTATGCCGATGGTGTGTGCCAGCATCATGATGGGTGCCTCGCGATTGACCTTCAGGCGGCGCGACTTAGAGTTGACGTAGATGGCACCGGGGGTGTACTCCAGTTCGGCACGCAACTCGGTGGTGCGGAAATTGAAGTAGGGCATGGTACCGCCGGCCTCGTTCTTCTCGGTCTTGATACTCAGCTTGGAGCGCAGTCCCCACAGCTCCTCGCGCTCAAAGCTCAACTGTTGGCGGTTGTAGAACATCATGGCATCGCTCTTATACCAGCGGAGCGACGAGAAGAGGTTGTCCTTGTCGGTCTGCAGGAATCGGTCGGAGGGTGCCATCACGTCGTAGGTCGACTGGAAGGTGATGTTACGCTTGGGAAACTCTTCGGGCAGGTACTTCTTGCGGTTGAGCGCCCATGTCAGCTGGGTGTTATAGTAGGTGTTGCGGCTTTTCATGCCCCGTGCCACAAAGCCCTTGAAGAACAGGTGGCGGTTGAGGTTGGCAGTGGTCTGTCCGCCAATGCGCAGTCGCAGGCCGTCGACGAAGTTGTTGCTGACGGTGGAGAGTACGGGGCCGATGTCGAACTTGCTGGGTTTGCCCGTCTCGATGTGGTTCTCGACGAAGGTCTTCATCAGCCACAGCACATACTTGAACCAGCCCTCCTGCTGCATGCCGCTGAGGAAGCTGCCCATCTGGGCCTCGCTCCTGGTCAGCTCCACCTTGCGCTGCTGTTGCCAGAAAGCCTCGTCTTGCATGCCGGCATCGGGGTCGGTGACCTTCTTCGCCCGTCCCCGGAACAGCTCCTTGGGGATGGGGTCGAACGAGTAGTCCGACAGTCGCGTGGTGCGGACGGCGACACCTTTCTGTATGAAGTCGAACAGCACCAGTTCGGCAGCCATGTCGTCGACGGTCAGCACCCACTCGCCGGTGGGCAGCTTGGTGAACTCCTGCACCAGCTTCAGGCTCTCGACGAAGTTGACGTCGGTACGGTTGGGCAGTATCATCTCGCAGCGTTTCACCTGGTACGACGAGTCCTTCAGGATATAGAGGTCGCCACGGAATCCGAAGTCCTGCATGTTGTTGGGCAGGAAGTGGACGTGGATGCACGAGTCGCGGTCGACCTTCAGCGTGTCCTCGATATAGTAGCGGTAGAAGGAGATGGCACCCTTGCCGATGGGCGACGTGAAGGGGTGGCGCAACAGGCGTATCTGGTCGTCGTAGATGTTGACGTCGCAGAAGGCGTCCTTCGACACCACGTTCAGCATGTCGCCGGTCTCAAAGAAGTGGGTGATGCCCTCCGAGCGCTGTCCCTTGATGATTTCCTTCTCGTCCTTGGGGTCGCGGCGGTATATCTTCTGCGTCACTGTCTCGTCGATGCTGGCGGGCAGTATCAGTTTGCCCGTCATGGCACACTTCTCCACCTGGCCGGTCAGCCACTTATACTTGCTCAGCTTGGGGTTGGTCTGCATGTCGGGCTTGACGTCGTTCAGCGCCAGCGTCAGCTTCTGGTACTTGGTATATTCGTAGTAGTCGCGGTTGCTCAGGTCGGTCTGCCGTTTCTTGGCTATCACCTTCTTCATCAGTTCCACGGCGGGGTTGTTCTTGCGGCTGTAGCGCCTGCCCTTCGAGCGCACCGTCACCTCGCCCAGCGACTTCATGTCGGGCTTCAGGGCCAGCAGCAGGCGGTGGGTGTTCTGCTTCACCGTCACCGTGCGCGTCTTGTAGCCCACGGCACTGAACACCAGCTTGGCGCCCACGCGCTTAGGCACGCTGAAGTAGCCCCGGTGGTCGGCCATGCCGCCCGTCTTGGTGTCTTTATATTGTACGCTGACGAACCCCAGGCTGTCGCCCGTCTCGTCGTCAATGGCATAGCCGGTGATGCGCTCCTGCGCCTGCAGCGGGAGGCCCACGGCCACCAGCAGCACCACGATTAAATGTCTCAGAGATTGCATCCTTCTTACCTTATTATCTTTTTACCTTCTCCCTTCTGCCCTTGCGTCACACCCGGGGCAGCTCTACCCAGAAGCGCGACCCCTTGCCCTCTATGGACTCCACGCCCACGCTACCGCCCAGCTTATTGGCCTGACTACGGCAGATGCTCAGGCCGATGCCTGTGCCGGGCACAAACTCGTCGACCTTGACGAAGCGCTCAAAGAGTCGCTCGTCGCAGCGGTCCTTGGGAATGCCCTTGCCCGTGTCGCTCACCCACAGCTGCACGCTGCTCTCCTTCATCGTACAACCGATGGTCACCGTGCCCCGCTGGGTAAACTTCAGGGCGTTGTCCACATACTGGTTCAGTATCTCGCGCAGCCGGTCGCGGTCGGTCACTATCATGAGGCCGCGCTCTGCGAGTTTCGTCTCCATGACCAGGCCCTTCTGCTCGGCACGGGCGGCATAGCGCTGCACCACCTCGTCCAGTAGCGGCTGCAGCTCGAAGCTGGTCTTGCTGACGGCCTCGCTGCCGCCGGCCTCCAGCTTCGACATGTTCACCAGGTCGTCGAACAGGCGCAGCAGGTGGGCATTGTTCTGGCGGATGAGCTCCACCAGCTGCTGGCGCTCCTCCTCACTCTGGGCCATGGGCAGCACGTCGCTGAAGCCTACGATGGCGTTCAGCGGGGTGCGCACCTCGTGACTGATGTTGGCCAGGAAGGCCGACTTCAGGCGGTCGCTCTCCTCGGCGTGGTTACGGGCCCTGATGAGCTCCTCCTCTATCTGCTTCTGGCGGTCTATGCGCATGTTGGTGCCCACGATGGTCAGCGGCTTGCCGTCAAGGCCGCGCTTGTCGATGGTGGCAAAGAACTCGGCCCAGTAGGCGTTGCCGCCCTGCCGCGACCGTATGCGATACTGCTCGTGCAGCTCGTCGATGCGTCCGGCCATCAGGTCGTCCATGTCTTTCCTCGCCTTGGAGGCATAGGGCTCCTCCATCAGCCGGAGCACGTCGTCCACCTTAGGGTTCTGCGAGAACACGGCATTGTCGGTGGCGCTGCGGAAGTCGCTCTCGATGCTAATCACCCGTGTCGGCACGTCGATGCGCCACGTACTGAGCTTCATGGCCTTCAGCACCAGCTCGTACTCTATGTTGTGGCGCATCACCTTGTGCAGCTGCGCCAGCTCGCCGTCGAGCATCCGCTGCTGGCCGCGCTGGTAGTAGATGAGCATCACGCCACCCACCAGCAGCACCACAGCCACCAGCCATATCAGCACGTCCGTGCGCAGCAGGGAGAATAGTAAGAGGGTCATAGCAGTCATCTTCGTCAGTCTGTTGTGCCAATTAGCCCGGCAAAAGTACGCATTTTATTTGGAAGGCGGAAATAAAACGGCATCTTTTTTCGCCTCCCGTTGAAAAAGCTGAGAAAAAACGCCGTTTCCCTTTGCCGTTTCCTTTCTTCTTCGTACCTTTGCAGCCCACAAGGTATTACACAATGACACAAGAGTTTGAATTAATCGCCAAGACCTTCATGGGCTTAGAGCCCGTCCTGGCGAAAGAGTTAACGCAGTTGGGCGCTCACAATGTGCAGGAAGGCCGCCGCATGGTGTCCTTTACCGGCGACAAGGCCATGATGTACCGCGCTAACTTCCAGCTACACACCGCTATCCGTATCCTGAAACCCATCAAGCGCTTCCTCGCGCAGTCGGCCGACGACGTCTACGAGGGCGTCAAGGCCGTCGACTGGACCGACTATCTGGCCCTCGACCGCACGTTTGCCGTCGACTCGGTGGTGTTCAGCGACGAGTTCCGCCACTCGAAGTTCGTGTCCTACAAGGTCAAGGACGCCATCGTCGACCAGTTCCGCGAAAAGAGCGGCCAGCGGCCCAACATCAGCGTCACCAACCCCGACATGCGCCTCCACATCCACATCGCCGACGTGGCTCCCGGCAAGAGCGAGTGTACGCTCTGCCTCGACTCCAGCGGCGAGTCGCTCCACCGCCGTGGCTACCGCCAGGAGTCGGTCGAGGCACCCCTCAACGAGGTGCTGGCCGCCGGCATGCTGCTCATGACCGGCTGGCAGGGCGACTGCGACTTCATCGACCCCATGTGCGGCTCCGGCACGCTGCTCATCGAGGCGGCCCTCATCGCCCGCAACATGGCACCGGGCCTGTTCCGCAAGGAGTTTGCCTTCGAGAAGTGGCCCGACTTCGACCGCGACCTCTTCGACGAGATATACAACGACGACTCCATGGAGCGCGAGTTCCACCACCACATCTACGGCTACGACGTCGACGTCAAGGCCGTCAACACGGCACGCCTCAACGTGCGTGCTGCCGGCCTCACCAGCTGCATCACCGTCAGCGAGCAGGACTTCAAGGACTTCCAGCAGCCGGCCGAGCGGGCCATCATGGTCACCAACCCGCCCTACGGCGAGCGCATCTCCACGCCCAACCTGCTGGCTACCTATAAGATGATTGGTGAGCGTCTGAAGCACCAGTTCACCGGCAACGACGCCTGGGTGCTCTCCTACCGTGAGGAGTGCTTCGACCAGATAGGCCTGAAGCCCAGCATCAAGATTCCCCTCTACAATGGCAGCCTGGAGTGCGAGTTCCGCAAGTATCAGCTCTTCGACGGCAAGATGCGCACCTTCCGCCAGGAGGGCGGTGCCGTCAAGACCGACGAGGAGAAGCGCCAGATGGCCGAAAAGCACCGCTTCAAGAAGGAGCGCGCCTTCAAGAAACGCCTCGACGAACAGGAGGAGAACGAGCTCTCCGACATCCGCTCCTTCAAGTTCCACTCCCTGGAGCGCAAGGAGCCCCGCCGCCTCAGCGGCAAAGCCCTCCGCCCCGACGGTGCCCGGCGATTCAGTCGCCAGGACGACGACACCGACACCCCCCGCTCCAACGGCAAAGCCCCCCGCCCCGACAGTGCCCGGCGGTTCAGCCGCCGGGACGACGACACCGACACCCCCCGCAACCCCAAACGCTTCCGCCATGGCGAAGACTAACCCCCTCATGGCCCTCCTTGCGGCCCCGTTCATGCTCCCGCTATCCGTCATGTCCCAAGACCAGCTGTTCACGCTCGAAGACCTGAACTTCGGCGGCACCAACTACCGCAACATGGTGCCCCAGAACCTCTGGCTCACCTGGTGGGGCGACCAGCTCATGTATCAGGATGCCGACGAGGGCGGCACCCTCTCGGCCGACGGCCGCCGCACCCCCCTCTACACCCTCGATGCCGTCAACCAGGCCCTCCGGGCCGCCTCCGCCGCGCCCCGCTCCGCCGCCCCCCTTTCCGCCGCCCCCGTTTCCCCGCCCACTGTGCCCGGCGATTCAGTCGCCGCCCCCGCCGTCCACAGCGCCATGAATGCCGCGTACCCCTATCCCGGCCAGCCCCTCGTACTGCTCACCACCGGCCGTCAGCGCCTGCTCTACGACTGGCAGCAGCGCGCCGTCGTCTGGCAGCAGCCCTGCGCCGACGAGCAGCATAGCAACTGGAACGCCACCTCGCGGGCCGTGGCCTACGTCAAGGACCACCAGCTCTGCGTGCGCACCGCCGACGGCCGCGAAACGGTGCTGACCACCGACGGCTCGCGCGACATCGTCTACGGCCAGGCCGTCCACCGCAACGAGTTCGGCATCATGGAGGGCACCTTCTGGAGCCCCGACGGCCAGCGCCTCGCCTTCTACCGCATGGACCAGACCCGCGTGGCCGACTATCCGCAGGTGGACATCTACCCGCGTGAGGCCACCTACGAGCCCGACAAATACCCCATGGCCGGCATGACCTCGCACACGGTCACCGTAGGCATCTACGACCTCCGCACCACCCGCACCGTCTACCTGGCCACGCCCGCCGCTTTTGCCGCCGCCGCTTCCCCCGCCGCCACTGTGCCCGGCGGTTCAGCCGCCGGGGCCGCCGCGCCTACCCTCGCCACCCTCACCTCCCCCGTCCCCGTCTATTTCACCAACGTCGCCTTCTCCCCGGATGGGCGCACCGTCTACATGTTCGAGCTCAACCGCG
>Ga0247608_10001527_pt1 | contig 31688 bp, 33 predicted proteins | sample 176DNAGHGlowgp2_FD_193490 | JGI IMG/M metagenome (GOLD analysis project Ga0247608, IMG submission 193490) | Sheep rumen microbial communities from Palmerston North, Manawatu-Wanganui, New Zealand - 1766 DNA GHGlow gp2 | ecosystem: Host-associated > Mammals > Digestive system > Stomach > Rumen ...
AAAAGACGACAAAGCCTATGGCAGAGAAAATGGTGACTGGGTAGAAGTAGAAAAAGCACAACAAGAATAATTCATAACAGAAAAGGAGAAATATATTCAAATGTTTAATATATCAGTTGATGGAATAATTTCTCTTACAAGAGGGGATTGTGTTTCAATCCCCTTATTTATAAATAAAGGGACAGAAATTCGTCCGATGAGATATGAGTTGACAGATAATGATGTTGTATATGTTGGTATTTGTCAACCCAATGAGAAATTTGAAAATGCTATTGTGAGAAAGACTTATACAAAAGATAATCGTGTTATAAATAGTCATGGTGATCTTGTAGTGTTTCTCGATACTAAGGATACAGAATATTTAGAAGACGGTTTGTACTATTATATCGTAAAATTAGCAACAACAAACGAAGATAGCAGTGTAGATGTACAAACCATTATTCAGAAAACAAAATTCTATATAGAGGACTGATATTATATGAAAGATTATTTATATGGAAAATTAAATAAAGAAGTTGAGCAAGTTCTCTATAAAGGTGCAGATACAGATACTGCGAAAGTAAATATAGATAATACCGACTATACTATATCAGTAGATGTCCATAAATATAGTTCACCAGTAGCAAACATGGTTGTTGGTTATTCTAATTCGGGTACACTGAGGTCAAATGACCCGGTTAACGAGATAGACGTTACAAATAAGAAATTCGTGGAGAATTCTATAAATGAAATCTCTGCGAATGTTCAGGAACAAATAGACACCCTTACAGACGATCTTCAAAATACCAAAATAGAATTTAACAATGCCCTATCGGGTAAATTGGATAAGAGGAACGGTCCAGACCCCGATATGGAGTATGCATACACCGTAGCTGACGGTCATTACCAGGAATTAAAAGTCATTGGTTATGGACCGGGTTATATAGCTCAATATGATACAGATAATCAAATCAGAGTACCCATTACTCCGACGTGGATCACACACGCGACGAGTAAGAAGTATGTTGATGACGCTGTTGGGAATGTGAGAGAGTCGTTAGAAGGCATTCTAAGTAGATTATCGGCAATAGAGAGTGCTTTGACAATGAAAGGTGATAGTAGTTTAGTGAATACTGGTGCAAACACCGATCCAGGTTATGGAGAAATTATAGAAGGAGAACGTCAAGGATGAGTAATTTTGTTTCTTTCTATGACTATAGAAATCTTCCAGCTGATGCAATTGATAATGCCATAGTATTTGTTCAGACAGATATTGGTAGGTCAATGTATCTTGGAGTTGGAAGTGATTGGAAGTATGTAGGACCTCTTGCAGATGGCCTTGGTAAAAGGTCACTTAGACAATCGTCCTGTATATCTGGATGTAAAGCATTATTCTGGAGAGCCTTTGATACAGATACAAACACGCTATACATTGTAAACGAACAACCAAACTACGACCAAGTTACAGTTGGTCCAGGTGCAATATATACGGAAGACACCGACTACCACATTGCGGTTGGAGATAGACTGTCTATTATAAACGACATAAGAGTTGATTTTGTTACAGTAACAGAAGTAATTTATGGTAATGCAATAAAACTTGATAGAACGATATTCACTACTGCTAATGAAGATACCCGTGATTTCAGGTACCTGGTTATTGATTATGACAAACCAGATATTGGTGTTTATGATTATAGTGCAGGAGCAATAGCGTTTGGAGATGGTAGTAAGGCTGTTCAAACCGGTTCTATTTCATTTGGTACAAACACACTTGGTGCGGGTGCATATTCAACAGCCGGCGGCAGAGGGTCCCAGGCAGGCTTTTGCGCTACGGCAATCGGAAATTATGCAAAAGCATATGGAACATATTCTACTGCATTTGGCTCTGAAACACTGTCTAATGGATCTTGTGCTTTTTCTGCTGGTTCTGGTGCAAGTGCGATTGGTGCATATTCTGTTTCTATCGGTCGTTTAACAAACGCTAACAACCAATCCAGTCAAGCATTTGGAACCGAGACAAACACATGGGCAGATTTTTCAAGTACATTTGGTTACAGAACATCTGCAACAAATAAATCGCAGTTTGTTATTGGTAGATATAATAAAGAAACAGATAGCACACATAGTAATTCAGATACAGTATCAGAGTTATTCATTATAGGTAATGGGTCCTCTATTGCAAGATCAAATGCAATGGCTGTGACTAATTATGGGTCTATTGTATTACATGATGGTACTATCGGTGCGAATGTATATTCATCAATTGTAGCGGGAAGTACAAACACAATCAATGCTTCCAACAGTATTATTGCAGGCAGACTTGGTGTTATCAATAGTGCTGATAGTATATTAGTAGGTGCTACAAATGATGATGGCTTTACATCAGAAATAAATGCAAATAATTCTGCTGCATTTGGTATGGGTGTTAAGGTTAGAAGTGGCCACAGAGCATCCACTGTAACCGGGTTCGGTACACAATCGTCAAACCCTTATTGCCTTATCGGCGGACTATATAACGCTGGTATCTCGAATAACTTATTTGAAATTGGTAACGGTAATAAAACAACAGGTTCTAATGCATTTGCAGTATCAAGAACTGGTACCGCAAGACTTGGTGCTAATCCTGTTAACTCAATGGACGCTGCAACAAAGCAATACGTGGACAATAATGTTAAAAAAGTGTATAGTCATGCTATACAGTTTAGTGACGTACTTGGCGGTGACATTGTTGTGTATGTAATATCAACTGCAAGTGGACCTTATACCGACGTAAATCAAATACCTAAAAATATTTCTTTTGTAGCAGAGTCAAATCAGCCTTTATCCGACCAGGGTGATACTGTAACACCTGTTTCCATGAAATTTATCAGTGATGGTAGTCAGGTTCTTGGTATTGTAAGAGGATTTAACAACGGTGGCGGAGGCATATATGATTCTACGCAAATAATGAGTGCATCGACAGTAGATTTAAGAACTGATACTGTGACAGAAATCTGATTATAAGGAGATAATATGTCAACACAATATAAATTTTATAAGACAACATGTACAGCAGGTAATATAGATACTACTTCTGCTACTAAAAACCCTCTTAAACTAGATGAAGTTGAAAATGGCGGTATTGTTCTTGCTGTTAATAGTAAATCAGATCCAAGTTTTGGGAGAATGTACTTCAAAAATCCATTTGGTACTGCCTATGGTAAAGATGGTAAACTGTTTGAAGTAGGTACAAATGTAAGTACATTAAATGTTAATGGTAATGCTACTGTTGGTGGTGGAGATATTGTACTGAAAGATGCCATAATTAGAAGTACAACTGAATCCGGTACTGTACGTAGAGTAGTGATTGGTACGAAGCCGTCCGGAAGTGGACCTATTGAGCGGTTATCTAGGATAGAATTTAATTCTCAAAATGTTACTATGTCCGGTAACGTTACAGTCTCCGATAATCTATATGTGAGTCAAATAGCGGGAGTTGATAATAGAAGTATTACAGTTGGTAATGCTGTTTATTTTAATGAGGATGTTTCTTTTGATCAAGATGTAAACATCGGGGAAAGTTTAGTTGTCAGTGTAGGAATTAATACGAATGATCTGGCGGTTGGTAGCGGAGATAGTGGTCTATTAACAGTTAATGGTGAACTATATTCAAAAATTAACAATGTAAATCAGTTTTATGTTGACTCAAACGGCACGTATGCAAAAGGACCATTAACCGTCGGCACTCGGGTATCTGTTGGTGACGGGGTGGCTCCAGCAGTAGACTGGCAAGGTGATGATGTGTCAGCTTCTGGGGTGCATGTATGGCACAACAGTGACAATGTTGCATATGGTGTTTCTATTGTAGGAGCTACAGATGCTTCTGGTGGTGGCGTGTATCCACAAATTCGTGTATATGACGGGACCGCTAATACATGTACAATAGATATGAATGGTCGATATGGTGACATTAAAGTTAGTAGAAATATCCGTGCCGAGGGCACCATTAGTGGTGGAGTTGTTAAAGGAACTCAGCTTGAAATAGGGAGTACATTCTACAGAGCAAGTTTTGTCAACGGTGTTCTTTCCTTCTCCGCTGTCTGACGAGAGGTGCAACAATGGCGATAGTACCAATTGATATAGACGATAATGGCGGGTCTGGTGGAACAAGTGCAACGAACGCTTACAAAACTGGTTTTAACATAGGTGGTGTTACTCCGACTGCAGTCATGTTTGACTATGCTTCTTGTAATCTTATAAAGGTTGGAGACATAGGCGTTTGGAACGCTTATCCCATGAATAGTACCGGTGCGACAACTACTACTATATCTGGTGATGATGTCGAAGGCTCTAGATCTGGTTGTAGCTATATAGAAGCAATTACTACGATGAGTGCTGCGGCGCCGAATAACGCACACTGTACTTTATATGCAAGAATCGGAATAACAAGTAGTAAGTTAATTACTATTGCATTAAATCACAGGCATGTTTTCTCTGGGAGTGGGGGACAACGCAATTATGCAGAGTTGACAGTGGATGGGGAGATAGTAACTACATCACCCATTAGAATTCCATCCGGTGACTCTTTCCTATCGAATGATTCATCGTTTTTTGCACGAATCTACATTTGCAACTCAACAACAAACATACCGGGCACATCTTCACCAGATCCATTTATTTTATATGTGGACTATGGATACAGAACATCTTCCGGGACGGAGACGGTTGTTGGTACAGCAAAATCTAATATCCACTACAATGGCACGACAACAAGTGGTCCATTGTGTGAAAATCCGTATGCATATTGGAGAAGGATTAATCAATCCGGTGCAGCATCTAATATCTCGTGCACGATAAAAACAGTAAAAGTAAGAAACTAAAATGTCAACAATAAAACAAAAACTAGAATATCTAGAAGAAACAAAAGAACTAATCAGACAAGCAATAATAGATAAAGGTATTCTTGTATCATTAGAAGACACCTTTCGGGAATATGCTGATAAGATAAATAGTATTCCCGAAGGTGGCTCCGGTATTCCTATACATCTTGTAACACAAGAAGAATATGATGCTATACAAGATCATGGAATAGACTTTTGGTACATATATGATCCAAACGAATGAGCATTGATTACAGTAAAATAATTGCCATTTATAAAGATGGGATGGAATTGTTTCGTCTTTATGAAGGGTCTAACATGTTGTGGGAGAAGCCGAAATATAGAAGATTCTATGTCTATCTTCAAACAGAGCATGAATTACAATCTTTTATATCTAATATATTAACATCAAAAGCTGATGAAGCAATAATAAAATCTGTCAGTCAGTTTAATAACACAATACAAGCAGATTCACTCGGTGGTTACTTGATAGAAATTTATGCGGATAGCAAATTCAATCAAAGCATATCAGCGGAAGAATACACGAGTGTAAGCACACTTGTACTCTCAAGAGACCATACAGAGAATGAAATATCTACACACATTGGTAGAGCTACAAAGATTGCTTATACAAACAGCATCAACATTGGTGAAAGTTTTGTAATTGAAGTAAATAATTTCAATACTATAGATATTGAAGATATGGAAGTATTGTTTGGTTGTTCTATCAATGATGTACAAGTAAATAGTGTTTACTATGTACCGGGTATTCAAGCAATAGACAACTTTGAAGATCAAGTAATGGTGTTAAACGCTACATCAGATATTATTGATATAGTAAGTAAAAACACAATACAATCAACAATATCGCCAACTCTGATACAAAGAGAAGGATTTGTATTGTATACCTTTGACAATCTACAAGGATATGTTCAATTTTCTGAGTTAACAGGAATAAGAACTTCAATAAAATCAATCTACAATATAGAAAGTAATATAGCAATTACTTTACTTGTACCAAGTCATTTATATGACTTAGACAATTTATCATTGTCTGATATAGATGGTGATGAATTACAAACACTTTATTTAGTTGAGGAGTAAGAATTAAATGATTTCAGATTATTCTTCTAATAGAATTTTACAATGTATGTTTGGTAAGGCTAGTGGTTTAATATTGGCACAAAACTGCTATTTAGCACTTTCTTCTACCAAGCCAAACAAAGATGGTTCAAACGTAACAGAACCCGGTGGAAATGGATATGCTCGTAAGCTAATTGGCTCTTACGGTCAAGCAGCGTCACAATATATGGGAACACCTGCTAATGGTGCTATTACAAATGACAAAGAAATTCACTTTGATGTAGCAACAGGACCATGGGGTACGCTATCATGGGCGGCTGTTTATGACCAAGCGACTAACGGAAATATGCTCGCAGCAGGTCAAATTGGTGAAATTGTTTCTGGTGAATGGCAAGCAAAAACCATATCACCAGTAGCAGATAGCGTAGTAGTGTTAAAAGTTAATTCTCTTAACTTCTCAATAACTGATAATTAAGGAGGTACATTATGCCCAAGTCTTCTTACTTGGGTCTTGAGCTTACTGATGATTCTTCTACCAAGTTTCAAACATGGAGAGAATCAATAAATAGTAGTGCTCAAACCTCTAACGCACAAATAATAGATAAGTTTGCAAGTGAGTCAGATAATTCAAGAATGATAGAGATAGATACAGATGGTGCTGTAACCCAATCACAACTACCAAATGTATTTTATAATTACACAGGAAATTTAACCAGTCTATCTATAACACTTGCAACTGCGATAGCAAATCGTGCTTGTGAATATAATGGTCAATTTGTAACAGGCGAGACAATACCAACTCTTGTATTTCCGAGCAATATTGTTTGGATAAATAACTTTCCAGACATAGAAGCAAATAAGACATATCAATTCAGCATTATGAATAATATCGGGGTGATTGTGTCCGCATGAGTATATTCAGAAGAATGCTATTGATAGCCAGTATGAATGGTAGTCAACATGGTTGGATATATCCTGTTATATTTGGTACAGATGCTTCTGTATTTCAAGTGTATGATACCGTTAAGAATAGAAAGCATCTATTCTTGGACCCAGGCATATTCAAGCGTAGATTGGATTTACATAGTTCTGTTACAGCCAATATGGACACACAAGTTCGTGCCCCTATTTCATACACACTAAATAGTAATGTACAAATAAATGCAACATTAAATGCTATTGATAGTACAGAATGGGAACATCCTGTTCAATCAAACACAGATTTGTACGTTACACAAGTACTAATAGCAAAAAGAAAAGATCAATATAAATTGGAGATTTTTTAATGCCTAACATTTACCTGAAAAATGAAATTGGTGAAGATATAGCATATGAAAATATAGACACTCTTACTGTAAGAAGAGTTGAAGGTGGTACTGCTACTTATACATTTGGAAACCCGCAAGCTACCGATGCGTGGAATATGGTTGAAGAGTTGATTCATACACCAAATGACGCATCCGGATACTATACATATGTGTTAGAAACCAATTCTGGAAAAATAGTTAGTAGTTCATATCCTAATTTTGGAACATGGTTTCAGTCACGGAATGATGCATGGAGAATATCGGATTCAAACGCACAGTCTATGTCGGCATCATATATTGGGGTAGCTACGGATTTTGGTGCTGTACTGTACAATATACAAAATAAAGCGTATGTATGGGATGAAATAAACAATATTCTAAGACCGTTAAATAACGATATAGGTTCAATATATCTGAATCATGTAGATCAATTCGGTACAAAGTATCTGTTGCTTGGTTACCACGGATGGGTGGTATTGGATGGAGAAACCCTTATTGATAGTTTACTTTTAAGCTCTAGTGGAACAATCACTCAGTGGTATACACTTAAGGTTGACGGTGGTTTTCTCGTTTCACCGAGTAGTTCGTCTTCAAGTATAAAGGGTATCTATTTTATAGACACAACTAACTTTACATACAGTCAAATATTTTCCGAAGGTTACGGGTGGTTAGGAATACATCGTAAGCCAGACATGCAGGAGTTTTCACAGTATTATCCCAAGCAGATACACCCACTTTCTAATGGGTTTCTTATTTCCTCCATCAACCAATCGTCACATGGTATACTATTTTATAGTAATGCAGAAAAAACTATAACAAGATTGTCAAGTACTGGGTACAACTATTTATCAGAAGAGTATTTGTATAATAGAAGAATTTATAGTGGCAGTGGATACAGCCACATTATAGAGGGTTACGGCATTGTTGTTTCCAGTAATAGCGCATCGTCAATAAACAAAGTGTATTTTTATGATTTTGATGATGGTTCTTTAACTGAGATTGCTTCTTCCGCGATTTTCGGCTACTGGTTGGAGAGAGATGATTTGTCAATCGGAAGTCATTCGACATACGGGGCACTGATATTTGATAAAAAGAATAAAACATGGTATAGACCCGTTACGACAGGACAGTTTGATAATGCTTTGATATTAGATGATGGTATATTACTTGGTGGTACACAGAGTAGCGTTGGATTAAAATACTACAAGTTTTCAACTGGTGTTGTAACAACGGTGCAAACTTCTTATGGGCAGTGGAGACATATGGAGAAAGTTAGTGGTGGTGCTGTTGTTACATCTGAACAAACGAGTAGTGGTATTTGGTTTTTTAACGAATCATCCGTTACTTTAAGCAATCTGTTCTCCGGGGGTGGGTTCTGGAGAATAAGTAAAAGTGGTGAAGCATTGCTTTTAGGAAACTCCTCAACAGGTGCAACACCTAAAATATATAAGAACGGCACACTATCTGACATTACGATACCCGCATCACAGACATACATGGCATATATGGCACCGGTTAATGGTGGGTGGATTGTTTCAAGTTCATATTCCAGCTCTGTTAGACCATGGTTTGTTTCAGCGTCGACTGCTGAGGCTTCTTTCGTTTTCGATAACACTGGTGCATATGGTTATATGATCGGTGTCCCATTTGCTCAGTGGAGTAGATGCTTGGTGCAATTTAAGTCATCCCTATCTTATAACAAAAAATACGGTAACTATGTTATACTATCAACCGGTGAATCGTCTAGTAGTTATTCTACACTTATATGGGATAATGTAAATAACAGGCCACTTCTTGGTTATATATGGAGAAATTCTTCTGATACACCTTCCACTACGAACACCTATATGCTCATGGGTATTACACAAAATCCATACTTTTTAGAAATTGATGAAAATACTGTTTTGATATTAGGTGGTTATACTGGTGGATCCGGGTACCCCTATGTATTCGATCATTCTAACGGAACGTTATACGGTTTTGTAGATGTTAATTTTTATACAATGAATGTAAATGAATATACATATGCGCCTGACATTGTTATAAGAGGCACATCGGACGGATTTATATTTTTCAATAAGAGAACAGCCTATCCACACGGGGCGGAAGCTTGGAGTGCATCCGCCGGTGTTTACCACTACAATAAGAATAACAAAAAAGTTACAAGGTTAAAATCTACAGGTTTCTACGATTCAACAGAGGATGCACCCGGAGGTTTTTACATATTCAACAGTAGATATCCAATGCTGGATAAGTGTTACTGGAACAATGAAACAAATACACTAACAGAGATACCATATTAAGGAGAATAAATAACAATGGCATTTACTTCATATGGTTCATCAAATATACTAAGTGGATTAGTCGGTAGAGGTGATGGACCTTTATCTACCTGTTATATGGCACTATCCACTACAACTCCAAATGAAGATGGCTCTAATTTTACAGAGCCTGCTTCTTCTACTGGATATGCAAGAGTGCTGATAGGTCAGTCAACAGATTCTTCTACACAGAAGATGACTGATCCACAGAATGCACACACAGAAAATTCAGAAATTATATTCTTTCCAGAGGCTACTTCAAACTGGGGGACAATTACTCATTTCGGTTTATATGATGCTGCTACAAATGGTAAATTGATTGTATTTGGACAATTAAGCACACCTGTTGCAGTTTCTACTAATTTTGTCCCATTATTCAGAGTTAGTAATTTTTCTGTAAATCTCACATGAACGGTCTATAAAAACATTGTATAATGTTTTGTAGTATATAGCACTAAAAAATTTTAATCATCAAAGAGGTAGATATGTAAAAATGGAATGGTGGGCTATCATCAGTGCTCTTGGGATCCCTTCTATTGTAATTTCAATAGTAGGTATTTTTCTCAATCATGCTATTAAAAGATCGGACGAGAAGAGAGAAAAAGCAGAGAAAGAGAGATCCGAAGAAAACAAAGCCAGAATTGAGGCTATTGAAAAAAGAGAGGAACGGATGGAGCAATTTTTCCTTGCCATTCTATCCTCACAAAGAGCAACCAACGCTCTAGCAACAGCGACAGCAAAAGCAGTACAAAGAATACCAGATGCACACTGCAATGGAGATATGCACAAAGCATTAGAAGAAGCAGAGCATTGTCAAAGAAAAGAAAACGAATTTTTAACGAAGCTTGGTTTAGAGGCTTTGAGTAAATAAAAATAAAGGTGGATAAAGATGGCTACAAATTCACAATTAAAACAACAAGTAATACGTCAAACATTATCCGGTGGGTGGACAGCATTCACTTTTGACGTTAAGAGCAAGTCATTTGCTGTAAAGAACTTCTCTGGCGGTCCTATCTATGTATCTTTTGTAGATGGAGAAGAAGAAAATGCCTCTATCAAGATATTAGATGGAATGGCAGAAGTTTGTTATATTACATCATTATATGACTTAGCAGGAAGCTACTTTAGAGATACCATATATGTAAAAGGTACAGGCGAAGTAGAAGTAGAAGCAATAGAATTTTAATCATGGAAAGGAAAATAGAATATCATGTATGATAAAACAAAAGTCTTTCCAATAAGAGAGCCTGAAGGTGGAGGCGGTGGAAGTGGAGATGTCACTGCTGCTGGCAATAATACTTTTACAGGTGTTAATACATTTGAGAATAATGTAAATTTAGGCAAGAGTGATTCTATCGTTACTGTCAACGGAACACTACAAGACGGTGACGGTAATGAATATGTAACACGTACTGATTATGCCTCTACCACAGATGCAGGTGTAGCGAAAGTTATCAATGGTACAAACGGTCTCCAAATTACAGAAAACGGCGTTCTCATGACGTATCGGGCACCAAATGCACAGGTAAAAGAAGGATTATCTGTTTATAATCCAATAGTTCCCACGAATCAACACCAATCTACATTCTACGGATTATCAAAAGCCGCTGGCGCAAATTTAAGTGGATCAGATGCAGGTGAAACAGCACCAGATGGAACCAACCCAGGAATTTACCCAGATACTGCAAAAACAGCAATAAGAGAAATGCTTGGAGCAGCTGGTACAGAAGAACTTGAAAGTGGTGAACTAATACCGAAACTTGCTGAGAACATGACTCCCTATGCCGAAGATTCCGGCACTACCCAGACGCAGCCTTTCTTCCTCGAAGGAACCGCAACCGGCAACGGCGAGTCCAGAGTTGACGCAAAGCAAGTCCCGGCTTACGCTTTCTTGCAAGAGAAGCGCGGGAACATGGTTTGTGTGAATCAGTTAATCGAGTCAACAAACTTTATATCAAGTGGCGGTACTGTTTCTACAACCGGCGGAGTCGGAACATTTATTGCAAATGCAAGTGGACAACAGGTGTATAAAGTTTTACAAGTAAAAAGTGGACATAACTATTTCATTTCTGTTACATATAAAACTATGACTGCAACGCAGGATATAAAAGTTCGTGCATTTAGTAGTGATTATTCAGGTATTGCAACCACTTCATGGCAGACAAAGCAGATTATTGCTACTGTGGTCGCTACTGGCGGGGCTTCTATTGGTGTAATTGATAGACGCACTTCTGATTGGGATGAAATCCAAATTAAAGATGTCATTTGCGCTGATCTAACTCGATGGTTCAACGGCAACATTCCCGCTTATCTCCTCTCCCATCCCGAAGCATTCGGCAGATACTACAAAGGTTCTCTTGCGTATGAGCCTGGCAGACTTGAACCCGCGACCGGCAGATACCTTACGAGCGTTGGACGGAATATCTGGGATGAAGAGTGGGAAGTTGGTGGTCTTTCAAGCGTAGATGGGTCTACTTATACCGATAATTTAAGAATTAGATCTAAAAACTTTATTGAAGTAAATTCAGATACCTACTATTATTTTAGAATACCGGCTGAATATAACGGGTTTAAGATTTGTTATTATGATGTAGATTACAATTTTATTAAATATGAAGTAAAGAAAAACGAATTTTTTAAGACTCCTTCTAATTGTGCCTTTATAAAATTTGCAGAGAATTCTACCGATTACGGCACCGCCTATAACCACGACATTACCATTTCCCTCTACTATCCCGGCGAATCTGGCTACGACAAGTATTACCCGCATGAAGTCCTTGCGACGATTGACACAGGTACAGAACAACTTGGCTTCCTTGACTACAAGGTTCCGAGTGGGCTAATTACAAGACCGACTGGAAGCGTGGATTTTGGAACGTTGAATTGGAATTATAGAGCTCCGAGTACATTCTACGCAGAAATAAGTGGCTTGAAAATTAACACCTTAAGGGGTATATGCTCAAAATACGTTAAAGCGGCTAACAAAGTGACCGCTGATGTTGACCAAAACCCAGACAAAACATTCTGCTTTAATACTGTATTTAGTTATGTCAATGTAAAAGACTCGGCATATACAGATGTCGCGTCCTTCAAAGCCGCAATGTCCGGCGTCATGCTCTACTACGAACTTGCCACTCCCACTACTGAGCAAGGTACACCTTTCCAAGAGAGCGTCCCGATTGACGACTTCGGTCAACTCTCGTGGAGCGATACCGACGTCCCGCAAGGCAACCAGATTTTCTATCCTGTTGACTACAAGGCGTATGAAGATACGCTCATCAAGTACACAGACGGCGATGCGACGAGTCTGGTGAGAAAGACGGATTACGCGAGTTCGAGTGAAGCGGGCGTCGTAAAAGTATCTTCAGGTTATGGTTTACAAATGCTTACTGATGGCGCGCTGTCTATAAATTATGCAGGACCTTTTTCAATTAAAGGATCACTTGCTACTTATTATCCGATTACTCCATTATATCAGCATCAATCTGTTTTCTATGGTCTTTCTCGTGCAGCAGGCGTCAACCTTGCATCCTCGACCGAAGAAACTGCTCCCGATGGTACGAATCCCGGTGTATATCCGGCTGCTGCTAAAACTGCCATTCAGAATATGCTTGGTATTACTGATTTAATTGGTGACATCAATACCGTTCTTGATTCTGTAAACGGGGTGGTGATTTAAGTATGGGAACCACTGCACAGAAACTTCAATATCTTGTCAACGCGAAGGCTGCAATTGATACAGCTTTGACTAACAAAGGTGTGACACCACCTACCGAACTTGGAGATTATGGTACAGCAATCAGTACTCTTGGCTATAAAGGCAAGTTGCAACAAATAGTCGATAGAACTGTTACGGAGATAACAGCGGAAGATTTGGCTGGTGTGACGAGCATAAGAGATTCCGCGTTCCGCAGTTGCACCGGCTTGACGAGCATCACAATCCCGGATAGTGTAACGGGCATTGGAAATTTTGCGTTCTACGATTGTCGTAGTCTGACAAGCATCAATATACCGAACAGCATTACAAACATTGGAAACTATGCGTTCATCAATTGCTACAGCTTGACAAACATCGTGATTGGAAATGGTGTCACGAGCATTGGAAGTCAGGCGTTTTATAGTAGCAACAATTTGACAAGCATTACGATTTTAGTAACGACTCCACCTACTCTTGCAAATGCGAATGCTTTTGATAACACAAACGATTGCCCGATTTATGTTCCCGCCGCAAGCGTTGAAGCATACAAAGCGGCAACGAACTGGTCGAGCATTGCAAGCCGAATTTTTGCAATACAGGAGTGACGAATAATGTTGATTGCACAAGTTCCTAACTACGAAAATGCAACAATTTACATTCCACAAGAAAGTATCTCTACATACAAGAATGAGTGGTCACAATCAGCAAACTTTCAGGAGGTAAAGGCCAATGTTAATTGAGCAATATCCATTCATTGATGAAGAAGGCGTCGAGCATGATAATCTTATCAAGCATTATTCCGATGACAAAAAGATGCTTCTTCAAGTAGAAACCGGCGTGAAATATGCCGAAGCGATTGATGTTTACCCTTGTAGATATACTTATGAGGAAACGGATGAACCATGCGAATAAATACAAAGATGCTGTCCGAAACATGACAGCATCTATTAAAAATAATTAAACAAATAAGGAGAGAAAAGGTAATGAAAGATTATATTATCAGAATCATAGCAGTACTTGGTTTTCTAGTACTATCTTGGTTAACTGAAAGAGTAATTGCTTTTATTAACAGCAAGATTAAAAATCAAAAAGCCGCTAAATATTTATCTGAATTTACATATGTTGTTACAGGTGCTGTCAAAGCAACTTATCAAGAATATGTAGAAGCATTAAAGAATGCAGATGAATTTAATTTAGAAGCACAAAAACATGCTCTTGAATTAGCAAAGAAGAAGATTAAAGAAGAAATGACTACTAGCACAAGAGAATATTTAGAAAAGAATACAGATGATATTGAAGCGTTGATTGAAACAGCTATTCATTCAACATTATATGACCTGAAAAAATAAATTAACAATAGAGAGGTAAACAAATTATGAATGAAATTACAGGTGGCTCTTGTACGCTTGAAGGAGCAAAAGTTTTAGCAGAAGTTGCTAATATTGCAAGTACGGGTGGCAATCAACAATTCGTAGTGGCACAGATGGACACAAATATTGGTGATGGAACTATGGCGACCAGTTTTGTAGGATGCACGTTTGAGATAGAATCTGATTTATTTGAGGACGTAACCGATGCATCTATTGATACGCTAGGTGAGGTTCTAACATCTGGTTTTGTCCGCGCCTATACCATCATTTTTCCAGAGGATATTGAGGAGTTACCATACCTCGAACCACTTGAGATATCTTATGATGAACAACATAAATGGATAAAGTTCACCACTCCTGTAGAAGAGGGTGTTTACAACAGAACCATAAAGGAACAAGATTTTTCGGTCGGTAGTTATATATCATTTTCTGGTATGCATAATGGAAAACTCTCTGCACGATTGAACATACAAGCTCCGCAGGGTGAATAAAGGAGATAACAGACAATGAGTATGAATATTAAACACGGTGGAAATGTAAGTAAAGAAACAGCAGATCTAATTAAACAATTAGAACAATCAAGCGGTACAGGTATAGAACACACTCTGCAACCAGAACTGTCTTTACCAGACGGTTGGTATTTTGATTTTTATACAACAACATCTCAGCAAAATATTACTGAAGAGTTTGAGTATAATCAAGGTAAAGAATTTAATGAGCGACTTTATGAACTCTTCAAGAGCGGAATATTGAATGCATATTTGTACAAAGGCGACACTGGTTACGAAGTCGTTAAGGTAGAGTTTAATAGCATAGATGAGAATGGAGTAATAACCGTTTATGTTGAAGGAGCTCCAGAGACTTTGACTATTGAAGTACCAAATGACACGGAAGCCGATATGTTTGATGGTGGATATGTCGATACTACTACCGGTTCCGCTGTCATGATTGAAATACACAAGAAACCAGGCGAACAACCCTAACCTATCTACCACGTGTAGAATGGGTATTCGTGTACAGTAATAGTACATAGCAGAATTAAAGGGGCTAATTGAAATACATTAGCCCCTAGAAGGATAACATTATGTTTAGACGAATTAACAAAAAACAATTAAAAGAAGATACTGAATTTTATGACTATAAAACAGCACCTGTTGATTTGTCTAAAGGTGATGTTATTGACACTACAAAAGTAGGAATGTCCTATTATGATGATTATCTTACAAACGAAGGGCAAAAATACTTGTATAATAAAACAGGTACTGTTGGCAAGATAGTCATGATGTCACCTCAAAAATACTATGAGGAATGTGCTACAAAAATATTTGGTACTTCTGTAGATAAACTTAAAAGAAGTAGATATGCAGAAGAGGAAACACTAAGTCACCTTAAAAATGTACTGACAAAATATGGTAAAAAATTCCCACTACCATTCTTAAACTATGCAGATCATCAGCAAGAAGGATTGCATAGAATGGCAGTTATTGGTGATATGTTTGGATGGGATCATAAAGTACCTGTTTTAGTTGTTGATTATAAAAGCAAAGAAGACGAAAAGCGGATAAAGAAACAGGAACACGATAACGAAGTAAGTAGAGAGATAAGAGACACCGTTAACAGAGCATTAGAGTACAGATACGATAACATTTACGATATAGAAGATGAATTAGAGTATAGGTTTGAGGATAAAAACTTCTCTGTTGAATTTACTAAAAACGAGTTTGGAGAAGAAGAATTTACCGTCACAAGAGATGGTGTTTCTGAAACATACCCAGTCAGTAGGATTAGAGTGGCAAAAGCACCGCCTGACGATGCGTGGAGAAAAGATATTGACAGTACAAAAGATGATTTTGACCTGGAAGATGATCTTGACTGGAAAGATATTCTATCGGATGTTGATATAGATAAAATGTCACCAAAAGAATTTGATGATTATTTGAAGAAACTTGCTAAATAGACGTGAGGAGTGTTATATGAAATATATTACAGAAGCATTAGAAGTCCATGAAACCCTGAATAATAAAATATTTGATGGTGAGATTTTAAGGGCAGACGTAAGAAATGCTCTTTACAATATCGCAAATACCTTTATAGAGGATATCAAGCAAAATAATATTCCAATAGAAGTTGTCGATATATGGCTTGTTGGTTCAAACGCTTCTTACAATTACTCCGACCATAGTGACGTAGATCTTCATATAATTGTAGATACGGATAATTTTGATTGTACCGGCTTACTGAATATAGTGTATAATTATGTAAAATCCGACTTCAATAAAAATCACGACATTACAGTAAAAGGTATTCCTGTTGAAGTATATATTGAAGACCAAAATGCTTCTGCAATTACAAACGGTATCTACTCTATTGTAGAAGATGCATGGATAAAATATCCGGAAAAGATAGATAATATTCCCGAATTTAATCCAGAAAAATCAGAGACATATTCTAATGTTAAAGAATGGGTTCTTACTGCTTTACAATCTGGTGATCTTAGTGATGTGCAAGATGCTATAAATCGACTGTATCTACTTAGAAAAAGTTCACTTGCAACGGATGGTGAATTTGGTGAGGGTAACTTGGTTTTCAAAGAATTCAGAAATGACGGTTCTCTTGAAAAGTTAAAAGAACGTAAGAGAGAATTAGTTGATAAAGAACTTACTCTTGAACAACTGAAAGAAGAAAAGAAAGTGAAAGTAAAGAAAAATGCAGGCAATCCAGAAATAAATAATAAAATGTTTAATGCTATGATGAATCCAATGGGAAGCCCATCTACAAACCCAACAGGTCCTATGGCAGAAGATATTGAAAAAGAACCTGACATTATTGTTGACGGTGATGACGTATCTATTCACTACTCACATGTAATGAGCAATATTGATAGAAAATTATACAGTTTTGACTATCATATTGATAAAAATGAACTGTATGAAACTGTTCTTGCTGGTATGAGCGATGTTGACTGGGAAGAAGCACAAGAGCATGAAGATGATGATAATGACGCATTTACTTATGTTCTTGAAAACTTGGAAGAATATGCAAATAAATATGCAGAATTTGTAAAAGACACATATCAAAAAGATGCCATTTACGAACTTGACGATTTGGTTGATGGAAAATATTGATAAATAAATTGTATATATGTATTGAGGGATAGTTTAATCTATTCTATCTAAAAATGAGGTAATCAAGTTGTCCAATGGCAAATGAAATCCTTGAATTTAATAATCTTTCTGAAGAAGAAAGAAAAGTAGCACTAAAAATACTTGAACAGTACGGAGATACTGGAAACTCCACACTGTTTGACAACATGGCTTATAGCGACTTTGAAGAAATACCAGTTGACATAGTTACATTTTTACATGACCGAAAGTATTTAGGTAATGGTCTTTATGACCCCGAGGGGAGATTTACATTATTCCCTTATTGGGAAGAAAAGTTAAAAGATATATTTCCAGATAATCTAACAACAAAATATAACACGATTGTACTAACTGGTGCAATCGGTCTTGGTAAGTCTACCATTGCAGTCATTTGTTTACTGTATCTTCTTTACAGACTCCTTTGCTTAAAAGACCCATACCTATACTATGGGATGCAACCGATTGATAAGATAAGTATTTCACTTATGAATATCACCATCGAGAACGCAAAGGGCGTTGCACTTGATAAGATGAATCAACTTATACTGTCGAGTTCATGGTTTATGGATCATGGGAAAATGACTGGTACAAGTAATTTAATGTTTGTCCCAGATAAGCATATTGAACTAATTGTAGCATCCAGTAATAACCAAGTCATTGGTCGTGCAATTTTCGGTAATTTCAGTGATGAAGTTAACTGGGGTCTTACAACAGATACAGAAAAATTAAAGAAAAAATATAAGCAACTTGTATCTCAAATTGATGCTCGTATGAAATCAAGATACATGAGGCAACGTGGTGATAATACATATTTACCAACGCTAAACATTATTGCATCTTCTAAAAACAGCGAGCAGTCATTCTTGGAAGACTATATAGAAACCAAAAAGAAAACAGAAAATTCTAAAACACTTATTGTAGATGAACCACAATGGGTTGTTGATAGTCGTAAAGATAGTAAGGAAAAGTTCTATGTTGCTATGGGAAATAAGTTCTTAGCAAACGAGCTTCTTCCTAAAAATTGTAGTAAGGCTCTGTTAGATGAGTACACAGCAAGGGGTTACACATTGTTGGCTGTACCTATTGGTTATTGGGATAACTTCGCAGAAAACATAGATGGTGCATTGATGGATATTGCTGGTAAAGCAACAGCCGCAACGTTAAAATATATTTCTGGTGTCAGATGGAATGAAATTAAGACAGCATCTTATAAAAATCCATTTACAAAAGAAATTATAACAGTCGGAAATGCAAAAGACGATCTTACTCAATATAGTGACTTTTTTGACCTTAGCAGGGTTTCAAATGATTTAAGAGCAAAGCCATTGTACATACACTTGGACATGTCAAAATCTGGAGATAAAACTGGTATTGCAGGTGTTTATGTTGTTGGTAAAAAGCCTAAAATTGAGGGAGAAGATTCTTCACGAGAGCTATTTTACAGGATTGCATTTCATGTTAGCATTGCTGCTCCAAAAGGGTATGAGATAAGTTTCGATAAGCACAGAATATTTTTAAGATGGTTAAGAGAAAACGGGTTTAACATTGTCGGTGTTTCGAGCGATACATACCAATCTGCGCCGGTTTTACAGCAATTATCAGCAGAAGGTTTTAATACAAGTATCATTTCAGTAGATAGACTTGATTCTGAGACAAAACAGTGCCTACCTTATGCTTATTTCAAATCTACCTTATATGATCGCAGATTAGAAGTATATTCAGAATGTGATTTTCTAACAGAAGAAGTTCTTGGTCTTGAAAGACAATCTGACGGTCATATAAACCACCCTGATGGTGGAACCAAGGGAAGCAAGGACGCTATAGACTCGGTAGTTGGATCTCTGTATAATGCTTCTAAAAATGCAGAAGAGTTTGCTTATGACTACGGTGAAAGTATTGAACTCTCTCTTGGCGTAAGCGAATCAAAAGGAAATCTTACAATTGAGCAGATAAATGAAGAATTTGAAAAGGCACTTGCAGAAACAAATGACCCAATGGAAAGATTTAGAACAAATATAAATAAAAACAATAATAAGAACAACACTAATTCTAAACCTGTAAATTTTGGCTTCGGTGTTGCACAAGATGCCCAGCCAATGTTTGGGGGAGATGGTATTTTTGTATGGTAAAAATTGTATTATACTCTGTGAAGGAGTGTGAAAATGGATTCTAACATAAATATTGAAATTGAAAACAAGCAACTCGGAACAGAGTATGATGGCACACCTTTCAAAACTCTTGAAGATGACAGTGTTTATGGAAAAAAGATAGAAACACAACCAATGTCAGAAACAAACATTGGTGTCGATACCGACAGAGAGTTCTTTGAGGCAATTATAAAAGCAAATGAAGAAGGAAATCTTGACACAAGTTCCCTACAATCATTTACTCAACTCTCACAGAGAAGAGATATTCTTTATCAGATGCTCGATTCCATGTGCGAGGACGCTATAATTGCAGCCATTGTCAGAAACTATGCAGAGGATGCTACCGAAGCAAACGATCAAGGTAAAATAGTTTGGGTAGAATCTTCTGATGCTAACTGTGCTAAAATGGTATCATTCCTTCTTGACACAATCAACGTAGATAAAAGTATTCTTAAATGGATGGTAAAACTTTGTAAATATGGTGACATATATTTAAGACTTTACAGAGAATCTGACCATGAAGACCCATTGTTTAAGAATGATGATAGAGAAGAGGAACAAGACCAATTTAATGCTTTTGTAGAACTTCATAAAGAAGAACTAAATAAAAAGAAGAAAAATCTGAATGAAGACATTAAGGTAAAGGCATATTCTGTAAATGACCATTACAGTCATTATGTAGAACTTGTACCTAATCCAGCCGAGATATTTGAACTGTCTAAGTTTGGAAAAACACAGGGATATATTCAGGCAAGTATTTCTACAAGCACCTTTAAGGATGACAACCCAATTCTTGCTAATCAAATGAGATATGGGTTTAAGAAAAGTGATGTAATAATTCATGAAGCCACTGACTACGTTCATGCTTGCCTTGAATACGATAGTGGCAGAATTCCAGAAGAAGTAAATATCTTCTTAGATGACAAGGAAGATTCTGACAAGGTTGCAAATTACACAGTAAAGCGCGGAAAATCTATTCTTTATGATGCTTATCCATCTTGGAGAGTTCTATCCCTGTTGGAAAACTCTTTAATGCTGAACAGAGTTACAAAGTCACAGTTAATCAAACTGATTACTGTTGACGTTGGTTCAATGCCAAAAGAAACTTCTCAGCCGCTTATGGTTAGACTGAAGAATATGCTTGAACAGAAAACAGCATTAAATGTAGGGAAATACTTCCAAGAATACACCAACCCAGGTCCAATTGATAACAATGTTTATTGGACTACTAAAAACGGTGTAGGTACAATAAGCATTCAGAATATTGGTGGTGAATATGACCCCAAGAGTTTAGCAGATATTGAGTATTTCAGAGACAGAATGTTTGGTGCTCTTTCGGTACTGAAACAGTATTATGGATTTACCGAAGATGGTGCAGGATTTAATGGTGGTCAATCATTAAGTATTATATCAGCAAGATACGCTAAAACTGTAAAAGCAATGCAAAATGCAATGATTCAAGCAATTACAGATATGGTGAACCTTATGCTGATTGATAAAGAACTTGATGAATATGTAAATCAATTCCAAATCAGAATGTTGCCTCCTATTACACAGGAAGAACTTGACAGACGCGAAAACCTGTCCAATAGACTTGCTGTTATTCAAGATACTGTTACACTTCTTGATGGTATTGAAGATCCTGTTATCAAACTTAATATTGTTAAGGCACTTCTTTCTACTGCAATGGTTGATGATGAGGTAATATCTCTAATTCAAGAGCAGATAGATGAATTGAAGTCAGGCGAAGAGGAAGTATTAGCAGAAGAACCACCAGAGGATTCCGATGAAATTCCAGACAATGTGGGTCTTGGTTTAGGATCAGATAATGAGCCAGAGGAACCAACCTCTATGGCTGATGCCATTGGGTCAGAAGCAGGTGTAGAAACAGAAGAAGAACCAAGCGAAGACATTCTTCCTTCTGGCGAAGAATTAGGAATTGACTTAACAGACAATAACAGCCCAGAATTTGCTTAAAATGAAACATATAACAGAGGGGTACATATTTATACCCCTCTGTAAAGAAAATTGATTGTACCTATCAAATTTTCGCTCTGTGAGCGAAATAGATAACATTACCAAGTTTGCAATGCGAAATGGAGAAAATAAATGATTACAAAATCAGACTGTCTTCTTCTGTTAAAAGATTTATCTGACAGAGGGATAGACACAAAAGAAATATTATCTAAAACCGTAATGAGCCGGGATGTTGACATTGATTGTCTAAAATTTATCAATGATAATAGACAGTTAGATGTGACAGAGTTTTATAAAAAGATTCGCAAAAGTTACAATGCAAAGAAATCCAAACTATATGGAAATCTTGTTAAGGAAGATATATCACCAGATGAAATGCTGACTGCGCTTTCTTCTTTACTTCTGCAAATTCTGCTGTTTAGTAAAAAAGCAACAAATAAGCAGATGTTTTTAAGACATGCAAGAGCAGATGAAATCAGTATGGTTTTAGGTTTATATTTCAGAAATTATGACCTTACAAACTGTATGAAGTTGATGAATTTGATTAAAGCGGATTTGAAGGCAATAGAAAGTATTTACAGATAATCTGTTAACAAAAACTTCATCAATTTTTCATAGAAATTCAATATATTGTTAATATTTGGAGTACAGATTGTTAATAGTTTATTCATAATATTTATAGAATTTTAATTGATTATTAACAATTTGTTCACATTTCTTGCGTACTCGTATATATAATTATATATTATAATATATTATATAATAAATATATTAAATAGTTAACTAGTTGATAATATATTATATGACTAGTAATATATAATGCTAGTTATGCTAGTATTAAAGCGATTTTTTAGCGATTTTACTTTTTTCAGTGAATTTGACCTTGAAATTGTATATGGGTGTTCATAATTTGTTCATAATTTCAATTTTGTAAAAAATCAACAAAAAACATGAAAAAAATTCTGCTAAATTATTATATGAGGTGCGATGCACTGATTTATCCCAGAGGCAAAAATAAAAAATTGGCAATGATTCATTTTAGGAGTTGCACATGTTAGAGAGTTATAATGCAGTAAAAGAAATGGAATATAATAAGTTGTCTGCAGAGGAACAAGCTAGCAGGGGTATTCTTGGTAGACTTGTTGGAATTATTGCCGACATGAAACATCCCACAAGAAATAACCGCTTTTACAGTGAAAAACTGTGGGAAAAGTTTTTCAATGACCCACTTACTGAGGAGAAAATAAAAGAAAAAGTATTTGTAGGTGAGTTTGGTCATCCAGCAGACAGAACAGAAGTAGACCCAGAGAAGATTGCTATTTGCATGGCTGAGATGCCTAAAAAGGGGACAGATGGTAAGATTCATGGAGTTTTTGATATACTTGATACACCGTGTGGAAGAATTTTGAAAACACTCTGTGATTATGGTAGTCATATAGGTGTTTCAAGTCGTGGCACCGGTGATACATATGAGGAATTAGACGGTTCTGAATCCGTAGATCCGTCTACTTTTGAGTGTGAGTGCTGGGATGCTGTTCTTGTTCCTGCTGTAAAAGAAGCAAGACTGCAATATGTTGCAGAATCCCTTGACAATAAGAAATCATTGAAACAAGCATTAAGGGAATCTGTTGAGCATGCAAGTGCAGATGACAGAAAAGTTATGATTGAAAAACTGGAAGAATTAGATATTGATATTAACGACACCAAAACTGTCGATGATATAAAAGAAGATGGTAAGGAAGAAAATAATTCAGAGAGTGATGTTGCAGGTGATGATGTCATGGCAGCCACAGTCAATGAATTACAGGAGTCCTTAATTGCTAATGAAAAACTCAAAGATCAGATAATTTCTCTGCAAGAGCAGTTATCAGTTTGCTATGCGAAAGAAACTAAACTAACAGAAGAAGTTAACAGATACAAGAGTGCAGTAGTTACTTTAAGTGAATCTAAAAAAGCAGAAGATTCTTTGAAAGAAGAAGTCAAAGCACTTACTGAAAAACTCAATGATAAGGAAAATAAAGTAAAGTTTTTGGTTGAACAGAAGCATAAACTTATGGAACATATCAATGAGCAAAAATCTTCAGCACAACATATTCAAGAAAGTCTTGATAAGAAGAGAGAATCTGCTGATGAACTTCGTTGCAAGTTGAACGAGGTTGAGAAGGAGAAGAATTCTTTGAGAGAGTCTTTTAACTCTGAAAAGAAATCCTTAATGGAAAGTATTGAGGACATGAAGAAGAACTCCAATATCAAGAGCAAAGAATATGAGAACAAAATCTCGAAACTTCAAGAGAAGTATGAGAGTGAAAACAAGAAACAAACCGAGCTTGTTGAACAGTATAAGCGCGTTGCAAGAACTGCTGTAAACAAATACATTAGCATGAAGGCATTGCATTTGGGCGTGTCCGATTCTGAAATCAAGAATAAACTACCCCAAAATTATTCCTTTGCCGACATTGATAAGATTTGTGAAAGCGTCGAAAGACACGTGGTAAATGTTAGCAAACTACCATTTAATCTCACAAACAAGAAAGTGAGAATAACAGAACAAAATGATAGTCCTATTCAGAGAGAGGCAAACAATATTGCTTCCGATGATGATATAGACGAATCTTTTGTTCAGAAATTCATTCAATAAAAACAACATAAGGAAATTAACGAAAATGGCTAATAAACTTTTTGAACAATATAAGAACCGTCTTGCTGTTGCAGATCGCGTTCATATGCAGGCGCATAATGGCATCCGCATTACCGAAGCAAAGAAGATTGCGGTTGCTCGTCTGCTTGACAATACAAGCAAAGTCCTCTCCGAGGCATTTGAGAACTCTGTAGGTACACAGAGATCCGATATGGGCCTGTTTAAAAAATTCGCCCTTTTTTGTTAAAATGGAGGCATTATACAGTAATGTATAATGAGTATGCTTACTTTATTGAATAACCAAGACATAAAAACAAAAATTTTATCTACAAACTTTTTCTCAGACAATGATTATTTAGATAAATATATACACCTAATATTATCTAATGGATCACAAACAGACAGGTTTGAAAGACAGAAACATCACATTATCCCAAGAAGTTATTTCAAGATAGTTAACTTGAAGATTGACAACAGCGATAATAACACCATTTATCTGTCCTATTCAGATCATATACTTGCGCATTATTATTTATATTTTTGCACATCAGATGTCAACCTCAAAAGAAAGTTGGGTATTGCTTTTGAGATGATGTCAAATGAACTTATATCTTACTTTGATGTTACGAATTTAGACCGATATGATGAGTTATATTCTCAAAATATCGAGGCAAGATCATACGTTGCGAAGACAAGAAAAAGAACCCCGATAGCACAGGAAACTAAAAATAAAATATCTCTTGCGAATTCTGGTAGATATGTCGGTGACATATGGGTTAACAAAGATGGTCACAACAAGCATATAAAAAAGAGTTTACTTTCTTATTATCTTTCTTGCGGATATAAAGTTGGTAGAGATGACCCGGAAGCATGCAAGAAGATAAGCGATTCCCAAAAGAAAAACCCAAACAGATCCATGTTGGGAAGAAAACAGACAGACTATCAGAAGAAAGTTGTTGGGGATAAGCTCAGGGGAGTTTCAAAATCTGATGTTGCTAAAGAAAATATGAGAAGTGCAAGGGTCGGTAAGGTGTATATGCACGACCCGATAAGTTTGGAGTGTCATCTTGTTGGAAAAGATGAAGTAGATAAGTATATTGATTTTGGTTATGTATTTGGTAGAGTAAGCAGAAAAACCATGTGAATTGCTGGAAACTCTTTTACTTTTCAATGTTGAGTAAAAGACAATCAGCAGCCAAGCCCAATTTTATTGGGAAGGTTCAACGACTATCGAAAGCACTTTTGTAGTAGAAATACTTACAAATGGAAGCAAGTAGAGTACACCCCAAGTGGAGTGGATGTGCATGGGGTCTGTGTAAGGTTAACACAAGCACAGATCGTGATATAGTCTAATCTCATTAGTGATAGTGAGAGAATAATCGGAAACGGATTATTCGTAATGTAAATGAATTTAACAAACATTGTAGTTCCTAACCTCATTGCTTTTGATTTGGTAATTACATACCCTGGATGCGGGGCATAATATAGCGATATATTATGACTGTTGACCGCAGGACAGCGACTAGCTATCGTTTCTGAATCCACTATATTCAGATTACTGCATTATATTTATAATCTCATAGTGGGAGATAATATTTTGAAAAAGTTTAGATTTTTTACTGATGGAGAAAAAACCATAAAGGTTTATGATGGTGATACTCCACCAACCGGGTTTACACCTGGAAGAACATTCAAATCAAATCCATGGAACAAAGGAAAAACAAAGGAAGATTGTGAATTGCTTGCAAAGTCATCAAATCACATGTCCGATGTAATGAAAGGCAAAGTTCCGTGGAATAAAGGTCTTACTAAAGAAACATCTGAATCGCTTATGACAGTTTCAAAGAAGGTTTCTAAAGCGATGATTGGAAATAAGCCCTGGAACAAAGGGGTTCCAATGAGAGAATCTTCCAAGAAAAAGCTGTCTGAATCAAATAAAGGAAAGAAATCCTGGTGCAAAGGTCTCACAAAGGAAACTAGTGAAACAGTAAATCGGATTAGCACCAAGATGAAAGGTCATAGATGCTTTGTAACAGATTGGGACAAAGCAAAGGAAAAGGAATATCTCACAAGAAAGAAAAATAATAGTTTTACAAAATCTTCAAAAGAGGAAGAGTTTTACGATAACTTAATCAAATCCTATGGAGAAGACAATGTAATTAGACAATATTTTGATAAAGAGAGATATCCTTTCAAGTGTGACTTTTATATAAAATCAGAAGACCTATTTATAGAGTATCATGGAACTTGGTTGCATGGTGGCCATCCTTTTGATAAGGATAATGATGAAGATATTAAAAAATTATCCTCATGGAAAGAAAAATCTTGCAATTCTGATTATTATAAATTTGCTGTCTATGTTTGGACAGATTTAGATGTTAGAAAGTTAAAAATTGCAAAAGAAAATAATCTAAACTTCAAAGTAATCTACCCACAGTAAATATATGGTCAATTAAAACCATGTGAATTGCTGGAAACTCTTTTACTTTTCTGACATGGGTAAAAGACAATCAGCAGCCAAGCCCTGAATAAGGGAAGGTTCAACGACTATCTAAAGCACTTTTGTAGGAGAAATACCTACAAATGGAAGCAAGTAGAGTACACCCCAAGTGGGGTGGATGTGCATGGGGTCTGTGCAAGGTTAATACAAGCACAGATCGTGATATAGTCTAATCTCATTAGTGATAATGAGAGAATAATCGGAAACGGATTATTCGTAATGTAAATGATGTCCTCTATGTCAGGTTATATTAATTACTTAGAGTATTCTTATGGTAGCAACAAGGGTAAGACCTCTGTTGGTGACCTGATTGAGAATCCTTTCGCCCGTGGTAAGGTTGATACTGACTTTACAGCCAATAAGGTTGATGAGTCCAAGACCTTTGCAGAATCCACTACCTCTATTGCTCTTCAATGGGGTCCTGTAGTTCCTGGTACTGTTACTTTCAAGGTTGGTACCGATAACTACCTTGATGATGGTAATGGTAAAATCTATAAGTATGCTGATGGTGCTACCGTTTCCGTTGTCACCAATCTCGTTACTGAATCTGTTGATCCTAACAATGGACATCTTGAAGGTGTTGCTCCTAGAATTGTCAAGACAATTACTGGTGCTACCGAAGCAGGTTCTATAGTCTATGGTAATGCAGCCACCAAGGGCGTTGGTCATGCTGGCGTTGAGCAGATTTATGACACCACTGGTCCTACCATCACACTTACCACAGGTATCACCGGTACTGTAACATTTGCTTACAACTACAACAACGTTGTCATTCCTCAGAATGATCTTCCTATCGTTACTGCAGAGATGAAGGGTATGCCTCTTCTCGCCAAGGCACGCAGAGTTGCAATTTACTACTCTCAAATCGCTGCTTTTCAGGCTAAACAGGATTACGGATTTGATCTCCAAGATGCTCTTTCCCAACGTGCAGTTGCAGAACTGAACTATGAGATTGATACCGAAATCGTAAATCTTCTTGTTGCTACTGCCGAGGACAACACAAGTCCTACTGAACTTGCTGAACTGACCTTTGACCGCACTGTTCCTGTTGGAATTTCTATGGCTCAACACTTCGAGTCCTTTGCTGATGTCGTTGAGGCTGCTCGTCAGATTATCTATGTTCGCACCCAGAAGTTCAGCCCTAACTACATGCTTATTGCTCCTGATGTCCTTCGTGTTATCAGCTTCCTTAACGGATTCAAGCCAGCCGAAGGTATCACCCGTGTGAATGGTCCTTACCAAGCCGGTACTTATAATGGAATTAAAATCTTCGTATCTCCTTCCATTGGTGCAGGCAAGTTTGCATTCGGTCTGAATGGTGATGATATGCTGTCCAGCGCAGCTGTCTATGCCCCATACCTGCCAATTCTTCCTACCAGTCTGCTTCAATATGCAGATGGTGGAACAACTCAGGGTTGGTCCACAATGTATGACTTAAAGGTTCTTAACCCACTGCTTCTTGTTGCAGGTAAGGTTGAGGGTGCCTCTCGTGTTTACGGTACTTCTACAAGTCCTGTTTACACTTCTACCGTTGGTGGTTGATTTTAGCCACTTATTTTCTCAAAAGGAAAATTGTATTAAACAGTAGATAACGAAAACTAATATAGCAGGGCAATTTGATTTATTTCATTTTGCCCTGCTTGTAGCGCATTTTTGAAAGGAGAATTACTATATGGATATGTCATCCCTTATTGATGAAATAAAGTTTGAGCTATCCGGCGGTGTTCTCGAATTAGAGTTAAATGACTCTGCATTTGCCTCAGCGATTTCTTCCTCGTTGAGAGAGGTGCAGAGGTATATCAACACAACTGCCATTATAACAGTTCCATATAGTGGTTGTATTGATGTGTCGAAGTATAAGATAAGCGCAGTAACGGCTGTTTATCGTTCTGTTGGGTATCTTATAGGTAGTGAGGATGATATGAATGCCCCAGTAGACCCTATGTATCTTGCACAATGGCAAATGCTTTCAGGTAATGGTGGTACACATGGCATTCAAACCTTTTCACAAAATTATGCAGCATGGAATGCTGCATTACAAATAAGAAACACTGTATCAACAGACTTGATTTACCGGTATGATAAGCCAACAGAAAAATTGTATATAAACTGTTCATATGATTTCCCACAGTCTATTACAATAGAGTACATTCCTAGGTTTGATAGTATAGAGCAAATAACATCCGACTATTGGATAGATATTATTCATAGAATGACATTGGCTAGATGTAAAATAGCACTTGGAAGAATTAGGACAAGATTTACACAATCTAATGCACTCTACACACAAGATGGTGAGGCAATGCTAGCAGAGGGAAATGAAGAACTCAATTCTTTGAGGGAAATGCTCGATGCTAATATGACATTGCCCTATCCAGTTGATTGATAAATGACTTCATTTTGGCTATCAGAGGTAGCCATATTATATATTAGAGAGGTATAAAAATAATGGCTAATTACATTACAGAAGCCTTCAGAAAGCTTGATTGCCTTGATGAAGATTTGTTTGATGTATCTAAGGAAGGTACTGAACAACTGAAAGACTTCATTGATGATGACATTGAAGGTGAGACTGTTCAGATTATTGATACGGAAGCAGAAGACGGTGAGGATATTGAGGATTCTTACATCGGAAAGGTAATTCTGAACTGCCCAGTGTGTCATTCTATGCACTATGCAGACAAAGAAAGCATTGAGTATGATGATGAATCTGAATTGGTAGATATTTCCAAGCCATGCCCATACTGTCATGATGTCGGTGGGTTTGAAGTAATTGGTGAAGTCGCACCTTATGCCGATGTTGAAGTTAAGGTTGACGATGAAACTGTCACTGATGATGGCAAGGAAGAAGAGGAAAAAGATGAGGTTAAAGTAGAGGAATCTTGCGGGAAGAAACTGAAAGAAGCACCAATTTATGGTCTTAATACACAGTTTGATTCTCGTAGGTCTTTTGGTGGAAAGGCACAAGTAGATGTTCAAGGAGATAAGGAAACTTTGTATTCCTATGATACACCTGTTGTCACCATTGAAAAAGGCACAGTAACACTCCTTCCAAAATGGGATTTTTCAGCAACCACACTTCGTCATGTTAAAGAGTTCTTAAAGCAACATGGTTTTAAGGCAGATAGCAGAAATCAGATTGCTGCTGACTATGCTCAAAATATGGAAGAATCCTGTGGCAAGGCAGTAAAGAAATCCTTTAAGAAAGTTAAAGAAGATAAAACTTCTGATATTGATAGAATTGATGCAAAGCGTGATGATAGAGTAGAAAAAGCAAGAGCAAATCTCAAAAAGACTGTTGATGACGCTGATGCTCAAAGAGATGATGAGAAGAAGAAAATAAAAGAAGACCTTTCTTATGGAGAGATTGCTGCTATTGAAGATGAGTGGAAGAAATTCAAGAAGAAGACAGGTCGTTCAGATGCCAATGCTGCTATGGAGTTTATAGAAACAGAGTGCAAGGGTGTCTACGATACAGAAGAGGAAAAAGATGAGGTTTTTGCAGAAATTTCATCTCTTGAAGAATTAGATGAAGACCTAGGTTCTTGGATTGCTTCTCGCAAATTAAAGAAACTTGAAAAGAGTGGCAAGGCAGGTCTTTCTGACGAAGAAAAGAAAAACTTCGACTTAAAGAGAAAAGAGTATCAAGCAAGAGCACAGAGGGGCGCAAAGAAAGCCAATCCCAACACTGGTGACAAAGCCAACTGGACACAGAGAAATCTTGATAAAGCAAATGAATTAAAGAAAAAAGGTTCTGCTAATCTTGGCAAGGAAACAAAGAAGAACAATCAGATTAAGAGAAGCAGAGAAGACCTTTTCAAGAAATTTGGCATCAAGGATATTGATGAACTGAAGAAGCTACTTGGCAGTGCTGGCATATCTCTATCAGAGGCTCTTCGTATGGAAGATGCAAAGTTAACAGAGGCTTTCGAGAAAGTAGAACTTGAAACTGCTACTGAGAAGATAAAGGTTGAGTCTGAACCAAAAGAGGAAAAGACTGGTGAAGAAACCATTGTACCTCTTAAAGATGAGACTATTAAAGAGATTGAGGCAAATGATGAAACAGTAGAGGATTCCTTTGCTGACATTGATGAAATTGATGAAGAAGACATTGATGAACTTGGTGAAAGTTACTTAAAGAAAGTTTATGAAAATGTAAATTCTTTCAAGTCCAAAAACTGTAAGATTGAAAATGGAAAGCTTATAGTAGAAGGTGTTATCGGATTTAAGTCCGGCAAAGAGAAAAATACTTCCTTTGTTTTTGAATCTGTAAACACTACAAAAACAGGCAAGGTAAAAATACTTGGTGAAAATAAGGGTATTTCTAAATGCAAGAACGCCTTTACATTCACCGGCAAGGTAGATAATAAGAAATTCATTGCAGAAAGTCTTACATATAAGTATAACGTAAAGGCAGATAAAGACGCTGCTGCAAAGAGAATTTATGGTCGTGTGACCAAGAAAAAATAAGCAACTACTCAATTCCGAGTTTGCACATAGATTTTTCTCCTAGGGGGTTCGCAAGTTGTGAATAGATTATTAGAATATACTCGTTCACAACTTGTGAGCCAGTCCCGAAGAGCAAAGAAAGAAAAAGACGGAAAGACACGCTATGAAAAGCGTGTCAAGTCTAGGATTGGTACATCTGTAAAAAACTTTAATAA
>Ga0247608_10001528_pt1 | contig 31665 bp, 27 predicted proteins | sample 176DNAGHGlowgp2_FD_193490 | JGI IMG/M metagenome (GOLD analysis project Ga0247608, IMG submission 193490) | Sheep rumen microbial communities from Palmerston North, Manawatu-Wanganui, New Zealand - 1766 DNA GHGlow gp2 | ecosystem: Host-associated > Mammals > Digestive system > Stomach > Rumen ...
CCATCTTCATCCCTAATCGAGATCAGAAGCTGAAGGGTCTTGTTCCCGCCGTAGATAGCACCCGTTGTGTCGATTGCTTCAACTGTATCGATACATGTCAGCATGGCGCCCTCACATTCTCCCGCGTAACATGCCCTTCGAGCGATGTACAATCTGCTGTTGCTAAGGAAACCAATGACGCGAACCCCTCAAACAATGCTGGTGGACCCACGCGACGTGCTTTCTTGACGGCTACTGCGGCAGTGCTCGGTGCTTCTTTAGCCAAGGCCCAGGAGAAAACTACTGATGGTGGATTGGCAGCAATTACAGGAAAGAAACGTCCTGAACGGAAACAACCGATTTGTCCTCCTGGAGCCATTAGCCTGAAGAACATGCAGCAGAAATGTACGGGATGTCAGCTTTGTGTCTCGGAATGCCCGAACGATGTGCTTCGTCCGAGCAATGAGCTCATGCATATGATGATGCCTACAAGCAGTTACGAGCGCGGCTTCTGCCGACCGGAATGTACTCGCTGCTCGGATGTTTGTCCCGCAGGAGCCATTGTCAAGTTCCCCGGAGACGAGAAGGAACGTCGTGCCGTGAAGTCGAGCACAAAGATCGGTACGGCACATTGGATTAAAGAAAACTGTATTGTCAACACCGATGGCGTTAGTTGTGGCCTTTGCAGCCGTCGTTGTCCAACCTCTGCCATCAAGATGGTTCTCAGTGATCCCAACGATCGCAAGAGTCTGCGCATCCCTGCAGTCGATGAAGAGCGATGCATCGGATGTGGAGCTTGTGAGAACCTTTGTCCTTCGCGCCCATTCTCAGCAATTTATGTTGAGGGCATAGATGTTCAACGTGAAATCTGATTTGACTATGGAAAAACATAATTTTATCAATAGGCGAGAGTTTCTTCGTCGTTTAGGCTTAGGAAGTGCCGTTGTCGGTGCTGGAGTAGCTCTGCAGTCATGTACTGGAGGTGCTGTCAAGCCTCAGGATGTCATTGGCGATTTTGATCCTGCGGGAAGTCCTTTCAGCGAGGATCAGGTGGGTGAGATGACCTATCGCATTAATCCTTTCACAGGAGACAAGGTTTCTCTCCTGGGTTATGGTATGATGCGTCTTCCTCAGATTTTAGGCAAGAATCTGGGACCTGGCGAAAATTCCATCGATCAGGAACAGACCAACAAGTTGGTGAAATATGCGTTGGATCATGGTGTGAATTATTTCGACACCAGTCCCGCTTATGGCAAGGGTTTCTCTGAGTTGGCTACAGGTATAGCCTTGAAGCAGTCGGGTTATCCTCGCAATAGCTATTATATCGCTACCAAGATGTCGAACTTTGCACCTCAGGACTGGACTACCAAAGGTGCGCAGGATATGTTCCATCGAAGCCTCAAGTTTCTGCAGACTGATTACATCGATTATTTGCTTCTGCATAGCATTGGTGGCACGGCTCGCGATGGAGGCAAGGAATTGGATGCCATCGAGACCTTTAACAAGCGTTTCATGGAGAATGGTATTCTTGATTGGCTTGTCGAACAAAAGAAGAAAGGCGTCATTCGTAATCTCGGCTTTAGTTTTCATGGAGATGTCAAGGTTTTTGACATGGCGATGAAATGGCACGATGAAGGCAGATATCATTTTGACTTTGCACAGATACAGATGAACTATGTGGACTGGCTGCATGCTAAGGAACAAAATTCACGTAACGTCAATGCCGAGTATTTATATACGGAATTGAACAAACGTGGAATTCCAGCAGTCATCATGGAGCCATTGTTGGGAGGTCGTTTGAGCCGTCTGCCCAATCATGTCATTGCGCACTTCAAGAGCCGTGAGCCACAGATGAGTTCCGCGTCATGGGCATTCCGTTTCTGCGGGCACTATGATGGGGTCCTCACTGCACTTTCGGGTATGACTTATATGGAGCACTTGCAGGATAATGTGCGCACCTATAGTCCAATGAAACCATTGACCGACGAAGATTTGGATTATCTTGAGGAGGCAGCCCAGCTGATTCTCAAGTATCCGCTGATTCCGTGCAATGATTGCAATTATTGTATGCCTTGTCCTTACGGATTGGATATCCCAGCTATCTTCGTGCATTATAATAAATGTGTAAACGAAGGCTCGCTTCCTGCGGGCGAGGAGGATCCTAATTATGCCAAGTTGCGTCGCGATTACCTGATTTCTTACGATCGTGCTGTGCCCCGTTTACGCCAGGCTGATCATTGTGTTGGCTGTAATCAGTGTGAGCCACATTGTCCGCAGAATATCAGGATCTCGCGTCAGATGGAGCGTATCAACAAGTTCGTTGAGGATTTGAAGCAAAATGCCTAAGGTTTTAGGTTCGCCCGAAGTCGATTTCTTGCCTTGGGCGAACCTATTCATCTATGTTTTAATTGTCTTTCGAATAAATAATAAGATTGAGATAAATGTCTTCATTTATAGAAGTTGCCGACGTCTGTAAGAAATATGGCAATCATGTTGCCTTGAGCCATGTAAATCTGAAAGTGCCCGATGGATCCATTTATGGACTGTTGGGCCCTAATGGTGCTGGCAAGACCAGTCTGATTCGCATCATCAATCGCATCACGCATGCCGACAGTGGACAAGTGCTGATGCATGGCCGTCCGATGACCGACGAGGATATCCGACATATTGGTTATCTTCCTGAGGAGCGTGGTCTTTACAAGAAGATGAAGGTGCAGGACGAGATTGTCTATCTTGCTCGTCTTCGTGGACTTTCCAAACATGATGCCATCGTGCGTATGAAGGAGTGGCTTGAGCGTTTCGACCTTGGCAATTGGCGCGACAAGAAGGTGGAACAATTGTCAAAGGGTATGGCCCAGAAGGTCCAGTTTATCGCAACGGTTATTCATCGTCCCCCGCTGCTTATCTTCGACGAGCCGTTTTCTGGCTTTGATCCCGTCAATACCGAGCAACTAAAGCGTGAGATTATCCGTCTGAAGGAAGAGGGTGCTGCTATTCTTTTCTCCACGCACAATATGTCATCAGTCGAGGAAGTTTGTCAGGAGATAACGCTCATCAATCATTCTGAGGTCGTCCTTCAGGGAAGGGTTGATGAAATTCGTCATAAATATCGTACCCATCAGTTCCGCGTCATGCTGGAGGATGGGCAGGAGTTCGATTATCAACTTCCTAAGGGCTTACCGGTACACGATGCCATTGCCCAGCTTAATGCACAGTATCCGCTGGCAGGTTTCCATGAGGTACTTCCCACGATGCAGCAGATTTTTATGCAGGCTGTTGGTGCGGCTGACAAACTGAAAGTCAATAGTTAACCTTTTTATAGTCACTATAGTTACTATATTTACTATATTATGTCAAGACTTGGATTAATTGTTCAGCGGGAATATTTGCAGACGGTTGGGAAAAAGTCATTCATTCTGACTACGTTGCTTGTGCCCATTCTTTCTATATTGCTTTGTGTCGTTGCACCTATTATGTTAAGTAGTGTTCGTAGCAATGATGAGAAGGTTGTGGCTGTGATAGATCAAAGCCCTGGGCAGACCTATGCTCCTCTGATTAAAGATGTCGATGAGTTTCATTTTGTTACCATTGCTCCTCAAGAAGCTGAGGATGCTCACGCTGTATATGTCGCTGGTGATCGGGATTACTATGCACTCGTGGTTATTCCTGCTAGTATCGACAGCACCTTGGAGTTCAGCATCTACAGCGAATCATCTGTACCTCGGTCGTTCAGTCGTGAGATAGAACATTCCCTGCGACCAGCATTGCGCAAGGCTCGTATTGAAAGCTATGGCATCGACAATCTTGAGGAGATTGTCAAGGATTGCGACGTCAATCTTCATGTGAATTCGGTCAAATGGGACGAACAAGGTGAAGAAAGCATCAGTAGTTCTGAGTTGTCGTCCGTTATTGGACTGATTCTTGCCCTTGCTATTTATATGTTTGTGCTCTCCTATGGCGCCATGATTATGAGCGGTGTGGTGGAGGAGAAGACCAATCGTATTGTCGAGGTTATCGTCTCTTCTTGCAAGCCATTGGAATTGATGTTGGGTAAGATTATTGGCGTGGCTCTTGTCGGCTTCACGCAGTTTGCCATTTGGGGAATTCTTTTGGGTGTGGGCGGGACCATAGCTGCCAGCATTTTCGGATTGAATATGTCACCCGATATGATGTCTCCTATGGGATCCGCTGATGCAATTGAGGCAATGGGTAGTTCGGGTGCCGCTCTTGATTCCAATATGAAGGAAATCTTACAGATGATTTTCAGCATCGATTACCCTCTGATTCTTTCATGTTTCGTGCTTTACTTCATTGGAGGATATCTACTGTATGCAAGTCTTTTTGCTGCGTTTGGTTCAGCAGTCGATCAGCAGCAGGATACTTCCCAGTTTATGGGTCCGATTATGTTCTTCATGATTTTTGCACTCTATGCCGGTATGTTCTCGATGGAGAATCCCGATGGCCCGTTGGCCTGGTGGTGCTCGATGATTCCTTTCACATCTCCCATCACGATGATGGTCCGATTGCCCTACGATGTGCCAGCTTGGGAAGTTATTCTTTCACTGGGCATTCTGTTTGTCACAGCTTTTGTAGTACTGTGGCTCGCAGCTCGCATCTATCGCACGGGTATACTCATGTACGGCAAGAAATTTGAGTGGAAAGAGGTCGTAAAATGGATACGCCAGTAGCTAAAATATAGCTAAATTAACAAAATCACACCCCAAAATGATAAAAAGTTGATTTATTATTTTGGGGTGTGGTTTTTTTTTTATAAATTTGCACCACTTATAGGTATTAAATTAGTGGTTGTGCCATCCTTTGATGTGACATCCATTGCCGAAGGCGTGGAGAGACCATTATAATTCATCTTCCCCTTGCAACAAATCAATTTTTTCCCGATATGAAACGTTTCAATAAATTATGCGTTCTTTACGCTTCTTTTTTCGCTGTGGCGCTCTTAGTGCTTTCGAGCTGTGCTACACCTTACAACATTACTTACTTCCAGGATATGCCGCTTGAGCAAGAGGTGACGATTGCTAAACCTCAAGCAGTTGTTTTTCAAGAAGGAGATGAAATCAGCATTCTTGTTTCAACACGTGATGCGGCCTTGTCTTCATTGTTCTCCTTGTATAGCAATTATTCTGTGGGTAGTGCTTCAGGAGGAACTTCAACAACAAATCGAAGGGATTCATATTACGTTGTAGCAGACGATGGTTGTATTGATTTCCCGGTATTAGGGCGTATTCCCGTTGCAGGTAAAACACGTATTGAACTAGAACAATTTATAAAGAAGATGATACAGGATCAGAATTTGGTGAAGGATCCTGTTGTTACCGTCGATTATAATAACCTTTTCGTTACAGTCATTGGCTCTGCAGGAAGTGTCGGACGTGTAAATATTGACCGTGACAATTTTACGCTCATTGATGCTATAGCTCAATCTGGCGATCTTCAGTTGACCGGTCTGCGTGAAAATGTTAGGGTAATAAGAGAAGTTGCTATGGACAAGCGAATTGCCTATGAGGTTAATTTCTGTTCAGCGGAAGATGTCTATAATTCGCCAGTTTTTTATTTACAACAGAATGATGTCATTTATGTTGAGCCAAACAATAAGGTGAAACGTACTACAACACAATATGGTTCCCAGATGGTTAACTACACTTTTTGGGTAGGTATAATCACGAGTATCTTTAGTCTGATTGCACTTTTCAAATAATTCAAATTATCTATTGCGATGCTTCCCAATAATAATCAGCAGCAACCCTCTGTTCAGCAACAAAATTCGACACAATCTGTTGCTTCAACTCAGTCTTTACGCATCTCAGATATTTTACTTATTCTATTCTCCAACTGGTATTGGATCATTTTATGTGTGATTCTGGGATATGGTGCAGCAAATATCTATCTTCGTAAGACTCGTCCCGTTTTTACCCGAAAAGCCTCTATCCTTTTGAAGGATATGAACAAAAGCAATGTTTTAGGTACTGCAGCCTATGGTTATAGTGATGCCAGCCTTTTGATACAGTCGGTTGACTTGACGAACGAAATATTCACCATCAAGTCACCGGTTGTAATGTCTGAAGTAATCCGGCGTCTTAATCTTCAGATGGAATATGAGATCGAAGGCACATTTCGTAATGCTGTCCTTTATGGCAGTAATCTTCCTATCGAAATGAAGATGCTAGAGGCGAAAGAGCAGGAGTCAAGTATCGTTACCATTACTTTCGACAAAGATAGCACCTTCGTTTTAAGCAATTTCGTTCGAAATGGTCGTGCTATTGAGACTTCACCCTTGTCCGGACAGTTGGGACGTACGCTTGCTACACCAATCGGTAATGTCGTTATCACTTCCACACCTTACTTTTATAAGCCAGAACGGCCCATTGTAGTGACGCATTTGCGTTCACAATCGGCTTTGTCGAAGTATTCTAATGAGATGAAGGTTCGGTCTGAAGCTGGTTCCACCATTATCAATTTGGAAGTCAAAGATAACGACATTCAGCGTGCTGAGGAAATTTTATATAGTGTGATAGCTATTTACAATGAGCAATGGATGGACGATCGCAATCAGGTTTCCATCAGCACCAATCAGTTTATCAGTGAGCGTTTGAATGTGATTGAGAACGAGTTGGGCAGCGTTGATAGCAATATTTCGGATTATAAATCGGATAATCTTATTATTGGTAATGCTGAATCGATGGCAGGCATGTATGTTAGTCAGGCTCAGTCAGCTAGTACACAGATAATTGGCTATAATAATCAACTTTATATGGCACGTTCATTACGCAGTTATCTGACTAATGAAAACAATTTTAATCAATTATTGCCAGCAAGCCAGGGTTTGAGTAATGCAAGTATCACTGGTCAGATTAGTCAGTACAATGGGTTACTGATGCGCCGCAATAATTTGGTGTCAGCCAGTTCTTTGGAGAACCCGATTGTCAAGGATATTGATGCTCAGTTAGCAGCCCTTCGTGCAACAATGATTAACTCCATCGATAACCATATCGATGAATTGAATCTGTATATACGATCTGCTCAAGGTGTTCGTGCTCAAAGTAACACCAAGGTTGCGGCTTCTCCTTCACAAAACAAATATCTTCTCTCCATCGAACGTCAGCAGAAGGTGAAGGAGTCGCTTTACTTGTTCCTTCTTCAGAAACGTGAGGAAAATGAACTGTCACAGGCCTTCACAGCTTATAACAATCGAGTTGTTACGCCTCCTTCAGGCAGTAATACTCCTACCTCTCCTGTAGCCATGAGAGTTTACTTGATTTGTATGCTTGTAGGCCTTCTTATTCCGATAGCTTTTCTTATCCTTCGCGAAGTTGCCAATACGTCTGTTCGTGGCCGTAAGGATTTGGAGAACTTGAATATTCCTTTCCTCGGAGAATTGCCGTTGATGGACAATCGTTCACGCATTTCTCGTTTTGCAGCCAAAATCAAGGATTTGTTTAAGGGCAGAAAACATCGTGAGGATAAGACGCTTCATATGGTGGTGAAGGAGAACAGTACGAATGTGATGAATGAGGCATTCCGCGTGATCCGCACTAATATGGAATTTGTGGCAGGAAGGACCGATGAAGCACGTGTCATTATGCTGACATCTTTCAACCCGAACTCCGGCAAGACCTTCATCGTGAGCAACCTTGGTTTGGCTTTGACCTTCAAGAAAAAGAAGGTACTTGTGATCGATTTGGATATGCGTAAGCGTTCCCTTTCGGCACTCGTTGGCAAGCATTCCAAAGGTTTGTCAAATTATTTGGGTGGTTATATTGACGATTTCCGAGATTTGATCAAGTCTGTTCCAGAGGTTCCGGATTTAAAGGTCCTTCCAGCAGGAAAAGTTCCACCGAACCCAACTGAATTGCTTTACGATCAAAAACTTGATGAGCTTATTGCTTCTGTCCGCAAAGAGTACGATTATATTTTCCTCGATTGTCCTCCGCTCGAGATTGTTGCCGACGCTACTATCATTTCTCGACTAGCAGATATGACCATTTTCGTAGTACGTGCCGAAGCTTTGCAGCTTTCTGCACTTCCTGATGTGCAGAAGTATTATGATGAGAACCGTCTGCCCAAGATGACTATTTTGCTAAATGCTCCTACCGATGCATTCAGTCGTTATGGTTATCACAAGTATGGTAGCCGTTACGGTTATTCATACGGTTATGGTCGCAGTTATTCTTACGGCTATGGCTATGGCTACGCTTATGGATACAATCGAGATAAAGAAAACGAGGGTGACGAGAAGGACGAATAATGCAACAAGCTGAACCTTCTGCTCGACTTATAGCCCACAACACACTGATGTTGTATCTTCGGACACTTCTAAGTGTTGTTGTGGGCTTATATGTAAGTAGAGTAGTACTTCGTACGCTCGGGGCCGAAGATTATGGCATCTATGGTTTGGTCGGAGGCATCGTTTCCGTGTTCGGTTTTCTCAATTTATCTCTAGCTGGAGCCACTTCACGGTTCATCACCTACGATCTGGGATTGGGAGACACCGATCAGATGAAACAAACTTTCAATGCTGCATTTCAAAGCCATTTGATTATTGCCTTTATCATTGTCTTTCTGGCAGAAACCATCGGCTTGTGGTTTGTCAACCATCAATTGGATATTCCTCAGAATAGATACTTCGCCGCCAATTTCATTTATCAGCTCTCCATTTTCTCCGCATTCATTGGTATTACGCAGGCACCTTATACAGCTTTGATTTTAGCCCATGAACAGATGGATGTCTATGCCTGGTTAGAGGTGTTGAATACTGTTCTGAAGCTCGTTGTTGTTTGGTTTCTACAGTTGACCACCAACGATAGATTGATTTTTTACTCAATTCTCGTCTTCGCGATTTCGTTGTTGATTCGTCTCATTTATCGAATATATTGCCTTCGTCATTTTCCAGAGTCTCATCTTTCTTTTTTTTGGCGGCCACAGACACTTCGAAAGATGTTGTCGTTCACAGGTTGGAACCTTTATTATGATGCCAGTGAAACCATTCGTCTGCAAGGTGTCAACATTTTGATAAATCGTTTTTACGGAGTTGTTTTGAATGCCTCCTTTGGGTTAGCATCAATGATACAGGGAACCTGCTGGATTTTGGGAAACAATATTACAGCTGCTTTTCGTCCTCAAATTATAAAGCAATATGCCGCTAATCATTTTTCCCGTTTGCAGCGGCTTATGAATCAAGCCTTGAAATTCACCCTTGTTGTTGTAAGTTTATTCTATATTCCAGCCATAGTGGAGATGCCCTATCTAATTTGTCTTTGGTTAGGTTATATTCCTCCGTTTTTGGTAGTTTTCTGCCGCATTTATCTGTTGGATACAATTATAGGTTTGATCAATCTTATTTTTCAGATAGGAATACAAGCACAAGGAGATATTAGGTTCATAAGCGTCATAAGTGGTACACTCAAATTCTTGTGCTTGCCTGTTATTTATTTCCTTTTCCTCAATTCGTTCTCTCCCGCGTGGGCCTATTGGTGCAATCTTTTCAGCCTTGTCCTTATTGTACTTGCCGATGTCTATGTGTTAAAAAAGAATCTTGCGCAGATACAAATCAAATCTCTGCTATCTACTTGCTTGGTTTCATTTCTGATTATTGCCTTAAGTTCCTTTTTTTACGTAATTTTCCGTGCTACTCTGCCTTTAGGGGTGCCTTATAAATTGTTGTCTGTTCTCTTGTTTGTCACTCTTTGTTCTTTTCTTTCCTATTGTTTTCTCCTCGATTCTGCTGAAAAAAGGGGATTTCGAATTTATATTGCCGAAAAAATACGAAACTTTAAAGTCGCTTAGCCATTTATGGGCATCTTTTCCAGACTCGATATATTTGCGAAGTTTAAATCATTTGTGGATGACAGGTTGAAAACTGCGCAAATGATGTCAATTTCCGATTACTTGGAATACCAATATACTCAGTTGGCACAACATTCTACGGATTTGGGTATTTCCAATGAAGAATATGTTCCTAATAAGCAACTAATCGTTTCTTTGACTTCTCATGGCGACCGTGTCCTCGATGCCTATTTGGCTATCGAAACTATTATGCAGGGGACGGTGAAGCCCAATCGTATTATTCTTTGGCTGCCCAAAGATAAAGTAGTTAACTCTATTTACTTTGAAAATCAACAAAAACGCGGGTTGGATATGCGCTATGTGGACGATATTGGACCGCACACCAAACTGCTGCCTGCTTTAAAATGTTTTCCCGAAGATATAGTCATCACAATAGATGATGATATTTTCTATAAGCCAGACATGATTGAGAGGCTTCTTTGGTCTTATCGCAACGATCCGTTTTCTATTCACGCTAATCGTGTGGCTTTGATGACTAAAGATAAAAATGGAAATCTGAACAGTTATTTGAAATGGATTCTTTCCGATTTTCCTCAAGGTGAGCTTAAAAATAAGATTATTATTGGGGTAGAGGGATGTCTTTATCCTCCACATTCGCTTTCGGAGGAAGTTTTCAACGAAGATGTTATTCGGAAATTGTGCCCGACTGCAGATGACATTTGGTTTACGGCAATGGCGATGTTGAAAGGTACGAACATTACTTACACTGTAGGCAGATATGAAAATGGTTTTGCTGGTGCAGTAGCTAATCTTCGTATGCAAAAATCTGGACTTATTCATCAGAACGAAAACCCAAAAAATCCTCGCAACGATGCTCAGATTCGTGCGGTATTTGACAAATATAAGTTGTATCCATTGATAGGATGAATCCCAAGGTCTCGGTAATTGTACCTGTTTATAATTCTTCAAGGTATATTGAGAAATGTTGTCATAGTTTGTTTGGACAAACATTGGATTCTTTGCAGTATATATTTGTAGATGATGGTTCTGATGATGGCAGCATTGAGGCGGTGAAGAAGGTCTTGTCAGATTATCCTCACAGATCAGCTCAGGTAGCAATTGTCAATCATACTGTTAATGAAGGTGTGGGATCTGCGCGACGTGCTGGCATAAAATATACAACTGGAGAGTATATCATTCACTGTGATAGTGACGATTGGGTTGAATCCGACCTTTATGAGAAACTGTATCTCAGGGCAAAGGAAACAAACGCTGATGTTGTAATTTGTGGATATTATGTAGATGCTGTTGATGGCTCAAAAACCAGTGTGACTCCTCCATTAGTGAATGTAGATCCTCTTTCCTTTTCCATTAGTCCTCAGACGGGTGCTCTATGGACGAAACTGATTCGTCGTAAATTTTTAGAAGAAAACCATCTGGAAGTCCCATCAGAGATCAATTGGGGAGAAGATTTATGTCTGTCATTGGAAGTCTTTCTTTTGTCACAGAATGTACAATCTATCAGTGACATTTTATATCATCATGTACTGAATGAGGACTCTTTGACCCACGCTGTTTCTACGGCTCAATGCTTGGAATTGGTCAAATGTGGTTCTGTAATTGAAGAATTTCTCATTGAGCATAGTTTGCTTGATCAATATTCGACTCAATTGAATTGGCTCAAGTTTCAGTTGAAACAGTATCTGCTGATTTTCCCTTATACGCGTGATATTCAACTTTGGAAATCTATCTATCCAGAGTGTCATCAACATATTCTTCAGTACGAGACGATGACATATTTGAAGATTTCCGCCTGGCTGATTGTTCATCACTTTGAATCAACGGCTCTTTTCTTCTTACGACTTAGGGATATTCTTAGCAATTTCACGAAAAGATGAAATTGATTATCTATCCGGATGTGGATATCTGGGAATTTGTGCTTTCCGGTTTGAGGTCGCGAACCGATGTTAAACTATTCCCTCTCAATCAGAATAGCAATCTATTCCAGAAGGTATCGCGAAAATATGGTTCTACTCTTCCCTTGCCTGTTCATTTTGTTATAGGATCTCATTTGCGGAAGGCAATTAAACACTTACGGCCAGGGGATGCAGTCATTATCGCTGAATATACCGAACCTGCTCTGATCTCAGCAGTTACTAAGATTATTCCCGAGGGTGTTGTTCGTTATGTTTGGTTGTGGAACCATAAGGGGGACAACAGGATTTTTGCATATAATCTACAAACAATCCACAAATGCCATTTCCAGGTGGTTTCTTACGACGAATTGGATGCCGACAGATATGGATTCAAATGGCATGCTCAATTCTTCAATATCAAGCCTTATCAGCGATTAGCATCTTCTCCGAATAATACACTTCTTTACGACTTCCTATTTATCGGATATGCAAAAAATAGGGTAGAGGAAATTGAGAGTATTTATGCAACTCTTTCTTCTTATGTTTGCAAATTCATAACGGTTCGAACTGCCTCCGACTATATTCCTTATAACCGATATTTGGAAATGGCCTTGCAGGCACGTTGTATCGTTGAGATTGTGCATACAGGAGATCCATCTTGTACACTACGCCCATTGGAAGCAATGACCATTCATCGGAAACTGCTTACCAATAATTTAGCCGTTCGCAATTATACATTCTATCGTTCACAGAATATTTTTATTCTCGGACAAGACAATCTCAGTTTATTGTCCGATTTCCTTCATTCCCCATTTGAACTTCTTCCATCAGACATTGTCGATAGTTATGATGTCAATAGTTGGGTAGAAGTATTTCAATAATTTTTTTTATTTGAAAAAAACTAAGTGTCCAACATTTGTGGATTAAATCCATAAGAAAGGATCATTAAAGACAATCTTTTAAAAGAAATTAGTTGTAATGAGACAAATGACTATTAAGGAAGTTCAACAAATATCACTAGAGCTACTGAAAGAGGTTCATGAATTTTGTGTTGATAATAATATTAGATATACTCTTTTTGCTGGAACACTCATTGGTGCTATACGTCATCATGGATTTATTCCTTGGGATGATGATTTAGATATTGCTATGCCCAGGCCCGATTACAATCGATTTATTCATAGTTTTCAATCGAGAAAAGGAAATAAGTTGTTTTCTAGAGAGATAAAAGGATGTAATATTTCGTTGGCTTTTTCTAGATTTTGTGAAATGAAAGAAACTTATGTTGAAGATTCTCATCCATGGGCAAATGAAAATAAAGGCATTTGGATTGATATTTTTCCTCTTGACGGTATAGAAGAAGATAGGGAATTAGCAAATAAAAGAATAGAGAAAATTTTTAAAATATGGAATTTAGGTTGCTTTATAAGAACTTCTAAAGTAAATATTAATTTATACAAATCACTTTATCGTAAAAGCAAACTGATAATTAAAAGATTTGTTTGCTATATTCTTTTTTGGGCTTATAAACCATATGATACGCATATTGCTCTGTGCAAAAAATATGGGTATGACAATGCTATTTATTATGCAAATCTTTCTTGGCCAGGCTGGAAAATGCGAGAGTATTGTCCCAAACATGTTCTAGATGATTTCATTCTAGTTCCTTTTGAGGATTCTGAATTCTATGTAATGAAAGGTTATGATGAATCGTTAAGATTAAAATATGGAGATTATATGCAAATGCCTCCGTTAGAAAAAAGACGATCTACACATTCTTATAATGTTTTTTATTGGAATAATAAATAAGTAACATTTCTTGGATAACAAATGATTAATTCATATTACAGAATATAATAGGCAATGGCTGATAATTTGCAGCAGAAGACTTTTTCGGGAATGATTTGGACTTTTGCACAACATTTCTCACTCGAAGGTTTTGCTTTTCCAAGGTATTATTCCTTAAGAGATTTTATTAACCATTTATCAAGCAGGTTTTGCTCTTGTTCGGTTGTTTTGTAACAGTTTTCTAAAGAATGATACCTAAGTTCGTTTGTTATTATGCACAATTTACTGCTTCTAGATACTTCAGTAGGCTCCCTTAATAAGGGAGATGATATAATAATGGAGTGTACCAGAAAGGAATTATCTTTTCTTTTGAAAGATAACTACGAATTGACTCTTCCTACACATGTTTCTCCATTTCATTGGTATCAGGTTTTTCGAAATTCTCTTTATGTGCAAACTTTCAGCAATTGCAAATATAAATTTGTCGGGGGGTCAAACATATTGATTCCTCAACTTTTGACTCATTTGCCGCAATGGAACATTAATTTGTTAAACTATCAGCCAATGAAAGGATCGATATTGGTAGGTGTAGGAGCTGGACAAGGGGCAGAAGGACCAATCAATTGTTATACAAAGTATATTTACACTCATCTTCTTAATGCGAATTGTTTTCATAGCGTTCGAGATGAACGCACGAAAAAATACATGGAGCGATTAGGTCTCAAGGCTATTAATACTGGTTGTGTTACAATGTGGATGCTTACTCCAGAATTTTGTAGAATGATACCAACCCACAAGTCTGATAAAGTTGTCTTTACTTTAACTTATATTCCTAATATTGACAAAAGAGATCAAGAACTAATTGATATTTTATGCAATAACTATAAGCATGTTTATTTTTGGCCTCAAGGTTATATGGATTTAAACTATCTTTCAAGGTATAAAGGTATAGATGCTATTAATATTCTTCAGGCATCTAAAGATGCATATGACGATTATCTCTCCAATAATGATACTGACTATGTCGGAACACGTCTTCATGGTGGAATTTATGCTATGAGGCATAAGAGACGAGCAATTATTATATCGATAGATGAACGAGCTCGTGCAATCAATGTGAAGAATCATTTGAATTGTATTGAAAAAAAAGATATCCATAATCTTGAGGATATGATTAATTCATCATTTCCGACATCGGTGGTAATGGATTATGAAGCCATTAATGATTGGAAATCTCAATTTGAAGTATATGATGTATAACATTGTACTTGACAATATTATTGTAGATCATAATATAGTTTACTATAATTTCTCTTGCTCAAAAGAGTTGGATGAATATTTTAAATCCAAGCAATTGTTTATTGAATATCCAGATGATGTTTCTTCTGTTCCACTAAGTATTCTATCAATTCCGTTTATTGCTACATTTTTGGGCATATCTTGGCTTGAAAATACTAATTTATATGTTGACGAGCTGGATAGAACATATTATTATTCTTTACGGGAAGTAAGAAGTGCGTTTCAGGATATGTATTATAATGTTTCTTTAAAAGGTCGCGTAGTTCCTTGTAAGATTGTTCATAATAATGTAGTTGGATGTGGACAGTCATTGTTGTTATTTGGAGGTGGAGTAGATGCTCATTGTTCTTATATTAGGCATAAAGATACTATATCTCATATTATGAATATTCAGGGATGGTTTTCAAATATGGATGCTTGTGATACTGCTGCAGAAGCAGATAGAATGCATTGCCATGAATTTTCAGAGAGGATGGGCATTCTATTTTACTATGTAAAGAGTAATTTTGCAAGTATTGTTAATGCAAATATCTTTAACCGAAAGTTCCAGTCATTGCTACATGACCAATGGTGGCATGGGATTCAACACTCTATGGCTTTTATTGCTATCTCAATCCCAATAGCGTTCTTACATTCCATTTCTAATATTATTATCGCCAGCTCATGCACTAAAGGTCGCGTTAAACCCTGCGGGTCTTTTATAACTACTGACTCGGCGTTTAAGTATGCGGGTGAAGGAAATGTCTTGCATGATGCGTTCGAACTGAATAGACAAGGTAAAATCAAGGTAATTGTAGATTGCCAGAAGGCGTCTGGCCAACCATATCCATTAAAGGTTTGTTCTTTTAATGATCGTAATTGTTGCGAGTGCGAAAAGTGCTTCCGAACAATAATTGAAATTATAGCCGAAGGGGGAAGAATCCAGGATTTTGGATTCTCTATAAAAGGCTCATTAGTCGCTTTCTTCGCTGATGTAATGAATCGCAGGCTGGGCCTTTGGGGAATGTCCTTTGAACGAGAAATCTATTGGAAAGATACCATCAAGAGAATGAAAGAAAATTATGATAATATAGCAGAGAAAGAATTTGTGGATTGGTTCTTGACTTATGATTTCGATAAGGAACAGATACGGTCACGAAGGAACTATTATTTTCACAATTTTTTTTCAATAATTAAGAGGAAATTATTTAATCATAAATAATCGCGGTTTTGTCCTTATATGATTAGTGTTATTATTCCTATATATAATACTGGAAAGGCATTAAATAAGTGTTTGAAGTCTGTAGTTAATCAAACCTACAAAGATATTGAGATTTTATTGGTTAATGATCATTCTACAGATAATATCACTAATTCCTTGATAGATGAATGGGTTAAAAAAGATCCAAGAATAAAATTGATTAATAAGGAGGTAAATGAGGGCGTTGACATGGCTCGATATTCTGCACTCCAAGTGGTAACTGGGGATTATATCACATTTGTCGATTCTGACGATTGGATTGAGAAAGATGCATTTGAATCTTTATTAAATATTTCATTCGAGACTGGAGCAGATGTCGTTATTGGAAAAATACGGAGGATCTTTTATCACAAGCTATTATCAAAAGAGGCCCCATATGAGAGAGATTGGATGAATCGGCTTATTCTTCATGATGAATTAATGTCAACGTATTACTTATCTTATTTTGGTGTCAATAAATTACCTATCCAACTTTGCTCAATTCTGTTTCGTACATCTGTCGTGAAATCTTCAAATATTATGCCGTCTGGATTAAAATTTGGAGAGGATTTATTAATGAGCATGAAAATATTCCCTAATATAAATAGTTTATATGCAGTAAACAAAGTTGTTTATAATTATAACGTTGGATTACCTAAAATTTCTGATAAGTATTTTGATTATTGGTTGGAAAGTGCTAGAATGTTATATGAAAAAAAAATGGATACAATAATCGAAATGCACTATGATAAAGCAATCTATTATCAAAAGATGGAATTAATCAATTATTTGAAGTTTTATGTCTATATATGTTGTACTCGAAGGGCTAATCAGAGAAATAAAAACATTGAAACTATAAGAAAAGAGATTCAGAATCCTGTTTATAAAAGCCTAGAAACACTGTTGAACAGTAGGTATAAAGACCCGAAGTCGGTTGAATTTATCATTAACGGTGAAGCAGAAGGTTTTTACGCATATATTGAAAAAGATATAGTGAATATTCGAAAAAATCCCAGATTGGTAATTTTAAATTTTATTACTGGAACAAAAGCTTTATTAAAAAGGGTTTGGTTTCATTATAACTCATAAAGATGATTTAGTAGTTAAATGTTTATTATATTTTGATGAATAATATTATTAGTTATTTTCGGAATACGATTGAATTGCTGTTTATTATTATTTATAGAACCGTATATCTACCTATAAGAGTATGTAAGATACGCCAAAAGAAGATAATAAATGTTGCATTTGTTATATCCGATTTAGGAAAATGGAAAACAGAATTGCTGTTTAAGGCAATGCAGGCTCATCCTCGTTTTTCTCCAGAAATATATGTTGTTTCTTATTCTAATGAAAACCACCATGATATTGCGTATTTGATAGATTATTTAGAGAAGAACAATTATCCATATCATAAAAAAGAGAATACCCAAGTTTTTAAAAAACAATCAAGACCAGATATTCTTTTTTATCAGGAGCCATATAGTGGAAATATCCTAAGAAATATTTTGTCACTTTTTTGCTTTGTCCCCTATGCTTTTCATACGACAGATGCCAAATGGTTCATTGATACTCCGATGCTTAATATAGCTTGGCAAGTATATTATGAGAATTCATTGGCTGCAAAATATGTTTCTAAAGTAATGAAAAATGGAGGCCGTAATTGCTATGTGACCGGGTTGCCTTATTCTGATTTGTTTAGCCAGCCATTATTTTCATACGACTCCCCTTGGAAAAAGCAAGATAGAAAGAAGAAAAAGATTATCTGGGCGCCACATCACACAATCAATTCTGATCGATTTGTATGTCATTCCACGTTTCTGGATTATTTCGATACAATGTTTTTTCTAGCAAATAAATACAAAGATGATATCCAGATGGCGTTTAAGCCTCATCCTGTTCTAAAGTCGAAATTGTATAGAATCTGGGGGATTGAAAGAACAGAAAACTATTATTCACAATGGGAAAGTGGAGAGAATACACAATTGGTTTTGGGCAATTATGTTCCATTGTTTTTGTTTTCTGATGCTATGATTCATGATTGCGGATCATTTACAGTGGAGTATCACTATACCAAAAAGCCGGTAATGTACCTTGTCAATGAGAAATTTCGAGAAGAGGGATTAAATGAGTTTGGCCGAAGGGCATTTGAATTGCATTATTTGGGAAAGAATGCTAAAGAAATTGAAGTTTTTATTACCAATGTTATCAGGGGAAAAGATGATTTGAAAAGTGCTCGTGAGGCCTTTTATCAGGAATGCCTTCTCCCACCAGAAGGGAATAATGCTTCAAATAACATTATTAATGCCATACTATCTTAAGAATTGAATATGCTTTTCGTCATTTATATTGCATTATTCTTCGAGTGTAATTCTCATTGCGTGGATGTATCCTAAATGGCAAGTGTCTGTTAGATGATAAACTATTTTAGTATTTGCTTAATAGGCCCCATTTTTCATGGCTTAAGTTAAGATAATCTTCATTTGTTAGTTTTCTTATAATAATATGAATAACATCGCGTTAATAATAGCAGGCGGTTCTGGCAATCGCATGGGGCAGGATATCCCCAAGCAGTTTATTCATATAGACGGAGCTCCCGTTATCATTCACACAATGAAGGCATTTGAGCAGCATCCCGATATCGACGGGATAGCTGTGGTTTGCTTGCATGGATGGGATACCGTATTGCAGTCTTATGCTCATCAGTTCAATATTTCTAAATTGAGATGGATTTTTCCTGGTGGTAAGACTGGTATGGAGTCTATTCATAATGGAATCTATGGGCTTAAAGAGGCAGGTTGTGATGATGAGGACCTAGTGTTGATTCATGATGCGGTTCGTCCACTGCTTTCACAGGAAATTATTTCGTCCAATATTGCTATTTGCAAAGCTTATGGATATGCGATTACCGGCATACAGTGCCGCGAGGCAATCTTGAAGAGTGAGGATGGCTTTACTACCACTACCAGTATCCCGCGCGATACGTTGATCCGTACGCAGACCCCCCAAACTTTTAAACTGGGGAATATTTTAGCTGCACATGAAGAAGCTGCTCAGCGAGGCATCAAAGACTCAGTTGCATCTTGCACACTGATTGCGGACCTTGGCACCGATAGGGTGATGCACATTGTCCCAGGATCTGAAAAGAATATCAAGATTACCACTGTCGAGGACATCGAGATGATCAAGGCATTGATGCATACTGCTAAAGAATCATGGCTGAAATAAAGGATTTGCCTTGGGAGTTATTATCGGGATGTAATATCCTTGTAACGGGAGCTACAGGTCTTATTGGTTCCTGTCTGGTGGATGTGTTGATGCAGCGCCCACAAAAGGATTATCAGGTCTATGCCCTTGGTCGAAATGAAAGGAGAGCCAATCATCGTTTCCATCGCTACATTTCGGATAACAGTTTTCATTTTGTGGAGGGAGACGTTATCCAACCTCTTACATGTAATTTCACTTTTCATTACATAATTCACGCTGCAAGCAACGGCAGTCCCAATTTCTTTGCCAATAGCCCAGTGGAGGTGATGAAATCTAATCTCTTTGGCGTCTCCAATCTCATTGAATATGGACTTGGACATGGCATGAAACGATTCCTCTATGTTTCTTCTGGTGAGGTCTATGGCAGCAACGAAGCAGCAGTTCTGGACGAGAACAGTTACGGATATGTTGATATTCTCAATTCCCGATCCTGTTATCCTTCTTCCAAACGTGCTGCTGAGACTTTGGCGATGTGTTATGCCGGTGAGTATGGCGCTGATGTGGTGGTGGCGCGACCTTGTCATACCTATGGTCCGCATTTCACAGAGTCGGATAATCGTGTCTATGCTCAATTTATTAGGAATGTGCTCAGCGGTGAGGATATTGTCATGAAAAGTGCAGGAACTCAATATCGCTCCTGGTGCTATGTCGAGGATTGTGTTTCGGCTCTTTTGTATATTCTTTTAAAAGGGAAGAACGGTGAAGCTTATAATATCGCTGACAAGAATTCAGTTATTACTATCCGGGAATTGGCCGAGATGATTGCTTCTATTGCTGGTCGTAAAGTTGTGATGCAAGCTCCCTCCGATAGTGAGAAGAAAGAATTTATATCCATCAAACGCGCAGTTTTCGATACTGCAAAATTGGAAGCTTTAGGCTGGACAGTCAGCGGTACGATGGAAGAAAAGTTGAGAAGGACGATAGACCTTTGTAGATCGAATGTTTAAGGACACAGTAAATAGCATAGTCGCTCTATTGCATCAAGACAACAAGAAGGGGGAGTTTGCTCGTTTTGCAGTTGTAGGAGTCATTGCGGCATTTATCCATTATGTTATTTATTTTGTTCTTTACCATTTCATAAATGTTAGTGTTGCCTATACAATTGGATATATCTTAAGCTGGTTCTGTAACCTTTATCTCACTAGTAAATTTACATTCCATCGAAAGGCTACAATTAAAAAGAGTGTGGGATTTGCCGGCGCTCATTTGGTTAACTATTGTATGCACATTGTTTTATTACAGTTCTTTCTGTGGATTGGAATGCATAAGGCTTTGGCCCCATTCTTTGTGATGGGCATTGCCACTATCATAAATTTCTTTCTTGTCAGGTTCGTGTTTAAGAGCGGAACAAAATGATGAAACCTCGTATCTTGATAGCGATGCATTATATGGAACTCGGAGGTGCAGAGAGTGCTTTGCTCGGACTATTGCAAGCACATGATCCGCAAAAAGCCGATATTGATTTGTTCCTTTATGATCATGTCGGAGAATTAATGCAGTATATTCCGAATACAGTGAATCTCTTGCCGAAGGTAGAAGCCTATTCCATGTTGGAGCGCCCTATTTCTGAACTATTGAGAAAAGGATATTGGGGAGTCGCTTGGGGTAGGATTTTGGCAAAATATTTCGCAAAACAAGAGCAAAACAGTAATAAGGAGAACCTGGATGACATTTCTGCGTATTATTATATTGCAAAATATGTCAATCCTTTTTTGCCCAAGATTAATCCATCGGTAGAATATGACCTCGCAATCAGCTTCTTGCAGCCTCATCATTATGTGTTGAAAAAAGTAAGGGCTCACAAGAAATTAGCGTGGCTGCATACCGATTATTCCAGGGTGTATGTTTCCAAGAAAGAAGAATCGGTGTGGAGTCAATATGATTATATTGCAGCAATATCCACAGAGGTCGGTCATTCATTTGTACACCGATTCCCGAATCTCGATTCGAAAATACTGCCGATAGAAAATATCCTTTCTTCTCAGTTTATCAGACAAAGGGCAAATGAGAGAGATGTAAGTTTGCCAGGAAGTGGAATTCGGCTATTGACTATCGGACGATATAGTTATCCAAAGAAATTGGAGGATATTCCTGTTATGACTGCAAAATTGAAAAGGAATTTTCCCGATTTGAAATGGTATATCATCGGATATGGTAATCCTGAAGAGGAAAACAAGATTAAGGTCAATATCACTAAAGAAGGGGTACAGGACAGTGTTATTCTGCTAGGAAAGAAATCGAATCCATATCCATACATAAATGCTTGTGATGTATATGTTCAGCCGTCAAGATACGAAGGTAAGTCAATCACTGTGCGAGAGGCTCAAATTCTGTGTAAACCGGTTATAGTTACAGCTTATCCTACTGCCCCCTCTCAAATTCAAGATGGCGTGGATGGAGTCATTGTTCCCCTTGATATTGAGCTATGTGTCGATGCAATGTCTTCATTCTTGAAGAATAAAGAAAAACAAGCTAAGATAGCCAAATATCTTTCGGAGCACGATTATGGAAATGAAACTGAAATAAACAAGATTTATCAATTGGCAAGATGATACCCAAAGTTATTCATTATTGCTGGTTTGGAGGTAATCCACTTCCAAAATCTGCAATTAAATGCATCGAAAGTTGGAAAAAGTACCTTCCTGATTATGAAATAAAGGAATGGAACGAGAGTAATTTCGACATTAATATGATGTCATATACTCGTGAGGCATACGAAATGAAGAAATATGCTTATGTGAGTGATGTGGCCAGATTCCTAGTACTTTATCGAGAGGGAGGTGTCTATTTCGATACAGATGTCGAGGTAGTCAAGCCTATGGATGATATCCTTGAAGCCGGAGCTTTTATGGGCATTGAGGATCTTGGAATCGAAGGGGAGACATATCCCTATGTAGCACCAGGATTAGGACTAGCGGTTGAAGCGGGGAATTCATTTTATAAGGAGATTCTTGATCATTATTTTAATTGTCATTATTATGATCCGCTGACTAAAATTCCTTATCCGTTGACCGTTGTCAACCATTGTACAAACTTGTTGATAAAGAATGGTCTGAAGCCGACTAATAAGTTTCAGACCGTGGCTGGGATAAATATATATCCAGTAGATTATTTCTGTCCGTTGGAAGATGCTACAGGAATATTGACTATTACAGAAAATACACGTGCTATCCATTGGTTTTCGAAAACCTGGATCGACAAACCGATGTGGTATTTTACGATAACGAGATTCCTGCATCGTATCTTCGGCATTGATTCTTTGGCTAAAGTTAGGAAATTACTTAATTTGGATAGTGCTCCCAATAGCTCCAATGTAGCCGCAAACATTCAAAAAGTACAAAGCGAGATTGAATCATGTGAACAAGGTGATGAATTTGAAGGGGAAAAGCTTAACAAAGAAGATTCGCACAATATAGCGACAATTCCCCCTAAGATTCATTATTGCTGGTTCGGAGGGGCCGAATTGCCAGAATCAATGCAGAGATGTATTTCCAGTTGGCGACGATTTTTCCCAGAATATGAGATAAAGGAATGGAATGAAACCAACTTCGATGTGAACATTCTACCATATACTCAAGAGGCGTACAAAGCAAAGAAATATGCTTTTGTGAGTGATGTGGCAAGATTTTGGATTTTGTACCATGAGGGTGGTATCTATTTCGATACTGATGTCGAAATTGTTTCTTCCTTTGACAATATTATTGCCAAGGGAGCATTTATGGGTATCGAATCTCGTTGCAAACCTGGTCAACTCCCAGATGTCAATCCGGGCCTTGGACTTGGTGCAGAAAAAGGTAATCCTATCCTGAAATCTATCTTTGATTATTATAAAACTCTTCGTTACTCGAACGATGCAGGAGATAAGAATCCGGGAACTGTGGTTACGCACACCACGCATGTCCTTGCCGAGCAATATGGCCTTCAGTCATCGAATGATATTCAGGTGCTGAATGGCATTACCATTTATCCTATGGATTATTTCTGCCCATTTGACGACCTCACTGGAGTTTTAAAGCCTACTGCAAATACACGCTCTATCCATTGGTTTGCAAAGACATGGACTGATCAGCCAATGTGGTATTTCAAGATGACTCGAGTATTACATCGATTCTTTGGGGTACGTTTCTTTAATACTCTCAAGTCGCTTCTCGGCATCAGCGATAGGTAATAAGCAAAATGCAGAAACCACGATTGTTCATCAATATGCATTATATGGAGTTAGGAGGGGCCGAACGTGCACTTCTGGGGCTATTGAATGCTATTGATACTGACAAGGTGGATGTCGATCTATTTCTTAATCAACACACTGGAGCATTCTTGCCCCTCATTCCTTCTAAAATTAATTTGCTCCCCGAGATTTCTGCATATTCTGCTATTGAGCGCCCAATGAAGACTATCCTTCGGGAAGGTCATTGGGGCGTTTTATGGGGCAGGTTAGTTGGAAGAATCAGGTACAAACGATATCTGCGTTCTGTCGGTAGAAAAAGAGACGGAAGTGCAACCCAATATGTATTTGACGGAGTCTCTCCATTTCTTCCTTCTTTGAATTTCCTCGGACATTATGATTTAGCCATCAGTTTCTTAGATCCTCCTCATATTGTGCAAGATAAGGTAGATGCAACCACTCGCATGGAATGGATTCATACCGATTGGTCCACAGTCGAGGTGAATGAAAAACTGGTTGAACCAAGATGGGGGAGGAATGATTATATAGTATCGATTTCTGAGTCGGTGACGGAGCAATTCTTAAAGCGATTTCCGCAATTTAAGAATAAGATTATTGAGATTCACAATATTTTGAGTCCTTCATTTGTCAGAAGTCAGGCATTGTTGGAGGATGGCATGCGCGAATACAATCCCGAGGGAATAACGCTTTGTTCGGTCGGAAGAATCGCTTATCTCAAGAATTTCGACAATATTCCTCATATTGCCAGAATTATGAAAGATAGAGGGCTGAAGTTTCATTGGTATGTCATTGGTCCTGGCAATCATGAATCTATTGACGAATCAATCCGAAATGATGATGTCGAAGATTGTGTTCACTTTATAGGTTCCAAAACTAATCCATATCCATGGATGAAGACTTGCGATATCTATATTCAACCCTCTCGCTATGAGGGTCATTCTGTAACCGTTCGTGAAGCTCAGATTTTGGGTAAGCCTGTAATCATTACAAATTATCCTACGGCAAAGAGTCAGATTCAGCATGGCATCGATGGCATTATTTGTGGAATGGAGAATGAAAGTATTGCTCATGCCATTTTCTTATTAGCAAATGATAGGGATAAACAAAAACGTTTGTCAGAATATGTTTCTTCCCATGATTATGGAAATGAGAAAGAAGTTGAGAAGATTTATCAATTGCTGAATATTGCATAAATGGTTTTTTCTCCAGCAGATCAAGATAAGTATAAGGTTTTATTATTGCAGACCTATAAGGCATTTGCCAAGTTCTGCTTGGCAAATAATATTCATTTTTTTGCTGCTGGTGGAACGATGATAGGAGCTGTGAGACATCGTGGATTTATCCCATGGGATGACGATATTGATGTTTATATGAAACGGCCCGATTATGATAAGTTCATTTCTTTGAGGAGTAGATTAGCAAATACAGATTATGAAATCATAGATTCCAACAACGAAGGTTATTATTGCACGATGGCCAAGTTTTCTCATCGTAATTCAACCATTTGGGAGTTTCAGAGCATTCCTTTCGTGTTTGGCGCGTACATTGATGTCTTTGTTTTGGATTATGAAGATGGCACATACAATGAGGCGGTTGCGAGGAGAATGAGCTATGCAAAGAAGGTAAATTTATTTTATATTTGCTCCAATAACAGGCCATTCAAGGTTATTAAGGATTGTATTTGTCGAGGCAAACTGTTGAAATCATCATGGTTTATTATTCAAAAAATTCTGATAAGATTAGTTCATCCCCTTCTGAGGAAATGTGTTGTCATTCGTAATGATAAAAAACAAGGTGAATGGCTTGTCGCTTATACTGGTACGTCAGGAGTGAAGGACATTTTTCGTTCAGAATGGTTCGATGGTTCAGTTCCATGCCAATTTGAAGATATGAGCATTAATGTACCATCGGGTTATGATAAATTCTTGACAGCGATGTTTGGTGATTATATGACTCCTCCACCAGTTGAAAAACAGACACCACACCATGCTCTTTTTTATTATAACTTGGATAGGAGAATAACCGATGAAGAGATAGTGGAGAAGCAAATTAAGGCACAATGAGAATTCCCTTTATTAGCCTTTTGTTTTTTATCGGCAGTTTGCTGTTTGCTCAGTCGGAAGTATTCCCACTTAATAAAGAAAAGGCCTACGAGAAATATATGGTTTTGGTAAAGCCTAAGACTTCAGTGCAAGGTGGCGCATGTTTCGGAGATTTTTTATTCGTCGGGCATGATAGGAATTCATACATGGACGTATATGATATGAGCTCACGAATGTACGTTTGCTCGATGACCATGCAGACGCCTGAGCCGAAGAATAGATGCCATGCAAATACTATCAATTTCGGGAATCAATACTATAACAAGGGTGATGAATTTCCTCTTTTATATGTCAGTTCCGGTTACACCGTCTCCAATGCAGATGGAAGATCCAATGTATATGTTTATAGAATAAGTAAACATACAGTTCGAGATGATTCGATAGTTTTCAGGTCTGAGTTAGTCCAAACGATTTCTGTTATTGGAGCCAGTTGGTCGGAATGTGTTACTGACAACGAACACGATGCTATATGGATTAATTATGAAGGGAAAGGCAATAGTATCTTTTTGAAATACCATGTGCCAGATGTACGTCAGAAAAACGCCTTGATAAATCCTCTTGAAACGTCTGCATTAGATACAATCATTACCAATCATTTTAAAATACTCAAGCATAACCAAGGGATTCTGTGTCATGATGGGTACATATTCATGCCATTTGGAGTGCCTTCATGGAGAGAAGAGCCGTATTTGACGATCATCGATCTTGACAAGAAGGATTATGCCTACATTGTGAATTTATATGATCTGGAGATGTTTAATCGACTAAATCTGCGAGATAACACTTGGGAGCCAGAATTTTTCTTCTTTTATGATGGTGATTATTTCATAGGATATCGTAGTGTTATTTATAAGCTCAACATGGATTTGGTGAAAGAATCGAACTACTTTTATAATATCAACTGTAGATGAGTCCACGTTTCTCTATCATCGTTCCTGTATATAATGCTCAACGGTATTTGCATGACTGCTTGGAAAGCATTAAGTCACAGACTTGTCAGGACTTTGAGGTTATCACGGTGGACGATGGGAGTACTGATGGCACAATTCATATCTTGGACATTATTAAATCGGAGGATAATCGGTTCCAAATATTTCATCAAGAACATCGAGGTGTTAGCTCAGCACGCAATGTAGGGATAAATAAAGCAGCAGGCGATTTTATCTGTTTCGTTGATGCTGACGACCAGATTGCCCCGACATATCTCTCCGATCTTTATCAAGCGATAGGTGAAGCCGATTCATCAATGTGCGGATTCAAAAAAACAGATTTATTGAGCCATGAAGATTGTGAAATAGTTCCTCAGAACAAAATTGAGACTCTCGAAGAGAATCTGGCTGAATTCTATAATGCCGGTCCAACGGATTGGCAACGCTACCTTTGGAATAGGATGTTCAAGAAATCTGTGATCGATCAGCACAATCTTCGATTCATCGAAGACATCTACTATAAGGAAGATGGATTGTTCGTCGTGCAGTATCTATGTGCATCTAATGGACTTGTAGGGTGTGTCGATAAAGTGCTCTATTATTATCGTAGGAACAGTACTGGTGCAATGAGCAAGACTTGGCATTCATTTGACAAAAAGATCATTACAAATTTGACGGCACATAAGCTTATTATTAATGAGATAAGGCACAAAGGCGTGTCACAAATTGTTTTGACAAAAGCTATAAATCAAGCCAAAGCCTCATGCAATTGGATTCTGCAGATGATGTTCAAGACAAAATCCATTCGAATGATATTATTGATAAGAATTGAAAGGATTATGGTTTCAATACTTGGACTCCAAGATTATCTCAGTTGGCGAGTATCACAGGTAGTTAGATTTTATAAATGAATATTCTTTTTTCTTCTGACGAAAATTATGCTCGGCATATGGGTGTTGCAATGATTAGTATTATGCAACACAATCGGGATGTGGAGAAGATACGTTTTTTTGTCGTTAATAATCGTATTACTCCATCCACCATAGAGAAGTTGGAATCTCTCGTCCGAGGTTTTAAGAATGCTGAAATTATATTTATCCCTTTTGAGAGTTATGAAAAGAAGCTTCATCTCAACCTTGCGTGGCCAATTTCATTGAGTTCATACGCACGGCTGTTTGTCGGAGAAATGTTGCCTACTGAAATAGATAAAGTTCTATATTTAGACTGTGATGTTGTTGTTTGCGGTTCGATTAGCGCATTGTGGGAAACAAACTTAAATGGCAAATGTTTAGGTGCTATACAGGATATGGTTCCTTCAAATACAAAAGCCTCAGTTGGACTATTGCCTGAAGACCCATATTTCAATGCCGGGGTTCTGCTGGTCGATCTTCTCCAATGGCGTCAACAAGGTATAGGCTGGTCTTGTATGGAGTTTATAGCTGTTAGAGACGGACGTGTCACTCACCATGATCAGGGTGTGCTGAATGGCGTTCTAAAAGATAATTGGAAGAAATTACCGTTGCAATATAATGTGATGACCATTCACTATATGATGAACGCCGATAAAAAACGGGCTTTTTATCGTGATAAGTCCGTTTTCTATAAAGAAGAAGAGGTTGAAGATGCTAAAATTAATCCTATTATTCTTCATTTCACCCCAAGTTTTACAACGCATCCATGGGAACACAATTGTAAACATCCTTTACGCAAAATTTATACTGATACATTAGGCTATACTCCATGGAGAAATTTGCCCTTAGAAAAGGATAATAATCCTTGGTATGTAAAGATACTTAACTCTTTTTACCGTTTGTCTTACTCTTTTGATTTATTATTGAAGCAATGATAGAATTAGTTCCGCTACAATATTATGTAAGAGTTTTTTACTATTCCATGTTCGCAATATGTCTTTTGACAGGTCTTTATTATCAAGCGAATCCTGGATGTGAAAAGTTGTTGAGAAGAAATTCCTTATTTTTCCCCCTCCTTATTTCTATAGTTTTAATATTCTATATGGGCTTAAGGCCAACGAGCTATAAATTCGGAGATATGCCTCTTTACGAACATCGCTGGAATATGAGTGATAGTATTCAGGTTAATTTATTCGATTTCCGTAGCGAGTGGTTCTTTGATTATTTGATGTTATTTTGTAAAGCACTTGTTCCTAATGCCCAATTTTGGTTTGTCGTAATCGATTTTATTTATATAGGATGCCAGTTTTGGGCATGCAAGAAACTATTATGGGAGAATGTATGGTTAGCCATATTGTTTGTTTTCTACTCATTCCAGTTTTTTTCTTACGGAACGAATGGACTTCGTAATGGCATGGCCTGTTCCATGATGATCCTTTCAATTGCTTTTTTTTGTGATAGGAACAGAAATAGTAATCTTATTGGTTTTTTGTTGTTTGGATTGGCCATGGCTTGTCATCGTTCTGTGATTATTCCAATGGCAGCGGTAATGGCATCAAAGTATATAATCAAAGATATTAAAATATCTATATATATATGGTTCGGGTGTATAGTTCTTTCTCTTATTGCAGGAGGCACCTTGCAAAATATTATATTTGGACTTGGTTTTGATGATAGAATGTCCACATATTCTTCAATCGGAGAAGAGACAATGTCAGAGTTTTCACATACTGGATTTAGGTGGGACTTTTTGCTATATAGTGCTATGCCGCTATGGTTGGCCATGATAGTGCGTAATAAAGGAATCAACGATCCAAGCTTTACACTTTTAGCTAATACCTATATCATTGCAAACTCCTTTTGGATTTTAGTTTGCCGTGTAGCATTTTCCAACCGATTCGCTTACCTGTCTTGGTTCTTGTATGCGTTGGTCATAGCATACGCAGTGGTGCGAGTCCCGATTTGGAAAAATCAGGATAGGGCCGCAGGATGGATTCTGATCGCTCACTCAGCTTTTTCTTTGATTATGTATATTTTCTTTAAATAGTTTTTATGAAAACTCTAACCATTTTTACTCCAACGTATAATCGAAAACATACCATATCCCGGACCTACGAATCTCTTTGCAGACAGACATCCGACAATTTTGATTGGTTGATTATCGATGATGGTAGTACGGATGGAACGCGAGAATGGGTAGAGAGTCTTGGTGAGAAAGTCATCAATCGGGGAGATAACTTCGATTGGATGGGAAGGCATTTGCAATCGGAAGATGAGAACCATTTTGTTATACTTTCGACTGACGCCGTATTCAACAATCCGCTAAGAATTGAGTATATATATAAACCCAATGGTGGTCTATATACTGGATATAATATTGCGTATGCAACAATACAAACTGAGTTATGCGTATGTATCGATAGTGATGACTATATGCCTGATAATACTGTTGAAATAATCATCTCTAAGTGGAATAACTATGTGGCAAACAATTTTGTCAAGAAGAATGAGTTGGGAGGTATTGTTGGTCTCGACTTCAATGTCGTTAACAAGAAACCAATAGGAGGATTTTTCACCGAAGATAACAAAGTTTGCTTTTGGGAAGACTTGCACCACATAGGCGATAGCAAGCAAGTGATGCGAACCGAATTAATGCGTCGTGTCGCGCCTCAGGTCGGTTTTCAAGGGGAGCGAGATTTCAATCCCTACTATATGCTCATGCAGGTTTGCAATGAATATCCAGTCATGGTCGTGAATGAGAATTTCTGTTGGGTAGAATATCAGACTTCCGGTGATTCGATGTCGGCTGGAATCTGGAAGCAATATGTGCGTTCTCCCCGCAGTTATGCCAAGTATCGTATTATGCAGTTGCAAATGAAGCATGGAATCGACTTGAAACGTAAGTTTATGCTTTGTATTCATTATGTTTCTTCTTGCATTCTTTCCAAGGACAGGGATTGGCTTCATAACTCACCCGAAAAGTTGATGACTTTTTGTGCAGCTCCCTTTGGCTTGTTTCTTTCGTGGGTCGTGAAATACAAGAATCGTCGATAAAGTGTCTGTCAAATGAACGACTTAATCAAACGTGACCTTTATCGTTATATTGGGAATGACAGCAATCGGTTCCTGTACCAGTTGCGATATTTTCTTTTTACACCAGGGTTCCAATATATTTATTTTTTTCGCAAGGCATCACTTGCCAAATTCAAGATTTCAAAGATGCTGTTTGAAATCTGCTTGAAGTTGTGTTCCTTCAAATTCGGGATTCAGATTCCATCGTCCACTCAAATCGGCGAAGGGCTGAGGATTTCTCATTTTGGGACAATTGTGGTTAATCCAGGGGCAGTTATAGGAAATAATTTTTCTATAGCAGAAGGCACATTGATTGGCAATTCTCAGGGCAAGAAATCAGGCTGTCCGGTCATCGGCGATAATGTATGTATGCAGGCTAATTCTGTTGTCGTCGGTGGGGTAAGGATTGGGAACCATGTTTTGATAGCGCCAGGTGCGTTCGTGAATTTTGATGTGCCCGACAATAGCATTGTCATTGGTAATCCCGGAAAAATCATTCAAAGAGATTCCTCTCCGACCGATAAATATAATGTTTATAAGGTCTGAAACATGAGAATTTTACATGTTATTACTTCTCTTCGCACGGGTGGGGCCGAGAAGTTGATGGTTGATTTGCTCCCCAAGTTAAGGGATTTGGGCAATGAAGTCGAGATTCTTCTTTTCGATGGGATACCCACGCCATTTTATGACCAACTGATATCTGCCGGGATCCAAGTGAATGCCTTGAGAGTGGGAGGGAGTGTCTATAATCCTGCCAATATTCTAGCCCTTCGACCCTATCTGAAGCGTTTCGATATCATTCATTCCCACAACACTGCCTGTCAGTTTTTTTTGGCCATTGCAAAAAAGATAACAAGGGCCAGTTGCAAGATCGTTACTACAGAACACAGTACATCCAATCGTCGTCGAGACCATTCTTTTTTTAAGGCTATAGACGGCTGGATGTATAATCAATACGAAAAGATAATCTGTGTTTCAGAGATTTCGGCTCAGAACATCAGGGATTATGTCGGATGCTCTCGAATGCCTATTGCTGTCATCCCCAATGGTATTGACTATTCAAAGTTTAGTGAAGCACAGCCTAATGCTGAAATTATCGACCATTATGCAGGTGTTCGTCGCGCCGTAATGGTAGCCGGCTTCCGCTATGAGAAAGATCATCCTACAGTAATAAAGGCATTTTCCTTGCTTCCTGA
>Ga0247608_10001529_pt1 | contig 31663 bp, 23 predicted proteins | sample 176DNAGHGlowgp2_FD_193490 | JGI IMG/M metagenome (GOLD analysis project Ga0247608, IMG submission 193490) | Sheep rumen microbial communities from Palmerston North, Manawatu-Wanganui, New Zealand - 1766 DNA GHGlow gp2 | ecosystem: Host-associated > Mammals > Digestive system > Stomach > Rumen ...
GCCAGGTATCTCGACGTAGCAGTCGCGCATGAACGAGGTCGTGCATATCTTCTTCGTGGAGCTGTTGACCGAGACGAGCATCATCGTGTCGGAGCGTCCGCGCTCGTCGAGGGAACGCCCGTCTGTACCGATGAGGAGCACGCTCGTGACATAGCTGCGGGAGATAGCTCCCGAGGTGCGCTCGCGGCTCTGTGTGGGGACGTAGTCGAGCTTGCGTATGAGGCTGAGCGAGGTGCATGAGTACATCACGAACAGTGTGAGCACCACTGACATCACGAAGTAGAACAGGCGCTTGAACAGCCTGCCGATGAATGAGCCGCCGCGCTTTTTCTTCTTTTTCTGTTTCTTCGGCTTGGGAGCGGGACGTCGCATCTGCGGCGGCGGAGGAGGCGGTGTCTGCTGATAATACTGCTCCTGCGGCTGCTGCTGATACGGCTGCTGGTAGTACTGCTCCTGCGGCTGCTGCTGATATGGTTGCTGGTAGGGCTGACCCTGCGGCTGCTGCTGATATGGCTGCTGGTAGGGCTGACCCTGCGGCTGTTGCTGATACGGCTGCTGGTAGGGCTGACCCTGCGGCTGCTGCTGATACGGCTGCTGATAGTACTGCTCCTGCGGCTGCTGCTGATACGGCTGCTGGTAGGGCTGACCCTGCGGCTGTTGATAGCGCTCGCGGTACTGCTGACGCGCCTCGGGAGGTATCACCGTCGTGCGCGTGTTTTCGTTGTCTTCGTTGTGGACAGGTCGTCCGTTTCTGTATTTCTCGGACATGATGTCGCTCCTTTTGCGGTATGATTCGGGCGCACATCACAGTGCGCCCTTGATGTATCTGTTTACAGCTTCTTGCGGTTCACCGCGAGATACGTCAGTCCCGTAACGATGAGGTTGTATATCACCATTGCGGTCGCGGACATATACATATAGTCAAACTCGAACGCCTTCGACAGTATCAGCATCATGCACAGCACAAAGCCGAGCAGTATCGACGCGGTCTGGAAAATCAGTCCGAGCGTAGCGGACGAATGAACTATCTTGATGCCGAGTATGAGCTGTGCGAACGACGAGAAGCGACCCGTACAAGCCATGGAAGCGCTCATGCGGACAACGTGCTTGGTCTCGGCGTCGAAGTCCTCGTACAGCTTCTTCGGGATAACGCGTATCATATCCTTGGGGATATTGTAGTACGAGGCTATCGAATCCTGCGTGATGAAGTGGTCTGTGCTCTTGACGATGAGGCATATCTTCTTCTTGATAAGCTTCTCCGACCATTTCCTTATATTCCTGTCGGGGACGATGTCCACCACGAACAGCGCCGCAAGGTTGCCTGAAATGGAGAGGTAAAGCGGCTCATGCCCCTTCGAGACCTCGCCCTCCTGCGACTTTGTGGGGAGCCCCTCAATGTTGTGGGACTCCATGAGCTCGCGGCTGCCGAGGAGAATGCGTCGGTTGTTTATCCAGCCGCACAGTCCCGTATCCTCCGCGGAGAAGTTCTCTATCGGGTAGAGCAGGGTCTCCCTGCCCGAGATAACATCGGCGAAGAGCTGCTGGAGCACGCTTCCCGAGTAGTGCGTGAGGCTTGCCGCGTCGAGCAGCGCCTCGTCTATCTTTGTATTGGAAAAGACCTTGATGCCGCCCAGTCTGACGGTATTCTCGGGGAAGAGCAGGCTGCTCTCCACGAGTAGGGAGTTCGCATCGTAGAGGTCGTCGACGCTCTGGTATCCGAGCAGCACGCCCTTGTTGCGGAGGGTTGTGTTCGAGATGTTGTCGAGCGGTATATTCGCCACGAAGGGCAGCGATATGCACGAGCTCGAACAAATGAGCATACTGAATATGGAGAAGCCGAATGCGAGCGAGTCCGCAGTGAACAGTGAGCCCGTCCTGAAGAAGGTCAGGAACACGGTCACTATCGCGGAGAACGCGAGGCACAGCGGCACAGCCTTGCGGCAGAACGCGTCCGTGATGTCTGCGGAGTAGGAATAGCGCAGGAAGTCCGTGAGGAAGTCGGTCTTGCGCATAGCGGCGAGTATCGGGAAATCACCGAGCGTGCCGCGCGTGAGGCGCTCTGCGCGCTCCTCGTCGCGGACGTACACGACTGCGTGGCGGTCAAAGCTCTGCGACACGAACTTGAAGTTGCGGTGCGCGCGCCTGATGATGAGCAGCTTGCCTATCGAGTTCATCAGCATCGCGAGTATCGCGACGGGCATATAAATATGTATCGTCTCCTCCCGCGCCATATCCTGCCGCAGAAAAGCGGTCAGCAGGGCGATGAGGCAGGAGAGCGAGGTCACTGCCGTCAGCGAGTCGCTGTCGGGCTTGAGAGTGAAGAGGTTCTTCACGCCCTTTGTGATTACGGGCAGCGAGTAGAACATCGCGACGAGCCCGAGCAGAAGATGCGCGAGCAGGAACGTCCTGATGTGGTTGATGCTCAGGAAGCTGACTATCGGGAAGCCGAAGCGGCTGCAAAGCGTGATATACAGGCTCAGGAACGCCGTCATCGCGAGCACGGTCGTCCTCGTGGAGATGATAGTTTTCAGCTCGTATATGTCGCGTCCGACGTCCTGAACATCGCCGTAGTAGTTGAAGTCGACAATGCGCTTGGTGCGCTCGGCTTTCGCCTTCATGCGGGACACCTCCTCGGCGTCCTGCGTGATATGCACATCGAGCTGCGAGGCGTCTATCTCCTGCGTCTCGCTGAGGTTGAGACTCGTCACCTCGGCTCTCGGCGCGGGGACAACGGGCTTTGCAGCCTCGACCGCGTCAGGCGAGGGAACAATATCGGTCACGTACTTCTTGCCCTCGGGAGACTCGAATTCGTCGAGTATCTCGCGGCGTGTGCGCTTTTTCTTCTTGAATTCGGGCGGAGTGTACATATACTCGCCCTCGGGCGACTCCTTGGAGTAGGTATAGCCCGTCTTGTTTTTGCGGCTGCGCTTTTTCTTACGCCCCTGACGCTCGACCTCTCGCGCGCGGGTGGAGTCAGCCATGCGCCTTATCAGCGGAGTGCCGTTCGCAGTCGGAGCGCTGTCGTCCGCGGCGTAGGAGTTGACGGGAGCCTCGGTCTTAACGTCCTCGAGACCGTCGCTGCCCGCAAAGCCTGTCCTCTTGCGGGAAATAGTCTCGGGCTTGTACTCGTCCGCGGAGGGCTGCCTCTCGGCGGGCTCGTCGAACAGCTCGCGCCTCTCGTGCGAGACCTTGGTCGGCTTGGGCGCGGGAGTCTCCTTCACGGGGTCGGGCAGAGTGGAGTTGATGACCTTCTGCGCGTCGACCCTCTCCACATGAGGAGCGTCCGTCTGCTCAGTATCGGGCGAGTATTCGTCAAGTATATTTTCAAGTGATATCTTGTTATCTGCCATAATGTCCTCCTTATGCTTTGGAGCCGCGCTGACGGAGCACCTCATACATGAAGATACCCGCAGCGACAGAGGCATTGAGCGAATTTATCCTGCCGAGCATAGGCAGCTTTACCATGAAATCGCATTTTTTCTGAATGAGCTTGCTGATGCCGAAGCCCTCCGAGCCGATGACAAGTCCGCAGCTGCCCGTGAAGTCGGTGGCAGTGTAGTCCGAGCCCGAGGCATCGGTGCCGTATATCCACACTCCGCGCTCCTTGAGCTCGTCAATGGCGGCGGCGAGGTTGGACACTCTCGCCACGGGGACGTAGCTCGCCGCGCCCGCCGATGTCTTGAACACGGTGGCGTTGAGTCCCGCGCTCCTGCGCTTGGGGATTATCACGCCGTCAGCTCCCGAAGTCTCGGCAGTACGGATTATCGCACCGAGGTTGTGGGGGTCCTCTATCTCGTCGCAGATGATGATGAACGGCTTTGTGCCCTTTTTCTCGGAGACAGCGAGGATATCGTCAATGGTGACGTACTCCGCGCACGCTCCTACGGCGACGACTCCCTGATGAGAGGCTCCGCCCGAGAGCTTGGTGAGCTTGGCGTCGAGGGCGTCCTTGACAACAACGCCGTTTTCCTTTGCGAGGCGGCGGATGAGATTAAGGCTTCCTCCGCTGCCGCATATGTATATCGTATCGAGGTTAGCGCCCGATTTAAGGGCTTCCGTAACGGGATTGCGTCCGCAGATGACCTCCGCGGAGCTCTCCTCGGTAAATTTTTCTTTTTCCATATATCTTTTTATCGGGCGGCGGGCGCCCACTCCTTTTGTTCTTCCGACCGCATAGTCGGTCACTTTACATTATAACATTTGGGCGGTCAAATTACAAGACATCATATGTAAAAATTCTGTGCAGGGGGCAGAAAATTTTCTGTATATTTTTGCCGCGCGTTAAAAAACGCCTCCCCGAATCGTTTGCGGCGTCATTCTGTAGGGGGCGACCGTTCATAATCGTGAGATTTCATGTTCGCAAACAATTCACTGGATTGTTTGCGAAGGGTGGTTTTTGATTTGATGATAATGTTTCGCCGCCATAGACGGCGACTAAGGGCTTTGCCCTTAGAACCCACCAAGGGCTCTGCCCTTGGAACCTGCGGGGCGCTGCCCTCGACCCGCAAGCCTTTGAAAAGGCTTGAGCGAAACTTTCGGATTTGTACCCGCAAGTGATTCAAAACGGCAGTTCGTGGCACACAACAAAAAAGGCTGACCTTTCGGTCAGCCTTCTGTAGGGATATTCGTTACTGTTTTGTATCGGACTCCGCAATGCCCTTGAGCCCTGCTGCGAGCCCTGCAAGACCCTGTATCTCGCTCGGAATGATTATCTTTGTAGCCTTGCCGTCCGCAGCCTTTGCGAATGCCTCGAGCGACTTGAGCTGTATTACCTTCTCGTTCGGCGACGCGTTATTCAGCTTTACAAGGCTGTCAGCGACTGCCTGCTGTACGAGCTCGATAGCCTGCGCCTCACCAGTAGCCTCGAGCACCTTCTGCTCTCTTACGGCGTCTGCGCGGAGTATCATAGCCTGCTTCTCAGCCTCAGCCTCAAGTATCTGAGCTTCCTTCTTAGCCTGCGCGCGGAGTATCTGCGACTCCTTTTCACCCTCGGCAACGAGTATCTGCGACTTCTTGTCACCCTCTGCCTGGAGTATCTTCTCACGGCGCTCACGCTCAGCCTTCATCTGCTTCTCCATGGCGTCCTGAATCTCACGCGGAGGAATGATGTTCTTGAGCTCAACGCGCTCTACCTTTATTCCCCAGCGGTCTGTAGCCTGGTCGAGGATAGCGGTGATGTTGGTGTTGATAGTATCACGCGATGTGAGGGTCGAGTCGAGCTCGAGCTCACCGATGATGTTACGGAGCGTTGTAGCCGAGAGGTTCTCGATAGCGGCGAGAGGTCTCTCAACGCCGTAGATGTACTGCTTTGCGTTTGTGACCTTGTAGAATACGACTGTATCTATCTGCATCGTAACGTTATCCTTTGTGATAACGGGCTGAGGCTTGAAGTCAACGACCTTTTCTTTCAGCGATACCTTGCCTGCGATGCGGTCGATGAACGGGAAGAGGAAGTGAATGCCTGTTTCCCACTCACACTTGAAGGAGCCGAAGCGTTCGATAACGAAAACGTGAGCCTGCGGCACGATCCTGAAGCACCTGATGAACATAAAGAATAGGAAAATGATGACCAGTAATACGATGATGCCGAAGGCACCGAAGATAGAGCCTGAGTTGAAATCCATAATGAGTTCCTCCTGTTAATCCTTTGGTTTTACTGTGAGCTTTGCGCCGTTCACGGCGGTGACTGTCACGACTGTGTCGCCTGGTATGACCGCATCGTCGGCTGAGACTGCGCTCCAGTCGACGCCGCCTACCCTGACGCGTCCTGTACCGTTATCGGCGTTTATCTCTTCGATGACCCTTGCGGTACGCCCTATCTCGAGCTCGGAATTCGTAGGTATGTAGCCCTTTTTCTTCCTTTTTCTGATGATGTAAGGCATCGTCAGTGCGAGGAAGAGTGCCGATGAGCCGATAAAGATACCGACCTGACCGATAATGGGTATATCGAAGAAGAAGACGAGTATCATCGTCACGAGGGCACCTGCGGCGAACCATACAGACACAAGCTGAACCGTAGCGACCTCAGCGATGACGAAAGCTATAACGAGTATAGCCCAGATAATAACGTCCATGAAATTCCCCCTTTCGCGGACATTTCATCCCTACGCCTTATATTGTATCATATTTTTCTCCGCATTGCAATATGTTTTTTATTAATAATTTCGCAAAATGAACAAAAATCAACAAAAAGCTAATATTCGGCTCTCAGCGGTCAAAAAGCGCGTTGCTTGACAGCTGAGTTTTCAACAATCGCCTGTTACGGAATTTGATTTTTGTTCATATTTGGACTTGCACGCGCGCGGATAATCCCGCGTGTATCCTGACTCCGAACGGCGAGGGAGTGAGGACGTCCCGCAAGAGCCGCCGCAAAATAAACGCCAAAAGTGAAAATTCGTCCACTGATATCAGATAATGTGGGTTTACAATTTATTCATATTATGTATTATTAATAGTGAGGAATTGGATCAGTTAAAACTGAAAAAAGGATTATCGGAGGAATTCATAATGAAGATCAAAGAAAAAATCTCACGCCTGCTGTCGGGCGCAGTGAGCGGCGCGGTGCTGCTCTCGGGAATGACAGTTTTCGGCGGCAGTTCGCCGTCCATCGAGGCGGAGGCGGCTTCCGCCTGCACCGTCAACACAAACAAGACCTACCAGATAATACGCGGCTTCGGAGGCATGAACCACCCCGAGTGGCAGGGCTATGACCTGACAAATGACCAGATACAGACCGCGTTCGGTACGGGAGCAAATCAGCTCGGACTGACAGTGCTCCGTATCTACGTCAACGAGGACTCGAGCGCGTGGTCGCATGCGATACCGACCGCAAAGGGCGCGCAGTCGCTCGGAGCGACCGTATTCGCAACTCCGTGGAATCCGCCCGCAAGTATGCGCTCCAACGGCGGCGGCGGCCATACGAGCGGCAGATACGTCCTCTCAAACGGCAAGGAGGCTGACTACGCGAAGCACCTCAACAACTTCGTCAAGTACGTTGAGGGACAGGGCGTCAACCTCTACTCCGTATCCGTTCAGAACGAGCCCGACTGGTCGAGCGAGTGGACGTTCTGGACTCCCGACCGCGCGGCGAGCTTCATCGCCAACTACGGCAAGGCGGTCAAGGACGGCACAAAGGCAAAGCTGATGTCGCCCGAGACCTTCCAGTACGGCAACGAGAGCAGCGGCTACGGAAAGACCTACTATAAAAAGATAATACAGAATCAGGCGGCTATGGCGAACTGCGACCTCTTCGGCACGCACTTCTACGGCACTCAGCGCAGTCAGATGGACTACCCGACGGTCGAGAACTCGGGCAAGGAGATATGGATGACCGAGGTCTACGTTCCGAACTCAAATGCAAACTCGGCAAACAACTGGCCAGAGGCGATTAAGGTCGCGGAGAATATCCATAATGGCTTGGTTGTCGGCAACATGAGCGCTTACGTGTGGTGGTACATCAGACGAAGCTACAGCCTCATCGGTCAGAACGACGGCAAACCCACCAAGCGCGGCTACATGATGGCGCAGTATTCCAAGTATATCCGCCCCGGTGACTACCGCATCGACTGCACCGAACAGCCCGACAGCAACCTCTATGTTTCGGCTTACAAGCACAGCGACACTCAGATTGAGATAGTTGCAGTCAACAACGGCTCGTCCGAGAAGTCGCAGCAGTTCAATATCAGCGGCAGAAATATCACCAACGTTGACCGCTACCGCACGTCCGCGAACGAGAACCTCGCGCAGACAAAGGGTCTGAGCGCAAGCGGCTCGTCGTTTACGTGTCAGCTTCCCGCAAACAGCGTATCTACGTTCGTTGTGACGCTCGGCAGCGACGGTCAGGGACTCCCCACAGACCCGAATCCGCCCGTACAGACCGACCCGATAACTCCCGACGCGAACGGCTACTACTACCATGACACGTTCGAGAACGGCAGCGATTCGTGGGAAGCAAGAGGCGATGCGACCGTCTCCACAGGCGGCACAGCCTACGCGGGCAGCAAGGCTCTCACAGTCTCGGGCAGAACAAAGGCTTGGCACGGCGCCATGAAAACTCTCGACTCCGCGACCTTCAAGGGCGGTCAGAGCTACAGCTTCAGCGTTGCGGCGAGCGGCTCGGGCAATATGATGCTGTCGCTCCAGTACACCGATAATTCGGGCGAAACCAAGTACGACCACATCGCGAGCGGGCAGTCCGACGGCGGATACGTTCAGCTTGCGAATACGAATTATACGCTCCCCGAGGGCTCGGGCTACATCCTCTACATCGAGACGGAGGAGGGCACAGGCGACCTCAGCATCGACGAGGCTATCGTCGCTAAGGCAGGCACGCAGATAGACGGTCCCAAGCCCGTTACAACGACTACAACAACTACCACCACGACCACTACGACAACTACGACAACTACCACGACTACGACTGAGATTCCGACGACCACTGCTGAGGCTGTCACGACCACAACAGAGGCTCAGCCGACAACAACGACAACGACCGCTCCGCCCGTCACTGTCAGCTACGGCGACGTGAACAAGGACAGCAAGGTCACGGTCGCAGACGCAGTCGCTATCCTCCAGTATATCGCCAACAAGGACAAGTTCAGCCTCGACGCGCAGGCTCTCGACAACGCTGACGTCTACATGAGAGGCGACGGAGTCACTGCGCGTGACGCGCTCGCGATACAGCAGCTCGACGCAGGCATAGTAAACAAGCTCCCCGTAAGCTACAGCGACAACTACGAGGAAACGACCACCACAACTACGACTACCACTACAACAACGACCACCACAACTACTACGACTACCACCACGAATACAGCTCCTGCACCCACTATCAATACCAAGACCGAGTCGTTCGAGTCGGGCGTCGGCAGCTGGGAGGCAAGAGGCGACGCCTCCGTCTCCATTGAGAGCAGCCACTTCTACTCGGGCAGCAAGTCCGTCAAGGTTTCGGGCAGAAGCAAGGCTTGGAACGGCGTCGGATACACCCTCGGCAGCGACTTCTCCGCAGGCGGCACATACAGCTTCTCGGCGGCAGTAATGCAGCCCACCGACTCCGCGCAGGAGATGAAGCTCCAGCTCCAGTACAAGGACGCTTCGGGCGAGACGAGCTACGCCAACATAGCGACTGCCTCCGTCAGCGGCAAGACATGGACAAAGCTCGAGAACACAGCCTACACTATCCCCGAGGGCGCGACAGACCTCATCTTCTACATCGAGACTTCTGACGGAACGTTCGACTTCTACGTTGACGAGGTGCAGTTCGCGGCAGAGGGTACGCAGTCCTCAGTTACGACGGGCGGCGGCACGGTCGGCGAGATAAAGGCTCCCGCCGCAAGCGGTCAGCTCGATATCTCGTGGATAGACGCGAGCAAGCCCATGGTGGCTATCAGCTTCGATGACGGCACAAGAGACGCCAACAACGAGAAAAAGATAATGGACGCCCTCATCAAGAACGGCTTCCACGCTACGTTCTTCTACGTCGGCAACTGGATTACCTCGCAGGGCGAGGACGTCATCAGATACGGCTATCAGAACGGCATGGAAATCGCCAACCACACTACAACTCACCCATACCTCACGCAGAAGTCAGCCTCCGAGATACGCAGCGAGTTCGACACCACTGACAAGAAGCTCAAGAGCATCATCGGAGCCGAGCCCTCAAAGCTGATGAGACTTCCCTATCTCCAGTCCAACGCCACAGTACAGCAGACGCTCAGCGACGTGCCGCTCATCAGCTGTGCGATAGATACGGGCGACTGGAACGGCGCTACAAAGGAACAGATAGTCAGCAAGCTCACGACAGCCATGAACAACGGCAGCCTCAGGAATGCTATCGTTCTTGCTCACGAGAACTACGCCTCAACATCGGCGGCTATGGAGGAATTCCTCCCCGTGCTCAAGGCTAACGGCTGGCAGGTAGTGACCATTTCCGAGATGTACGCCGTGAACGGCAAGCAGCTCACAGGCGGACAGATACACAAGGGCTGCTGAGCAGAAAATTCTGCGGCAGTACCCGCGAATATCACGATAACAGAAATCCCTGCTATAGCTATCTATAGCAGGGACTTTTATTTATTGAATGTGTTTTGCGTGAGCAGATATCCGCCGCGGTTACAGCTCCGCCGCCGCCATGAGGAACGGCGCGATACCCTTTGCGTCGTTCTCGACGACGCGCTCGCTGAGGTAATACTCCGCCGAGCCGTCGCGGTTCTCAGTACCTCCGAGCCCGCCCATGAGGCAGATATTCCGCAGCACGGGCACCTCCCCGTCGTAGGAGATATACCGCTCAGTGACCGCCGTGAGCGCGCGTCTGCCGTCCTCGGCAGCGCCAGCGGACGCCGCTCCGAGCCTGTACGCCTTCATCGCCGCATACGCGAACAGCAGCGTGCCGCTCGTCTCGGGGTAGTTGCCGCCGAGCTCTGGGCGCGTGGGAAGCTGCAAGAGCATACCGTCCGCCGTCAGGCACGCCCGCAGCGCGTCTGTCAGCTCCGCGAGCATAGTCGCGCACTCGACATCGCGCGTTATCTCGTATATATCGGCAAGTCCCGCGCAGAGCCAGCCGTTCGCGCGGAGCCATATATTCGGCGACAGCCCTGTCCCGCTGTCCGACCAGCAGGTATCGCGGCTCTCGCTGTAGCCATGGTAGTACAGCCCTGTCTCCCCGTCGCGCATGAGGGAGCGGATATTGCGGAGCTGCACGAGTACGTCCGCGATGCAGGACTCCTCTCCCCTCGCCTGTCCGTAAGCCGCGAGGAACGGCAGCGCCATATACGCGCCGTCGAGCCATATCTGCCGCGGATATATCGCCTTGTGCCAGAAGCTGCCGCAGGTGAGGCGAGGCTGCTCGGCGAGCTGCTCCCGCAGGAGCTCCGCCGCCCTTATATAGCGCGCGTCGCCCGTTTTACCGTACAGGGCGAGGAGGTTCCGACCGCCGCAGATGCTGTCGAGGTTGTAGTCGGAGCGCTCGACCGTGGGGATATCCCCCTCGGGAGTAACGTAGCTGTTGACGAAGCGTATCGCGTAGTCCCACAGCTCGGGGCGCTCGTCCGCGAACATCAGCAGCGCGCGTATGATACAGCTGTCCATGTAGTTCCAGCGCGGCTCCTTGCGGAAGATGAAGTTCTCCCTGTTCCACTTCGGGCGCAGCGGCTCGGAGGTGAGAATGAGCCTGTCTATATAGTCGCGGGCGACCTGCCCTGTCCTTGTAATATCTGTCATCCCGACAAGCCTCCTGCGGTGATACCGCTGATAAATTTTTTCTGAGCAATGGCGAATACCGCCACCGAGGGTATGAGTCCGAGCACGGACATCGCTATCACCTTGCGCTGCTCGTAGCCGTCGCCCGTACTGTCCGCGGAGAGTCGCAGTATCAGCGAGAGCGGGTACTTCTCCACGGAGCTTATCATTATGAGCGGCGTGAGGAAGTCGTTCATCGTCCACAAGAAGGTGAACACGGTTATCGACACGATGACGGGGCGAATGCACGGCACGAGTATATACACGAGCAGCCGCAGACTGCCGCAGCCGTCAATGCGCGCCGCCTCGTCGAATTCGCTGGGAACTCCGCGCATGAACTGCACGAGCATGAACACGAAGGCTCCCTCCGCCGCAAAGAGTGCGGGCAAGGTGAGCGGGACGTAGGTGTCGTGCAGACCGAGCCTGCTCCACATGAGGTAGAGCGGCATGACCGTGACGATAGCGGGCATGAACATCGAGCCCATGAGCAGTCCGAAAAACAGCCGTTTCAGCGGGAAGTCGAACCGCGCGAAGCCGTATGCCACCAGCACCGACGACACCACCGCGAGTACCGTTTTCGGCACGATGATGAGGAAGGTGTTGACGAAGTAGTGACCCATCGTGTGCGGAGTGACCGTCCGCCACGCGCGCGCGTACACCGAGAGGTCGAGGCTCTGCGGGACGAACCACGCCGACGAGAATATCTCGTCGTTCGACTTGAAGCTCGCTCCGATGAGCCACAGGAGCGGGTATATCATCACAACAGCGGCGGCGGTCAGCAGTATATAGAGGGGGAGCTTTTTCATTCGTCCGCCTCCCTTCTCCTGCGTGTGACTGCGAACAGAACGAGCACTATCGCGGTCACGAGCACGAAAAACGCCCATGATACGGCGTTTGCGTAGCCGACGTTGTGGTAGCGGAACATCTCGTCGTAGATGAGCATACCTATCGTGTAGGTGGACTTCATCGGTCCGCCGCCCGTTATCATGTACGGAGCGCTGAACTCCTGCATCGCGGCAATGGTCTGCAACACGAGGTTGAGGAACAGCACGCGTCCGAGCAGGGGCAGTGTTATGCGGAAAAAGGCGCGCACGCGTCCGCAGCCGTCGACTCTTGCGGCGTCGTAATACTCCGCGGGAATGTCCCGAAGCGCGTTGAGGAAGAGTATCATCGCGGAGCCGAACTCCCACAGGCGCAGAAGCACGATTATCGCCATAGCAGAGCCGCTGCCGCCGTACCAGCCGACGGGCGGCAGTCCGACGAGCCCCATGAGCTGGTCGGCGAGCCCTCCCGACGTGAACAGGAACTGCCACATTATCACCACAGCGAGGTTCGAGCCGAGTATCGACGGCACGTAGAATATCGTGCGGTAAACGCCTATCCCGCGTATCTCTGCATTGAGCAGCACCGCAGCGAGCAGCGATACCGCGAGCTTCAGCGGGACAAGTATCAGCGTGTATTTCAGCGTAGTCCACACAGCTCCGCGGAGCTCACTGCTCGCGAGCATATCCGTGAAGTTGTCCGCGCCGATGAATCGGGACGCGCGTATGCCGTCGCTGTCGGTGAGACCGAGCACGAACGACGCCGCGAACGGGTACAGCGTGAACAGCACAAAGCCGACAATGAACGGCATTATCAGCAGCAGACCCGTATATCTCCCGACGCCTACGGGATTGCAGCAGCTTCGTTTCTTCATTTTCTGACCTTCCTCAGGTATTCCTCCGCAGAGGTGTACAGCTCCTTTGCCGCCTGCGCGGTGTCAGCCTTGCCGTAGGAGACCTTCTCTATCGCGGTATTGCACAGCTCCTTCATGCGCGGGAGCTCCATATACGGGCTTATCGTCACCGTGTCGAGCTCCGAGAGCAGCTCGTCGCTGTCGCGTGCGAGACCGTTGAGCAGTCCTCCCGCCTCGAGAGCCTCCTCCGCCCGATGTGACGCGGGTATGCCTCGCGTAGTCCCGAGCACAGCCGCACATTCGGAGTCGCTGAGCATGAAGTCCATGAACGCGGCAGCCTCGTCGGGGTAGTCGGTGTCCTTGGCTATGGCGTACAGCACCGACGGCTTTATCATCCAGCCGCCCGATTCTCCGCCGTCTCCGCGCAGGAAGGCTCCTGCCTGCAATGTGCCCTCGGGCAGCACCATGTCGTACTTGCCGACAGAGCTCCCCCACTCGAGCACGCCGCCGACCCGTCCGTCAATGAACGACGGCGACTGATACAGCGCGGCATTGCCGTCCTCGTCGATGCGCTCGCGGACTGTACGGATAACGCGGCTGTCCTCGAGCTCCTTGTAGAAATCGAGAGCCGCGCGTATGTCGTCCTCCGTGAAGCCGAGCTCGCCGTCCATAGTGACGAACTGCCTGCCCGTGTCCTGCTGGACGCGCACCACCGCGAGATACCACGCCGTCCCGCCCGACTGTATGTCGAGGTCGAGCGGACAGCAGCCCTTCTCGCTCATCTTCTCGCCGAGCGCGAGCAGCTCCGACCACGTCTCGGGATAGGAAACGCCGCATTTTCGGAAGGTGTCGGAGTTGTAGAACAGCCCGCGCCCGCTGACCGATACGGTCACAGCGTTGAGCTTGCCGTTCATGCGTCCGAACGAGAGCACCTCGTCGTCGAACGCGGAGAGGTCGAGGCGGTCGGTGAGCAGACCGAGGTCGTAGAAGCCGCCGCCGTCGGGCGAGAGCGACACGAGCCAGTCGTAGTTTATCTGCATGACGTCGGGAGCTGTCCCGCCGCTTATCTGCGAGCTGACCTTTTCCGTCCAGCCGTCCCAGCCGCCGTATTCGGGCGTTATGGTGATGTCGGGGTGCTTCTGCTCCCACAGCTTTATCGCCGCGAGAGTGGCTTCGTGACGGTCGTCTCCGCCCCACCACGAGAATCGGAGCGTACACTTGTCGAGACTGCCGTCGGGAGGCGTGTACTTCGCGGAGCTCGCGCTCCCGCACGCCGAGAGAGCTGCTATGCAGCCTAATGCTGCAAGGAATACAAAAATTTTTTTCATAGTCCAGCTCCTAAAGAATATAATGATATACATATTATACAATAAAATCGGGAAATAATCAAGAGCTTTGCGGAATTCAGAGCTCAGAAAAGAACCGTCAGCCGTCAGCTTTTTTGCCGCGCGGAGGTATCTGGCGCAAAATGATATCTGAACTATCAATCGGTTCGTCTGAATTAACCAATTTACGACAAACAGAACAAAAAATATTGATTTTTTCATCAGTATATGTTATAATAGTTACGTATAAAGATTATTGTGCATAAAGGGAGGTGAAGTCTGTGGAACGATGTCCCCAGCTCATCGGCGTGTGCCTCTCAACCATTCAGGACGAGGACCGCTTCAATTTCATAAAATCTCTCAATAAGTACGCTGTTGCGAGCGGATACAGACTGCTCATATTCAACGCCTGCACCGACCTCTACGAGGACAACAACTCCAACTACAAGGGCGAGGGCGCGGTCTACAAGCTCATACCATACAAGAAACTCGCAGCTATCGTCGTAATGTCCAACTTCATATATGACAAGATAGTCGTCAATAACATCGTTGATGAAGCACAGAGGAACAACGTCCCCGTCATCTCCATTGACAAGGAGATCGAGGGCTGTATCAATATGTCGTTCTCCTACGCGGATACCTTCGAGCGGATAGTCCGCCACGTCATCGAGTCCCACGGCGCACGCACGCTCTATATGATAGCAGGTCTCAAGGGCAATGAATTCTCCGACGACAGGATAGCTGCGTTCAGACGCGCGCTCGAGTCCAACGGCATCGAATTCGACGAGGATAACGTCGGCTACGGCAACTTCTGGGAGGCGCCCACTACCGACCTCCTCAACCAGTGGTTCGTCACCGAGCACCGCGCCGTCCCCGACGCCATAATCTGCGCCAACGACTCAATGGCTGTCGTGGCGAGCAACTATATACAGCGCCTCGGCTTCAATGTCCCCGAGGACTGCATAATCACAGGCTTTGACGGCACTATGCAGGCGGAGTACCACCTCCCCCACCTCACCACCTGCCGCCAGAACTACGACGAAATGGGACGCCGCCTCACAGACGCAGTGATGCGCCTCGGCAGAGGCGAAGAATGCGACGGCGGCACCGTCGACTTCAATATCAGACTGTCGCAGTCGTGCGGCTGCGAGAAAATGGACAAGCACAACGTCAATGACTCCATGCGCGCCATTCTCGAGCGCTTCAAGCAGTCTGCCTACAGACAGCAGCTGATGTGTGATATCCAGTCCTCTGTCTCGAAGGCGGACAGCATCACGGAGCTCCCGCAGCTCCTCATGAACAAGTTCCAGTTCAGCACAGCCGTGTTCGCACTGAATACCGATGTGCTCACGCCGCCTGATTTCGGCGAGCACCGCAACTGGAAAACGCCATTCAGCGAGAAGATAGACGTGCTCTGTCAGCGCTACCACTGGATAGAACAGCCTCCCTGCACTATCAGGCTGGAGGAGCTTCTCCCCGACTACCCGACCATAACCAAGCGCCCCGAGCCCATTATCATGTGCTGTCTGCACTTCCTCGGGCTCGTGCTCGGATACTGCGCGTTCCAGCCGCGCATAGACTTCGATGAATACGAGAAGATGCATACCCTCATGAACGCCATGAACTCCTCGTTCGGCACGTTCCACGGCAAGATGCATACTCAGTACATAAACCAGCAGCTTCTCACGCTCAATGAGGAGCTCCTCACGTCGTCACTGCACGACTTCATGACGGGTCTGTTCAACCGCCGCGGCTTCTACTCGGAGACGAAAAAGCTGCTCACAGCGGGCAATCAGCCGTCAGACCCGCAGATAGCGTTCATATACGCCGACCTCGACGGGCTCAAGCACATCAACGACAGCTTCGGTCACAACGAGGGCGATATCGCGATAACTACGCTCGGACACGCACTGCTCATCAGCTCTGTCCGCGGAGAGATATGCGCCCGCTTCGGCGGAGACGAGTTCTGCGTATCGGTGCTCGTGCCGCGAGCTGACGCCGAAAGCTACTGCGAACGCTTCAAAAGAAATTTCACCAACTACCTCGGCAACTTCAACAACAGCTCGGGCAAGCCGTATAAGGTCGAGGCAAGCATAGGCTTCTACCTCCACGACGTGAGCCCCGACCTCGACCTTGAGGAGCTCGCCAACACTGCCGACAAGCTCATGTATGAGGAAAAAATAGCCCACAGGAAGAACAGAATTGAACAATAAAGCAAAGCGTAAAAGAAAGCTCATCATATTCTCGGTGATAGCCGCTGTAGTGCTTATCCTCGACGCATGGGGCTTCTCGATGAAGCCCGTGTACTACGAGGTCAGCTCCGACAAGGTCGGCGAGCCAATACGTATCGTGTTTGTCTCCGACCTGCACAACAGCTTCTACGGCGGGCACGACCAGTCCCGCATATGGGACGCCATAGAAGCCGCCGAGCCCGATATCGTGCTGTTCGGCGGAGATATGATAGACAGCCGCGCAAAGGGTACGAAAAATGCCCTCACGCTGATGAGGCTCGCGGCGGAGAAGTACCCGTGCGCATATGCCTCGGGCAACCACGAGCAGAGACGCTCCGACAAGGAGGAGTTCTTCTCTGCGGTCACGGAGCTCGGCATACCCGTCCTGCACGGAGAATACACCGATATAACGGTGAACGGGCAGAAGGTGCGCGTACATGGCATAGTCAACGTCGGCACATTCGACGGGAACGGTTCTCAAATCGGAAGGTGCTATGAGGCGATAGCTCCCGACGCGTATAATATTCTCCTCGCGCACGAGCCGCAGGAGCTCCGTGATATCACCTTTGAGAGCGCTAATCACGGCGGAAAGAGCTTTGACCTCGTGCTGTCGGGACACGCTCACGGCGGTCAGTGGAGACTGCCGTACATACTCGAGCAGGGGCTGTACGCTCCCGACCAAGGGCTGTTTCCCGACTTCACCTCGGGACAGCGAACTGAATACGGCACGACTCAGATAGTCAGCCGCGGACTCGCGCGAAATCTCAATATGATAGTCATTGCGAGAATATTCAACCGCCCCGAACTCTCCATTATCGACATCGTTTAGCAAGGGCGTGATAAAAAAGATATCACGCCCTCTAAAAATGCAGTATCGCCTTTCGGCGATATTTTTTATGTCCGCACATCTGACGCCATGATTCTTATTCATAAAAAAAGCCGTAAAGAAGTCAAAGCTTCTTTACGGCTTATTTGCCTGTTTACAGCCATTCCACCGTTCCGGGCGGCTTGGAGGTTATATCATAGACTACGCGGTTTACGTGCTCGACCTCGTTGCATATGCGGTTCGAGACGCGTGCGAGGACGTCGTAGGGGATACGCGCCCAGTCAGCGGTCATGAAGTCGTCGGTGGTGACGGCACGGATAGCGATGAGGTGGTCGTATGTACGGTGGTCGCCCATGACTCCGACAGTGCGGACGTCGGGGAGCACTGCGAAGAACTGCTTGAGCTCGCTCTCTATGCCGCTCTTGGCTATCTCGTCGCGGAAGACTGCGTCAGCCTCCTGCAATACCTTTATCTTGTCCTCGGTTATCTCGCCGAGTATGCGGACGCCGAGACCCGGTCCCGGGAACGGCTGTCTCCACACGAGCTCGCGCGGTATGCCGAGCTTCTCGCCTACTGCGCGTACCTCGTCCTTGAAGAGGTCGGCGAGCGGCTCTATAGTGCCCGCGAACTTGATATCGTCGGGCATTTTTACCATGTTGTGGTGAGTCTTGATGACGGCGGTGCTTCCCTGACCCGCCTTATTGCCCTTGCCCGATTCTATGCGGTCGGGGTAGATAGTGCCCTGCGCGAAGAAGCCCTCGGCTCCCTGCTCGCGAATCTTGTTCCAGAACACGTTGTAGAACTCGGTGCCGATTATCTTGCGCTTCTGCTCGGGGTCAGTGACGCCCTTGAGCGCCGCAAGGAACTGCTCCTTGCAGTTGACGCGGACGAAGTTCATATCAAAGAGGCGGGTGAAGGTCTCCTCGACGAAGTCGCCCTCGTCCTTTCTCATCAAGCCTTGGTCAACGAACACGCAGGTGAGCTGCTTGCCGACTGCGCGTGAGAGAAGTCCCGCGGCAACGGAGGAGTCAACTCCGCCCGAAAGACCGAGAATGACCTTCTTGTCACCGATCTGCTCGCGGAGCTTCGCGACAGTGGACTCGATGAAGTCGTCCATTACCCAGTCGCCCGTGAAGCCGCAGACCTCATAGAGGAAGTTGTGGAGTATCTGCTTGCCGAACTCGCTGTGAGTTACCTCGGGGTGGAACTGCACGGCGTAGAGCTTCTTCTCGGGACATTCAAACGCTGCGCAGGGGCAGTCCGCAGAGGTCGCCTTAACAGTGAAGCCCTCGGGGAGCTTGCTGACGAAGTCGGTGTGGCTCATCCACACGACGCTCTTCTCGGGCACGCCGCCGAACAGCTTGCCGCCTGTCTGTGTTATCTCTATCTTGCCGTATTCGCTCTTCTCGCAGCTCTCAACAGTGCCGCCGAGCGTATATGCCATGAGCTGGCAGCCGTAGCAGATGCCGAGTATCGGTATGCCGAGGCTGAATATCTCCGCCGATATATGGGGCGAGGTCTCGTCGTAGACGCTGTTGGGACCGCCCGTGAAGATGATACCGTCGGGAGCAAGCTCTCGAATTTTCTCAATGGGGGTGGTGTAGCTGAGTATCTCGCAGTATACGCCGCACTCACGCACTCTGCGCGCGATGAGCTGGTTGTACTGTCCGCCGAAATCCAGCACGATGCAAAGTCGGTTAGCCATAGATTTCCTCCTTATTTCCGCATTAAGGGTTGAATCCCCTGAATCGGGGTACATTTTAATTATGCCATTTTTTTCGTATTTTTGCAAGGGGTTTCCGCAAATTTGTCAGTATATATAAATTTTATCTCATTATGGAGAACTCAGAGCTCAGAACTCAGGAAAGCAAAACAGGCGGATAAGGGGAGCCCCCTCTGGCGGAACGTGGCATAAAATTACCGAGCCCATACTATCAGGCTCGGTAACCTACTTTTTCCGCTAAGGGAAGCTGACTAAAGGGGAGCCCCTTTGTCCGCCTGCATATATCAGAATCTGAAATCGCGCTCGCCGTTCCTTATCTTATCGAGATATTCGAGCGCCTTCTCGCGGCGCTTCGGGTCGGGAACGTTCTGTATCTCGCGGTCGATGAGAGCCTCGCCGACCTTTCTTGTCTCGGGAGAAGCGTAGTCCTGCAAATACTCCTGTAACGTAAGGAGCGCGTTCGGGTGACAGCAGTTCTGTATCTGTCCCACCTTGCACAGTGCCATGAAGCGGTCGCCTGTACGTCCCTCACGGTAGCACGCGGTGCAGAACGACGGGATATAGCCCATATCCATGAGCCACTTCACTACCTCGTCGAGCGTGCGCTGGTCGGAGACGTCGAACTGCTCGGTATCGTGAGGTCTCTCCTCGGAGGAGTAGCCCGCATAGCCGCCGACGGACGTTCTCGAGCCGCCCGATATCTGCGATACGCCGAGCTTCATGACCTTCTCGCGGCAGGTCTCGTTCTCGCGGGTGGATATTATCATGCCCGTGTACGGTACTGCAATGCGTATGCAGGCTATTATCTTTGCGAATGTGTCGTCGTCGATGCCGTTGTCGAACACGCTGGGGTCGATGTCGGAAGCGCGCTTTACTCGCGGAACGCTGATAGTATGCGGTCCTACGCCGTGTACAGCCTCGAGGTGCTCGGCGTGCATGAGCAGTCCCGCGAACTCGTACTTGTACAGGTCGAGTCCGAAGAGGACGCCGAGTCCGACGTCGTCGATACCGCCGTCCATAGCTCTGTCCATAGCCTCGGTGTGGTATGCGTAGTTGTGCTTGGGTCCTGCGGGGTGGAGCCTCTCGTAGCTCTCGCGGTGGTAGGTCTCCTGGAAGAGGATGTATGTGCCTATGCCCGCCTCCTTGAGCTTGCGGTAGTTCTCAACGGTGGTAGCCGCGATGTTGACGTTCACGCGGCGGATAGCTCCGTTTTTGTGCTTTATCGAGTAAATCGTCTTGATACATTCGAGGATGTACTCTATCGGGTTGTTGACGGGGTCCTCGCCCGACTCTATAGCAAGGCGCTTGTGACCCATATCCTGCAATGCGATGACCTCGTCGCGGACCTCGTCCTGCGTGAGCTTCTTGCGGGGAATTTCCTTGTTCTGCATATGGTAGGGACAGTAAACGCACTTGTTCACGCAGTAATTCGAGAGATACAGCGGCGCGAACATAACGATTCTGTCGCCGTAGAAAGCCTGCTTTATCTCCTGAGCGAGCGCGTATATCTTCTCGGTCATCTCGGGAATATCGCACGCGAGAAGTACGCTTGCCTCGCGGTGGGAGAGTCCCGCGCACTCGACTCCCCTGCCCGTTTTCTTCGGGCGAGCCTTCTCGAGTATCTCCTCGATGAGAGTCCTGTTGTGCTTGTTCTGCTCCGCGTACTCGAGGGTCTCGAGTATTTCCTCGTGGTTGATGAATTCGTCTGCCTTTAACGATTTTACGTTGTACATATATTTTCCTCCTGTTTTTATTTTGCCTTGCAGGTCATTTGTGTAACTTTTATGCGGAATACCGCTGTGTGTGCGAGCATTCCCGAGTCGTAGCTCCAGTCACTGCGCCCCGTCTGATGCTTCATCAGGCAATTCAGCGCCGCTTCCTTCTCGTCAGCGTCACCGACGAGCGATAGCTGCCCCGTCCCGATGACGCTCTGAAACTGCGCCGAATGGTCGCAGGCTTTATCGCCATCGATGAGACGGTATCCTCCGTCTATCTCGAAGCCCACCTTCGGCGAGCATTTTGCAAGCTCGAACTTTCTGCCCGCCATTGCACCGTGAAAGTAGAATCCGCACTCGTCTCCGCGGTGTACATAGCCGTAATTCACGGGGACGATGTAGACCTCGCCGTCGTCGCAGAAGCCTACGCGCATTATCTTCTCACGCGAAATGAAGGCATCGATCGCGGCGATATCGGTTATTTCCCTGTCCTTTCTTCTCATGGTGCACCTCATTTCTTCGAGACAGCAGCTTTCACGGAAACTCCGTTTATCTGCCCCAGCCTGCCCGTCAGACTGCTTATCCTGTCGGGCGTTGCGTCGAGAGCGACCGATATCAGCGATATCCCGCGCTCCTTGTAGGGCAGTCCCATGCGCCCGATGATGATGTCGTTGTATTCGTGCAGCACGTTGTTGACCTCTACCGCCGCCGACTGCTCGTCGATGACGATAGCCGCGACCGCTATGCGTTTTTCTTCCATTGTTTCGCCCCTTTCCGTTTCGGAACGCCGAGGGCGGCGTTCCATACATCGGACAACCGTCAATTTTGCGGTATTGTGCGGGCGGATAATATCCGCCCCTACAGTCCGCGTTCTTTCAATTCCGATACGAGCTTTATGTACATATCCGTCACGTCGGGGAAGACCTCCCCAGTGTCGATATTGCGGACTCCGCACCTCATACGCCGCAGGTCAGCCTCGTCGCAGTGCGACATCCCGCGCCGCTTAGTGCCCGTGAACGTGCCGCGGTGCTCGCCGTGCGTGACCTCGGGCGGCGTGAGGAAGCCGTCGCTCTGTCCGTTGAGCAGCTTCACGCCGATGTACGGCACCGTCATGATGATGTCGCTCAGCGGCGAGCTCATCAGGAACGCGCAGCTTCGGTAGTACACCCGCGCGTCGTCGGGATTTTCGGCGTTGAAGCGCCGCATATAGCCAGTTGTCAGCTGCTCGAAGCAGCGGTAGGTGTCGGGCTTTTTGTCTCCGCCGAGGAGCTTGAAAAAGTCCGTGCCGACTCCGACGAGCTTCATTATCGGCTTGAACTTCATCAGCCAGTCCATTGCCGCAGAGCCGTTGTGCGGCGTGGATATCGTCGTCAGAGAGGCTATGTGACCGCCCATTTTCAGCGTCGAGATGAGGTAGCGCGTCTCCATGCCGCCCTTTGAGTGGGCGATGACGTTGACCTTTTCCGCGCCCGTCTCCGCGAGCAGACGCCTCAGCCGTGCCGCGAGGAGCTCCGCGTTGCGCTCTATCGAGGCGTTTGCCTCCTGACCGCCGAAGTACACCTCCGCGCCGTGTTTCCGCAGAGCCTTGGGGATACGTCCCCAGTAGCAGATAGGCTCGTCACGGAAGCCCATGCCGTGTACGAGCAGTATCGGGTATTTTGTCCTGCAATCCATAGTTCACCAAAAAAGCCCGCTCGGAGAATGAGCGGGCAGAAACAGCTATTTTGCGATATTAGCCGCTCTCCGATAACAGAGCCGTGAGCCCTGCTGCCCGAAAACAAACAGTTGTGGAAGTCCGACCTCGGAATAAATCCCGCTGTCCGACACCTTTATTATAGCATATTGATAATTCTATGTCAAACAAATTTGTTAGCACGTACTAAAAAGATTTTTCTTGTTTTCTATTGACTTTTTCAATCAAAAAAGGTATAATAAAGTCATAATTGTATAACAATTACCCACAAATTATCAGAAAGGTGTTGAATCAACATGGGAAAATTTGTAATCAAGGAATCAGGTAAGGGCTTCAGTTTCAGCCTGAAGGCAGGCAACGGCGAGATAGTTGCTACGGGCAGCAAGATATTCAACGATATCGACAGCGCTAAGGCTGTTATCGCTGACGTGACCGCTTCCGCTCCCAAGGCTGTTATCGAGGACCAGACCGCCGAGGGCTTCAAGGAAGAAAAGGGCGCTAAGTTCGAGCTTTATTCCGACAAGGCAGGCGAGTTCCGCTTCCGCCTCAAGAACAAGGCAGGCGATATCCTCGCTGTAAGCGAGGGCTATGTCAAGAAGGACAGCGCCAAGAACGGTATTGAGAGCGTTCGCAAGAATGCCGCGGATTCTCCCGTTGTTGAGGCTGAGGCATAAGCACTTCTCTTGTTATAACTAAGAAAGCCGACCTGTTGGGGTCGGCTTTTTTGCTTATATCGAGCTTTTCTCGTAGTCCCTGCCGCAGGCGTCTATCGCCTCGGCTGAGCCTACAACGCAGCGGCGTCCGAGCTCTGACAGCGGCTCTGCTGCGCGGAGTAGGTCGTCGGACGTGAGCGCGAGCATACGGCGACGGGTATCGCGGCGGCTCTCCTCGGTGATACCGCGGAAGTAGAGCTCGTCGGCGGTGCTGCCGTAGACGGCGTCGGACATCAGCGGCTCCTTCTGCGCGATGCTGCTGATGATGTAGGAGCTGATGTCGGGCTTTTCGGCGCAGTAGCTCCGCAGGAAGTCCGCCGAGCCCTCATATGCGGTCATGGCTCCCGCGGGAGACGGGTCGCGGTAGGAATAGAACGCCGCCTCGCCCATATTGTTCACGCCGAAGCCCGTTCCGTAGGCTCCGCCCTTGACGCGCACCTCGGTGTAGAGGTACTCGTAGGAGAGCACGGTCGAAAGCACACCGTACAACGCCTTATCGGTCTCGTAGGTCGGGAGCGCGGCGCCCGAGTAGGACACTCCCGAGGGGATGATGATGCCCTGCTTTTCGGGTACGTCGAGACTGAACGCAGCAGCCGTACACGCGGGAGCCTCGCCCTCGGGAAGCATAGCCGCGAGCGTCCCGAGCGGGAGCTCTCCCGCGGAGACAACGCCCGCCGTGAGCCTCGACTTGCAGAACAGCTTCGCCGCGATAGCCCTGAACTCGGAGATAAGCCCCGCGAGCTCGTCGTCGGAGGGCTTTGCTGCCGCATGGAGCGTCCTGTACGCCTCATAGCCGCAGAGCAGCTCCGTCATCGCCGCCTCGGCAGACATACCGCTCCGTGCGCGGCGCATGGCTATGCGGTGACCGTTGGCGATGATGTCCTGCTTCATGTCCTCGTCGCACTGGAGCAGCAGCTCGCGTATCTGCTCGGGGCTGTCGTAGTCGGTCTCGGTGAGCAGCTCGCCGATGAGCGCGAGCGCCTTCTCGGCTTTGTGGTCGAGGAAGCTCGCCTTGACGGTGAGGCAGGGCGTGCATTTCTCGGGGCAGCCCTCCTTCGCGAAGGCTGCGGCGTTTATGTCGAGCTTGCCGAGCGTGCCCGTGATGCGCTGCTGGAGCTCCGCGCCCGAGCAGCTGACAGTCGGGAGCTCGGAAATAAGGTCGGTCATTATGCCGAGCACTTCAAGCTCACGCTTGGTGAAGTCAGCCGCCGCGAAGTAGAGATTCAGCGTGGAAACGCCTGTATTGCGTGCAGGGTGACGCAGCACCGTGAAGCCGTGCTCCTCTCCCCTCTCGGTCTTGAATTCGAGCGGGAGCTCGCTGACCTCCGAGAGCGGCAGTATCGGCAGAGTGGCTATATTCTCGGGCGTATCGGGAGCCTCCTGCCACTCGTCGAGCCTGCGGTTGAGCTCGATGAGCTGTGCCTTCTCCTGCGCGGACATAGCCGCTACCTCAGCCTTTACGCGCTCCTGCTCAGCCTTTTTCTGCTCGTCGCCGTAGGTGCGCGAGGGCAGCATATACAGCGTAGCCATGCCGCTCTCGTCGAGGAGCCACTCCGCGAGGAGCTTCTCGTAGTAGTCGGTGTCGAGCTGACGGCGGAGGAAATCGAAGTCGGCGTCGCAGTCGAGGTACATCAGCGGGTCGCCGCCGTAGAGCCACGAACTCAGGCAGATAATGCCGCGGATAAGTCCCTTCGGCTCCTGTTTGTCCTTGACGCGGAATTCATAGCGGTCGATAGCCGCCGCAAGAGCAGCCCTGCCTATGCCGTCCTTAACGAGCTTTTCTGCCGTCTCGCGGACTGTTTTCAGCAGTGCAGTCGCGCTCTCCATATCGGTGTTGTATATTTTCAGCGCGCCGAACGGCTGAGCGATGCCGTCCTCGACAGTGAGCGTAACATCGAGGCAGAGCCCCGTGTCGAGCAGAGCGCGCTTGAGCGGAGATTCGTTCGACTCAGCAAGAGCGTTGCCGAGCACAACGAGCGCGGTCATCTTTTCGTGCTCATCCCACGAGCCGACCACCTTGCCGAGGACAATGTGCGTGTGAGCCTTTTCCTCCTCCTCGGGAGCTATCTCGTAATAGCAGGTCTTTTCCGCAGAGGCAACGGGCTCCTGCATAGGTATCTCTATGACCTCGTCGCTCCTCTCATACTCGGAGAGGTAGCTGTCGATGAGCGAGAGCACGGGCTCGATATTGATATCGCCGTCGAGGTATATGTACGAATTCGACGGGTGATAGTGGCGCTTGTACATAGCGACGAACTGCTCATATGTGAGGTCGGGGATAGCCGCTGGCTTGCCGCCCGACTCGAAGCCGTAGCAGGTATCGGGGTAGAGCATGGTCATCAGCTCCTCCTCTATACGGCTGTATATCGAGGATTCGACACCCTTCATCTCGTTGAATACCACGCCCTTGTAGAGCGGCTCTTCCTCCTCGGAGCGCCATTCAGTGTGGTGTCCCTCCTGATAGAATGCCTCTGGCTTTGAGCATATCATCGGCTTGAACACGGCGTCGAGGTAGACCTCGGTGAGGTTCATGAAGTCGCGGTCGTTGCGGCTCGAAATGGGGTACATCGTCTTGTCGGGGAAGGTCATCGCGTTGAGGAAGGTCTGCATCGAGCTCTTCAGCATATACATGAACGGGTCTTTGACAGGGTATTTCTCCGAGCCGCAGAGGACGGAGTGCTCGATGATGTGGAATACGCCCGTATCGTCGGTCGGCGGGGTCTTGAAGTTGACCGAGAAGACCTTGTTCTCGTCGCCGTTGTCGAGCCACACGAGACGCGCGCCTGTCTTGACGTGGGTCATCTCGATGAGGTCGCCCGCTGTACTGCCCGCAGGACGGATACGGTCGACGGTAAATCCGTGGATATTGTCGTTTATCTTCATATGTAAGCTCCTTTTAAGATTAAATGTAATATTATTGTACCATATTTTGCTGAAAATAGCAAGCTCGCTCACAAGGGCTCTGCCTTTGGAATCCGCTGGAACTCTGTCCCAGACCCTGCAAAGGAGCATAGCCCCTTTGAACCCAACTTCGTTGCCGCTCGCAAGCTCGCTCACTCTGTACAAATGGCTCAGTCTGCTTTCGGCGGGAAACAACTATATCATTATACGGCGGGCGGATAATATCCGCTCCAGCATTTGTGGCAAAAAAATTTTCAAATGGGTATTGACAAACGCATACGGTTGTGTTAAACTGTACATAGACAGGTATATACAGATATATACACTCATATACAGTATAAACAGGAGCGCTTCATGAAAATTATTATCAAAAACAGCTCTACTCTGCCGATTTACGAGCAGATAGAGGAACAGATCAAATCACAGATACTCGCGGGAAAGGTCACGGAGGACGAACAGCTCCCCTCGATACGCCAGCTCGCGCGGGACCTGAAAATCAGCGTCATCACGACGACGCGCGTCTACAACGACCTCGTCAGCGAGGGCTTCATCGTGTCGGTCGCAGGCAAGGGCTACTTTGTCGCGCCGCGCAATAACGAGCTCCTGCGCGAGCGTATGCTCTGCGAGATGGAGGAGGCTATAGAGCTGGTCGTAACCAACGGACGCAACGCGGGGCTCTCCGACGAGGAGATAATCGCCGCAGTAAAACGATTTATGGAGGAATAAGCTATGGAGAACATTCTTGATATCAAGGGACTGAACAAGGCATACGAGGGCTTTGCGCTAAAGGACGTGACTTTCTCGCTCCCCAAGGGCTATATCATGGGCTTTGTCGGACAGAACGGCTCGGGCAAGACTACGACTATCCGCTCTATCCTCAACATGGCTAACATCGACAGCGGAAAAATAAGCATTTTCGGTCTTGACAGCGTGGAGAACGCCGTCGAGATAAAGGAGAGGCTCGGCGTCGTGTTCGACAGCCTCTACCTCGCGAACCACCTCAACATCAAGCAGATAGACAAGCAGCTCGCGCCGTTCTACAAGGACTGGAGCAGCGAGGAGTTCTTCCGCAGGATAAAGGCGTTCGGGCTCCCCGACAACAAAAAGGTCGGCGACTTCTCCAAGGGCATGAAGATGAAGCTCATGGTGGCGGTCGCGCTCTCGCACAAGGCGGAGCTGATGATACTCGACGAGCCTACGAGCGGTCTCGACCCCGTAGCGCGCGACGAGCTCCTCGACATACTCTCCGAGTACATCTCCGACGACAGCAGGAGCGTCCTGTTCTCGACGCATATCACCTCCGATGTGGAACGTATCGCGGACTACATAACCGTCCTCCACGGCGGCAAGGTGTGGTTCACGGGCACCAAGGACGAGCTCCACGAGAAGTACCTCGTGCTGCGCGGCGCGGAGGAGGACATCTCCTCGTCGCTGAGGGAGAAGTGCATAGGCTTCCACGGCTACAGGAACGGCTTCGACGCGCTCATCTCCGCCGACCTGCTCGACGAGATACCGCCCGAGCTCGAGACCGAAAAGGCGAGCATCGACGAGATACTCGTCTACATCGCAAAGGAGGACAGCCATGAAAAACGTTCTGAAAATGATGAGGTTTGATTACTCGATAACCAAAGGAATAGGCGGAAAATACGCATTTTACTTCGCGATAATCTTCACGGTGATGTGTCTGATAGGCTTTTTCCCTGCGGCACTCGGCTTTGTAGTTACACCGTTCGCACTGTACGCGCCGCTCGAGACTGTCCGCAAGGGCGACTTTATGAAGATATACGGACTTCTGCCCATGGAGCGCAGGTACGTCACAAAGGCGCTGTTCGCGGAGATAGCCTACCCGCAGATAATAGGCGGCATAGCCTGCGAGCTGCTCCTGCTCGTGACAGGAGCGATAGGCAAGGCGCACCTGTACCCTGCATTCCTGCAGGAGAAGCTATATGGCGACAACACGCAGCAGCTCATATCCACCCTCGGCATGAAATACAGCGACCTGTTCGTGCTTGCGGCACTCGCAACGGCGCTGATAACCATAATCGTGCTCTTCTTCTACATGATACTGGAGATAAAGGGCGAGACCGTGGCGCTGGTGTGCTGTATGCCGTTCTTGATAGCCATTCTCGCGGCAGCGATAGGCTATATGCTCGCGAACGACAACGGCGCTGTTCCCACGATAACGGATATGCTCCCCGCGAGCACGGTACTGCGCGTGCTTCTCATCATCGGCTCATTCGCGGCAATCATCGCGGCGGAGCAGCTCATCGGCAGCTTCACCGTCAAGGCGACCGCAAAGAAAGAGATTTAAGGGGTGACAGCAATGAAAAATATCCTCAATATAATGCGGCTCGACCTCACCGCCATGCGCGCGAAGAGGTTCAGCCTCGGCAAGGCGTTCCTGATAATGTTCGTGCTCTCGCTCGTCCTCGGAGTGCTCTTTCCGCCGCTGATAATCGCCTTTCTGTTCGCACTCTCCCTCACGGCAGTTCCCGCTTTCATCGACATCGAGGACAAAAACGGCGGCGAGATGACCTTTGCCGTCCTCCCCGTGACAAGGAAGCAGAACGTCATCGCGAGGTACGGGCTCATCACGATAGTGCAGACCGTAACAGGCGCGGTGTCCTTCATCGTGCTGAAAATCGCGCAGATACTCGATATTTCGGGAATGTTCAGAGTCACGGGCGAGCTGAACAGCTCGCTCTCGGATGTGCTTGATCTCAAGATAAACGACTATGGCATTTTCGCGCTGATAGTGTGCCTCACGCTCGCATACGGGCTGTTTTACTCGGCATTGCAGCTCGGCGGCTACTTCAAGCGCGGCAAAGGCAGTACAAAAAAGTCCACCGCAAGAGGAGTGTTCATACTCGTGCTCGTATATGTCGCTGTAGCGGCTGTATTCATCATCGAGGCGTCCTCGCTGAACGTGCAGATACTGCACAGCGCTCTGATGGTGCTCGCAACGCTGTTCACCGCCCTGTCTGCGCCATTCAACGGCGCTCTGCTCTGCATTTTCGCGCTCGGCTGCGCTTACGGATTTGTTTTCTACAAGGCTGCGTGCTCGGTCATCGACTACGAGTCGCGCGAGCTGTAAGGAGGTGCGGAAATATGAAAAATACGCTTAAACGGTGCATTTCCGCGCTCCTTGCGGCGGGAACGCTGCTCGCGCTCGCGGCTCCGACGGCTATGGCTGAGGACGAGCGCAGAACTCCCTCGGGCATTAAGTTCGCGGACTTGGAGAAGAAGTTCGACGACGAGTTCAACTTCGACAAATATGCCACTGACCCCGTCGAATACTACGCGGGATTCGAGGCTGTCGTGTTCTGCGGCGACGAGATAGTCTACGAGGGCTACTTCGGCGAGACCGACCGCGAGAGGCATATCCCCTGCGGCGAGGACTCCGTCTTCGAGTGGGGCAGCATCTCCAAGACCATGACATGGGTCAGCGCGATGCAGCTCTGGGAGCAGGGCAGGCTCGACCTCGACGCCGACATCAGGGACTACCTCCCCGACGGCTTCCTCCGGTACCTCCGCTACGACGAGCCCATTACCATGCAGAATCTCATGGACCACACGGGCGGCTGGTGCGAGACCACATACAATATCTCGACCACCGACAGCAGCAAGCTCACAACGCTCGCGGAGGCTTTGCAGGAGACCGAGCCTGCGCAGGTCAACCGCCCGGGCGAGGTCGTCTCCTACTCCAACTGGGGAGCGGCTCTCGCGGCGTATGTCGTTGAGTGCGTGAGCGGCATGGACTATGCCGACTACGTCCACGAGAACATCTTCGACAGGCTCGGCATGGAGCACACCTCCATAGCCGCTGATTTCAGCGACAACGAGTGGGTTCGCGAACAGCGCGATAATCTCTGCTCGTACACGTTCAACGTCCTGCCGCCGAAGTACAAGAGCGACGGCAAGCGCATCTCCTACATCAAGCTCTACCCGTGCGGCTCTGCGGCGGGAACAATCCGCGACCTCGCGACCTACGCGCAGGCATTCGTCAGCGATGACGCCCCCCTCTTTGAGCACAGGGAGACGCAGGAGAAGCTGTTCTCGGGCTCGCTGTTCTACGGCAATACCGATATCCCGTTGTCGAGCTATGGCTTCGGCGTCACCGAGTACAAGGTGCGCACCTTCGGTCACGACGGCGCGACGGTAGCCTGCCGCTCGAATATGATATTCGACCGCGAGTCCAAGGTAGGAATGGTAACGCTCACCAACGAGACCTCGACCAACCTCGTCATAGAGGGTATCCCGAAGATGATATTCGGCTCATGCGACCTCGAAAAATACTCCGACGGCAGCAGCGAGGAGCGCAGCTTTGACGGCTACTACCTCATATCGCGCTCCAACCGCGGCGGACTGCTCAGATTCACGAGCTGTCTCAACCCCGTTTGCGCCGACCGTCAGCCCGACCTCGTCCGCGTGAACGACGGCTTGTACACAATACGCGGCGAACTTATGCTCGGCGAGGGCAGACGCTCCGACGGCAGGGAGAGCTTCATGCTCGGAGCTATGGAGATAGACAGGGACAAAGCCTACCCTGCGGAGATATCCCTCCTCGCGCTGTATTTCATCATCGCTATCGGCTCGGTGTTCGTGCTGATGTACAAGGTCAAGGCGGCGCGCAGAGGCAGATACAGCCTGACAGCAGTCGGCGCGGCGCAGACTGCGGGACAGCTCATCAAGCTCATATCTGCGGCGGCAGCGATAGTGCTGATAGCCTACGTTGGCAGGGAGGCATCCTACGGCGTACCTAAGGCAGTCGGCGTGGTAGACGGTATCGTCAACCTCGTCTGCATAGCGGTCTGCGCAGGAGCGGCAACAGCCTCGCTCATAGGCATCGTCTCCAAGAAATCCGACAAGTGGGCGAAGCTGCGCGGCGCAGTCAACATCGCAGCAAATGCGGCAGTCATAGCGGCTGTCCTGTACTTCGAGATGTACCGCTTCTGGGGCTGCTGACGCCTGCCATTCTCCAAACAAAAATGCACTTGCATTACATCTGACCTTCAAAAACAGCCCGCGTGGCTGTTTTTGATTTTTCCATTGCTGAACGCTGCCAGCTTTTCCCAGTGATTACTTTCGCAGATACTGCCAATAATATTATCAAAACCTGCATGGGGAGATTTATTATGGCATTCAACAAGGTAGTCATCTCGGGCATCAACACCTCCGAGCTCACAGTGCTGAAGGAATCAGAGAAAATGGCGCTCCTGCGCGAGATACGCGAGACAGGCAGCAAGGAGGCAAAGGACAAGCTCATCAAGGGCAACCTCCGCCTCGTGCTCAGTGTGATACAGCGCTTCACAGGCAGAGGCGAGGACGTCGACGACCTATTCCAGATAGGGGTAGTCGGACTGATAAAGGCTATCAACAACTTCGACCTCAGCAAGGAGGTGCGCTTCTCGACGTACTGCGTGCCGATGATAACGGGCGAGCTACGCAGACACCTCCGCGATTGCAGTCAGATAAAGGTCAGCCGCTCACTGCGCGACCTTGCGTACAAGGCGATACAGGCGAAGGAGCGGCTGATGCTGAAGAACCAGTGCGAGCCAACTATCGAGCAGATAGCGCAGGAGATAGGCGAAAAGCGTGCGGACGTCGTCATCGCTCGAGAGCATAA
>Ga0247608_10001534_pt1 | contig 31635 bp, 28 predicted proteins | sample 176DNAGHGlowgp2_FD_193490 | JGI IMG/M metagenome (GOLD analysis project Ga0247608, IMG submission 193490) | Sheep rumen microbial communities from Palmerston North, Manawatu-Wanganui, New Zealand - 1766 DNA GHGlow gp2 | ecosystem: Host-associated > Mammals > Digestive system > Stomach > Rumen ...
TTCTTTTTCGCCTTTTTCTGTGCGGAGAATTTTAAGTCCGTTCCACTGTGACTGCTTGCTCCAGTCTTCTGTTGCCTTGCGGTCAATTTCGCCGATTCCTTCGCCTTCTTCGCAAGAGTTAATGATGTAGTCGATTTCACCAACTACATAAGAAGTGTAGCGAGCGCGCATACAAGCTTCTGCACTAGGAGCCTTAATTTTTCCTTTAATAATTGGTTCACAGCATTCGCCATATTTTTTGCCCGAACCACAAGGGCATAATTCGTTAGTATTACTCATAATCGATTATTTTAGTGAATTTATGAATGGTCTACAAGATAAAAAAATAACAGTGGGTGGCCACTGTTATTTTTTTATTACTAATTAAAAAGATTTAGCGTGCTCTACACTGCCAGTACATATCCACATAATTGCTAGTGAACAAAGTGGCAGCATTACCTGATTGTACTTCTGAAGTCTTATCGTCACCACCAGAAGAATAATTATCATCAAAAGTTGAACTTTTCGTTTCCCATTTATAGAATGAATTACCAAATGTAATATTTCTAAGACCCGAATTATTAAAGGCATTCTTTTCAATATAAAAATATGCATCACTTGAACTATTGTTTCTTCTTCCCGATTTAATAGTTATTTCTTCCAAGGCAGTACATCTTTCAAAACAGTTTTTACCAATTTTGTAAATTATATCGGTATCTACTTTTTTAAGATTTGTACAACCTTCAAAGGCATTGTTTCCAAGAGACAAATATGGAAAACTATTTGAAGAAGATGATCCCGCATAAGCTCGAACACTCGGATGTCCAAAATCAATTTCATAAAGATTTCTTTTTCCTTTAAAACATTCAGAACCGATGTTTCCTGAGAAAGACATATCACCTGCATAAATTGCAAATTTCTTTTCTGTATTACTATCAAGAATAGATTTAACCGAATCAGTAGTCGTTGACCCTGCTTTATTCAATCCTATCAATTTATAAATAAAATCGTTTGGAAGACCACTGAGAAAACTATTTATTTTGCCGGTATCTGCATAACTGGTCATGTTTAAATGGATTTCTGCCTCTTCACATTTTTCCAATGTAGAAATTGCTTCTACAGGAACAAGGTATCCGCCTTCGATATAATAAAACTGCAAAGAAGCAGATGAATCCCAGACTGTAACAAGTCCATCTTCGTTTCTGAATTTTCCAACTGCCGGACTGTCATCACCACGCTGCATTGTTGCCTTACCGCTGGAAGATAATTCAAGTTCTACATTTCCCAGTAAATATGTTGAATACAAACCATCTTCCGGGTCTTCACTTTTAAATGCATTCTTTTTATTAAAGGCTTTTACGTAATCATTCTGAACCATAAAAGAAATCCAGCTTGTTCCTTCAACAACAGTATCGCCTGACCTGTAAGTAAAGTCATATGATTCATATTCAGACCTTGTATCGTTATAAGCATTCGCTATTATCTTACCAGCGTTTGAACTTGTAAAACAGTAAATGTCGTTATAATTCTCTGACTGGAGGCAATAAATATCTCCTGCATTAAAACTTGGGATATCATATACATAGGTATCCTCAGATTCACTTGCACCATTTGAACAACTTACAAGAAAAAAGATTCCTGCAAGTAAACAAAGAAATAAAGATTTTTTGATTCCTTTTTTCATATTTTCTCCTAAAATACTCCACATAATTTTAAAAAACTGGTAAGAAACTGAAATTCTATTCTATATATTTTATTCCAATTGCATTTGCAATTTGTCCTGAAAATCCTCTGTAAGCATAACCATCAATAAAAGCATCTACATCGTATTCTGATTTTGCTACTGAGTATTCCAGCCAGGTACAGGCTAATTCTTCTGTTAATGAAGCTGTTGCAAAAGCACCACCTGTAAGAACAAATTCAAAAGTTCCTACTACCTTGTATTTTCTATCATCAGGAAAAGTCTTTAACCATGGAATTGTTTTTTTAGCAGGTTCCTTAGGAGCTTGGGCCTTTGCAAAAAAATATGTAGTATCAGAAATAACTTGTGTATTCTCACGAATTGGTAGAAGCAATTCTTTTCCATTTTCGATAGCATTCATTGTGTAGCTTTTTCCATCTTCAAAAAAGAATTCTTTATATCCATATCCTGAAGCACTATAACTCAATGTAAAATGATTGTAATCAATTTTAAAAGAATGCCGACCAGGTTCAAGTTTACAAGTTCCTTTAAGCTTCGTAGTTTCGCCATCAATTTCTACAACTGTAGAATTCGAAGCAATTTTTAATGTAACTGTGCCTTCTTTTCCAATTGAACTAATTTCAGCATTTGATTCAGTACTTGTTGTAGTTGTAGCACAAGAAGTAAGAAATACGCATAGTACAGCCAAAAAAATCACTATTTTTTTCATAATAAAACTCCTTATGAGCACTATATACAAAAAAAAAAATAGTAAACGTTCACTTGAAGTTCATTTTAGACTGTACATATATTAATGATTCTTTCTAAAAAAGGGTTATTGTCGATTTTGAAAATTATATTATAATCACCTTATGTGTAAAAGCTTGATAACGATTCAGAACTGTAGAATAGAAAACAACCGCACTGTGCTGGTGCCGGAACTTTCCTGGAAAATGAATGAAGGCGAGGTCTGGCTGGTGATTGGGCCTAACGGGGGCGGCAAGGCTGATTTTTTGAATGCGCTTGCGGCAGCTGGCGGGGCCTGGAAAAATGGCAGCGGCAGCGGAATTAAAATCACGCCAAATACGGAAGGTCTTTTTTCTGATATTTTTTCTGATTCTACCGAGCTGGTTTCTCTGGAGCGGGCTGCCCGCCTGATTCAGGAAGAGCGCGAAAATGACGAAAGTGATTATCTTGAAGGCGGTGTAGACCACGGACGTACCGGCCGCATTTTTATTGCTCAGGCTCTTTCCGGCGGCAGCACCGATGTAAAAAAGGGGATGTCTCATAGTGAACTCCCGGCAGCCGCCAGACAGCTGGAAGGCGACCCAGCCATTAAGCTTTGCGGAATTGAAAAGATTTTAGACCGCGGACTTAAGTATATGTCTACCGGTGAGATTCGCCGTACCCTGCTGGCCCGCGCCCTTGTTTCCGGCAAAAAGCTTTTGATTTTGAGCGACCCTTTTGCCGGCCTGGATATTCAGAGCCGCACAATTCTTTTAGACTTTTTTGATTCTATTGCAAAACGAAGCGGCGGAAAGCAGAGCGGAAGTGCCCAGCCTCATATTATCCTGGGGCTTGAACGCTGGCACGAGGTTCCTGATGCCGTTACTCATGTTATTGAATTTGCTGATAAAAAGCTTTCTTTCTGCGGCCCTCGCAGTGAGTATGAAAAGCTGATTTCTGAACGGGCAGCAGCTGCAAAGGCCGGAGAAGAAAAAGAGAAAAGTGATTTTAAGGAAGGATTTAAAGAGCTGACTCAGGCCGGTGGTTTCGATACACCTGCTACGCAGGCACTCAACCACCAGGACGAATCGCGGTGGTTGAGTAGGCCGGAGGCCGTATCGAAACCACCTCTTGAAGATATCTTAGTAGAAATGCACGACGTAAATGTCGGCTGGGACGGACACCAGGTTCTCAGCCACCTCAACTGGAGCCTGCGCCGCGGTCAGCATTGGCTTGTCCGCGGTCCAAACGGAAGCGGCAAAACCACCTTCCTGGAGCTTATAACCGGCGACAATATGCAGGTTTTTGCCAACGATGTCCGCATTTTCGGCAACCGCCGCGGTTCCGGCGAAACTATCTGGGATATTAAAAAGAGGCTGGGAATAGTTTCTTACCGCCTGCACGTTGAATACAGAATGCTGGGCGGAACCTCCCTGCTGGCGGTGATTATAAGCGGCTTTAGAGACAGCATTGGCCTTTACGACCAGCCGACAGACAGCGAAATTGATGCAGCTAAAAAATGGCTGGCTCTGGGGGGCTTTTCAGGCCGGGAATCAGAAAACTTTGGCAACTTAAGCTATGGCGAACAGCGGGCTATTCTGATTCTGCGCTCTGCAGTAAAAACTCCGGAAATCCTTATTCTGGATGAACCCTGTCACGGCCTGGACGAGCAGTACAGGGCAAAAATCCTTCAGCTGATGGAACTGATAGGTAATGGCGGCACAACCACCATGCTGCATGTAACCCACGACCCGAGCGAGGTTCTTCCCTGCGAAAAGCACATTCTGGAATTGCACCCGGATGAAGAGCCGATGTACAGAATAATTGTTAACTAGCCGATAATCTCATTATGAAAAAATCAATCAGCTTAATTATTACCCTCTCAGTTTTCTGCTGCATTTGTTCTGCCCGCGGAAAAGCTGATATTGAAATCCCGACCGAAGAAGTTGAATACGCCCTGAAAGGCGACGAAGCTTCTGTTTCTGTTGAAACGGAAGAAGAAAAGCCTCTTCTCCCCCTTTACAGTCTGCGCCAGCCAAGCGGAAAACCCCTTCAACTTCGCGAAAGCTGGGGCTACGTTATGCAGAGCCGCCTGGACGAATACGATAATTCTATTCCATTAACAGACGTCTGTTTTTTCTCTGCCGAAGTAAACTGCTACGGCGAACTTACGGCAATTCCAAGCCGTTCTAAAATCAATACAAAGGGAGCCCGCTGCCATCTGGTAATCACCTGCGACAGCAAGTCTCTTACTCATTTTATTCTTGAACCCGGCAGCAAAACCAGGGCAAATCTTCTTAAGGCAATTGTGAAGGCCGGAGCCCCTTATGATGGTGTTCAGATTGACTTTGAGCTTATTCCTGCCCGTGACCGTAAAAACTTCATCAGCTTCTGTTCAGACCTGCGCTATATGCTTGGCAAGGCTAAGTGGTTTTCTATCTGTGTGCCTGCCCGCTTTAAACTGCTTTCAGAAGATATTTACCCTTATACTGAAATTTCCAATTACTGCGACCGTGTTTTTGTAATGGCTTATGATGAACACTGGTCTGGAGGCCGCCCTGGCCCTGTTGCTTCTATAGAATGGTGCCGCAAAGTTATGGAATATGCCCAGAAAGCAATTCCAGCAAAAAAACTGATTATGGGTCTGCCTTTTTATGGAAGAACCTGGGCCAGCGAAACAACTGCCGGAGCCTGGTACTTCAGCGGTGCCAACAGAATTATGACCGAGCACAAGGTTGAAGAAGTAAATTATGAAGAAGAGATTCCCACCTTCAAATATACCGCCCAGGTTGAAGTAAACGGCTATTTTAACGATGCCTGGTCTGTGCTGGAGCTTGCCCGCCTTTACGAAAATGCAGGCATTCAGAAAATGGGCTTCTGGCGAATCGGGCAGGAAGATCCGGCCTTCTGGGACTGGGTAAAAATCAGTAAATAAAAAGTGCGAAGCATTCCATTATAAAGTAACACCTTTTCTTATTTCATGTGTTATATTATTATAAATAGGGAAAAACATATCTTTTCCCAGGAGAACAACATGAAAAAGATTCTTTCTATTTTATTGATTTTATTCACAATTTCTGCCGGATTTGCTTTTGCAGACTCTACCCCTACAGATCCTTTTGATTCTCTCGTTGAAAAACTTTTAAAGGATTTTGATGATGAAGGTGCAAGCGTTGCCGTAAAGGTTTTTACATCTGACTTAGGAAATAACGAACGCAAAAAGATTTCTAAGTCTGTTCAGTTCTCTCTTTACTGTTCAGATATGCTTGAAGTTGTTGCAAAATCAGATGAAGCTGATTATATCTGTACCGGTAAAATTGAGGTTGATGGCCCAAATTATGTCATCAGTGCAAAACTTATAGACAATTATGATGATACAGTAGTCGGTAAGGCAAAGCAGAAGGTTCCAAAGGATTACTATGCAGAAAAACCAACCGATGTAAAGGTTCAGACTGTAGTTGTTGAAGACACTGTAGATGCTGACGATGTACTTGGTGCTCTTGTTGTAGGTGCTGTTATTGGTGGTGTTTTCCATGCCGCAACTACACCACGCACTGTTTATGTAAGTCCTTCAAGACCTTCACGTCCAAGCAGACCTTCTAGAGCTAGACCTAACCGTCCATAGAACCAGAAATGTCATGCTGAACTTGTTTCAGCATCCATAAAAAGACACCTGTTGCGACAGGTGTCTTTTTTTATTATTATGATTTTTGAGGTAGCAATATGATTTTTTCACCAAATGAGATTCAGGAAACTGTAAATATGTTTATGCGCCAGAAGCTGGATATCCGCTGCATTACAATGGGTATTTCTCTTCTGGATTGTGCTGATTCTGACAGCAAACGTGCCTGCGATAAAATTTACGATAAGATTATGAAAAAGGCCGGCAAGCTGGTTCAGACCGGCCAGGATATTGAAAAGGAATTTGGTGTTCCAATCATCAACAAGCGTATTTCCGTAACTCCAATTGCACTTGTTGCAGGTGCCAGCGAAGCAAAGAATTACGTTCCATATATTAAAACTCTGGACCGCTGTGCCCACGAGCTTGGCGTAAACTTCATTGGTGGTTTTTCTGCCCTGGTTCAGAAGGGAATTACTCCCGCAGACCGCATTTTGATTGACTCAATTCCAGAAGCCCTCGCTTCAACTGATTTTGTTTGTTCATCTGTAAATGTTGGTTCCACAAAATCCGGTATCAACATGGATGCAGTTAAACTGATGGGTGAGACTATAGTAAAAACTGCAGAGGTTTCTAAAAACTGCGAAGTAAACGGTTGTGCAAAGCTTGTAGTTTTCTGTAACGCTCCTGAAGATAACCCCTTTATGGCAGGTGCCTTCCATGGTCCTGGAGAAGCTGATTGTGTAATCAACGTTGGTGTTTCTGGCCCTGGTGTAATTCTTGCAGCCGCAAAGGAATATAAAGGTCAGCCTATCAACGTGCTTGCTGACGGAATCAAAAAGATGGCCTTTAAGATTACCCGCATGGGTCAGCTTGTGGGAAGCGAAGCCGCAAAGCGTCTTGGCGTTCAGTTTGGTATTCTTGATTTGTCACTTGCACCTACTCCGGCTGTTGGCGACTCTGTTGCCCGCATCCTGGAAGAAATTGGTCTTGATGGATGTGGTGCCCCTGGAACTACTGCAGCCCTTGCTATGCTTACTGATATGGTAAAGAAGGGCGGTGTTATGGCTTCTACAAACGTTGGTGGTTTGAGCGGTGCCTTTATTCCGGTTTCAGAAGATGAAGGAATGATTGAAGCTGCAAAGAAGGGCTCTATCTGCCTTGAAAAGCTTGAAGCAATGACTACAGTCTGCTCTGTAGGACTTGATATGATTGCAATTCCAGGGGACACTCCAGCCACTACAATTTCTGGAATTCTCGCTGATGAGTTTGCAATTGGTATGGTAAATAATAAAACAACTGCCTGCCGCCTTATTCCGGCTCCTGGTAAAAAGGCCGGTGAATGGGTTGAGTTCGGCGGACTGCTCGGTGGCTGTCCTGTAATGCCTGTAAGCAAGTTCGGCTGTGCAGACTTTATCAACCGCGGTGGCCGTATCCCGGCTCCTATTCATTCCTTCCGTAATTAGTGGATTGCTTCGCCTACGGCTCGCAATGACGTCATTGCGAGGAGCCGCAGGCGACGTGGCAATCCATATTATAAAACAGGAGATGTTTATGAAGAAAATTATTGTTTTAGTTCTTTTCTCCCTGATTCTTTTTGCAGGCTGCTCATCGGTTTCAGTAACTCATGAAGACGGCTCGCGTACCTTCCTTTATCCGGACGGAAGATTGGAGCACGTTAATTGACTTTAATTCCAATTGAGACGCCAGAGGATTTTTCTCTGGCAGAACAATTTGTGATTCCCCTCGAAGAGACCTCTGCCTCACTGGCCTCTCTCGTGCGCCGCAAAAGCGACAAGCTTGTTTTTATTACGACTTCTGACGAACCGATGGTTTCGATACGGCCTGCGGCCTACTCAACCACCGATGTTCTCGGAATTTTAAATCTTGATTCAACAATCTATCACTGTATTCCGGATCCTTCTTTAATTGATGCTGACTCTCTTAAGGAGCAGCTCTCTTATCTTATGAAAAAGCCTGTTCGCTGTATAAGCGGTGAAAAATGTGCTACGGATTTTCTTATAAAAGTATTTCCAAATCCAGCACAGATATATGATTATAAGATGCTGCGGTGGTTGAGAGATGTGGTTTCGATACGGCCTTCGGCCTACTCAACCACCGGAAACAGCCTTTCCGGCGGCGAAGAAATTGTCCGCTGTACCGAACACGATATGGAAATCCTCCATCCCCTGCAAAAGGATTACATGAAAGAAGAGGTTGCAGTGCCGGGCCGCCCCATAACAGATGCCGAAGTAGATATCTCCCTGAGGCAAATCTTAAAAAATCAGCTATGCTTTGCCCTTACTGTGGACGGAGATATAGTAGCCAAGGCTAACACAAATGCAATAGGAATCAACTGCGTGCAGATTGGCGGAGTTTACACTCACCCCCTCTACCGCCGTAATGGATACGCAGGGGCCCTTATGCAAGCCCTCTGTAACCGCGCCCTTCGCGCCAACAAAAAACCTGTGCTCTTTGTAAAAGAAAAAAATACGTCCGCTTTCACTCTCTACCGGAAACTCGGCTTCGAAGAATGCGGGCGTTATACGATTGCCTATTATTAGATCCCGAAACAAGTTCGGGATGACGAATGTTATTCCAGATTCAACTTCAACTTCAAAATAAAGTATGTTGCTGTACCGTAAATTGCAGAAAGAATTACTCCAAAAAGTGCATTCCAGTAAAACATTGTTGCAGGTGTATCGGTATTCGACAAATAATTAAAGGAAATTCCACCAATCAGTCTTGAGGTAAAACTTATAATCACAATTATTGCTATAAGCTTTACCATAGTTCTATGCTTTTTTGAAAGATGTCCAATTGCATTTATCAGGTATGTAAATAAAAGGATGCACAAATCCCATGACAAAACAAAAAGAACCGCTCCAAAAATACCATAAAGCCAGTCTGCCTCAATATGAATTACGCTAAGATTTTTAATGCAAAATGCAAAAAAGGAAATCACCATCATAACAAGGGAAATAAAAGCCCATGAAAGAATCATAAGAATTCTTCCCCAAAGATGCTCACCAATTGTAACCGGTAAAGAAAGATTCAGATAGGCTTCATCACCAAGCAGACCATTCTTAAAGCGTTTTGTAATAACACTGATTGTAACAACAGCGGCAACAATTATAATTACCCAGTAAATAAAGAAGAAGAAACCGGCAAGTCCTGTCATTACATTTTCGTTTCCATCAAAATTATAGGAAAAATTAAAATTCAGATTTCCATCACTTTCTAAAGGAACAAACAAACCTGTAATCAAAGCAATGGCGACAATCGCAATATATACCGGCATAAGAATTCTTGAAGAATGCTTCATCTCATATTTAAAAACCTTCCCAATCCAGGGAAAAGGATTTCTTATAGTCTTTGTATTTTCCATCATATCACTCCTATAAACAAACTATCGTTAGTTAGCAAGCTTCGTCACTCACAATTAACATCTGAACTCTTCACGGAAGAGCTGATCTATAGACATTCCCTTTTCTTCGCGAATAACATCAACATCACCCTGGCGGATTATATTTCCTTCTTTCAAAAAGAGAACATAATTCAAAACAGATTCAATATCACTAATCAAATGAGTAGAAATAATTACTGTTGCATTTTCACTGTAGTTTGAAATTATTGTGTTCAGAATATAATCACGGGCTGCAGGGTCTACACCGCCAATCGGCTCATCCAGCATATAAAGAGGAACTTCGCGGCTCATAGTCAAAATCAGCTGAACCTTTTCTTTTGTTCCTTTTGAGAGGCTCTTTAATTTATCGCCCGCTTCAATCTTAAGACTTTTAAGCATGTCAAAAGCCTTATCCTTATTAAAGTTAGGATAAAAATCTGCCATCATCTGAACCAGGTCTTTTACAGTCATCCAGTCGTTTAAGTAAACTCTGTCCGGCTGATAAGCTGCAATCAGCTTTGATTCGGCGCCCGGCTTAAGACCGCATACAGAAATCTCACCGCTTGTAGGCTTTAAAAGTCCGGCTGCAAGTTTAAGCAGAGTTGTCTTTCCACTGCCGTTTGGACCAAGAAGGCCGACAATAGCCCCCTTTGGAACCGAAATGTTAATCCCCTTTAAGGCAGACTTTGTAATATATTTTTTTGTCAGATCTTTACACTCTAAAACTGTATCCATCATACTCTCCTATTCTTCCTGAATAATCTTGATAACTTCATCTTTATCAAATCCAAGCGACTTCATTTTTTCAAGAAAAGCCGCTATTTCGTTTTCTGCAACTTCCTTTTTCATATTCAAAATCATTTCCTTATCATCTGTAATAAATCGTCCCGAAGTTCTTTCAGTACGAACCAGTCCCATACGCTCGAGTTCGGACAGGGCCTTTTGCATGGTATTTGGATTCACCTGAGCCTTTACAGCTAAATCCCTGACAGAATCAAGACGGCTGCCTTCCGGGAGCTCACCGGAAATAATTTGCGCCTTGAAATAATCCATCAGCTGTAGGTAAATCGGTTTATCATTTGTAAACTGATATTCCATTGCAACTCCTATATATGGCATAAAACCAAAAATGCTTAGTTTAGTATCAAATTTATTGTATTAAGCACATAATACAGTAATACAAACTAGATGTCAACAAATTTTTGCTATTTTTTTATTTTTACGATATGATTATGGTCATATCAATAAAGGATAGTTAAAAATATGAGAGAAATCACTTTTTCAAAAACAGCTAAGAACTTAATTCGTTTATTATGTATTAACGGAATTATTGTAGAAGTCCTGTGCATTCTTCGTTTATTCATTCAGACAGGTTTTACACTGGAAATTGAGAGTATTACAAATCTTCATACATTTATGATGTCTGATTTAAATACAGCAATAGTAAACGGGGTCTGTCTGATTTTCTTTTTTATCTTTCTTTTTGTTCCCCAGCATTTTTACATCTTTGCAATAATTTCATTTTTGTACTCTTTTAAAATCATACTTGTTGATACCATTGCAAAATATCCGATTGGCCAGCTTTTGTATCTGATGGGTACTGCCTGTCTGGTTTTTCTTGGCTTTTTCAGATACCACAGAAATATAAAAATAGTTATTACAATTCTTACTAATTATATTCTGATTTTCCACAATATAAAATTTGGATTTGATGTTCTTCTTTCTTCCCTGATTACTGCAATTGGTTATAATCTTGTCTTTTTTGCAACCCTCTTCTTTGCAGTCAGTCTTTTCAGATTTCTTTACATCAGAAAAAATGCCAGAGTTTGGGACCTTTCTCAATACCCGGATCTTACCACACGCGATAAGGAATGGCTTAAACAGATTCTTGATGAAAAGCGCTATGAAGAAATTGCAGCTGATTCAGGAATTACAGTTGGTACTCTTAAAAACCGTATGCATCAGATTTTCAACATTGTTGGAATTGATGACCGCATCAGTCTGCTGGCAACCTACAGCGGATATGAGGTGAAGTTTTAATTTCGCAGGTGGTTTCGATACACTCGCTTCGCGAGCACTCAACCACCGATAAGATCCCTGATTGTTTCTTTATAATGATCATCAAAGGTGGCACGGATAAGCGGGCGGGCCATAATAACCTGGTCGGCCCCGTAATAAAGTGCCGTCTGAATATCTTCGCGGGTACGGATTCCTCCGTCTACCCAGATTTCCTTACAGTATTTTTTGAGCTCTGCCGCATGTTCGGCAAGGAAGTTCGCGGTGCTGCCTATGCGGGTTTCTACGCGGCCGCCGTGGTTTGAAATGTAAACTACATCCGGGCGAACCTCTTTTACCAGGGCAATGTCTTCTTCTGTAAAGACTCCTTTAATAACAAAAGGCAGCTTTGTGTGCTCGCGGAACTCTTCCAGCTGGGCTGCAGTTTTTCGCTCCAGGTTTACGAGATTTCGCATTGTTACAATATTATATGAGTCTATATCGATTCCAATGTGAGAGGCATATGGACGGATCCATTCTATACGTTCAAAAAGTTTTTCCTGAGGATAAGGTTTGAGGAAGAAGGCGGCACGAACGGTGGTTGAGTTGGCCGAAGTCCGTATCGAAACCACCGGATTTTCTGAAAGAGCTTTCACTGCCGCCGTTCCCAGCTTCAGTTTTTCATCCGGGCAGCCATCGCCTACGCAAAGGCCAAGGCCCGCCTGCGCCGCATTCATAAGGTAAGGTAAATAGAAGTCCGCTTCCTTTGCATAGCCGATATTTTCAACCGCGCCGGTAACAGGACCGCAGCGGAGAAGCTCCGGCCTCACTTGAATTGCACGGATTTCATCACCCGCACCCTTGCTGCAAGCTTCATCAAAAAGCTCCTTCCAGCCCTCGCAATTCAACTGAAAGTTTTTTCCTTCAAAAACACCGCCGAGCCCCGGTAACATCCCGGGACACCCGTAGCCGTCGCAAACCGCACAACGGTGACACTTGAGCTCGCCCTGGGCAAGCCCGCTCTTTTTTCCCACCACGCTCACAATACTAGTCCCCACTATTTCAATCAGTCACCGAAGCAGATTCCCAAATCGCGTGCTGTTTTAAGCACAGGGTCTTTTTCCGTAATTTCTTTTACACGGCCTGCAACAACAGAAAGAGGAGTTGCCGCAATGCTGCCGTTCTTTACTGCAACAAGATTTCCAAATCTGCGTTCCGCCAGAAAATCAGCTGCCGCATTTCCAAGCTTTGTTGCAAGAATCATATCATAAGGAGCAGGATCGCCACCGCGCTGTAAGTAGCCGAGCACCGAAGTACGTGTTTCAATTCCTGTTTCTGCTTCTATCTCTTTTGCTACCCGGAAGCCGACTGACTGAGGCATTGCTTCGCGGGCCTTTTTAAATTCCTTCTTGCCAAGCTTTGCTTCGTCCAAATCAATTGCACCTTCTGAACAGGCAATAATAAAATAGTTCTGGCCTTTAGCTTTTTTAGCCTTCATGTATTTTGCAATCTTTTTAATATCATAAGGAATTTCCGGAAGAAGAATTACATCTGCGCGACCAGCAAGTCCTGCGTACAAACCAAGCCAGCCCACCTTGTGGCCCATGATTTCAACAACCATTGCACGGCTGTGGCTCTTTGCAGTAGTTCTGATTGCTTCAATTCCGTGGGTTGCTACATCAATTGCAGTATGGAAACCAAAGGTTTCGTCTGTGCCCACAATATCATTATCAATTGTCTTTGGCATTCCAATTACATTGAAGCCCGCCTCCGACAACAGAGACGCCGTAGTATTTGTACCATTTCCACCAAGACAGACAAGGGCATCAAGCTTATTCTTTTTGAAAGTTTCTTTGATTCCTTCTACAGGTAAAAGTCCTGTTTTTGGATCCGGCACAGGATTTTTAAAAGGCTTAACACGGGAAGTTCCAAGAATTGTTCCCCCCTGAGAAATCAGCGGCTCTAAATCCAGCTCATCCATTTTAAAGGTGTCGTTGTCTATAAGCCCGCGGTATCCGTTGCGAATACCAATAAACTTCATTCCGTAATTGTTTTTTCCGGAAATACAAAGGGCACGGATTGCAGCATTAAGACCAGGAGCATCTCCGCCCGAAGTCAAAATTCCAACAGTTTTTACCGGCTTATCTGCCTTCTCTGTTTTTACAGATTTATTTGTAGAAGCTTTCATGCCTTTAATTATATCAGTTTTTTGAGACAAGAGCCAACAAAAAAACTGTCATCCCCAAGTTGTAAAATTTGCTTTTTAATAACAATAGGTTAAAATATTAGATTATGAAGAAATCAGTTTTTTTATTAGCTTTATTTTTGGGCTGCTTTACTGCAGCTTTCTCACAATCTGCAGCCAAAGGAAAGGTTGACCAGGCCTTTTTGAATGACTTTGTCTGCCGAAACTGGACTACCACAGATGGCCTTCCGGGCATGACAATTACTTCCATCATGCAGGACAACAAGGGTTACATCTACATTGGTACTTATGAAGGTCTCGTACGCTTTGACGGCGTAGAGTTTGTCACTTTTTCACGCAACATCGACCCTAAATATGATTTTGCTTCTGTTCGTGCAATCTTCCAGGACACAAACGGTAAGCTCTGGGTTGGACACAATGACGAAGGCGTTACCTGCATTGAGCCGGACGGAGCTATCTTAAAATACACTACAGAAAACGGTCTTCCTCACAACTCTATCCGCGCCATCTGCGAAGATTTTAATAACAACATCTGGCTGGGAACTGCTTCCGGCCTCTGCTATCTTACTCCGGAGGGCGAAGTAAAAATTCCTGAGGGTCTGCACGAGCTTGGCCAGGACACTATTCAGGTTTCCCGCCTCTACTGCGATACTGCCGGCCGCATCTGGATTTCTACCGCAATCGAAAATGATCTTTTTGTTTATTCTACAAGAAAGCTCGAACGCTTTACCGGCATCACAAAAATCAAAAATCCTTCTGTAAATGAAGTAAGTCAGGATAAGAGCGGTGCCTTCTGGTTCGGTGTTGCTCCTCATTATGCAGTACGCATTAAGGATACAGAAGAAGCCGTTTTTGATATTGGACACGACCATCAGGAAGGAACTGTTGTAAACTCAATTCTCCAGGATACAGCCGGTAACTTCTGGTTTGCTTCTGACTGTGGTATTACTATCCTTCATAACGGCATCTACACCTACTATGATAAACGTAACGGCCTTGCCGACGATTACATCAACCATCTTTTTGAAGACCGCGAGGGCAATATGTGGATTGCCTACAACCGCGGTGGTATTGAAAAAATGAGTCAGGGAAAGTTCCGTACAATCTCCATGCCAATTGCAGTTAATGCAATCTGTGAAGACCCTGTTCGTGCCCTTACCTGGCTTGGTGCAGACAACGGACTTTACTGCTACAACAAAGACAGCCAGTTTGTAGAAAATGAAATTACAGAATTATGTAAGGGCTCAAGAATCCGCCATGTTGGTATGACCAGCGACGGAGAGCTTCTTATTTCTTCTTATTCTGATATCAGCCAGGTTCGCGTAACTCCTGATAATAAAATCACCGTATGGACAATGAAAGATGGTCTTGCCGGTCTTAAGTGCCGCGTTTCAATCAAAACTAGTGATGGTAAGTATTACGTTGGAACCACTCAGGGACTCAGTATTATCGAAAAAGACGGCTCTATCAATTCTCTTACCCGCAAGGATGGCTTTGAAAATGAGTTTATCATGAGCCTTTACGAAGACCCAAAAGGCCAGATCTGGGTTGGTACAGACGGCGGTGGAATTTACGTGCTCAAAGATGAACAGATTGTAAAGCACTTTAATTCTGATAATGGTCTTGCCGGAAATGTAATTTTTAAGACCTTACCGATTGAAGGCAGCGGCTTCTGGATTACAACAGGTACCGGTATTTCAAAATATAACGAGGAATCAGATACCTTCTCTAACCTCAACTCTGCTAACGGGCTTGGTACCGACAGTGTTTTCCAGATGATTTGCGATTACACACAGACTGTCTGGATGACCAGCAACAAGGGTATTTTCTCTGTAAATCTTTCTGATCTTGAAGATGTAACTAAAGGATTAAAGAAAAAGGTAAATGCAAAATACTACGGAAGCTCTGATGGTCTTAACACCGGTGGTATTACTTCTACTTCTGTTTCTACTCAGGATACTCTTGGCCGCGTATGGTTTACCTTGATTGACGGTTTTTCAATTTATGACCCGGTTAAGTCTGGTAAAAATCAGATTGCTCCTAAAATTGAAATTCAGGAATATTCTATTGATAACGTTAAGTATGATTATCACGGAGAAAAGATTATTCTTGCTCCTTCTGCAAAACGTTTGAGCATTAAGTTTACCGGCCTCAGCTTTATTTCTTCTGACCAGATGCGTTTCTGCTACAGACTGGGCGGCTTTGAAAATAACTATTCTGAATGGTCTAACCTCCGCAATGTTTCTTACACAAACCTTAAGCCTGGTACTTACCAGTTTACGGTAATGTCTGAAAATGGAGATGAAATTAAGAGTAAACCTTCTGAGCCAATCATCATCATCAAAAAGCCTTACATCTGGCAGCGACTCTGGTTCCAGATTATGGTGGGCGTGATTGTTGTTGGCGTTGCAGCCCTGATTGTCTGGCTCAAAATCCGACAGATGCGACGCTATCAGATTGAGCTGGAAAAGAAGGTTGAAGAACGTACTCATGACCTTAAGCTGGAAAAGGAAAAATCTGAACGCCTGCTTTTGAATATTCTTCCGGCCGAAGTAGCCAAGGAGCTTACAGAAAAGCCAGGCCATACAATCGCTAAGAAGTTCCCTAACATCACCGTTTTGTTTACAGACATCGTCGGCTTTACAAAAATGAGCGACGGTATGACTGCCGAAGAGGTTGTTACCATGCTTAACAAGATGGTTTCGCTTTTTGATGAACGCGCAAAACGCGAGGGCATTGAAAAAATCAAAACTATTGGTGATGCCTACATGGCTGCTACCGGCTTTACAGATGAAATCAGTATTGACGGAGCAATCCGCATGGTTCATTTTGCCCGTGGACTTATGTCTGATGTTCAGAACTTTAACGAGACTTCTCCGGTTAAGGTTCAGATTCGTCTTGGAATTAATACCGGAAACCTGGTTGCCGGAGTTATCGGTAAATCTAAGTTTATTTACGATATCTGGGGTGACACTGTAAACGTTGCCAGCCGAATGGAAAGTACCGGCGAGCCTATGAAGATTCACGTTACAGAAACTACCTATAATCAGACAAAACATCAGTACACCTACAGCGAGGGTATTGAGGTTGAGGTTAAAGGTAAAGGAAAGATGAAGACATACTTCCTTTAATGCGCTATACTCGGCACTATGAAATTTACCTTCAAACAATTCATTGTGCCGAACTTTGGCAAACGCCTGGCCTTTATGCTTCCGGCCGTAATCCTTATGGGCGTATTCGTTTCTATTCTCGTAGAAATCGGCTGGGGAACTGACCCGGCCTCTTTTATGAATCTTAATGTTGCAAGCGTACTCGGACTGGGACTTGGAAATACCCAGGTTATTGTGTACGGCATCATGTTCATTTTTACTTTTATTTTTGGCGCTCAAATGATTGGCTTTGGAACTCTTGCCAACATGCTTTTAATTGGTTATGTAGTTGATTTATGCCGCTGGATCTGGAGCAACATTGGTTTTTCACAGGTTCTTAGTGAAGGAAACTTTGCTTTACGCATTGTAATTTTTGCATTTACCCTGATCTTCTTTTCTATTGTTGCTGCAATTTATATGAATGCACAGATGGGTGTTGCTCCTTACGACGCAATTCCAAATATTCTCAGCGGCTGGATTACCGTTATACCTTTTGCCGTAATCAGAATCTGCTTTGATCTGGCTGCAGTTGGAATTGGAGTGCTTGCGGGTAAGCTGAATCCGGATGGCATTCAGGGCTCTATAGTCGGCTCTATTTTGATGTCTCTGCTGCTGGGGCCTGTTATAAGTCTGGTGGGAAAACCGCTGAAACGTATTTTGTAATGGATTGCTTCGCTGCGCTCGCAATAACGTGGCAATCTAAATTAATCCACCATAACCGAAAATTCACCTATAGAAGATATAAGTAGAGTTTTGTATAATTAAAAGGTTATGGAAAAATCTAGTTTTAAACCTTTTATCCCTGCGGATAAGATTATGCCGGAAATTACTCCGGTTTCTATCACGCTGGGAATCATTCTTGCCGTGCTCTTTGGTGCGGCAAATGCTTATTTAGGTCTGCGTGTTGGAATGACCGTTTCGGCTTCTATTCCGGCAGCTGTTCTTTCCATGGGAATCATCCGCATCATTATGAAGCGCGATTCGATTCTGGAAAACAACATGGTGCAGACAATTGGTTCAGCAGGTGAATCTCTTGCTGCTGGAGCAATCTTTACTTTGCCAGCCCTCTTTATGTGGGCTTCAGAAAGCGACGCTGTTCACAAGCCTTCTTTCTGGGTAATCGCAATCATTTCTTTGTGTGCTGCCATCCTCGGACTCATCTTCATGGTTCCACTTCGCTCTGCTTTGATTGTTGAAGAACATGGCGTTTTGCCATTCCCTGAAGGAACTGCCTGTGCAGAAGTTCTTCTTGCCGGCGAAGAAGGCGGAGAAAAATCAAAGATTGTTTTCTCTGGTCTTGGTATTTCTGCTGTTTACAAATTCATTGCAGACGGAATCAAGCTTTTCCCTTCTGAAATTGACTGGTCTATTAAGTCAATCGGAACAGGCTTTGGTATGGATGTACTTCCTGCTCTTGCCAGCGTTGGTTACATCTGTGGAAAAAAGATTTCTGCTTACATGATGGCCGGTGGTGTACTCGGCTGGTTCGTTGCAATTCCTTTGATTTATTTCTTTGGTGATTCTTCTATTCTTCCACCAGCTTCGGCTCCTGTAAGCGAGCTTGGCGCCTGGGGAATCTGGAGCAGCTATATCCGCTACATTGGTGCGGGTGCCGTTGCTACTGGTGGTATCATCAGTTTGATTAAATCTCTTCCTACAATCATCAAAACCTTCAACAAGGCAATCCGCGGCTTTGGTCATAAAGAAGCTGTAGAAGAGCGCACAAACCGCGACCTTCCTTCTCTCTTCCTTTTGATTCTGGCTGCTGTAATCGTTCTTACAATCTGGATTCTTCCAGCTATCCCTGTTGGAATTCTTGGCGCCCTGATTATTGTAGTATTCGGATTTTTCTTTGCTACAGTTTCAAGCCGCATGGTTGGTCTGGTAGGTTCATCTAACAACCCTGTATCCGGAATGGCTATTGCAACCTTGATCATTGCAACTGCCCTCCTTAAAGGAACAGGCCACACCGGTGTTGCCGGTATGACTTCTGCAATCTGTATCGGAACAATCATCTGTATTATTGCCGCTATGGCCGGTGATATTTCTCAGGATTTGAAGACTGGTTATATCGTAGGTGCTACTCCAAAAAATCAGCAGCTTGGTGAATTGATTGGTGGCGTAGTTTCTGCTTTTGCTATCGGCGGAATTATGTACCTGCTTGACGCTGCATGGGGCTTTGGTTCAAAAGAGCTTCCTGCTCCTCAAGCTACTTTGATGAAGCTTGTTGTTGAAGGCGTTATGGGCGGTTCTTTACCTTGGGCTCTGGTTCTTACCGGCGCCGGAATTGCAATTGCTGTTGAAATTATTGGTATTCCTGTTCTTCCTGTTGCAATTGGTCTTTACCTTCCTATCCATCTTTCTGCTCCAATTTTTGCGGGCGGACTTTTGCGTGCTTTCTTTGACCGCAAGGGTGAAGAAGGAACTAAGATTACTGAAAAGGGTATTCTTTACGGTTCCGGTATGATTGCGGGAGAAGGCCTCATTGGTATTCTGCTTGCTCTCTTTGCAGTAATTCCTCTTGCAAACGGAAAGAGCCTGCTTGAGGCAATTGACCTTGGCGGAAAGTTCGGCAACTTCGGCGGCCTTGCATTCTTTATTTTGCTGCTTGGATCCTTTGTGTTCTTTACGACTAAAAAGAATAAGAAATAGATGCCCGGGTCAAGCCCGAGCATGACACATTTGTCATTATCGGGCTTGACCCGATAATCTCATTTGAGGTGGACGATGACTAAAACTAAAACACGTAAGCTTCCTGCAAACTACATGGACATTGTATTTTCAAAAAATGCTGAGATTCAGTGGCGCGTAAAAGAAGACGGCTTTGTTGAAGTTGATATGGTAAACAAGGGATTTTTTAATTCTATTGCCCAGAAGTTTTTTCATCGCCCGCGTGTAAGCCACATTGCTCTGGATAAATACGGAAGCACCCTGTGGCTGGCGCTCGACGGATCTGCCACAGTAAACGACCTTCTTGAAAAAATGAAGGAAGCCTTTCCGGCCGAAAGCGACAAAATGCTGAACCGACTGGTTCAGTTTTTGACTACGCTGGAAAGGTGGGAGTTTATTACCCGATAAGAGGTTTCTGCTTTTTACTTACCGGTTCGCAGGTTAGTACTACGCCCAGCTTTTTGAAAATCTTTTTATCAACTTCACTCAGAATAACTGTTGTGTGAACCTGGCAGCCGCGAAGCTTTGGCAGCTGTTCAATTGCCTTGCGGCAGTTTTCATCGGTTTTTGAAAGCATAGCAAGAGCAACCAGAACCTCGTCTGTATGGAGACGCGGGTTATTTCCGCTCAAGTATTCTACCTTCATTTTCTGAATAGGCTCAATCATCTCTTTTGGAATCAGCTTAAGTTTGTGGTCAAGGCCTGCAAGGTGTTTTGTCGCATTCAAAATCAAAGCGGCTGAAGTTCCCAAAAGCTCTGTTGTTTCAGAAGTAATAATTGTACCGTCTGCAAGTTCAATTGCCGCACAGATAGATTTTGATTTTGCGGCACGTTCCTTAGCGGCAACCGTAACCTTGCGGTCATCAGTTGTAACGCCAGCCTGCTGCATCAAAAGATTGATTTTTTCAACTTCAGCCTCTTCTGCATTGCCTTCTACAAGGCGGCCGACAGTCTCATAATAGCGGCGGATAATTTCCTGCTTACTTGCCTCGCAGCAAACCTTATCATCAACAATACAATAACCCGCCATATTAACGCCCATGTCTGTAGGCGACTTGTAAGGGTTCTTTCCGTAAATGCCCTTGAAGATTGCATCAAGAACCGGGAAGATTTCTATATCGCGGTTGTAGTTTACTGTGGTTTTTCCGTAAGCCTCCAGGTGCCATGGGTCAATCATGTTTACATCGTTGAGGTCTGCAGTAGCTGCTTCGTAAGCAAGATTTACAGGATGCTTAAGTGGCAGGTTCCAGATTGGGAAGGTTTCGAACTTAGCATAGCCAGCCTTAATACCACGTTTGTTTTCGTGATAGAGCTGGCTGAGACAGGTTGCCATTTTTCCGCTTCCAGGTCCCGGTGCAGTAATTACAACGAGAGGGCGGCTTGTTTCAATATAATCATTTTTACCAAAGCCTTCGTCACTGGCAATGAGAGGCACGTTAGAAGGATAACCCGGAATTGTATAATGATAGTAGGCCTTAATGCCCATCTTCTTAAGACGGCTGCGGAAGGCCTTTGCCGCTTCCTGACCGGTGTAGTGGGTAATTACAACGCTGCCAACCATAAGGCCGCGGTTCTGGAATTCATCGCGAAGGCGGAGAACGTCCTTATCATAAGTGATTCCAAGGTCGCTGCGAACCTTGTTTTTTTCAATATCAACTGCAGAGATTACAATTACGATTTCCGCAACGTCGGCCAGCTGCATGAGCATTCTGAGTTTACTGTCCGGCTGGAAACCCGGGAGAACTCGGGAAGCGTGGTAGTCATCAAAAAGCTTTCCACCGAATTCCAGATAGAGTTTATCGCCAAATTTGGCAATCCTTTCTTTAATGTGTTCTGATTGAATCTTAAGATACTTATCGTTATCAAATCCGTTTTTCATACGGGATTTAATTATATCGTATTTGTCCTTTTTTCACAATTGATTTTTATTAGGGCTGAGGCCAGGGGGAAGGCCTTCCCCCTCACCTCTATTCAACTAATCTTGAAGAGCCTCGTAGCCTTCTTCGCCGGTACGAACCTTTACGACATTCTGAACATCGTAAACGAAAATCTTTCCGTCGCCGATGTGGCCTGTGTAAAGAACTTCCTTAGCGGCTGTTACTACGAGGTCTACCGGAACTTCGCTGACTACGATATCAACCTTAATCTTAGGAAGAAGTGTCATATCCATTTCAACACCACGATACTTCTGAACGTTTCCGTGCTGCTGTCCACAACCAAGTACATTTGTAACTGTCATACCTGTTACGTTGATGTCGTTCATGGCAGCCTTGAGCTCGTCGAACTTGCTCTGGCGGGTAATGATTGTAACCATGTGGAACTTTGCATCCGGACGGGCTGTTGCCTTTGCAACAGGAACTGACTTTTCTACTGGAACGCTTTCGCCAGCTGCTGCTGGGCTGTCTCCGCCGAGAACCTGTGGCGCCATGATAAAGCCTGCGTAGCTTGAATCGATTCCGTGCTCGAGCTTATCGAGTCCGACAATTTCTTCCTCGCGACTGGCACGAAGTCCGTGGAGCTTCTTAATCAAAGTAAAAGTAATCAGCATACAAACTGTTGTCCATACAAGAATTGCAGCTTCACCAACGAACTGAACTCCAAGGTGATGGAATCCGCCACCGTAGAAAACACCTGACTCAACGTTGAAGAGACCGTCTGACAAAGTACCCCAGATTCCGTTTGCAAGGTGAACTGCTACAGCACCAACCGGGTCATCAATGTGGAGCTTAAGGTCGAGAAGTTCAACAACAAGCACGACAATAATTCCGGCAACAATACCGATGATAGTTGCACCTAACGCATCAACAGTAGCACATGTAGGAGTAATAGCAACAAGACCTGCAAGTGAAGCGTTGAGTGTCATAGAAACATCAGGCTTTCCGTTCTTAACCCAGGTGAAAATCATTGTTGTAACTGCGGCAACTGCCGGAGCAATTGTTGTAGTTGTGAATACTGCGGCAAGACCACCTACACCAAGGAGCTGTGTACAGGCAGCACCGTTGAAGCCGTACCATCCGAACCAGAGAATAAAAGTTCCAAGAGCACCGAGTGTCAGAGAGTGACCTGGGATGGCATGCACTTTTGTAACGCGGCCGTCCTTATCGTAATCATACTTTCCGATACGAGGGCCAAGGAAGATTGCACCGATGAGAGCTGCTGTACCACCTACTGAGTGAATTGCAGCACCACCGGCGAAGTCTACGAAACCAAGCTGAACGAGCCAGCCCTGTGAGTTCCAGACCCAGCCAGCTTCGATAGGATAAACTACTGCACTGATTACTGCTGAATAAATACAGTAAGCAGAGAACTTTGTACGTTCAGCCATTGAACCGGAAACGATGGTTGCAGCAGTTGCACAGAAAACAAGGTTGAAGACAAAAGCAGACCAATCGCCTTCTGCAAAGTTTGTAAAGAGCTGCATGTTTGGTTTTCCGATAAAACCAAAGAAATAATTCTCGCTCATCATCAGACCGAATCCGAGCAGCATAAACATAGGAGTTCCGATACAGAAATCCATCAGGTTTTTCATGATGATGTTTCCCGCATTCTTCGCTCTCGTAAATCCCGTTTCAACCATGGCAAAACCGCACTGCATAAAGAATACAAGTGCAGCGCCAATCAAAAACCACACACTCCAAACTTCACTCATAAGTGTACCTCCAAAAGTTGTCATGCTGAACTTGATTCAGCACCGAAAAAAAAGGCGACAGGTCGAAGTTTTCTGCATTGTGCACAAACGCAGCTACTCGACACCATCGCCGTAAATAAAAAAACGCTGCGAATAACTATCGTTAGTTAGTAACGATGTATATGCAGCGTCATTGCTACATAAAAAATGCTTCGCATTTTTTATTACCGAGTTTGCGCCTGGCAAGCCATTCGCAAACTCGCATTGTTAATTGTTAAAAACAAAAGGTCGCAGGATTTTTCCTACGACCTCATTGCCTTTGATATTTTTGTTATACAATTATGAAAAAAAATAGTCAATATGTCTTTAAAATAAATTTATTTTTTTTCGTAAAAAACTTCCTAAAATAGTGAGGTTTGCACAATATTATATATGAGGTTTTTATGATAAATAATAAGGCTAATAATTATGAAATTCTTATCAGCGATTTTGACGAGAAGTATTTTAAGGTGGATTTTCCGGGGCACTTTAATGAGCAGATGCTGCAAGCTGTCCGGACGCTTCCTGGACGCAGGTGGAATAATGATGAAAAGTTCTGGTTGATTCCGGATAATAAGGCGGCGGTAAATCAGCTGATGAAAAACATTTATGCCACAGGGCTTTTTAATGTGAAAGAAACTACTGGTCCAAAGTCTTCCTCTCCATCAATCAAATCAGATCAGAGATTCATTGCATCACAAATCCAGAAAATTAACGAGGCTCTTACCGCCCGTCACTACAGCGAGCACACAAAAACGAGTTATAAAAAATGGGTTGAAGAGTTTCTTACGATATATCAAGATACGGAAAACCTCGGCGAAAGAGAAATCAATGAATTTCTGAAGAATCTTGCCCTCAAAAAGAATGTAAGCGCTTCAACTCAAAATCAGGCTCTTGCCGCCCTGCTCTTTTACTTCAGATTTATTTTAAATACACCGGTGACTGAACTTGGCTCTGTTATCCGCGCAAAAAAATCTGAGCGAGTTCCTGTTGTTTTTAGCCGTGATGAAGTGAGCCGTGTGATTGGTAATCTTAATGGTCAGAAAAAGCTGATTGCGAAGCTGCTTTACGGGACTGGCATGAGATTAAATGAAGCACTTAGCCTGCGGGTACTGGATATAGATTTTGACCAGAATGAAATAATTGTAAGACATGGAAAAGGTGACAAAGACCGGCACGTTATGATACCACAAAAGCTGATTCCGGAACTTAAAGCTCACATAGAAAAGGTTCGTCAACTTCACATCAAAGACCTTGCCGACGGTTGGGGCGCAAGTCCAATGCCAGGTGCCCTTGCCGGAAAATACCCCACCGGATGCAAAGAGTTCAAATGGCAATGGCTCTTCCCCCAGAAAAACCGCTGGAAAAATTCTGAAACCGGCCAAGAAGGCCGCTGGCATCTAGACGAAAGCCTGATGCAGAGGGCTGTAAAACAAGCTATTTTGGAGGCAGGAATTAACAAGAACGCAAGCTGTCATACTTTCAGACATTCGTTTGCGACGCATCTTCTGGAAATTGGCTATGACATCAGGACAATACAAGAGCTTCTAGGGCACAGTGATGTGAGTACGACTATGATTTATACACATGTACTTAATAGAGGGGCTGGTGGTGTGGTTAGTCCGCTGGATAGGTTGTAACAAATTACATATAGGTCTGGTTAGTTCATAGCGATTTATCAAAATGCTTGACTTTTGAATTAACTCAAATTATATTTTAAATAGTCCTGAAGGTTTATGGACATAAAGCTTGTCCATGTAAAAATAAAGAAGGCTTAATTGAAGGTAAGGACATAAGTCGTGTCCTTGTAAAACTAAAAAAGACTGATTGAAGGACTTTTCAGACCTTACGTTATTCTGGTCATTCAAACTGAAACCATGAAATTTGCAATACCGTTCAGAACTTCAATGAACAGAGCAAAAAAGTATTGTTATATAACTGATAAAAAGAAAAATTCAGGTCTAGACTTTGAAAAATCAATTCCCATTCTTACAGATTCCTGGTTGAAAGAAGACGATTATCCTGTGATCAATGAATATGAATTTAATTACATCAAATTTGATGAAAGCAAGATTAAGTATCAGTTCACTGTATTTCTTAATGCTTTCAAAAAGGATATAACAAGAAGAAAAGCAAATCCAAAAATCCCAGAAAATAAAGATTTTCAGTTCTGTACATTAAAATACTTTCTAAAAGAACTTGGACTATAAGGCTTATCTGTATCCGGATAAAATTCTACCCTTTTCATCTAACTTGTTGTACAATGGAGATATAAAGAATCAAAATCCCCAACTTATACTGACAGTTCCGCGCAGTAGAAAAGTATTATGGTGGATATGGATAATATTTGTTATAACGACAGTCTATTGGACTGCCTTTTTTTTAAGAAAAAAATATCTAGTTGGTTTGTGTAAAAACTTTCGCACGTGCATTCGCACTGTCTCAAGTCTTTTGCATGAAGAAATAAATATTTTAGAATTTTATTTTTCGTGGACTTTCAAATTTCCGAAGTCTACGAGAAAATAAAAAAATAGATTGCAGTTAGTTATCTTAATTTACGCGCCATCCGGCGCTAAAAGGTAGCTAGGTGTTATAACAAATTTTCAAAGCCGACAGGCGGTCAAGCCGCCTGCGGTTTAAAATATTGTTATGTGGACGCCCGCACTGGGGCGCTTATATTAAAAAATGGAATTAACAGAAAACTTAAAAAATGAATTTATTTCCTCTTTTCAAAGATTAACAACTTCTATAAATAGTGTAATTGATAATGAATATTATGATTATCAACAAGTTTATGAAATTCATAAAACCTATATTGAATATTGCAAAGCATTTCAATCGATTAATTGTTTTTCAGATGTTTCCCTTAATACAAAAATTAAATTTCCAAAACAATTAATTAAATCAAATTGGGCAGGCAAAGCTACAACAAAAGAAGTTTTTCTTTTTGGTAAATATACAAGAAGAAATTATTTCTTTGAGAAGAAAGTCAAAGAAATGTTCGAAGAAATGAAGCCTAATTTACAATTAATTTGTTTGTATTTGAAAAATGATTTCAGTTCAAATGAAAAGTATAAAAACAAATTGATTGAAATTATTAATAATCAGCCAAAAATATATAAAATAAAAACTCTAAAAGAAAACTTCATTAGATACACACTTTTGATTCTTTCTTTAATTTTATTTTTCTTAGTAACTTTTATAGGAACAGATTTAAAGTTTTTATTTAAGAATACAGAAATTGGTCATGCTTTTTCATATATAATAAATTTAAACGAGTTTGAATTTCGTATTCCTGAAGATCAAAAGAAATCTTGCTCAATTTTCTGGAACGAAAAAGTTATATATGAAAACGGGAAAATCAATCGAAAAAATATTAGAGCGGCCAGATATTTATATGGCGAAAATTTTATAGAAATAAAAACAGATAATTTTTCAAAGAATTATTGTTTCTACAAAGAAAACAATTGGAACTATTATATATTCAAAATAAAGGTGTATAATGATGATTGTGCTTTTTGGATTGATGGTAAAATTCAAAATGAATAAAAAATCACATAACAAAGGTTCGTAGCCGACAGCGGGTCAAGCCCGCTGCGGTACAACCAGTTGTTATGGCGACAGGCGCATTGGCCTGCTTTTTTATAAAGGATATAATGAAAAATATATTTGCTACTATATTAGCACTATTTGTAACCTCTTGTTTAACTACTTTTATTTTCTTTTTTATAAGAAAAACAGGAATCTCCTGTGGTAATAAAGCTATCGACGGAGCAATACTTCTTATTGGAACAATGTTGTTATGCATTTCACTAATGGGAGTTATCAATTTCTTGCTAATAGGATTTTCTAGCATTGATCTTCCTTATCTCGTTTTTGAATGGCTAGTATACTTAATTCTAAGTTTAGTTCTACTTATAATTATGAAATTAGGATTAAAACTGCCTCAGACAAAAAATACATTTTATATAATATTTTTTACATATTTTGTTTTTGAAGGTATAGTTGCATTAATTATTTTACTAGTTAGTAATAAAAAAAATGATAAACGATTTGATAAATTAAAAAAAGAAATTGAAGAACGAAAGAATCTTGATTTATAAAACTATTAAGTAGTAAAGAATATTTCAGAAAGCAAGTCAAGCTTGCTTTCTGAAATGAAATTGAACTTTAGAGCTAAACAAGATAGCGGTTGTACGAGGCTTTACGCCGCTTGAAAAATAAATAATAATAGAAGCGTGCTTCAAAAATATACAGAACAATTCTTAAAGAAAAAAAGAAATTAAGAAATCCAATTCTGTATAAGAAATATAATTGCCATAACAAAGGTTCGTAGCCGACAGGCAGTCAAGCTGCCTGCGGTACAACCAGTTGTTATGTGGACGCCCGCACTGGGGCGCAGGAGGAAAAATGAAAATCAAAAACTTTGGTTTATTAGCAGTTGTTGCATTTTGTTTTACTATTTTGAGTTGCAGTAATCCGTCAACACCTTCAGAAGAAACCTATACGGTTTGGACTGATGTAAGTACATATTCTGCATTCCAATCTGGTTTTAACACAACATTAAACGACGGTATGTATGTTCGTCTTGAGTTAACAACATCTCAGTGGGATCAAATCTCTAGTTCATTAACAAGTGAAGGTCGACACTCATGGACAAAAAGTCAAATAAAAGATTGGCTTCTCGGACGCGGTTTCGGTGATTCAGAATCTACAAAAGAATCCGCTTGGTTTGCTACTATAGATCATGGTTTCCTCGCTTCTAGAACAGGAAATACAGTCTATTATATTTTAAAATAAATAGTAATTAATTATCATTGAGTCAAGCTCAATGATAATTAATATCTTCAATAATCGCATGTTCAATTATCATCATTGGTCAAGCCAATGATGATAAATACTTCTGTGGAGGAATAATGCAAGAAGAAAAAAACAATGGAAAATTAATTGGTATTAAAATATTCTTAATTTTTGCATTTATTGCAATCGGATATCTTGCTTATAAAAATTATGAATTGTCTGAAAAACTAAATTACTATATTGAATATACAAATGAATTCCACAGTAATCTTTACGCTCAAGTAGACGGCTCATTTCGAGATGGGGCACATACACTGTCAATTTCAGATATTTATTACAGAAAACATTTCAAGAAAACTGAAGAAGAAGAAAAATAGAAAATCACATAACAAAGGTTCGTAGCCGACAGCGGGTCGAGCCCGCTGCGGTACAACCAGTTGTTAGACCGACACGCCACTGGCGTGGTTTTGGAAAATAGAAAAATTTAGAGTTTAACATTTATCAAATCCGTAAAAAAGGAAAGAAAAATGGAAACTCTAAATCGAAATCATTTTATCGACGTATTAAAAGGAATCTGTATAATTTTTGTAGTATTCACACACGCAAGTTGGACTACTGAAGAAAATTTAAAATTACTTTTTCCGTTCTGGATAGATATGGCCGTACCTTTCTTTATGCTTGTATCTGGTTATGTTTATACAAAATCATTTCAAAAAAATGAAATAGAAACATTAGATTCCGCTTATAATAAAAAGTATCTACTAAAAAACTTAATTAGATATACAATCCCATACTTAATCGCTTTCCTGATAGATTTCTGTGCCCAAGCAATTTTGTACATTCGTAATCCAACAGGGATAAAAAGATTTTTAGTACATGAAATTGCACTTTTCTTACAAGGCGGAAACGGTCCTGGAAGTTATTATTATCCAGAAATGATACAAATAATGTTCCTTTTTCCAATAATTTATGTTCTTGTTAGAAAGTATAATTTGAAAGGAGTTTTAACAGTTGCTTTCGCAACTTTCTTTCTTGAAGTATTAAAATTTCCATATATGGAAAATGAAGGACAGTATAGACTGTTGCTTTTCAGATACTTTATGTTATTGGCATTCGGCTCATATTTTGCAATGAATAAAATGAATCGAAAAAATTGGATTTTATTGTTTGTAGGATTCTGTTTTATTATTTTGTTCAGATATACAAATTATAAGCCAAAAATTTTCAAATGGTGGACAGGAACCTCAATGTTTCCTGTATTATTCATAATTCCAATTTTCGGTTTCTTAGTAGAAAAAAATATAAGATTTGCTCCATTAGAAAAAGTTGGAAAAGCATCTTACAACATTTTCCTTACTCAAATGGTCTATTACTGTTATTTATATTGGAAAATAAAAGGAATTTTTGCAAATGTATACTTAAATGCATTAGTCAGTATTGTAATCTGTGTTATAATAGGAATCGTATTCTATGAAATTGAAAATAGAATAACAAAGGCCATAACTGAAAAAGTTATAGAAAAAGCATAACAAAGGTTCGTAGCCGACAGCGGGTCAAGCCCGCTGCGGTACAACCAATTGTTATACGCACAGCCCACTGGGCAGGATAAAGAAGGAAGAAATATGAAATTAAAAAACGCCTTGATAATCTTTTGTTTAAGTATTGTATTTATAGGATGTAAATCAAAAGAAATTGATGAATTGAAAAGAAAAAATGAATCAATAGAAAAAGATAATAAAAATCTTAGATCAGAAAATGTAAAATTATCTAATTCTATAAAAGTGCTGGAAAGAGAAAATAGTAAACTAAAGAATAAAGAAGATGAAAAAAATAACTTTAGTTCACCTGAATTTGTATATGATTTTAAAATAAATACAATTGTAGAATCAATTTTTAAAGATTTTCATTATGAATTTCCTGAAATAATAAATTTAGATAATGTAAAAAAATATACTTATGATATATCGAAATTTTCAAAAGACGAAAAACAGTTTTATGAAAATTATGTTGGTTGTTATTTACATAAAACTAGGCTAACAAAAGAGTACCTGTCATTTCATTTATCAGAATTTTATATAAAATACATAGAAAATGATATTGTGTTTTGGGGATTTTGCAAATCAAGTGATGGAATTCATTATAATGCTGAAGAAAAAAAATTCTATGATTATGATACTTTTTCAACTATGCCAATAGAAAATCTTTCAGAATATAGTTCGTCTTATTTTGATCAGAATAAATACGTAAAATTCACAGATTATAAAATTGTAGAAAATTGCCTAAAAGAAAAAAAACAGAAATTGAATCGAAAACCTTTGAGTAAAATCGAAGAAAATAAAATACGTGAAATTTTAATTGGATTTTATTCTTTCCTTGGTCAAAAAAGTTTTAACACATTATTAGATACATATTTCATTACGGATATTAATAGAGAAAAATATTTAGACGCTTTTTTAAATTCTTATAGAGATTTGAAATATCAGAATGATCCATTTGAAATTTATATAAATACTTTCTTCAATGACAACATTGAAGATTACGATGAAGATACGATCTTTGTTGAGTTAAAATATGGTCATTCTATAAACTATGTTAGTTTCGCCATAAAAGAAATAAATAACCAATTAAAAATTATGAAGTATAATGCTAGATATGATGAGGAATAGTTTATAAAATTCGTATAACAAAGGTTCGTAGCCGACAGCGGGTCGAGCCCGCTGCGGTACAACCAATTGTTATGTGGACGCCCGCACTGGGGCGCTTTAAAAATATAAAAAGGAGAAATTAATAAAATGATACCTGATTTTCAATCTGCAATGCTTCCTATTCTTTCAAAAATGAAAGATGAAAAAATTTATGATTCTACTATGATAAGAAATATTGTAGTAGAACATTTTGGAATTACAGAAGAGGAAAAGCAGGTAAAAACTCCAAACGGAAAACAACTTCTCTATTACAATAGAATTGCCTGGTCTATTTCTTATTTGAGAACTGGCGGCTTAATAGAGAGTCCTGAAAGAGGAAAATATAAAATCTCCGAATTAGGAAAAAAAGTATTAAATAATCCTCCTGAAAAAATTACAATTCGATTTTTAAAAGAATTAAATCCTGATAAAAACTTATTTGAAAGAGAAAAAAAAGAAAAAACTGTAGAAGAACAAATTGAATATGACGATGAAAAAACTCCTGATGAATTAATCGAAGAAGGTCATAAACGTATAAATCAAGAATTATCAAAAATTCTTCTTCAAAATATTGAAAATGCTTCACCGTATAAATTTGAAGAAATAGTTGTTGAATTATTAATAAAAATGGGTTATGGCGATTCAGATTTTAATAATGGTGAAGTAACTTCCAAATCTGGAGATGAAGGAATTGATGGTATTATAAAAGAGGACAAACTTGGTCTAGATAAAATTTATGTCCAAGCTAAGCGTTGGAAAAAAGAAACAAAGATTGGTCGTCCAGAAATTCAGAAATTTGTTGGTGCCTTAGATGGTCAGAGAGCAAAAAAAGGTATTTTTATTACAACAGCTTCGTTTTCACAAGAAGCACTTAATTATGCAAATAATACAAGTAATGCCACTGTAATTTTAATCGATGGTCAAAAACTAACTGATTTAATGATAGAATATGAAGCTGGTGTTACTGTAAAAGATACTATTAAAATCTGTAAAATAGATACAGACTTTTTTACAGAAGAATAAAAAATCACATAACAAAGCTTCAAAGCCGAC